>Ga0137394_10001104_pt1 | contig 19417 bp, 20 predicted proteins | sample czobulk116metaG_FD_108278 | JGI IMG/M metagenome (GOLD analysis project Ga0137394, IMG submission 108278) | Vadose zone soil microbial communities from Angelo Coast Range Reserve, California, USA - czobulk1.16 metaG | ecosystem: Environmental > Terrestrial > Soil > Vadose zone | place: USA...
GCAGCCATCGCCGCCCGCATGGCTCGCCTTGGCGGCACGAGGGTTGGGATGGGCCCTCCCATCTTCGGCCGCAATCCGGAGACCAAGCACAAGCCTGCGGAGCTCGCTCCTGAGACGTCCAAGGAGGAGGAGCCATCGACTGCCGACGTCCGGGTGGCGGAATCGTTACCCAGATCTGAGGTAGAGATCGAGCAGGCGCAGGTAGAGACCGGCGTCGCGGAAAATGGTGTGTATATATACGCACAATGTCTTCTGGATGTTTACTCAACGCACGCCTCGTAGTGCCACTCCCGACCTCACCCCCCACTAATGAGACAGCGGCAGAAACGCTTTCTCCCCAACCTCAGGTCACACCTTCCGGTACTGTTTATATTTCCCCTCCCATGCAACATCTCGTCTCTGATAACTTGATCCGTAGAGAACTTCCCTCAACAGCCCCCTGCTTCAGAAAGTCCTCATATTCTTCCGCGCTCGATGCCCGTCCCACAGGGACCGCGCCGCGCTGCTCCTCCACGCAAGAAATCATCACAAAAACAGACGCCGCCTGCTGAAACGGAAGCAGCCACATCATCATTTGAGAAAGACACATCCATTCACGACGTCTCCGAGACTATCTCCGGGAGCCAGACCACACCTGTTTCTGTTCCCGATCATGTTGAACCAGGATTCGATGCTGCCGCAGATCCAAATGCTAGCGTTCGTCCAGCTGAAACTGCGGACGAGAACTTTGAACCTATTGCACCGTCGTTCAGTGTCACGGCTGTCCCTGACCCCGAAGCAGGATCAGCGCGCGCACCGCCCCCAATCCCTCCACCCCCGCCGTTGAGCCCTCACACCGAGTCTCCTGATGAGCTCGAGGTAGACGCAAGGCCCAAGCAAGATATTCTGTCTCCTGAGGACATAGGCGAGTCGATCGTCCCTTCAATCCCCGCAGTGTCCCGGATTACGCAAGAGGAGACAGAAGTTGAACCCGTTGTGATGCCTGGGCTCAATGAGGATGAGACTCCTGTTGCTCCAGCAGAGGAAGAGGACGAAGACGAGACTGCTCGCACACAGCGCGTTGCGGAACGCATCGCAAAGATGGGGGGATTCAACCCGTTTGGCGGACAGCCCATGCGGTCCCCAACCCTGGAAGATGAGCCTTCTGACGTTGAACGCAAGGGAAGCGGCGGAGTAATCCCTATTGAGAGCAAAGGAACTACGCTTCAGAGCCAACCCGCAGCGACGGCTGAGCTACCAATCCCGTATTCGGTTTTTCTGCAGGGTGGAAGCGCGACTGTGAATGAGGAGGGTGACGACGATGATGATGGGAATGACGGTAAATATTAATCGTTGGTTCCTATTGGTTCCCCTACCCCTACCCTTCTACCTGAGGTGTATCGTACAGGATGTTGATGAAGTCCCTCTGTTCGTTTCATAGAATCTGATCTCCATGCGCAAGCACGCTTGCAACATGGTCTTGGTGACCCATCACTGGCGCAATTAGAAGGTGCTGTCGATTGCGATGATGCGCATACACGTGTTGCACACGAGGTGGAGGTGGAAACATTCACACAAGCTGCGGAATTCGAACAAGGCTTCGACACGCATGGAGCTGTGAGGGATGTAAGTGACGCAGTGGCGCCTAGCCCACCCGGTACCGTACAAGGGCAATACGCCACAGACGACGATTTCGGGGCGGCGCAAGCCCATGCTGAGGGCGAACCCCTTGCGCCTGAGCTTTCATTGGCAGCAGACGACACCAGCGATAACGAGATGGCTCCTCCACGCGTCACCCGCCCACTTCCACCCGCCCCTATTCCCCCTGTCCTGGACGTGAGCCCCGACATCTCTGCTGTCCTTGCACGGATTCCTCCGCCGCCCGCGGTTCCCAAGAGAACGTCTTTACCCCCACCCACACGCGCTGTTCCAGTGCCCTCGCTGGGTAGCCCACCGCTAGTCCAAGGCTCCTCTCCCCAACGTGCACCCCCGGCGAAGAGGTCCTCCCTTCTTCCACCGTCCCGTGAGATACCCATCCCTGCACCGGACTCTCCGGATGCGGCCTTGCAACGACGTCAGACCCTGACAAAGCGAACGTCGCTCTCACCGCCGTCCCGTGCCTTCCCGTCACCGTCTGTCTCTCGGGAAGGGTCACTCATCGCTCCTCCGCCTCCTCCTCCTCCGCCGCCGCCGCCGCCTAGCCTCAGCCACTCTGAACAAGAACTTTGGGATCCCGGGCAGATCGAAGAGGCGCCTCAAGTTCGAGATGAGCTCGTATCTCCACCTCCCCCTGTACCCACACCTACACGTAAGCCTTCCGTCGCACCTCCTGTTCCTGATGGACGCAGAAGTATGGAGTCTCGCCGGAGCACGGACTCGCGGCCAAGCCACGAAGAGAGACGTGGCTTGGGTCAGTATGCCGTGGTATCAACTGCTGCGGTCCCAGGACCCACATCGCCCCCATCGAAGAAACGGGTACCTGCACCTCTCCTGCTGGAGAAAGAGGTATTCGACGACAACGTCGGCGGTGCGCAACTTCCCTTCTGTAGCGCCCACGTGTGCTTACTGACTCCGACCTAGACCCAATTGACCCTCGATTCCACGCTCCATCAAGGTCGCCCAATACTACGACAATTTCCCGCTCGCCACCACCGATTAGTGGCACGGATCCCCTTTCATCCGCATCGCCTGCGACCCCACCACCCGTTCCCCCGGCGGCGAGCGAGTCCGAGGGGAACGAGGATCTGAAGCGCCGTAGGACGATTGCTGACCGCATGGCGAAGCTTGGGGGCATCAAGTTTGGTGCACCACCGACTCCCGCCAACCGCGTGCAACCCTCTATTCTGGCCCAGCCTGCGGAAGATACTGAGGGGAGCACGGCAGGCCCAGGACAGTCGGCTCCTGAGGGAGAGGAGGAAGAAGACGAACAGGCGCGCCGACAGCGCATCGCTGCGAAGCTGGCAGGGATGGGAGGCATGCGCTTCGGAATGCTCCCTATCCAGCCAGGCATGGGCGTGGTATCTCCGCCTCCACCACCTCCTATTCCCGCGCGACTCGAGGAAGAGGCGACGCCGCGCTCACCGCCGCGTACCATCCCTCCGCGCCAGCATACAGCGCGTTATCCTGAGTCCGACCAAGAATATGAACACCCGAGTAGCTCGGAGGATGGTGTGCAGGTCGAGGCCGAAGAGAGCGAACTCGAGGAGGTGCGCCACGAGGACCTGGAAGATGAGTATGGCGTCGAAGATGTTGAAGAAGATCAATGGGGTGCACCCCCTCCGCCACCGCCACCTCGGTCAACGCGCCCACCGGTCCCATCAACTCGCCCTCCACCCATCCCACCAATTGGACGAAGGCCCTCCCTCGATGTGTCATTATCGTCTGGGCGAACCGGATCCTTCGACACAATCACATCGGTCCCACGACCCCCGGCGCGCCAGGTCACGTCAGACTTTGTGATGGTGGAAGCAGAAGAAGCCCTGCTCGCTCCCCTTGCTCAGTCTTCGCGCGGGCCCCAACCTCTACCGTCTGTACCCCCGTCGCTGGAGCCGTCGGATCTAGCGGGCACCGGTTATTGGGAGCTGCCGTCGATACCGAGCGGCTCGCTTGAATTGCACGATAGTGGCGTAGCCAGCGACCTCTCTGGATCGATGTGGTCCGAAGACTCGATGACCTATCTGCCAGCCGCTCCACCCCCTCCCCGACCAGCCAGCGTGCCACCCCCGCCCACGGTGGGTCAGCCCCGTGCGCCTGCAGCTGCTGTCACAGCGCGCATGACGGCGGACGAGCTACGCGGTGTGTGGTACCGTGTCGGGGCGCATGTGGCCGAGGCGGCCGCGGGCTTATTCGAACGCTCGAAGCGCACGCTCGTGGGTACCGGCTCGTACGAGGGCTTCATCGCCGAGGCGCTCGCCCAGGTACCGAACGCGTCGGCGCCGCATAAGCCAGGCGAGTATGGCTTTCTCATTTATGCGCAAACGGGGGCACAGGTGCACACACGCCTGACGGACATCATGCCTGGGGACGTGGTCGTGCTCTGGGGCGCAAGGTTGAAGGGCCACAAGGGCCTGCATACGTATAGCATGAGCGTGGGTGAGGCCTCGCCGTGCATGGGCATTGTGAGCGATTTTGACGCGAAGAAGCTCAAACTCAAGGCCCTACAGGCGAATCAACGAGTTGGTCAAGCGGTAAGAAATCTGCATCGTCGATGCGTTGCGATACTTTGCTGAACTTGAACGTGTATTCTATTCTATTTATTTATTTTGAAAAACTTATTTTCTAGACCGTGGAATCGGTAAGTTACAGGCTGGAAGATTTGAAAAGTGGAACGATCAAGGTGAGGACGTTCAGCCCACGCCCGACCCGACCTTACTCATCCATTTCTACTCAACAGGTTTATCGTGTTCAGGAAGCATGAGATATAATTTTTACGAACTGGATGTGAGATTTGCAATTGTATTACCGCAGTGGATTGATATGAAGCTTGATGAAGACGGAGAGATGTGGATGGTTCTGCCTGGTGGGGAAGTGCATTATCATAACCTGCACAGTGCTACCTGCGAGGCTGCGAGTTACGAGTTACGTGAAATGAACGAGAACTGCTAGACAAGCCGAATGTGGACCTCGATCTGCTAGTCTATGGGCCGAAAGGTGGGGGTAGCCTCTGCTCCTTGTACAGTTGCTCTTGGTTGTTGTTGGGAGGGTTCTAGGGCCATTCTAATACCCTAGAACCGGAAGTCGCGGTACGATAGTAGTTGAGGTAGCCCTATTCATTTCACTCGTACTACGCTTCTCCGGCCACAATCGCCGAAATAAACTCTATCATGATGTCCCACAGCTATGAGCGATGCTCCCGAAGCATCATGACCATGGAGACGCCAAATAGCCTTCTTAAGAAGTTAGGCCAGTTAGGGGTTAGTTGGTCTGTTCTTTTTCGGGCTACCTCTCAAAGTTGGCTGCTCAGGTTATGTTATCGTTACAGAAATGGATCGAGTCAGGTACAGTGGATAGATTGTCAGGAGCTCGCGGGCGGGTACCATATGCCGGTATGTGAGTCTGAGTGCTGTGTACATCTATGCAACTTGAGATACTAGTACCAACATATCAGGCGTTCCAAAGCATATCGGTACTTTAGTATGATTGATGAAAATGGTGCTCCTGCTTCCTCTTCCCTGTCAATGGTGCCAACTAACTTTCCTGATTCGTTCAGAGACTGTGATATGGGCCCCGCCGCGGTCCAAGTCGTTGCACAATGATGATGCGACCGGGAAGTTCCCAATCACTTGCGGTTTGCACAGGAAATTCTTGCACCTCGAACATTGTAAAATTTGATGTCGAGGAAGGAACTACGACTGTTCATTATGCCAGCTTGGGGTAGTAAAGAGTCGGACTTCATGATCGCCTGCGATGCGCCAAGGAGGCGGATCACTTCTACTGAAGCCGCGGTCACGGGTTCCCAAATAAGTATCCACAAAGCAACTCGGAGCATTGTGCAGGTAGTTATCACCTACTACATAGCACCCACTAACAGGGTGACTCGGAAACAACAGGTGCGAGATTGTACGGACTCGGCTTGCGCCATGTCCCGGAGCCCTACCCACTTATGATCACGAATCCGAGTCTCGGAGAATGTTGGACCCGTCTGCCGGAACGCGTTATCCTGGTTAGTGTCCCTGTCGAGTTCCGACTCGAACAACTTCGACGAAGACACTCGAAATTGAGCGCTGTCGCTACCTTCCTCGTATGTGCACTCACGCAGTCTTGCCAGATAAGCCAATCTCAAGTGACGGGCGGCGTTCTCTGCGCCGACACTGTGTTGGGACCCAGGCTTCAAGGGATTGCTTCCAGAACTATCAAAAACCGCCCAAAGAGAGAAGTGCGCAAAGAACCCCTCTCTGTCAATTCGCGCTTCCGGGGTCTGCGGAGGAAGCGAGAACAACGACAAGAAGCACGCGTCCTCAGGTTTGCGCCTCGGCGACAGGTTTGCAAAACCTCTGGTGATCATGCATCGGTGCGCGATCAGGAGCAGAGCGCGCCATAATACTGCGGAACGGCAGCCCCACGGCAAACGAACGCACCGCCATACGGGTCTGAAATCAAAAGGGGCAAAGTCTAACTGGGGCTTAAGCTATAGACTCACCAAATCCCATGTACGCATTTTTGAACCGGATGCCGACCTGCCGGTGTAAATTTATCTTTGAGGCCAGCCCCATCGAGCGATAACTCTGGAATATTGATGAACGCCGCTCCACATTCAGTTTTGATAAATTAGGTCCTGGTCGCGCAGATTTGGCGAGGACGCTATCACCGAATCAAAAACATCAGGACTATTGGACCCAAATATCCAAAACCACGTGTAGCCATTTGATCCAGATCCAGTTATACAGCGGGCGCTGGGTCATGCGACAGATGTCTCTTGCAAAACGAGATTTCGTGGCGCCGACGGCGTTGCTGTGTGAACACTCCGCGGACGTCCGCGCGGGCTGTCTACGGAGTGTCCAATGTTGGAGCGATAACAACCGACGTCTCCAAGGGAATGCAGACGATAAAGAGTAAAAATGTTGATGAAAGTGGGACCCAAAAGTTTACGTCCGTGGGAGCAATGACGAACGTAAAAAAGCAAGCATGGGTTGAGGCCCGACTGATGGAATCACGGAAGTGCATCGAGCGACCCTGATGGGGATGGTGGAGCGGACCGCCCTTTCACACAGTAGGTAATGGCGTTTACTTTCGAATCGTGGAACCATCGACCCTTTGATCAATACAGCGCCGAAAGAAGAAAGCGTAAAACCACCTACGGGTTCGTGCGTTTGACCGACCGGCCGAGGAAAGATGGCAATTCCACATATTCGCCAAGGGGCTTTGGTTTGGGTCTTGGTCGCCTCCCTCCCGGGCACCCGTGTCCTTGGTGAAGCGAAGTTGAGAAGAGAGATCCATTCTCTGCATTCTCTACGCGACTGAAAGCCGCCAGCCTCAGGCTCGGCGGTGACTTGGCAGAAAACAAACATTGACACCCAGCATGCATCGTACGAGTTTTCGTTGTTTGTTTTTTTCCGTGGTGAAAAACCCCCGGAACGTCGACCAAATTCACTCGACTTCTGAAAAGGTCCCCGTTCCGTTTTCGTTTTTCGAACGAACGAGATCATGGGCCCGAAAGGACAACGTACAGATCTGCCAAAGTGGTCGATATGGCCCGGTCGAACCAAACGGAACCGCTGTTCGAATCGAACTTTCGCCTTCACACTCGCACGTCGATGATGGATGAGCAAAGCTTCAGACGCGCACCAGATTCATTGGCCCCGCGCGCTAGTCAACGTCAGGGACGAACCCCTTTTGATGATGATGTCCACGCTGCCCGAGTCGACAAGAATAGTAGAACGTACACCGGCCACAGGGCTCCCCTGATCATCTTTGTCCTCGAGTTCCTGGATGAGCGCGCCCTGCCATTCAGTTGGCTTCCAGTGGCAATTGCCGCTCATCATTACAACGATCCCCAAGCGTGATGGTATGACTGGCGCCGAGATCTAGTTGGACGAACATCTATATGTCATGCAGAGAGGGGTGGGGGTCACTGTTGTAGTGCTAATTCTACTCAAACTTCAAAGCCCGCAACAACCCGGCGACGGCGACTGAGCCTGGCGGATGCCGATGGGTTATCGTGGGCGTCTATGTTAATGAACGGTCGGGTCGGGTCATTCCCCATGCCGTTTAACAAAAAAAACGTTTCTCGGTGAAGGACGGCGCGGGTAACAAGAAAGGGTCAGTTTCGAAGCAGGTGCCGCGTGATGCGGACCTAGATTATGGCTTAGTGGTGGCCAGGTCTGTCAGGAGTTGATGCGATCAGACTTCAGGGTTTTCCTATCTGTGGTACGCGCTGCCGTTACTTCAGTCTACCCTCAAAGTTCCGCCTTCTTCGGGTTGATGAATGCATGATAACGATGTCCTTTTCCCAAAAAAGAACGCGAACGATCCTCTCTTTTGTTCCCGTAGTAAGCTACACGCCCGCGCGAGTGGTTGCACAAGGGAAAGACCAAAGGATACCAGTACAGACTCGGACATGGTAAGGAGTCAACGAACTGTGCGCCCCAGTGCTTAGGTGGTGGGCCGGTCTTCAACAGCAACAGGAACCCACGGCACATCCGGATAACTTCGCCCTCCGGAAGCAAAGAGATGATCCATCCGGACCACCCACGAGCCCCCAAGTCACTTGTACAGATGGCTCACATATCACCTTTTTGACAGATGTGATCTCGAAGGAAGTCCGAGCATCGTCTGACCCGGATCGTAAGTTGCTTTTGGCCAGTCCTCAATCAATCGTATTCGCGCTTAGTACGATTACGACAGGAGTGGCTGACGAAAAGATCCCGTGAGGTTCATTGCGTATTGTTGATGGGAGTTCCGAGGTGAAATACATGTGGCACACACTCCATATTGATATCACGAAGGGTATCAGGTGAGGGACTTCGAATTGAACCACCAAGCATCGCCCACATACATGTGATGAGGAGCCCGCCCCTCGTGTGCTGCGCAGGTCATAATGCCAAACCCAGGTGAGTGAGTCACCGTAAAGGACGCAGGAGCATACCCAAAACAGGACTCGCCAGCCGATCCTCGCTGCCCGAGCTCTTGTGGACGTAAAAAATACGACTCGTCGCGCACGGCCTGCATCAGCCGACGTGGGAGTCCACAAGAGCCATGCCGTATGCGAGGATACGAGAGGAGAGGAGACGCCTGAGAGCTCGGCTTGGGTGGGCCCACTTGAGGCATTACCAGTAAGCGAACTTCGGAATGATGCCGCCCGAGTAGGACGCGTGTAGAAATTCCACGACTGAATGACGAACCCCTCAGGGAGAAGAAGATCAACGCTTCCCTCTCTCTTACAGTATGGTAAATGCCAGCGATGCACTCCAAGGTACGAGTTACAGAAGCGTGAGCGTAGGGGCGTCCGTCCTGTCCAGCTCGCCAACCTGAAGGCCGTCCGAGGCACGATCTGCCGGGGGCTGGTCGAGGGAATTACGAACCCACGCCCGTCGAAATAATAATGGCCCCGGAGTGCTGGATTAAAAAGATTCTCGACCAGCTTCGCTTCCCATGTGAAGGAGGACCACTTTTTACTGGATACCCACACCCACGCTCACCGGGAAATGGGGTGATTGCAAGTGGCCGAGCCTGACATCCAGTTGAGGAGGTCGATTGGAGGGACGAATCATCAAAGACACCAGGGTCGCCGGAAACCGACAAGTTCGTTGGTTGGCTGATGGATCGTTTTGAGATGTTTTTTGCCCGAAGGGTGGAACAACGATCCAGGGTCGCATGCCGGACACTCGCGCGTCCTTTGGGATACGGCCGTCCACACGTGGGAATGGGCTCCAGGTAAAACTGCCACCCCAGCGTGCAATGGAACGAACCGGTGCTCGATTGCACAGCCACCGATTGGAGGCCGCGGCCGCCGTCGTCGAACGCTCCGATGGTCGGCTAGTACGTACCCCATTCAAAGGAAAACGTACAAGGACCCAAATGAGTAGCGATCGGTGGAGGCAGTAGGACACTTTTGTCCGAGTTCTACACCTAGACGGGGGGTGGAGGGAGATCTATGATCCCTGTCGTAATACACGAGGGCTGTAGGTTCACGGATGAACTGTTCAAGCCTGTGAGAAAGGGTCCGTCAACCCCGCGGCGATGGTGAGTCTCGCAAAGGTTAAACAAGCCACGTCCAAAAGGAGGTGCCTCCCTCCCTCACGCGAAGAATACGATGGAACAACCATTGGCGACGACGTCCAGTAACACCCAAGTCATGGTTAGAGTCATGGAAAAAAGGTGAACGAGCAAGAGACTCCACATCCAGCTAGACATTGATGCACCCTGCATGGTCACGATTATCATGAAGGCGCTAGTAGGGAAGAAAGGATCATCGCAGCCCACTCTTCGTCGAGTATAATTAAGGGCGCACCTGGATCTATATCCAGTGAGGTCGTGGCTAACGCCTGTCGAACTAGCTGCATCAGTTCTTGTGTGAAACGGGGAAGCGATGTTGTCCAACTCGGAGTCTGTAGAAGGGCTTCTCACGTACCAACTTGACAAGTAAGAGAACGCATGGAGACAATCATGACAGGGAGACATGTGTCACAAAAGGACAGCCAGTGCCATGCACCACAAAGTCATGCTATGAATTAAGGACTTGGTTAGAAATGTTGGGGTGAATGACGAGGGGAAGGCGTGAGGCAGTCGTAGTAGGGTTGGAGTTCGAGGGCGAAAACTAAGGTATTACAAGTAAGCCAAAACAGGCAGGTGAGCAAGAAACGCACTTGTCAGATTGACACCTGCCAAAGCTTCGCCAAAATAGAGAACAAAGTCGTGCCGGGGCCAATTTATCGCTACGCCTTCCAAAAGTCGCCCTTCCAGGCCGGGGATACCACGATACACCGATATTAAATTGTCATACCACGCGCCAATGGCATGCGCAGGATTACAGTAGCTACAGAATGGAACATCTATTACGGCGTACACGGGAAGAGGGGCATCACATCACATAAAGAAATGGAGTTAATTCAGAGAACCCCAAAGAAAGGACTACTGAGCCTTGATCCTTGGTTTGCGAGAATGTCGCCGTAGATATCGGCGAGCGCTGGGTATGCCAAACTACAAGTAGAACAAGAGCACAAGATGAGGCGCCCTGAGAAAGCGCCCATGAAAAAAAGTAGTTACGTGATCGCTCACCTGACCGACTGGATAAAGAACCAACAACGCCGCCCCCACCGACCATGCGAACCATACGTGAGTCGGCAGGGGAGCTGGAAATTGACCTTTACTCCATTTAACGATGGTGAGCAACTCTGTACCAATCGTGGCGAGCATTAACCAAACGTGCTGCCCCATTCTAACTGTTTTCCTGCAGAGCGCAAGATCGCGTAAAAAATGTCAGAGGATTCGGATACGTTTGACAAATCGGCGAAGCGTAACGCTGAAACAAGGAAATCCTTTGACCTCACCTTGGATCGTTGATGTATTGATATAATTCCCGAGATGCCGGGAGGGCGCAAAGAAACACGCCTGCTAGTCTCGCGATCACGAAAGGGTGATCAGGCTCCATCCAGAGGAGACTCTGAAACACACATAGATTATTAGATCAAGTCTGCATAATGTGCGCCAGGTAGATGCGGATGACGCTGACCTTTAGATAGAAGGGGTTTAGCTCCGCCGCAAGGAAGACGGCAAGCAGCATGACAACCGTAACGTAGTGTAGTAAGGAGGCGGTTCCATGCCAGTGGAACCCTGTGAAGTCATGGGGTGAAAATTGTGTGAAAACTCGTTTTGTCTTGGATCTGATGCCATGACTTTGGCGGAAGCCCCGCCATGTATAATGCTTCGCGGCGCGTGTGAGCTTGAACTTATCAGGAATTTCAACTTACAGACGTACCTTCACTTCAAAATACTGACAGGCTTTCATGCCTTGGATATCGATGAGCGCCCATCTCGGAGATGAATATCAGACGTAGGACTAACCGACATATGTACCCAACCAGTTGCATATCAACACGTCCAAGAGCCACTGGGAAACGAGTGCTAAGATTACGATCGCCTAAATGGAAGATTCTCACATGATCCCACCAACACTGGAAGCGTCCAAGGTCAATTGCGTCATAGATGAAACGATGAGAATGATACCTCAGCAAAATTAGGTAACTGGTGCTGAAGGCTGTACTCAGCCAACTCGAAAGCAACACTTAGAATCTCAACGTGGTACTGTTAGCCGACGGATGATTTACACCATCTGCGAAATGAAATTTACCCAACAAAACCAGTAGTCACGTAGGATCAGGGCTTTCCCAAACCAACCCAATGTATGCGCCAAACAAAATATGTCAATGGCGTTCTGCGTGCGAGATGTCAAAGATGGTCTTGCATAGGCGAGGTGGAGGCGCGCTTACCCATATGTTTTGCGGTGTGAATGCGCAGTTCTCTGCATAACTCTTTTCTGGGAGAGGGCGTCCCAAATTTGGGTCGAGATATGTCATCATAGCGCGGGCGGAGTTCAAGTCCTGGAAGAGCAAGAACACGAGGGCGAGTTCATACAAAAGGTTGGCTCCAAGTACGACGCGCCAGAATGCAGGGTGGGGACGGATGAAAGGACCATCACGAAACTGGATCATTGAGAAGACAAGGAAACCGGCAACGGCGGCATATGCGCCCCTGTGCATTCGTTCACAGTAATGCCCCCGGAGTGTAAACTGAGGGCGTACACTCTTCGCTTATCTCGGCCCTCTTCGAGTACACCCTGCGTCGTCGCCACATATCCTAAGGCGGCAAGCGCGGCGGCCAGAGCAGTGAGGGTTACTGGCTTGTAGAAGAACCTACGTAAAACGTTGTCGTGAAGGATAAGTGGGATCAGATATGAGATGAGAAAGGTGATTTTACTCGATGCTGGTGTCCTGACGTTCTTGAAAAGGCTCAATCCGGGTATACGGTTCTGTGCGGTCAGCCTGTAGGGGTGAATACGCCGTGATGTGTTATTACGAGAAGACGCGGCGTGGGAAAGACTGAATTTGTCGAACATACGTCGTACCCTGCGTCACAAGGAAGGACAGCTGAGTACCGGTTTCTCGATGGAAGACTTTGTGTGTGACACTAACAGTGGACAGGATTCCCGTTCAGACCAGGCGCTGGCTCTGGAACGTCGGGCGCTAAGAGCATGGTGGCTTCGGAATCATCCGTGGGTGAGGCGGGCGGTAACATTCCATCATCTTCAGACGAAGAGGGTTGCATCGACATGATGAGGGTAGAGAACAAACGTTGTCAGGTGTCGGACGCGTCTGCATGTTCCATCGGCATCGGGCCAACGCTCCACCGGCCACTGCCAGCAAGCCTCGCCCCAAATCCAAATCGAGGAATTAACAAGGCACGTGTTTCAAGGCACGTGCTTGGCCATCACTTAATTAATATATAATATATGCAACGTGGGCCATCTTTTCTCGCACAGTAATTTTCGTGGGGCTCATTGACAACGTCCAAGGTGGCAACCTGTCCTCGTTCTAGGCTACCATCTATTAACAGTGTTCTCGTCCTCTCGTGCCTATCAACAGCGAGTGGATATCTCGTTGCTACAGCGCATCGGCGGAGTAAGCTCGGTATTCCCCCAAGGGTCAATCATCTCCGTGTCATGGCTCTCATACCACCTGCCACGAGCACACAACATTCACACGCGGGCAATTATACCACCACTTTTCTAGACGGACGACACGGCTAAGTCTTCTTTCTGCGCCACTGGAAATAGCTGCGTTGTTTTATGAAAGACGTCCCGGGAGAAGCTCTGATCACAAATGCAGGGTCTGCCTTCCCTGCAATGTACAGATACATGAGCACTCCTGCAGACCCCCCTTACTTATCCATCTTGCAATCATTGAAACATCAGCCTACTCCACGAAGGGCTTAGTGTCTTTGACCCCAGAAATATGGAGCAGAACTTACGCCAGGATGGCACGGCTTCCGTCCATCACAGTCTGATCAAATGGTCGAATGGCTGAAGGATATGACGCGCAGTGAATCTCCTATTCCTGGCTAGTCCCAAGGCTACGTTCGTCTTCAGTGTCCATACAACACCTCCAGCTGCTCTGGCGTCTTCCTTGGCGGATTCCCATGACAGACACTGCATATGCGCACCAGGATGTGACAACCGCCGGAAAATCTGGAGACGTTCTTCAAGATCATTTCTGCTTCATCTCTCTTTATCCTTCATCAAAAAGCTTCCATTCTCAGTGTCGGCCTACCCGCGACAGTTGCTTGGGGTCTCCTGAGTAGTTCCGATGTCGCAGCAAGGGTGCATCCATAGATGCCTGTAGCTAAGAATTTTATATTGGCGGATATGTAACGAAAAATGATGGTGTCTGAGAGCGCAAGCTCTCCACGTTACGCTGACGGCGCCACTTTTGAGACCGCAGACGAGGTAAGATATCGCGCTGTGATAGTCCAAACGTACGAGGGCATATCGCGACCCGATGACGTACCAACCATCACTGGCTAGACCGTGGCTTCGAGAAGGCACCGTGCCACTTGGAGCATGTCCGGGAGTCCGCGGAGTATGATAACTCAAAGCTCAACTGGGACACCCTCGGCGACGCAGGACCCGTGATGGCATGAGAAGAGAAGCACAATGGAAGCGCCTGCTGAGGAAACGCAAGGATCACTAAAGAGTCCACAGCATTCGTCGATTATCTTCGAATTAGCGGCGTCGTGGAAAGTAAATCCCCCGAAGTGACCACGACATTGGCGCGAGGCATGCCCGCGGGTTGGCGAGCATGGTATGAGTTAGGATTCGCTTGCACGTGGCGTATCGAAGCGAAACGAAATCGCTCGCGCCCTCTGCGAGCGTTTTGCTATGGGAATCCCTCGCTCCCGATCGAGTCCAAGTGGAGAGATCGGGCGCCCATCCTGCGTCGGTGAACCCCGACAGAGTGACGGTGCATTAGAACCGTAATACCCGAGCGAGAGTTCTCGAGCTACGGTGTGGCATGGGGTACAGGAGCGAGCCAATTGCATATTCTTTGACAAAGAGCGACAGAATGCATCCATCTCGGCGGCCCGAATGTCGCACGTGGAGCGCCACAAGCCGAAAGTTGGGGAGGGCCCAGACGTTATACGAATACACGGATTTGTACAGATGTAATCCATTCTGGTCAACGACTTGCGGTGAAGCTGGCTCCACTGCACATTTTAGGAAAGATTCGTGTGGTAATAGCAGCGAGCAGATCCAAGGATACCGTCCCTGAGCCTGAGCCCTGAGTATGAGAGGAGCCAGAGTCTGTGAGTATGCGCCCTTAAGTTATCAGGACGAACCTGCCCAGAAACGACATTATGATGAGCGTTGGTAGATGATGTACGTGAGTGCGAAGGTAGATCAATATTGAACTTCTTTGATTTGTCCCTATTTTTTTTTTCAGGGGACGCTTTTAGCCCTGAAGGGACGGCCCGGAGTTGCACGCTTAATTCCGAAAGTACACGTGGCGGGAAAACGTTAGTCGTTTGTCGCCTGATTGGGATCTAAAATGCAGGCACAGTCATCCTTCTTGATCCTCTCGAGGCTGGATCAGCTGGATCTCTTCATCGACAACTATCCCATTGGCTGTTATCCTGATCAGCAGCTCGCTCACCTGCTTTTTCGGAGCGCCTACAAAGGAGCGTCTGCGTTACGAAACACCAATTTCCCTCTGTCGAACTAGCTCGCGACGACTGGAAGGGTTCATTTCCCGCAAATTGGGAGGAGCACCTCCACAATCACCCCATCTTCTGTGATCTGTACAAGCGGCATGACGGAAGCATTTCGGTATGGCGAGATTCGCCGTTTGTAAGTGCCCGACTTGTGGGGTGCGATAGGCTCCACATTTCGCGTCGTGTAACATAGGCCGATTGACCTGGCCACTTGACCGGAAAATTCCCGACCTGTACTGCAGCGTTGGTGTCTGAGAAATTCCGGAATCGGGAGAGCCGTGCCTGCGAAGCACGAACAGAATCCCGGTAATACCCTTTGCGAAATGCAGGACCAATCAGTCGAGGTCCTGCCTTTACGGGTCAAGGGAGTCCCGTTTCCCGACGGTTGACCCGTTTTAGCTCGGCGACCGACGTCAGAGAGTTGATGATCAAGGACGCCCCACACACCCCTCCCCATAGTGCCAGGCTACCGCAAGTGCTAGAGCCGAAGGCCCTAGGGAAACTGCGCTTCTTCATAGATGGTCACTGATTCGGAGCGCGCAAGTCGTGGCGCTGGAAGTTTCCGAACCAAGGTAGTGGAAAGTTCGGTTTTGAATCTCACGGATGAAGTGCCCGTGATTTGGCCTGAACCGACACACGCGGAGTCTTGCAACGTGGAGGCAAGATGAAAAGTTTTGGCAGGAGGTTTCCTGGCAAAATGCGGATGTGGCGTGCTCACGTGTGCAAAGCGTTTTGTGAATCTAGTGAGGAATGCTCGTCGTTTGGCTGGCCCGAGGTAGACCTATGATGCCAGTGACGTCGTGCTCGCTTTTGCCGGCCAAAGATTCAGGTGCAAGGTGTTCATATCGATGGCATGTGTAAAGTCTATAGGTGTCATATCGTAGTAAATCTACCACGGCCGTATCACGCGGGGAGGTGGGTGCGATAAGCGTGCAGGACATCACGCAGCGCATGATCATCGACGGAGCAAGGCTGGACCATTTCCATTCCATTCCCATCCCCGACCATCCTGAACAACACAGAGGACCGAGTGAATGGAGGCAGCAAAAACCAAAACTTCGATTGAAAGAATGCCGGCAGGTTGGCATGTTCGTTTGTGCAGGCCAAGCGAAGACTGCTTAACAAACGGTTTTCGAACGCGAACGATTGTGGAGAGTGAACTGGCCGATCTGGGTGGAAAAAGCCCCGTGCCGGACCAAGTTTCAGGGAAGTCGGAGTTCCGGGGGTATGCTTGGTTAGGGTTCCTGAGGAAGGATGACGAGAGGGCAGTAATGTAAGGTGGGTAAATACAGTACGTTGTTTTACCAAAAGACGTAAAATGAAACAGAAAGGGTGGGCGGGGATGGAAAGGGAGTGTGTTGATTTGATGTGAACGGAGATAGATACAGATGAATGGCAGAAGAGTTGGGGCTGTGATGTGGCATGGGAGAGCGAGAGTCGCGCCTTTGGGAGGAGCACCGCGAGGAGCGAAAAAAGAATATGGGAGCCCCGGCCAGTCGCACGAGCTGTCAAACTGCCGTCCCTGGCCGCCCCTCCGTCGAGCTCGTTCGAACCTATAGATAATTAAATAATTAAATAATTAATCGAGTATGACATCGTCCCGTCGGTGTATATAGCATTTATTCCTTCGACCCTCCCAATATGTCCTCTATTGGCCCTTCGCTCTCCTCAAATACCGTTCCCTTCCTCCCCGTTTCTCATCCTCCTCTCCACCCCAGATGGATACCCAGCCTCAGTTCGACCCTGTCCCTCTAAAGTCCGAGTCCGCCTGTGGATACGAGTTCTCTCTCGACATGGATCACCGCAGGCGCAGGCGCAACCGCACCACCCAGTCCTGCCTCAATTGTCACACCTCAAAAAGAAAGGTTCGCCCTCGCGTCCCTTCCACGTCCCTCTTCCCCTCATGTCGTCATTTAGTGTGACCGCAAGCGCCCTTGTCAGCGCTGCATCCAACTCGGCCTGGTGATTACCTTCCGCTTTTTCGTCGTCATCTCGGCTCGAATTTCTCACCCACTTTTGTTCCCCGACAGACCGGTCTCTGTGTGTACGAGATCGACGACCCCAGCATCAGGTCTGTCCATCTCCCTCGTGCTTCCTTGCCAACCCTCTCCAACCTGTCTTCCTCATTCTAGGGATGACCCAAATGTTGACGAGAGCACGCGGTATCGCAACCGCATTGCTGAGCTCGAAAGTTTGGTGCGCGAGCTTCGTGGTAAGCCAAGCCCACCCACTGTCTTTCCGATCCATCACCACGGCTGACATGTGTGCCGCACCGCAGGCAAGCCCCACCCTCGCTGGGCAGACGCAAACTTCTGTGACGGGGACCCAAATGAGAAGTGGCACTCGCGTGCGTCCAAACGCCCACCAGGCATGCGCTTAGACCTCCGCCGACAACGAAGTTCCTTTGACGTTGGCCAAGGCAATTCTTCAGCGTCCCACACCCCGATCAAGTCAGAACCTGGAGACCTTTCCCAGAACTTCCCCTACCGCTTCTCTCCTTCTCCTGACTCTGCTCAGGCCTCGCCCTATCAACTCTTTCCTCCACAGACCCCGGGTTCCGCATCTTATCATGACCACGCGATGCAATATGGCACAAACGGGAGCGGTGGCAATTCCTCGGGCGAGGGTTCTGCCGGCTCTTCTTCGTATAGCCCTTACTTGCAACATCCTGGAGTATACCCTTCCGACGCAGGCGCCGATCCAAGGTATCGCTCTCAGGCTGGAAGTGACTCTCGGGCAGAGGTCTACTGTCCATGTCACGCGAACCCCAACGCTAGCGCGGTCTTGATCGGGCTTTCGCAACAACTGCATGGTGCGATTAGTATCATGCGTGGCCTACCGGAACATAGTGGCCACACTCCATGCGTCCTCTCAAGGCGTATACAAGAGCTCAGCGATCTTCTACAGTGAGTAATCGCATAACGAAAAAGGTCCTCATACTCATACACTTTCTTCAGCCAATGCTGCGCTGAGCCATATGCCGCGGGTAACGACTCAACTTCGGTCGCAGGATACGAGTCTCTATCGACGCCGCCGGACAGTGATGTGATTACACCTCTCTCGTCCGGAGAAGCAGCACCGATCCGAACCGCCCAACTTCAAGAATGGCATGCGCTATCCCAGGCCCAGGGTAGCGCATATAATCCATACTTCCCACCACTACCCGAGCGTCCTGGTGTACACGGATACCCCAAGGATCTCGATGGTCACCATCCGGAGTTCCATAGCGTCATGTAGAGACCGTTCCAGGCCACGGGCTCTAGGCTGCTCTTCGAATGACGCGCTGTTCTTGCCTATCTTATGTACCCTAATCTGCGTATCGCCCTGCATTGTTTCTGTCTCACGTCCCTAATTAGCAATACCCCCTTTCTCTCCGTGCCACGTTTATTCAAAAAGTCTCCGTGTTCTGGCGCTGTGCTTTGTACTATCTTTGACCATCCGTATTTTTCGCGCGCGCGCTAATTACGCCTGCGCCCCTCTGCTGCGGCATGTTGTGTTCTAGGAAGCATGATTATGGACAGTTCTTGTTTTACCTCCGATACAGCATATGGAAATACCCATACTCCTGCGATTTAATAGATCACTTCCACCGCGCTTCCATGACTGACGCGTGCGAGAAATCTCACTGACGTGACGATGACGGCCTTGGATTTGTCTATACATACACGTTCATTTATGACCCTGCGATTGATACGTCCTGATAAACGCGCGCCAAAAAAGACGCCCGTGGTTTTTCCGCGCTTTTCTCTTCTCTTGCCCCTCTCATTTCATGAATCGGACCCCAACCGGAACACAAACGACCTCATATCGGCTGCCCTAGCGCGCACGGGGTTGTCCGCGCCATCGAGCGTCCACACATCGCGCTCGACGTACGTGACGCGCCCATCGCGCCTGATGAGAATCACCTGCGCCAGGCGCGTGCCGTAGAAAGCTGGCGGCTCGCCCGGCGCACTGCCTGTCTTGAACGGAGGAACGTGGATCGTGTTTCTGAGCTCTGCGCGTTCTCGAGGGGGTGGGTCTGGCGTGCGTGCACTAGATCAGATGGGGGGAGAGGGGGGGGAGGGGGTCAGTCAATATCCTTTGGCCACAGACTCTCATCTTGCGCGCGGGGTGTAAGCGCGAGGCTACGATGGTGCGTGCGTGCATGGCATGGCGCATACGCGTCGGGAACAAGACAAAAAGCGTGGGCCGAAAAAGAAAAGGAGAAGAAAAAAAAAAAAAAAGGCGGGGGAGGAAC
>Ga0137394_10001105_pt1 | contig 19411 bp, 14 predicted proteins | sample czobulk116metaG_FD_108278 | JGI IMG/M metagenome (GOLD analysis project Ga0137394, IMG submission 108278) | Vadose zone soil microbial communities from Angelo Coast Range Reserve, California, USA - czobulk1.16 metaG | ecosystem: Environmental > Terrestrial > Soil > Vadose zone | place: USA...
ACTACAATCTCCAGTTCGTCATGCGCGGGCGGCTCGATCGGCCCGTGACGGAGGAAGAGCGCCGGCAGATCCGCGATCCCTTCGCCGCGTGGGGCGGCTACGTGGAAGCGACCAGCGATCCGCGGACGCGGTTCTACACGACGGCGAACCTCCACAACGACTTCAAGCAGGACCACGAGCTGCAGAAGGAGCTGACGCTCGGCATACCCTTCCTCGGAAACCTCCAGGACAGGGCCATGACGGAAACCATGGGGCCGATCTACGACCGGACGCAGGAGCATCTCGGGACCACCGACGCCATGGTGATCTTCATGAGGCGCCGGCTCATCGAGGCGGCCCGGGCGCTGCGCGACGAGGGCGTGGTGCCCGTGAACGCCGATGACCCGAATCTCTGTCGGGTGCGCCCGGCCTCGGTCCTCCTGCCCGAAGGCGAGAGCTGGATCGCGGCGACGGAGAAGGCGCGCCAGTCCGACGCCGGCGTCCCCATCGCCTGGGTGCCCTTCGTGTGATGAGCCCGTCCGCGAGCGAGCCTGATACGGTCCACGACCTCGCGTACTACGACGCCGTGCCCTACCTGCTCGTGATGGAGTCGGTCGAGCGCGAAGGCGAATGGCTGCGGCGCGCGGAGTACCCGGAGCTGCCCGGCTGTGCGGCCGAGGCCCCCTCGGCCGTGGAAGCCCTGGAGAAGCTGGAGCGCGAGCGTTGCCGCGTGCTGCGGCAGCTCTGGGATCGCGGGGCCTCGATACCAGTTCCGCGGCCGCCGCTGCTCGCTCCCCGGCCTTCGCGCTCTCATCCGGAAGCTTTGCCGTAACCCCCTGCGTCAACTCCTCCTCCCGCGCCGTGCCGATCAAGTTCGCTGTAGCTCTCGCGCTTGCCTTCATGGTCGTCGCATTACCGTCGGCATCCGATGCGCAGCAACCTGGCAAGATTCCGCGCATCGGCATTCTCTCCGGCGCGTCCAGCTCCTCCACGCCGATGTTTGAGGCATTTCGAGAGGGGCTTCGGGATCACGGTTACGTCGAGGGTCAGAACATCGTCCTGGAATTCCGATTGGCGCGGGGAAAGTTGGACCTGTTCCCGACGTTGGCGGCCGAGCTCGTCCGACTCAACGTCGACGTCATCGTCACCGATGGCGGGAACGCAGCGCCCTTGGCGGCCAGAAATGCGACCCAGACGATCCCGATCGTGATGGCCGTGAGCGGACAGCCAGACAAGGCGGGGTTGATCGCCAGCTTCGCGCGCCCGGGAGGCAACGTGACGGGGTTAACCCTGCTCGCCCAGGAATTGGCGGCCAAGCGGCTCCAGCTCTTCAAAGAGGCCGCCCCACGCGCTAGGCGCCTGAGTGTCCTGCTGACGGTCGCCAACTCCCGCACTTCAGACTACATGCGTCTCATGGAGGTGGCGGCCCCGACGCTGGGCCTGAAGCTTCAACCCGTACCCATCGAGGTGCGGAGCGCGAATGACCTCGACTCTGCATTTCAGTCTTTGGTGCGGGATCACGCGGATGGCTTCGTGACCATCCCAGATGTCATGCTGTGGAACAATCGAACGCGCATCGTGGACTTCGCGCGCAAGAACCGGCTCCCGGCCATGTTCCCGGAACGCGAGTTCGCGGACGTCGGCGGCCTCATGGCGTATGGACCGAATGTCCAAGCGAATTTCCGGAGGGCCGCCGCCTTCGTCGATAAGATCCTGAAGGGTGCCAAGCCTGCCGAGCTGCCGGTGGAGGAGCCTACGAAGATCGAGCTGGTGATCAATCTCAAGACCGCAAAGGCGCTCGGGCTCACGATCCCGTCATCGCTCCTGCAGCGGGCAGACCAGGTGATCGAGTAATGGGTCGCCGAAAGCTCGTCAGGCCCTGAGAGCGAGGGTCTGGCCGAGGCAACGCCCGATGTGGTAGAGCGTGTATGCGCAGTCTGACCTGCCTGGAGGGTCGACCATGCCCAAGCTGACGAAGAACGACGTGCTGAAGAAGGCCGAGGAGCTGAAGAACTGGGGCAAGTGGGGCCCTGACGACGAGCTGGGCGTCCTCAACTACATCACGCCCCAGGACATCGTGAACGCCGCGCGGCTCGTGAAGAGGGGCAAGGTTTTCCGCCTCGGCCTCGAGCTGGACGAGAACGGCCCGCAGCGTGGCATCTTCGGCGGGCGCTGGAACCCGCTGCACCAGATGCTGGCCACGGGCACCGACGCCGTCCAGGGCAAGCACGACGTCACCCCCGGCCTGCGCTACGCGGACGACGCCATCAACCTGCCCACCCAGGCGGCCACACAGTGGGATGCGCTCTCCCACGTCTTCCTGGGCGAGCAGATGTGGAACGGCTATCCCGCCACCCTCGTGGACAGCCGGGGCGCGCACAAGAACGGCATCGAGAAGTTCGCGAGCAAGATGGTGGGCCGCGGCGTCTTGCTCGACGTGGCGCGCCACAAGGGCGTGTCGGTCCTCCAGGACGGCTACGGGATCACCGTGGCCGACCTGGACGCCACCGCCAGGAAGGAAGGCGTGGAGGTCCGCCGCGCCGACTTCGTGATCATCCGTACCGGGCAGATGGAGGACCGGCTGCAGCGCGGCGGGTGGGGCGGCTATGCCGGCGGCGACGCACCCGGTCTGGCCTTCGAGAGCCTGGAATGGATCCACGGCAAGCAGATCGCCGCGATCTGCAGCGACACGTGGGGCATCGAGGTCCGCCCCAACGACACCGGGCCGGATGTCTTCCAGCCCTGGCACTGGGTGACCATCCCGGCCATCGGCATCGTGCACGGGGAGATCTTCTATCTGAAGGAGCTGGCCGAGGACTGTGCTGCGGACGGCGTCTACGAGTTCTTCTTCTGCGCGCCGCCCCTCGTGATCAGCCGCGGCACGGGGTCGCCCATCAATCCCCAGGCGATCAAATAAGGGGTCGGGTCTTGCCATCCGACATGGACGCGCGAGTGATCAGCCGCTACTGGGGGCGGGAGAACCTCGCGGAGGCCATCCTTGCCGCCCTCAAGGCGCGGGGGACCAATCTGGACGCGCTCACGCCAGACGAGCTCGCGCCCGTGGATCAGTTCCACGGAGGCGGCAAGCCGGTGACCGTGCGCCTCGCGAAGCTCGCCGGCGCCGCTCCCGGCACGCGGGTGCTCGACGTCGGCGGCGGCTTTGGAGGCCCCGCCCGCACGCTTGCCGTCGAGTTCGGGTGCCAGGTCACGGTGGTGGACCTGACGGAGTCGTACGTCCGCGCCGCCACGATGCTCACGGCCCGCATGGGCCTCGACGATCGCGTGAGCCACCACGTGGGCAACGCCCTGGACCTGTCGTTCCCCGACGGCGCCTTCGACATGGTGTGGACCCAGAACAGCGGCATGAACATCGCGGACAAGGAGCGGCTGTACGCGGGCTTCCATCGCGTCCTGCGGCCCGGCGGGCTCCTCGCCCTCCAGGAGCCCATGACCGGACCGGCGCAGCCGCTCGTCTATCCGGTGATGTGGGCGCGGGACCCGTCCACGAATTTTCTCCGCGCGCCCGCGGAGATGATGGCGATCATCGAGCGGGCGGGCTTCAAGGCGCGCGTGTGGGACGACGTCACCGCCGAGACCGCGGGGCCGGCGACGGGCGCGGCCATCCCCGCGCACAGCATCCAGCGCCTCGTGATGGGCGACGCGATCGACGAGATCATTCGTGCCGGCCACCGCAATCGGGCGGAGGGCCGCCTCGTCTTGGTGCAGGCAGTCTTCGACCGACCCTGACCTGAGGAGCGCAAGATGAAAGTCGCGACCTGGCGAGGCGAGAGCCGCTTCAGCATCGACGAGGTACCGGATCCCGTGGCGGGGCCGGGGCTGGTCGTGGTGGGGATCCATACCGCGGGCATCTGCGGCACCGACATCCACGCCACCCAGGGGTTGTTCCCGTGGACGCCGCCCATGGTGCTGGGCCACGAGTACACCGGGGTGGTGCGGGAGGTGGGCCGAGGGGTGAGCCGTGGGTTGATCGGGCGCGCCGTCGGGTGCGAGCCGTCCTACGGGTGCGGAGAGTGCGCCGCCTGCGAGGCGGGGCGCATCTCGCAGTGCCCGCGCGCGGTCCGGGTGGGTGGCTTCGCCGAGCGCGTCGCGCTGCCCGCGAAGAGCGTGCATCCGCTGCCGAAGAGCCTCGATCCCGTGACGGCGGCGCTGACCGAGCCTGCCGCCTGCTGCCTGGCCGGTCTGGAAACCTTCCGCATGCCACGCGCGGCGACGGTGCTGGTCATCGGCGGCGGCATCATGGGGCTCCTGACCATGGCCATCGCCCGCCGTCGGGGCGCGCGCCGGCTCATCCTCTCCGACCCCATCGAGGAGCGACGGCAGATCGCTCGTCGTCTGGGTGCCCACGTCGTCATCGACCCGCTGAAGGAGAGCCTGCGCGATCGGGTGATGGCGCTCACGAAAGACCGTGGGGCCGACGTCGTCTGCGAAGCGGTGGGCAAGCCGGAGCTGGTGGCCGAGGCGATCGGGCTCACGCGGTCCACGGGACATGTGCAGCTCGTGGGCGTGAATCCGAAGGGCAGCCGGCTGCCCCTCGACCTGTGGGACGTCCACTACCGCGAGCTCCACATCGGCGGCGCCTTCGGTCGGGGCACGGCCTACCGTCGCGCCCTCGCCCTGATGCCCAAGCTCGGCGTCAAGCGGCTCATCACCGCGCGCTTCCCGCTGGAGCGGGTGGAAGAAGCCTTCGCGCATGCCTCCGCCGGGCACGGGGCCAAGACCGTCATCACGCCGGCCTGATGTGTGATCGCAACCCCTGACAGGGAGGACTGGATCATGGCGACCATCGATCACAAGGGCACCAAGCTGGTCTACGAGGAGAAGGGAGCCGGCACGCCCGCCTTTGTCTTCATCCACGGCTGGACGTGCGACCGGTCGTTCTTCGCGGCGCAGGCCGAGCACTTCGCGCAGCGCCACCGCGTAGTCTCCATCGATCTGCGTGGCCACGGGGAGAGCGACAAGCCCCCGGGGCCGTACCCGATCTCCGCCTACGCCGATGACGTCGCCCACCTGATCACCACGCTGCGCCTGGGCAAGGTCGTGGCCGTCGGCCACAGCATGGGTGGCATCACCGTTCTGCAGCTCGGCGCCGCCCATGCGGACAAGGTTGCCGCCATCGTCATGGTCGACCCGGCGCCGCTGGTCTTCCCGCCCGAGCTGAAGGCGGGAATCGACCAGATGGTCAGCGCCATGGAGAGCGGCAACCAGGAGCCCCGCCGCCAGTTCATCGCCGACGCACTTTTTCTGCCCACCTCGGACAAGAAGCTCGTGGACCGTGTGTTGAAGGTGATGATGGCGGCGCCTCCCCAAGTCGCCGTCGCCGCCATGAAAGGCATTCTGGCCTTCGACGGGCCCGCGGTGGCCAAGCAGTGTTCGGTGCCGGCGCTTCATCTGGCGGGCGCCACACCACTCAACCCACCGCATCTCATGTCGCAATGGCTGCCGAAGGTCGTGAACGGCTGGACCGTGGGCGCCGGCCACTTCAACATGATGGAAACGCCGGATCAGGTGAACTCGATGATCGAGGGCTTCCTCCGCCACCACGTCTGACCCCGTCTACTGACTGGGGAGCGGACGGATGCCCGCGATGCTCAGGCGGATGCGGTACAGCGCGCCGCGCGCCGTGAGATAGAGCCCCTTGCCGTCGGCGTCACCCCAGGCGGCGTTGGCGGGCTCGTGCGTCGTGCGGATCACGCCCAGGATCCGCCCCGCGGGGTCGGTGATCCACAGTCCGCCCGGCCCGGTCAGATACAGGTTCCCCCGCCGATCCACCTTCATCCCGTCCGGCTCCTGGCCGGGCTCCCCGTTCAGATCGAGGAAGAGCTTTCCGTTGGCGAGCGAGCCATCCCGCTCCACGTCGTAGCGCATCCAGATCTTGTTGTTCCGGTCGGAGTTGCTGACGTACAGGTACTTCTCGTCGGGCGAGAAAGCGAGCCCGTTGGGGCGAGGCAGCTCGGCCGTCACCAGGGTGAGCTTTCCGTCGGCGAGGCGGAAGACCCCGTTGAAGGGCAGCTCCTTCGCCGGATCGTCATCCTCCAGGGGAAGCCCGTGGGGCGGGTCGGTGAAGTACAGGGCGCCGTCGGACTTGTAGACGAGGTCGTTGGGGCTGTTCAACCGCTCGCCCTCGAACTGGTCGGCGAGCACCGTGAGGCGTCCATCCGGCTCCTGCCGCGTCACCCGGTGGTTGCCGGGCTCGCAGATCGTCAGCCGCCCCTCGCCATCGAGGGTCATGCCGTTGGAGCCCATTGACCCGCCGGGAGGAATGTCCGCGGCGGCATAGCCTGTCCGTGTGCGAACCACGGAGGCGCCGTGCCGTGGATCCCACCTGCGGATGACGTTGTGGGGGAGGTCGGCGAAGAGAAGATAGCCGTCGGGGATCCACACGGGGCCTTCGGTGAATCCGAATCCCTCGGCGAGCTGCTCGATCTTCGCGTCGCGCGGGACGATCTGATCGAGCTCGAGAGCGCGACGCTCCACGTAGCTGCGCGCCGGCCCGCGCCCGAGCACGGCCTTGGCCCGCTCGCGCCAGGCCCGCGGAACCCGGCACTTGAGAGCACGAAACGCGCCCGCCGCCTGGCGAAGCATCTGGCGAGACGGAGCACGCGCCATGCCATGCATCGAAACGCCGTCATCACATACGGTTCGGTCCCGCCAATTTTCTGGTCAGCCCGCGACTAAGCTCCTTCGGCAGACCTACTCCGCGAACTGCGCCGCGCGCCAGCGCAGGGCCGCGCCGAGGCCTTCCTTCTCCCGGATCTCGTCGAACTTCATCCCGACCTCGGTGCGGGCGGCATAGAGGGCGGCGAGCACGTCGAGACCGGCGCGGATGGCGTTGCGGAAGCCGGCGGCATCGGCGCCGCGATTGACGGCGAGCTTGGTGCCGGCGAGCGCCTCGGGGGAGATGAGGGCGAGCCGCCGCGCCAGCTTCATGGTCGCCGCCGCCAGGTCGGCGCGCGGCACCACGCGGTTGACCATGCCGTACTGCAGCGCGGTCTGGGCGTCGATGGGATCGCCCAGGTAGAGCAGCTCGCGCGCGCGCTTGAGCCCGATCACGAAGGGCATGACCAGCGCGGGGCCGACGTTGGAGAAGCGGATCTCGGGCTCGCCGAAGAGGGCATCGTCGGCGGCCACGGTGAGGTCGCACATCATCATGAGCTCGCAACCGCCCCCGAGACAGTGCCCCTGCACGCTGGCGATGACGGGCTTGACCATGTCCCACGGCGTCATCTCGAGGGCGACGTCGTCGGTGAGGGAGGCGTGCCAGGCGAGCGCGTTGCCCCGCCGCGCGGCCCGCGCCGGGTTGGGCCCGATGTCGTAGCCGGCGCAGAAGCTCCGCCCCTCCGCGCGGAGCACGACCACGCTGGTGGCAGGATCGCGGTCGGCTTCGTGGAAGCGCTCCATGAGCGTGCGCTTGAGCTCAGGGCTGATGGCGTTGAGCTTGTCCGGCCGGTTGAGCGAGACGATCCCGACGCGGCCGTCGGTGGCGTAGGTCACGAGCTGCTCGGTCATGGCAGGCTCCTCGGGTTGGCGGATGTCCGGACGATGGCGCGGCGCTCGCTTACCGTGGAATGACGGGCAGCACCACATGCGACGGGTAGCGCTCGTCATGGAAGACCGTCTGCCGCGCCGACTGCCGCCGTGTGGTCGTGGCCTGGTCCTCGCCCGTGTTCAGGTTGCGGTCGAAGCGCGGGAAATTGCTGGAGGCGATCTCGAGGCGGATGCGATGGCCGGGCAGGAAGACGTGGCTGGTGGCCCAGAGGTCGATGGTGAAGCGCGCCACCTCACCGGGGATGAGCGGCGTGGGCGACGTGCGCGACTCGCGGTAGCGGGCGCGCACGATGCCATCCGCCAGGTTCTGGGCATAGCCGCCGGGGCGCACGTCGACGAGCTTCGCGGTGAAGTCGGTGTCGGACGCGTTGCTTGCCGCGTAGAGCGTCACCGTGACGGGTCCGGTGACCTCGAGCTTCTCGGTCATCACCGCGCTCGTGTAGACGAGCACGTCGTCGCGCGCCTCCACCGGGCGCTGGTCCTGCGCGCCCATGGCGAGGATCAAGGTATTGCCCCCGCGGGTCGGCACGGGGTCGTCGGGATCGTAGACGAAGCGATCGGCCGCTTCGCCCGCGGGCCGCCGCTGGTCGAGCACGCCGTCGCCGCGGTCGCTGTTCGCGCGCCCCCCGCTGTGCAGGAAGTACGGGGTGTAGCGCGTCCTCGCGAGCGGCCACTCACCCTCGTCACGCCAGCGGTTCTCGCCCATCACGAAGATCTTCACGGGCGGCTCGTCGAGGATCCCCGTGCCGATCCCTTTGAGCCAGTGATCGAACCAGCGCAGCTGGATCTCGTGAAGATCGATGAGCGCCTCCCCTCCGAAGTCGATGTCGCCTGTCCCCGTCGAGGTCGGGCTCGTGTAGGGGAAGAGGTGCGCCCAGGGCCCGATGAGGAGCTTCTGCGCGCCCCGCGCCTCCGCGGTCATGGCGCGCTCACGGAGCCCGCAGAAGTTCGCGAGGCCGCCGTGCAGGAAGATGTCGTACCAGGAGGTCACGTGGTACATGGGCACGCTGATCTGCTCGTGCTGACGCTCCACGTTGACCTGCCACCACGGCGGCCCGTCCTCCGGATGGCGGAGATAGTCGCCGAGATAGGGCGCCACCACCTCGAGCCGCTTCGCCCACTCCACGAGGGGCAGGCGCCGGTACGCCTCGGGCGACAGCGGCGGAGCCCACGGCGTCGGCGCGGCCGCCAGCTCGCGCTCGAGCTCGGGCAAGAGGGTGTCGGTGAGGCCCCGCCGCGCGATCGTGTCCCGCGCCATCAGGATGGCATAGGGGATCTGCCAGCCGAGCTCGAAGGCCCCGCCCGAGTGATACACCCAGCACTGGTGAAAGTCCGCGGGGGCGGAGGCGGGGAAGGACGCCCTGAGATGGGGCGGCCGCGTGGGGGCGAGGAGATACTGCGTGGCGCCGAGATAGGACTGCCCCACCGTGCCGACCTGACCGTCGGAGTAGGGCAAACCGGCCGCCCACTCGACGGCGTCGTAGCCGTCCTGCGCCTCCCACACGAGCGGATAGTACTCGTCGCCGGCCGAGGCGAAGCGGCCACGTGTGTCCTGCATGATCACGACGTACCCGCGCTCGACGAAGACATCGATGTCGCCCGGCCGCCGGCGGAGATTCTTGTCGTACGGGAGGCGCGACAGCAGCACGGGGAAACGGCCCGGCCCATCCGGGCGATAGACGTCGGCCCGGAGGGTCACGCCGTCGCGCGTCGTCATGGCCACGTGCTTGTCGATCAGCATGGGGAATCGCTCCTGTGTGAGGAGGGCGCCGACGCAAATTCTACCCCATCGTGGTAGGCTCGGGGTCGTCGTTGCCGCTTGTTCTGGTCGCGACCCGATTGGCCCCGGAGGACCCCGATGCCCTCAGCCGAGCCCGGCCGCAAGGCCCCCGCATTTTCTCTCAAGGACCAGGACGACAAGACCCACCGCCTCAAGGACTACGCCGGCCGCCCCCTCGTTCTCTACTTCTACCCGAAGGACGACACGCCGGGCTGCACGCGCGAGGCCTGCGACTTCCGCGACGCCCTTCCGGACTTCAAGAAGAGCAAGGCGGCCGTTCTGGGCGTGAGCATCCTGGACACCGCGAGCAAGGCCAAGTTCGCCCGCAAGCACAAGGTGAGCTTCCCGCTCCTGGCCGATCCGGATCACGCGATCGCCGAGAAGTACGGCACGTGGAAGAAGAAGAGCATGTACGGCAAGACCTTCATGGGCCTCGCGCGCACCACGTTTCTGATCGACGGCACCGGCACCGTCGTGCGTCGCTGGGACAACGTCAAGGTGGACGGCCACGCCGACGCCGTCCTCGAGGCCGTCGAGGCACTCTAGCCGCCTGATCCACTCAGCCTGATCTACTCAGAGGGTGGCGAGGGTGTGGCGAGCGACCATGTGCTCCTCGTCGGTGGGGATGATCCAGGCGGAGACGCGGCTGCCCGGAGCCGTGATGCGCGGGCCGTGCGCCGTATTGGCCGCCGCATCAAGCGTGATGCCGAGCCAGGCCAGCCGCTCGCACACGCGGGCACGGATGGGCGCGGCGTGCTCACCGATGCCCGCGGTGAACACGAGGCCGTGGAGGCCTCCCAGCACGGAGGTGAGCCCACCCACCTCACGCGCGATCCGGTAGACGAAGTAGTCGAGAGCCAGGCGCGCCCGCGGCTCCGCGCTCGCCAGCAAGTCGCGCATGTCGCTCGACACGCCGGAAAGCCCGAGCAGCCCTGATTTCTTGTAGAGCAGGTCCTCGATCTCCTTCGCGCTCATGTGGCGCTCCTGGAGCAGGTAGAGCACGACGGCGGGGTCGAGCGCGCCTGTTCGCGTCCCCATGGGCAGGCCGTCCAGCGCCGTGAAGGTCATGGTGCTGTCCATGCTGCGCCTGCCCTGGAGCGCGCACAGGCTGGCGCCATTGCCGAGATGTGCGACCACCACTTTTCCATGGGCGATCTCGGGGGCGACGGTCGGCAGCACGTGAGCGATGTATTCGTAGGAGAGCCCGTGGAAGCCATAGCGCCGCACGCCGGCCTCGTAGAGCTCGAAAGGCAGCGCGAAGAGATCGGCGACCTGGGGATGGCCGCGATGAAAGGCAGTATCGAAGCACGCGACCTGGCGAAGCCCGGGGAAGCGCTCGCCGATCGCCCGGATCGCCGCGAGGTTGTGCGGTTGATGCAGGGGCGCCAGCGGGACGAGGGCCTCGAGGGCGGCCATGACCGTGTCGTCGACGAGCACGGGCTCGGCGTACGCGATTCCGCCATGGACCACGCGATGCCCGACGGCGATCGGCTGCGCGCCGCCGAGATGGCCGCGGAGCCATTCCGCGACGATGGCGATGGCCCCGCGATGGTCGCCCGCCTCGGAGGCGGCGAGGTCTCGCTTCTCTTCCTTCCCATCGCCGAGAACGCGGGCGGAAAAGTGGGGGCGCACGCCGATTCCATCGAGCAGCCCGCGCGCGGTTTCCTTGAGCTCGTCCTTGTCTGCGACGCGATAGACGGAGAACTTGAGGCTCGAAGATCCCGCATTGACGACGAGAATCGCCTGATCAGCCCGCCGATCGTTTCCGGTCATCCTGTCCTTTCTGCTCCCTGGATGCTGGATGCGACGCTACGCGAGCAGATTCCGCCCGTCAAACTCTCGTGCCGTTCTGGGCCCTCCGGTGATGCTTTCCTGGTGTATCTTGAGTGGCGGCCATGGACAGGCTGACATGGCCGAGAGAGATCCGTCCATGTACCTCGACCGGCGACTCTGGGCGTTCACCCGCGGCGTGCGGCTGCGCATCGTGGGCACCGTGCTCATCGGGCTCCTCGCGGTGGCCGCGGGCATCGCGCGGCTGGCCCTCTTCGGCTGGCTCCTCGGCCGCGTCATCGCGGGAGAGTCCCTTCGCGCGCTGCTCCCGCTCGTGGCCGTCACCGCCGCCGCCGTCCTCGTCCGCGGCGCGCTCGACTACTGGCGCGCCATGGCGGCCCACCACACGGCGGCCCGCGTGCAGGCAGCTCTTCGCCAGGCCATCTACGACCGCGTGACCGCTCTCGGCCCCGCCCACTTCACTCGCTCCCGCACCGGCGACGTGATCCTGTCCATGGTCGAAGGAGTCCAGCAGCTCGAGGTCTACTTCGGCCAGTACCTGCCCCAGCTCGCCGTCGCCGCGCTCACCCCCGTGATGATCTTCGCCTTCGTCGCCTTCGTGGACCTGCCCGTCGCGCTGGTCCTCCTCGTCGCCGCCCTGGTGACCCTGGTCGCCCCGGCGATCTGGCACCGGAAGGACAGCAGCCACAGCCTCTTGCGCCAGAAAGCCTACGCCGCCTACGGCGCCGAGTTTCTCGACTCGGTGCAGGGCCTCGCCACCCTCAAGGCCTTCGGTCAGAGCGGCTCGCGGGCGCGAATGCTCGCGGAGAAGGGCCACGCGCTCTTCCACAGCACCATGGGCGTCCTCGGGACCAACACGCTGGCGCGCGGCATCACCGATACGGGCATGGCCGTGGGCGCGGCCGTCGCCCTGGGCCTGGGCGCCTGGCGCGTGGAGTCCGGGCAGATGAGCCTGGCCGCGCTCCTCGTCATCCTCATGCTCGGCGTCGAGGTGTTCCGTCCCCTGCGCGAGCTGCGCATTCTGCTGCACCAGGGGATGCTCGGCATCTCCGCGGCCGGCGGCATCCTCCAGATCCTCGAGGCTCAGCCCAAGGTGCGCGATCGCGAGACGCCGCTCCTCGACGCGGCCACCCTCGCGCCATCCGTCACCTTCGAAGGGGTGAGCTTCTCCTATCCGGGCGGTCGGCAGCCCGCGCACGACGGCCTGTCCTTCGAGGTCAAGGCGGGCGAGCGCATCGGCATCGTGGGCACGAGCGGCGCGGGCAAGTCCACCGTGGCCCGGCTGCTCCTCCGCTTCTACGATCCGGAGCGGGGTCGCGTCATGATCGGCGGTCACGACATCCGCGATCTCACCCTCGATCAGCTCCGCGGGCTCATCGCCGTGGTGAGCCAGGACACCTATCTCTTCCATGGGACCGTCGAGCAGAACCTCCGCATGGGCAAGCCCGACGCCACCCCGGCCGAGCTCCAGGCCGCCGCCCGCGCCGCCAATGCCGAAGAGTTCATCGTGCGGCTGCCCCAGGGTTACGACACCGTAGTGGGCGAGCGGGGCGTGCGGCTCTCGGGAGGCCAGCGCCAGCGGATCGCCATCGCGCGCGCGCTCCTGCGCGACGCGCCCATCCTCATCCTGGACGAGGCCCTCTCCGCCGTCGACGCCGAGAGCGAGGCGGTGATTCAGGAAGCCCTCGACCGACTCATGGAAGGGCGGACCACACTCATCTTCGCCCACCGGCTCTCGAGCGTGATCGGGGCCGACCGCATCCTCGTCCTCGACGGGGGCCGCGTCGTGGAGAGCGGCAGCCATGCCGAGCTGATGGCGCGCAGCGGCGCCTATCACCGGCTCATGGCCGCGCAGGCGCAGGACGGCGCCGGCCGCGCCGAGCCGCTCGTCGCGCTGAGCAGCGCGGCGGAGCCGGCCACGGGCGAGGACGAGTCGTCGGTGGCGGCGGACTTCGAGCCGACGGATGCGATCCTGCGCGCGCAGGGCATGGGCTGGCCGGAGCTGATCCGCGTGCTGCTCGGCATGGTCGCGGGGTACCGCGCGCGGCTCATCACCACCTTCGTGCTCGGCGTGGCCCGGGTGATCGCGCTGATCGGGGTGGGCGTGCTGAGCGCGCTCATCGTGCGCGCGGTGAAGAACGGGGCGCCCTTCGGCGGGCTGCTGATCGCGCTGGCCCTTGCCGCGCCGCTGGCCGGCGTCCTGCACTGGCTCGAATCGTGGCTGGCCCATGACATGGCCTATCGCCTGCTCGCCGACATGCGGCTCGACATGTTCCGCAAGCTCGACGCGCTGGCCCCCGCCTATCTCACGCGCCGACGCACGGGCGATCTCGTCGGCGTGGCCACCCACGACGTGGAGCTGATCGAGTACTTCTTCGCCCACACGATCACGCCCGCCTTCGTGGCGGTGCTCGTGCCCCTCGGCGTCCTCCTGGTGCTGGCGGGCTTCGGCTGGCCCCTGGCCTTCGCATTGCTGCCCTTCCTGGCCTGGGCCGCGCTCACCCCCGTCCTCGGGCGCTCGCGCATCGACCGGCTCGGCTCGCGCGCGCGCGAGGTCTCCGGCGATCTCACCGCGCATGCCGTGGATTCGGTCCAGGGGCTCGGCGAGATCGTCGCCTTCCGGCAGGTGCGCGCGCGGGGCGAAGAGTTTGCCGCCAAGGCGCGGGAGTATTTCCGGGTGCGCATGCCCTTCCTCCACGACCTGACCTTGCAGACCTCGCTGCAGGAGATCGCCACCGGAGTGGGCGGGCTCGCCGTCGTGGTGGTGGGCGCGGCGCTCGGGGCGTCGGGCCGGCTCGATACGGCCATCCTGCCCCTGCTCACGCTCCTGGCGATGTCCGCCTTCATCCCCGTGTGGGAGATCGCCCAGGTGGGTCGCCAGCTTGCCGATACGCTGGGCGCCGCGCGCCGCGTGCACGCGGTGCACACCGAGCGCGTGCTCGTCACGGACGGCGCGGGCGCGCACGGCATGAATGCCGGGGGGCCCGTCCTCGAGATGTCGCAGGTCACCTTCACCTATCCCGGCCGCCGGCGGCCCGCGCTCACCGAGGTGTCGTTCACCGTCCCGCGCGGGAGCACGGTGGCGCTCGTCGGCCCCTCCGGCGCGGGCAAGACCACCATCGCCAGCCTCTTCCTCAGGTTCTGGGATCCCGAGGCGGGCTCCGTGCGGCTCGACGGCCACGATCTCAGAGAGTTCGGCCTGGACGAGCTGCGGCGCCGGGTGGCCCTGGTGGCGCAGGACACCTACCTCTTCAACGACACGCTGCGGAACAATATCTTGCTCGCCCGTCCCGAAGCGTCCGAGGCCGAGGTGACGGCGGCGGTCGAGCAGGCCGCGCTCACCGAGTTCATGGCCTCGCTGCCCGAGGGCCTCGACACCGTGGTGGGCGAGCGCGGCGCGCAGCTCTCTGGCGGCCAGCGCCAGCGCGTGGCCATCGCCCGCGCCTTTCTCAAGGACGCGCCCGTCCTGATCCTCGACGAGGCGACCTCGCACCTGGACGCGGTCAGCGAGCAGGCCGTGCGCGGGGCGCTGGATGTCCTGGCCCGCAACCGCACGACGCTGGTGATCGCGCATCGTCTCTCCACGGTGCGCAGCGCCGACCGCATCATCGTGCTGGAGGACGGCCGCGTGGCCGAGATCGGCCGCCATCACGATCTCCTCGCCAAGGGCGGCCTGTACGCTCATCTCGTCTCCCGCCAGCTCGCCAGCGCCTCCGGTGTGACCGCCTGATTCCGGGCATGGTCGAACCGCACACCACGACCGAGCAGAAGGCGCTCGAGCTCAATCTCGATCGGGCCAAGTACGGCACCATCGCCGAGATCGGAGCGGGGCAGGAGGTGGCGGCCTGGCTCTTCCACGTGGGCGGCGCCGCCGGCACCATCGCCAAGACCATCTCCGCCTACGACATGGGCGTCAGCGATGCTCTCTACGGTCCCGCCAAGCGCTACGTCAGCCGCGAGCGGCTTCAGGCCATGCTCGCGCGCGAGTTCGACCTGCTCGGGCAGACGCTCGGGCCCGCCCGCGGCGCCACCACCGCCTTCTTCGCCTTCGCCAACACCGTGGCCACGCGCAGCTTCAAGCACCACGACGACGGGCGCGGCTGGGTCGGCATCCGCTTCCAGCACCAGCCCCAGGCCGAGCCGTCCGAGGCCATCGTCTACGTCACCCTGCACGATCGCACCACCGTCGCCCAGCAGGAGGCGCTCGGCGTCCTCGGCATCAACCTGATCCACGGCGCGCTCTTCCGCCATGGCGACGCCGCCGGGCTCATCGGCGCGCTCCTGGACGAGCTCTCCCGCGAGCGCCTCGACGTGGACATGATCAAGCTCACCGGGCCCGCCTTCATCGGCGTGGACAATCGGCTCATGAGCCTGCAGCTCGTCGAGCAGGGCCTCACGGACGCCGCCATGTTCACGGCGGCGGGCGACGTCGTGCAGCCTTCCGAGGTGCTCTACAAGAAGCCCATCCTGATCGAGCGCGGCAGCTTCCGCCCCATTACCAGGCTCACGCTCGACCTGGTGGAGCGCGCGGGGGCGCGCTTCGTGCGAGAGGCGGGCGTGGCGGGCCAGGAGCCCGTCGTCCTCATGGAGATGACGCTCCGCAATCTGACCTCGCCGTCAGGGATCGACCACGCCGATTTCCTGGCGCGGGCGGACATCCTGGGCGCCCTCGGCCTCAACGTGCTCATCTCGCGCTTCGAGCAGTACTACCACGTGTCCGAGTACCTCACGCGCTTCACTGATCAGATGATCGGCATCGCCCTCGGCATGCCGAGCCTGCAGGAGATCTCCCAGGACAAGTACTATACCGATCTGGGCGGCGGGCTCCTCGAAGCGGTGGGCCGGCTCTTCAAGCGCTCGGTCAAGATGTACGTCTACCCGACGCAGGATCCCGCCACGGGCCAGATCGTCACGGTGACGAGCGCGGGGACCCCGCCGCTCTGGCGCCACCTGCGCGAGCTTCTGCTCGAGAGCGGCCGTCTCGAGGCCATCGAGGACTTCGACGCGAGCAGCCTGTCGATCTACCCTCCGGACGTCCTGGCGCGCATCCAGAAGGGCGATCCCTCGTGGGAAGCCCTGGTCCCGGTGCCCGTGGCCGAGGCCATCAAGGCCAAGCGCCTCTTCGGCTACACGCCGCCTCGCTAGATGACCCCGTCGAGCGCGATCCGACACGACCTCGTCCTGGTGGGCGGCGGGCACACGCACATCCAGGTGCTCCGCGCCTGGGCCATGGATCCCGCGCCCGGCGTGCGGGTCACGGTGGTGGTGGACCGGCCCGTGGCGGTGTACTCGGGCATGGTGCCGGGCTTCGTGGCAGGCCAGTATCGCCAGGACGAGCTCGAGATCGACGTGAGGCCGCTCTGCATGCGGGCGGGAGCGCGCTTCATCGTGGCCGCGGCCGCTGGGCTCGATCCCTCTCAGCGCCGAGTCGTTCTCGAAGGCCGGCCGCCGCTGGCCTATGACACGATCTCCTTCGACGTCGGCTCGACCATCGCGGGCCTGGACAGGCCCGGCGTCGCCGAGCACGCGATTCCCACGCGGCCCATTGGGGGCTTCGTGCGCTCGGCGGACGCCATCATCGAGCGCGCGCGGGGCCGGCCGGGCTTCAGGCTCGTGGTCGTGGGCGCCGGCGCCGGGGGTGTCGAGCTGGCCTTCGCCTTCCGCGCACGCTTCGAGCGCGAGGGCATTGGGGGTGCGTCGGTCGCGCTGCTCGAGGCGGGGCCGACGGTGCTGCCCGGCTATCCGGCAGCGGCGATGCGCGGGATCGAGCGCAATGCCCGCGCACGCGGGATCGAGATCCGCTGCGGGGTCTTGGTGGCGCGCGCGAGCGCGGATCACGTGGAGCTCGAAAGCGGCGAGGTCATTCCCGCGGACGCGCTCGTCTGGGTGACGGGCGCGGCGAGCCTGCCCATCTTCGACGGCGCCGGGCTCGAGCGTGACCCGGCGGGCTTCGTCCGCGTCAGGCCGACGCTGCAGGCCGTCGGCCACGACGAGATCTTCGCGGTTGGCGACTGCGCAAGCCTGCTGACCGATCCCCACCTGCCCAAGGCCGGCGTCTACGCGGTGCGCCAGGGACCGACACTCATCGCCAATCTCCGCGCGCGCGTCATGGGTGGCTCGATGCGCCGCTACCGGCCGCAGCGGGATTTCCTCTCGCTGCTCAATCTGGGCGACGGCCGGGCCCTGGCCTCCAAGTGGGGAATTGCGCTCGAGGGCCAGTGGGCCTTCACCCTCAAGGACTGGATCGACCGCCGCTTCGTGCGCCGCTTCCAGGTGCTGGGACCGGCCGGGGACCTGCAGCCCGAGTTCGCGCGGGCGCCCGCGATGGCGCAGGACATGATCTGCGGCGGGTGCGCCGCCAAGGTGGGCGAGTCGGTGCTCACGCGTGCGCTCGACCGGCTGGGCGCGGTGAGCGATCCCGACGTCGTCCTCGGGCTGGCCGTGCCCGACGACGCGGCAGCCGTGGCGACGGCGCGCGGCGAGATCATCGTGTCGAGCGTGGACGCGTTTCGCGCCTTCACCGACGATCCGTACCTGGTCGGCCGCGTGGCCGCCGTCAACGCGGCCAGCGATCTCTGGGCCAAGGGGTCGGCGCCGCGCTTTGCCCTGGCCTGGGTGCAGGTGCCCGACGTCGAGCCGGGGCGCGCCGAGGAGACCCTCTATCAGGCGCTGGCCGGTGCCCGCGCGGTCTTCGACGCGGAAGGCATCACGCTCGTCGGCGGCCACACGACCAATGGCAATGACCTCTCGGTGGGTTTCGCCGTCTTCGGCACGGCGCCCTCGGCCGACGCGCTGCTCCGGATCGGCGGCCTGTCACCAGGCGACAAGCTCATCCTGACCAAGCCCCTCGGCACCGGCGTGCTCTTCTTCGCCGACATGCGCGGCTGGGCACGCGGCGACTGGATGGAGGCCGCCGTTGCCTCCATGGTGCGGAGCAATGCCGCCGCCTCTCGCGTGGCGGTGCAGATGAGCGCCAGCGCGTGCACCGACATCAGCGGCTTCGGCCTCGCGGGCCACCTGGGCGAGATGCTGCGGGCGAGCAAGGCGGGCGCGACGATCGATCTGCGCACGCTGCCTCATCTGCCGGGCGCCGCCGCGCTCCTGCGGCGCGGCCACCGCAGCACCTTCCATCCCGAGAACGCGCGCGCCCGCCGCGCCATCCGGGTTGAGCGCGACGCCGACGTGCCCCTGCTCGACCTGATCTTCGATCCCCAGACCTCGGGCGGCCTCCTCTTCGGTGTGTCTGCTGATCGCGCGGAGGCCGCCGTGACGGCGCTTCATGCCGCCGGCGACGTGCACGCGGCGGTGATCGGCGAGGCGACGCCGCCAAGCGTCGACGGCGCGCTCTTCGAAGTGGTAACTGGACCGCGGAGACAGATGCCCTAGACTGCGGGCAGAGTTCAAGCGTCGAAGGCCCGGGCCAGGGGGCGGTCCGGTTTCGCCCTCACGATACGAGACAAGCCATCTGACCAGCGGTTGGAGCGGACCGGCGCACCGGCTGTTCAAGCGCCAGCTGGAGGGCAACGCTATTGATCCTTCATCCTGCTCCGCGCCGACGAAAACATAGCGAGTAGGGCAGGTTGTCATGTCCCTCATGTTCATTGCCGTCGGGATTGCGCTGGGGATGTCTTCTTTGGTCGGGTCCGCTCAGAAGTGCGAGCCGGCCGGAGCGGCGGTCGAAGTCTATGCCAGGATTACAGGGGCGGATACCCTGAGCGTATCGTACACAGTTGTCAACAACACCCGCACCACCCTGCTCTGGATGAGCATTGGGGCGGGTGGGCTGGAACGAACGCCTCTGGTGCCCCAGCAGACGCCGGTGGTCCAGGCGGCTCCCGCAGGATGGCACGGGAAGGTCGTGTATCCCGAGGAGACTTCCCACATGCATCTTTGGTGGGAAGCGAAGGACATCAAGGCTGCGCTTCAGCCCGGTGGATCGATGACCGGTTTCGTGTTGGCTGTGGCGGAAGCCTCTGCCGTCCCGCCAGGTCTGAGAGGACCGGACGGCCGTCTCGTGCGGCCTATCGATTTCGGAACGTTGCCATTCACCGTCGGCGGAACAGGGGCCCAGTGCTGGTGGGGAAGGGTCAAGCGAGCAGCTGGACCGCCCGGTCGCTCATGATGAGGCCGAGACCTGACCCCTGTAAGTTGCGCGCCGCTGAGCGCAAGCGTTAGGGCGCATATGACGCCTGCGGGATACATTGCGAAGAGGATTGAGAGCTGCCCAGACTGGCTGAATGCGGAGAGGGTTAGAGACATCTACTCCGTCAGTGGTTGCGTGTCCGAATACTTCTG
>Ga0137394_10001107_pt1 | contig 19409 bp, 20 predicted proteins | sample czobulk116metaG_FD_108278 | JGI IMG/M metagenome (GOLD analysis project Ga0137394, IMG submission 108278) | Vadose zone soil microbial communities from Angelo Coast Range Reserve, California, USA - czobulk1.16 metaG | ecosystem: Environmental > Terrestrial > Soil > Vadose zone | place: USA...
GCGCGAGAGCGTCCATCGCGCCGCCCGGCGTCAGGCCGTAGCGCTGGACGCCGTGGCGGCCGCCATCCTGCACCGAACTCGCAGGTCCAATGGATGAGATGACGAGCTTGCTCATGACGCCATCAACTCGGCGACGATCTCGCCAGCTTCCGCGGCGCGATCCTGCTCGGCAAAGGTCTTGGCATCGACGGCCGAGAACGTCACGGCATCTCCGGGTTCCAGCAGAAAGATCGGCTCGCGATGCAGTTGATAGGTTCTCACCGCGGTCCGTCCCAACAGATGCCAGCCGCTCGGTCCGGCCAGACATTGCACGCCCGCCTGCATGCCGCCGATCGAGATCGTGCCGGCCGGCGTCAGCAGGCGTGGATTTAGCAGCCGCGGCATCTGCAGTGAGTCCGGAAGGCCGCTGAGATAGGACCAGCCCGGCGTAAAGCCGATCATGGCGACGCGGTAGTCGCCGGCGACATGCCGCGCCACGATATCGTCCGGCGTTGTCTTCAGCGTCCTGGCGACATCCCCAAGATCGATGCCATGTTCGCCGCCATAGACCACGGGAATGCGCCAGCGCCGCGTATTCGTGACGGGTGGAACCGGTAGCTGCGCGAGAATGCCGAGCTTTTGGCTCAGCGTGTCGAAATCGATCTGTACGGGATCATAATGCACCAGCAGCGACCGATAGGTCGGCACCGTCTCGGTCACCCCGGCGATGGTTTCGCGCGCCAGCGTGCGATCGAGCGCCAGCACCCGCCGGTTCGCGGTGGCGTCGATGTTGCGGCTGAATTCCACCGTGATGGCGCTGTCGCCGCTGGGCAAAAGACGGGGCGGGGATAGGGTCGCGGCCATAGGCTCACAAGTTCGTCGGCGGATATCAAGCTCTAGCGTGTTTTGCCGGCAAGTGGAATTCGCTTCGCGCAAATCGGCCTGCAAGTTCAATAAATTAATCCGCATATCCGTGATAAGGTGGTGTGATTGGGCCGCCATGCGGCGCGGCGCCTTCAGCCGTGAGTTCGCGACACTTGACGCGATGCGCCTGCCCAGCAAGATGCGCGCCAGCCGATTAATCCCCCAACGGAGCTGCTTTTTCGATGTCCCTGACCCCCGAAGCGATCAAGACCCTTTCGCACGTCTCCACCGCCACCATCACGACGGTTCTCCTCAAGAAGGGCCTGCGCAATGTCTGGCTGCGGGGCTCGCGTCCGCTGCGGCCGGGACAGAAGCGGCTGGTCGGGCCGGCCTTTACATTGCGCTTCGTGCCGGCGCGTGAGGATCTGGCCACGCCGGAATCCTGGTCGTCGCCGATCTCGACCCGGACCGCGATCGAAGCCATGCCGGAAGGCTGCATCGCCGTGGTCGACGCCATGGGTGTCACCGACGCCGGCATCTTCGGCGATATTCTGTGCGCCCGCATGGTCAAGCGCGGCGTCACTGCGCTGGTGACCGACGGTGTCGTGCGCGATCTCGAAGGCGTGCTCGGAACCGGATTGCCAGTGTGGTGCGACGGCTTTGCGGCTCCGCCCTCGGTCGCCGGACTGACATTCGTCGGCTGGGGCGAGCCGATCGGCTGCGGCGGCGTGGCGATTTTCCCGAACGATATCATCGTCGCCGACCAGGACGGCGCGGTGCTGATCCCGCAAGCGTTCCTCGACCTCATTCTCGCCGAAGGCGCGGAGCAGGAGCGAATGGAGGCCTGGATCGTCAATGAAGTAAACGGCGGCGCGGTGTTGCCGGGTCTCTATCCCATGAACGCCGAGACCAAGGCGCGCTACGCGGCCTCAAAGAAATAATCGCAACCCGCCGGCGCGAATTACCAGTACGTGTCCGCATCAAAGGAGAACTCCATGGATATCCATCTCGCCGGCTCGCGACCGACGCGTCGCGCACCCAAGGAGTATTTTACCGGCACGGTGCTGCAGGATCCGATCATTGCGACCGAGGCCCCGGCGCGGATTGTCGCGACCCGCGTCTCCTTTGAGCCGGGCGCGCGGACGGCCTGGCATTCCCATCCGCTCGGTCAAACGCTGTATGTGATTTCAGGCGTAGGCCGGGTGCAGAGCAAGGGCGGACCGATCCGCGAGATCCGGCCGGGCGATGTGGTCTGGATTCCGCCGGGCGAAAAGCATTGGCATGGCGGTACCCCGACCAACAGCATGACCCACATCGCGATGCAGGAATCGCTGGATGGAAATTATGCGACCTGGATGGAGCAGGTGACCGACGCGGAATATTCCGCTGCCGTTGGTTGATCGTCTGCAAGGTTGATCGTCAGCGTTGACGAGTCGCCAAGGGTGGCTCGTCAAGGGTGGCTCGTCCGTTCGGATGACGCGCGGACTTGCGATGCAGGTCACTTGCTATGCAGGTTAGATGCGCTGCGCAGTCCAGGTGCCCGTGCACATGGTACCGCGCCACGTCCCCGATCCTGACGTGGCGGTGAGGTGACCGGAACCGATCGCCCGCTTGACGCCGCTTGATACGGTCACGTTGATGCCGCCGTCATCCGCGACACGCCCGGATGCCGTCATCATGCCGTTTGGGGACGCGACCTGGCCATTGTTGATTCCGATCTGGACGGTTGCTCCGCCGCAAGCCGTATTCGTTGAAGCAATCCGGACGTTCCACTCGCCGTCAAACGTCGCGGCCGTTGCGGGTGTAACGGCGAGCATGCCCAGAAAAAACAGGATGCGGGTGGCGAAAAAAACAGCGTTGCGAGAGCGTCTCATGGCGTTACCCTTTGTTCCGACGCAATCAACATCTCAGATCGTTTCGCCCGAAACTGTGATAGAACTCACATAGGAGGGACAAGGACTTAGGCTAAGAAAAATGAAGGTGATTAACGCCAGCGAGAATAGCGCTGGCCGGTTTTTTTTAGGGATGCTGGGGAATTTTATGAAGCGAGCTCTTCTGGCAATTATTTGCGGCGCCGCTCTCCTTGCAAGTTCAGTCGCCTTTGCAGCGGATCCGGCATCCGACAGGGACATGGCGGATCGTTATGCACAGGCCGCACAGTCCGGCGATAGCGACGCGCAGTTTTATCTTGGCGCGCTTTATTCGTCCGGCGTTGGCCGCCAGCGATCGGATGAAGAGGCGTTCCGCTGGTTTTCAAGCGCCGCCAACCAGGGTCATTCGCACGCGATGCTGGTTCTCAGTGGAATGTATGCCGTCGGCCGCGGAGTTCCGAAAAACAACGCCAAAGCCTACATGTGGGCTTACATCGTCTCGGTTGGCAGCCGGGTTGATGAGTTCCGGAACGGCAGCCGCCAGCTCATGGGTGTTCTCGACAGCAGGATGACGCGCGAGGAAGTCGATCAGGCCAAGGCGGAAGCCGGCCGCTGGCGTGCGGTCACGACCACCGCCAAGACTGATATCAAGGCTGATATCAAGACTGACGTTCCAGCCGACAGTCTCACACGCGATAGCCAACCGCAGCCCTCGTCATCGGCTGCCGCAAGACCCTCGCCGGCGACCACCGCCAGCACGTCAGCCGATTCCGACAGTGCTCCGGGACCTCGCAACCCCAGCATCAAGAAGAACGATATCGATGCGATCATGGATCGCGTACCTTCCGGGCTGCGCAAGCGGTTCGGCTTTTGAGAGTTGAGGAGAAGCCGATGCCCTCGCGCAAACTTGTCTGGTCTGGATCGGTGCTCGCCGTGCTTGCCGTTGCAGCCGTTGGCGGAGCCTATCTGAAATACCCCGACCTTTTTCAACCGCCGACTGTGACCGCGGGAGTGGCGATCCTCGGCCCGGTTTCGGAGGCTGTCTATGGAACCGGAACGGTAGAGCCCGAGCGCTGGGCCAAGGTCGTGCCGCTGCAACGGCGCCGGGTGGTCGACCTCTGCCGCTGCGAGGGGCAGGCCATCAAGACTGGTCAAGTTCTTGCCCGCCAGGACGACACCGAGGAAGTCAACGCGCTGCATGAACTGGAAATCAACAACGAGCAACTCGCGCGCGATCTGGATCGCGCCAAGCGCGATCGCGACAAGAACGATGCCGCGAAGACGGAATACGAGCAGCGCTCCACCCAATATGAGCAGTCCAAATCTCGAATCGGCGCCCAAAAGGCCCGCATCGATTCACTCGTGCTTCGCGCCCCGATGGATGGCATGGTGCTGCGCCGCGACGGCGAGGTCGGCGAGATCGTCGGACCGACCGATGTGCTGTTCTGGGTAGGCCCGCCCGCGCCGATGCAGGTGGTGGCTGAAATCAACGAAGAGGAAATCACCAGGATTTCGGTCGGGCAGAAGGCATTCTTACGCAGCGAGGCCTTCTCCGCGCAGGCATTGCGGGCCACGGTTTCGCAAATCACGCCGAAGGGCGACCCCGCGCGAAAGACCTTTCGCGTCTATCTGCTGCTGCCGCGCGACACGCCGTTGCGGATCGGCATGACGGTCGAAGTCAACATCATCTATCGCGAAAAGACCGCCGCAATTGTCGTGCCTTCCGAGGCCGTTGCCGGCAATGCGGTTCAGGTGGTGAGCGGCGGAAAAATCCGGCGTGTCCCGGTCACGGTTGGTATCAAAGGCAGCCGTAACGTCGAGATCATCGGCGACGTGTCGAAAGGCGCGACGGTGCTGTCACCGGCACGCGTGGATCTGGCCGACGGCACGCGGGTCAATGTGGAGAAGGCAAAGCAGGCAACGGACACGCCCGCCGATGTCACGCGGGATCCAGGTCCGGATCCAGTTCCAGGCCCGACTTCAGGTCCTGCTCTCGCTTCGGCTCGGGAACCCGCCGCTGTCGTGATGAGCGCCGCCGACGCCGACAATGCCGTGATATCCGCTGCGATCACCGCTCACGTCGATTCCGTCGTGAACGATGCCCGCAGGAACGTCGGGAAATACCCGGCGACCCGATAGACGATCAAGGTACGTCAACCAATCAACCGTGAGACCGATGGCAACGAATCTTTTGCTGAGCATTGCGTGGACCCATGTGAGCACCCGCGTTCGCCAAACGCTGGTCGGCATGTTCGGCGTGGCCATGGGAGTTGGCTTCACCATCATGATGGCGGGCCTGATGCAGGGGTCGCAGATCGATTTTCTTCGGCAACTCGTCGATACGATGCCGCACATCACGGTCAATGACGAGCGACGGGGCATTCCCAGCCAGCCGGCGGACCAGGAATACGCCGCGGTCGGAATGTCGAACGTGGCCAATGTCAACCGGCGTCCCGGGATCAGATATCCGGATACGCTCATGGCCTCGCTGAGGTCGTGGTTGCCCGGCGAAGTGGCGCCGTCAACAAAGACCACGGCGATCGTCGACCATTCCGGCGCGCGGATCGGCGTCACGCTGATGGGTATCGATCCCCGGCTCGAAGTTCGCGTTTCCAAGCTCGGCCAGCAGATGACCGAGGGGAAATTGAGCGATCTCTCAAAGGCGGCGAACGGAATCATTATCGGTGAGGCGCTCGCGCAGAAGCTTGCCGTGAAATATGGCAACAGCGTCGTGCTGGTAGGTGGGGGCGAAGCAAACCAGATGTCGGCGACCGTGGTCGGCATCTTTCGATCCGGAATAAAAAGTGTCGACGAAGGTCAGATCTATTCGCTCGCCAGTCTGGCCCAGACCCTGATGGGACAGACCGGGATCATCAACCTGCTGCGGCTGCGGTTGAGCGATCCGCTGGTTGCACAGAAGGTGGCCACCCAGGTCGAGGCGCAGACCGGATACAAGTCGGTGTCGTGGCAGGAATCCAACTCCGATCTCTTGTCCGCCTTCGCCACCCGCGATTTCATCGTGCTGACCGTGATGGGCGCGATGCTGCTGACCTCATCGTTTGCGACCTACAATATCATCTCCACCATCACCCATGAAAAACGCCACGACATCGCAATCATGAAGTCGCTGGGCATGCGGGAATATTCGGTGCGGCGGATATTCATCATTGAATCGGCGATCATGGGATCGGTCGGGATCCTGTTCGGTTGGCTTCTCGGATATCTCTTGTGCTATGCATGGTCGCAGATCAACGTCTACAACCCGCTGACGGGAGCGGTCGTACCGCTTTCGATCTACTATTCTCCGATGCATTATATCGCCTCCGGTGGGATCTCCATTCTCTGCTGCGCCGTCGCAGCGTTCTTTCCGGCACGCAAGGCGACGCGGGTGCATCCCGTCGAGATTATCCGGGGAGCGTCTTGACCGAGATAGCCCTGCAAACCGTGAATCTGGTCCGCCGCGTTCAGGGCGAGATCTCGCACACGCTGGTCAACGGCATCGACCTGGCGGTGGAGAAGGGCGAGTTTCTTGCGATCACCGGTCCTTCGGGATCGGGGAAATCGTCGCTGCTCTATCTGCTCGGCCTGCTCGATGCGCCAACCGAAGGCGAGGTCATCATCTGCGGCCAGGCGACCTCCAAATTATCGGAAACGGAGCGCGCCGACGTCCGGCTGACCAAATGCGGCTTCGTGTTTCAGTTCCACTTCCTGCTTCCCGAATTCACCGCGCTGGATAACGTGTTGCTGCCGATGCGCGCGGCCGGCGTGATGTCGGCGAAGGACATGAACGAGAGGGCGATGAGCCTTTTGACCTCGCTCGGACTCGGCGAGCAGACCGGCAAGCGGCCCAATCAGCTTTCCGGCGGCCAGCGCCAACGCGTGGCGCTGGCCCGCGCGCTCGCCAATCGCCCCGAGATCATCGTGGCCGACGAACCGACCGGAAATCTCGACACCGCTTCGACCGAGCAGGTGTTCGGCATCCTGCGCGACATCGCCGACAACGGCCAGACCGTCGTGGTCGTCACCCATGACGCGGCGCTGGCCGCGCGCGCGGACCGGCGCATCCATATCGTCGACGGCAAGATCCATGAGACGACGTTTGGCGGCGACAGGAAAAGAGAGAGCCCCGCCGTGACTCCAGCGGCGGAATGTCAGTCGTGACGGCCCAAGGCGCACAGCCGTAGCAGCAACCTATTCTTCAGTGTTGCCGCCGTCCGAGCTATAGTTACAAAAATGTGGCAAGAACGGGAGGTTGTACGTGGACATTCCTGTCATCCAACAAGCCAAAATCCAGGCTCAGGTCCTCGTTCCGCTAGTGATGGCCTTGCAGGCGGAATTGGGCAAGGAGCGAGCAAACGGCCTTGTTCGAAGGGCCCTGGGTGACCTCTATCGTCGCTACGGCGAAGAGTTCTGGCAGGCGAAGAATGAGAAGAACCTCGGGAAGATCATGGCGTCTGCGTTCGCAACGTACGCCCGCGAGGACGCTCTTGATTATAGAGTGATCGAGCAGTCACAAGATGTCTTCGAGATCGATGTTACGGGATGCCGGTACGCTGAGTTCTACAAGGAACTGGGCGAGCCGGAGCTCGGATTCTTGCTGGTCTGCAGTGCGGATTTCACTACGGCAGAGGGATTTGGTCCCGACATAAAGCTCACGCGCACGCAAACCATCATGCAAGGTGCCAGCCACTGCGACTTTCGGTACAAGCGATCGAGAGAGACGGACTGAGCGTGAGCGGACATGCGTTATGGCTCCGCGCTAATGAGTCCACGTCCTTAATCTAGAGACGATCCAAGGTCATTGATGACCCCGAACCGGACATCGAGATCAATCATCTGAAGCCGAGAATGTGCGGCGACCTTCCACTTGTGGTCCGCACATAACTAAGGGTTTTTCCTGATGGCCGTAGCTTCCGAGGTTCGATTAAATTCGGAACGGTCTTACCACGTTTTCGGCTTGATAGACCTTCGATGAAAAGTGCCGGGCGGGAAAACACGGGAAGACAGGCGCCTTCGTAGCCTCGTTGAGTCTCTGTTCCACACTGAAGCGGAACAGCACGTAACTGCAAAGATCGATTAGTTGAGGAGTGCCGGATGCGTCGGATTCTGACTCGGCTATTTCTACTGGCTCTTTTGACGACAATACCCTTGGCGGACGCGCTTGCACAAAGTTCTGCGGGCCGCGGCGCGGTTTCCGGTGCAATCATCGGAGGTGCGGTGGGCGGTCGCCGCGGTGCAGCCGTAGGCGCTGCCACGGGCGCCATCGTGGGGAGCCACCGGCGGCATTGGCGCGGCCATTATTATTGGCGCCATGGTCGTTGCTGGGTCCGGACATCAAGCGGAAGATCACATCAGGTAGCGAACCGATATTGCCGCTGATCGATATTGGCCGCGGCATCTCTGCAACAGAGGCGGCGATGAATGAGAAAGCGAAGAGCGATTGACCTCGCCCCAAGCGAGAACCGCGCAGACCGTACCTTTATCCTGCGGTCGGCGTGTTCCATTGCAGTGAACGCCAGTCCTGACACCGCCCATCAAACAACCGAGCTTTATATGTCCAGACTTCAACTAGCAGCAGCTGTCGTGAGTGCGGTTCTCGGCTTGAGTTCAACCTGTGCGCAGGCCGGCCCCTGTACCGCCTCCATTGCGCAATTCGAAACAGCCATTCGCGAATCGGCAGGAAATCCAATGGCGGGATTGACAGCACGCCAGTCGGTGGCCGCGCAGCTCGACCGGCAGCCGACGGCCGCCTCGATGAAGCAGGAAGAAGAGCGCCTGAAATCGGCCTTCGCTGCGACAATGGCTCGCGCCAAGCGGCTTGATGCTAAAGGCGATCGGAACGGCTGCAACAGGGCCCTTAAGGCAGCCAAACGCATGTACATCCTGTGATCTGACCGTACCCAAATTTGCGGTCTGATGTGGGGCAAATTCATCGTGTGACGAACTCACGGGCGATTTCGGTGGCGCGTTTGAGGCGTACCTAGTTCAGCCGGCTCCAGGTCTGGCCGCCGCAGAACATGCCGCCGAAGGCGCAGCCCTGAACGCGCAGGCTGTCGGAGCCTTTCAGCGCAATCGTCGAATCATAAGTGCTGCCGCTGTTCGGGTCGTAGATGCGCCCGGTCCACTTGTCCTTGGCGGGCTTCATGTTGATCAGCACTTTCTCGCCGTTCTGGTTCGACTTCGCGTCAACAGAATATCCGCAGAGATTGGCGCCGCATTGTTCGATCCGGACCTTGCCCTCTTTCTCTTCCGTCAGCCACATGCCGAGCGGCGAGTTGGCCGACGCGGCGGCCGTGGTGGCGGGGGCAGGGGCCTGCGCCGCCGGAGCCGTTGCAACGACAGGCGCCGCTTCGGGCTTGGCGGTCGGCGTCGTATCCTGCGGAGCCCGCGTGCTGGCCGCGGGCTGGGTTGACGTGATGATATCCGATGAAGGCGCAACGCGCGCCGTGGTGGTTGCAGGTTCGGGCGAAGCCTTCGCGGCCGCGGGAGCCGGTTCCGTTGCCGCAGGAGCTGGCGCCGGGTTCGTATCCGGTGCTTGCGGATCGACCTTGGCCTGCTCAGGCGTCTGTTTGCGCGAGCGGTCTGTGTCCTGATCGTTATGCGGGCGCTTTGCGCGCCGCCCGGTATTGTCGTAGACGCCGGGGATCGAAACCGTTCCGCGATCCGGATCGATGCGGATGGTGCGTCCGCCATATTCGAAGGTGTACTGAGCCTGCGCGGCGGTGCTCGCCAATAAAAAGGCGGCGACAGCAAACAGCTTTGTCATCATCATCTCCTGGGCAGGCGGAATCCCGGTACCGATCCCGATCCTATGCTTCGGCAGTTCTTTGCAACGTGACCTGCGTCACTTTCACAATATAAGTCGTGAATGGGCCGGTTTGGTTCAATGCGGCATCGCCGGCAATCTAATTACCGTGCCATGGGTGGTCAATTTTCCGAACAAAAGCCGGTCATTGTGCGGCAATGGCTCGTGGTACGACGAGGGGCTAGACTTGCAATCGAATCCCGCAACTTGGGATTCACGTCGGACGCGAAGGAACCGCAGCAGTGACCATTTCAATGGACGAATTGTCGGTCGGCGTTTTCACGCCATTTCTGGGCAATTTGTCCGGCCTTCTCGATCATGCGGCTGCCGATGCCGACGCGCGAAAAATCGATCCCTCGATTTTGCTCAACGCGCGACTTTCTCCCAACATGTACAACCTCACTCGCCAGGTAGGCGAGGCTGTCAGGCACGCGGTTGTTGCGTGCGCCCAGCTCGCTGGCGTGGAACCGCCGGTGTTTCCGGATACCGCGTCGGGCATTCCCGAACTCAAGGAGCGTATCGCAGCCGCGATCGATTTCATGCGGCAACTGCCGCAGGATCAGATCAACGCGGCCGGAAAGAAAGAAGTGGTCTTCACATTCCGCAATGGTTCCGAGCGGAAGTTTACCGGCCAATCGCTTCTGCTCACCTTCAGCGTGCCGCAGTTCTTTTTTCACGTCACTACGGCTTACGACATCCTGCGCCATTGCGGCGTCGATCTCGTCAAGAAGGATTTTCTGGGAACGCCAAATCAATCCGTCAGGGATTGACCCGCTACATTTCGCCGGTGTCGTTCTGCGCCACATTCGCCGCCGCGCTACGGCCGGTCATTTCGCTCTTGAGCTGTTCAAAGCGCTGCCGGGCCTCGTTCTGGCTATCGTCGACGAACCGGATCGCGGCATCGTTCGTCATCGGCCCCGCGATAACGGGGATGGAAGTATCGCCAATCGTCTCGTCGACATAATATTCGCCGTGAGTCTCGCGGCGGACCGTCCATTTGAAGCGGATCGCGGCGATCGGGCCGGTACCGGCCTTGGAGTAACCCTCGGCCTCGAACAGTTCGGGGGCGATCGGCTTTTCCTCAACCGCCTTTTCCGGTTCGCGATGGGATTCGGTGTGGTCGAGGATGCTGGCGATGGCCGCGAGCGCATGGTCGGTCGGATCGCTTTGGGTCAAGATCTCAGCCTCCAGATGTGACGCAATGCCCACGAGCGGGAGCTCGCTAGCGCCGAGTTCCAGACCTTACCACCGAATAAGGCTGAGTTTTGTCGGTCTTATGCGCAAATCGGCGGCAATTTGCCTCTCCAGGGCCGTTCCTGCTCCAGTTGAGCCGCCAGGCGGAATAACGTGGCTTCATCGCCGAAGCGCGCGGCGAACATCATGCCGAGCGGCAATCCGGCCGCATTCCATGCCAGCGGCACCGACATCGCGGGCTGACCGGACATGTTGAACATGGCGGTTCCAGGCATATAGCGCCGCAGGATCGGCGCGATATGCGACAGATCCTCCGACATCGTGTTGAGCTCGCCGATCCGCAACGGAGGCGAGCACAGCGTCGGGCACAGGAACACGTCGCAGCTCTCGAAGAAGGTCGCGAGCCCCTTTGAGATCTGGAATGCCGCGAGTTGCGCGGCCACGTAATCGGTGGCGGTGGTGTTTTGTGCGTTGTGCGCCATCGCCAACGTCAATATCTCGAAATCGTCCTCGGTCATGGCGCGGCCAAAGCGCGCTTCCGCCTGCCGCACGCTCAGCGCGGTATTGGCGCCGACGATGGTCGACATCACCACTGCCGGGTCGGCGGCCAGCACGGGCGCCCGCTCCTCGACATGATGGCCAAGCCCCGCCAGCAGGGAAGCGACTTCCCGGACCGCGGCGGCGATTTCGGGATCGATGGTGTCGCCATAGGGCGATTTATCGGTGAAGGCGATGCGCAGCCGGCCGGGCGCGCGGCTGACTTCCTCCAGGAAAGGCCGCTCCGGCGGCGGCGCCGTATAGAGGCTCGATGTTTCCGGCCCGTGGATCGCGTCCAGCATCGCCGCGCTGTCGCGTACGCTGATGCTGACGACATGGCCGCAGGAAAATCCGCCCCAGCCTTCGCCGCGATCGGGGCCGAGCGGATTGCGCGCGCGGGTCGGTTTCAATCCGAATACGCCGGATGCCGAAGCCGGGATTCGAATGGAACCACCGCCATCGCTGGCATGCGCGACGGGAAGGATGCGTGCGGCCACCGCCGCAGCCGCCCCGCCGGACGAGCCGCCCGAGGAGTGCGCGAGATTCCAGGGATTTCGGGTCGGACCAAACAAACGAGACTCGGTGGTCGGCATCAAGCCGAATTCCGGGCTCGAGCTTTTTCCGAAGATCGTCACGCCAGTGGCTAGAAAGCGCCGGGCGAGGGTGCCGGTATGATCGGCGACGTTGTCCTTGTAGACGCTCGCGCCCGACGTGGTCCGGGTGCCCTCGAGAATGTCGAGGTCTTTCAACAGAAACGGCACGCCGGTGAAGGGGCCGTCCGGTAGCCCCTGGTCGATTTGGGCTTCTGCATAATCGTAATGCTTCACCACCACCGCGTTGATCTGCGGGTCGACCTTGGTGGTGCGCGCGACCGCCTCGTCCAGCAATTCACGGGCACTGACTTGCTTCTTGCGGACGAGATCGGCGAGGCCCACCGCGTCATAGCTGCCGTATTCCCTAAAGGCCATATCGGTACCCCCGGTAGTGAAGCAGTGAAGCAGCCAAGAAGACGGTGAAGAAAACAGCCAAGCGATCGGCGAAAGCCGTCACGCCGCAATCAGGCGAGCACGTCCTGATTGATCACGTTCTGGCGGATCGGTTCGCCGTCGAGCGCGCTCAGGATATTGCGCGCGGTTTGCACGCTCATCCGGTCGACGGCTTCCCGCGTGACGCCCGCGACGTGCGGGGCCATGATGACATTGGGAAGTTCGAACAGCGAATGCCCTGAGGGCGGCGGCTCCTGCTCGAAAACATCGAGACCGGCGCCGGCGAGCTTGCCGCTCACCAGGGCGTCATACAGCGCCCGCTCGTCGACGATGCCGCCGCGCGCGGTGTTGATCAGATAAGCGGCAGCCTTCATGCGGCTCAAGCGCGCCGCATTGAACATCCCGACCGTCTCGGGCGTCTTCGGGCAGTGGACGCTGACAAAATCGGCGCGCGGCAAAGCGGCATCGAGATCGGCGACCGGTTCGCAACCCGCCGCCTTGATCTCCGCGGCCGGCTTGTAGGGGTCGTAGACCAGAACATTCATTTCCATGGCGAGGCAGCGTTTGGCGGTGCGCGTGCCGATCCGGCCGAAGCCGACGATCAGGACCGTCTTGCCGAACAGATCGTAGGGCAGCATGCCCAGCCGGTGGCTCCATCTGCCGTCCTTGACGACGGCATGCATCTCCACGGCGCGCTTGGCCAGCGTCAGCATCATGAACAGCGCCTGTTCGGCGACCGAGGGCGAATTGGCGGTGCCCGCCACCATCAGCGGAACCTTGCGGCGGCTCAGCGCCGGCACATCGACGGCGTCGAAGCCGACGCCGATCCGGGTCACCACCTGCATGTCCTTGGACGCCTCCAGCTCCGGTTCGCCGAAACGGGTGGCGCCGAGCGCCACGCCGTGAACCGGCGCCTGCGCCTTGAGCATCGCTTCGAAATCATGAGCGGAAATCATATTGGGGAATTCGACGAGTTCGATATCGTCCCGCTCCTTCAACAGAGCCCGCCCCAACTGCGACATCGATTCAGTGACGAAAATTTTCTTCTTGTTGGTCGCCATTCCCAGTCCTTTGCCCAGCCCCATTCGGCTTTTTCTTGTTGGATGCGGCCGTTAAATAACGGCGCCGCTGGCCTCATTTAGCAGGTGCATGTTGTTGAGGTCCACCGCCAATCGCAGCGGGGCACCGTCCCGCGCGCCGGCACTGGGATTGGCCCGGCCGCAGACCTGTGTTCCGTTCAGCGAAAAATAGATCAATGTCTCCATTCCCATGGGCTCGGTCACGTCGAGATGGGCTTCAAAGGTTTCGAAACCGGGACCGGAATTCGATTTCGCATCCGTAATATGCTCGGGGCGCAGGCCGATCAGCAGTTTGTCGTCGCGGCCCACCGATTTGTACCGGGCGGCTTTTTCAGGCGGCAGCGGAAGTGCGATCTGGTCGGTCAGGCGGACCTGAAGTTTTCCCGAAGCCTCCTCGAACCTGCACGGTATGAAGTTCATGGCGGGCGAGCCGATAAAGCCTGCGACGAATTTGGTCGCCGGCTTGTGGTAGAGCTCGTTCGGCGATCCGACCTGTTCGATGCGGCCCTTGTTCATGACCACCACCCGATCCGCCAGCGTCATGGCCTCGACCTGATCGTGGGTGACATAGACCGTCGTGGTGCGGACCTTCTGGTGAACCTTCTTGATCTCGATCCGCATCTGGACGCGCAGCTTGGCGTCGAGGTTGGACAAGGGTTCGTCGAACAGAAACACCTTGGGATGGCGGACGATGGCGCGTCCCATGGCGACGCGCTGGCGCTGGCCGCCGGACAACGCCTTGGGCTTGCGGTCCAGCAATTCCGTGATGTCGAGGATGCGCGCGGCTTCATCGACGCGCTCCTTGATTTCAGCCTTGGGGAAGCGCTTCAGGCGCAGACCGAACGACATGTTCTCAGCAACCGTCATGTGCGGATACAGCGCATAGTTCTGGAACACCATGGCGATGTCGCGGTCTTTCGGCGGCACGTCATTGACGATGTCGCCGGCGATCGTGATTTCGCCGCCAGTGATGTCCTCCAGACCCGCAATCATGCGCAGTGTCGTCGACTTGCCGCAGCCCGACGGGCCCACCAGCACGACGAACTCATGATCCGCGATATCGAGGTCGATGCCGCGAACCGCCTCGACGTTGTCGTACATCTTCACGACGTTACGTAATTCCACCTCAGCCATGCATCACCCTTTTGTCGCGCCCGCGGTCAATCCGGAAATGTAGTAGTCCATCAGGAAGGCGTAGATGAGCAGCGGCGGCGCGGCGCCGAGCAGCGCGCCGGTCATGATCTGCCCCCAGTTGAACACATCGCCCTTGATCAGGGTCGTGATGATGCCGACCGGCAGCACCAACTGGCTGGTCGAGGTGGTAAAGGCGAGCGGATAGAGGAACTGCGCCCAGCTTACCGTGAAGGCAAAGATCGTCGCCGCGATGATGCCCGGCAGCGCGACAGGGATGAAGATGCGCAGCAGCGTCTGCATCCAGCTCGCGCCATCGACGATGGCGGCTTCATCGAGCTCCTTCGGGATCGACGCGAAATATCCGATCATGATCCATGTCGCGAACGGAACCGTCAGGGTCGGATAGATGATGACGAGCACCCACCAGTGATTGATCACCTGAATCCCGGTGAGATCGTTGAACACCGCGAACATCTTGAACAGCGGAATGAACAGCAGCGTGTCGGGAATGAGGTAGGTCAGGAACACGCCGGTCGCGAGCGTCGCGGAGCCCCAGAATCGCATGCGCGCCAGCGCGAACGCCGCCGGGATCGCGATCAGCATGGTGATGATCACAACGAAAATCGACACCCAGGCCGAATTCCAGAAGAATGTCAGGAACTGGTTCGACGACAGCAACTCGATGTAGTTCGACAATGTTGGATGATAGACCCACCACGGATTGGTCGCCGCCGAAATCTCCTTGCTGGTCTTGAGCGACGTGATCAGCATGTAGAGCGGCGGAAACAGGAAGAAGATCGCAAACAGCGTCAGGAAGAAATACGACCAGCGCAGCGCCCAGCTGCGGTCGCGGCTCATGCTGTGTTGCTTGACGGAGCGGCGCGGGCCGGCCTTGTCGATCGTCGTTGTTGCCGTCACGCTTCATTCCCCCGCTGGTTGATGTCGCGCAGAATGAAGGTGGCCGCGATCGCCAGGATCGGGAACATGAACAGCGATACGCTGGCGCCGAGCGGAATATCGCCGCCCTCGATGCCAACCTTGAATGACCATGTCGCAAACAGGTGGGTTTTGTCGAGCGGTCCGCCGGCTGTCAGGATCCGCACGATGTCGAAATTGGCGAAGGTCACGATCAGCGAAAACAGCACGGTGATGGCGATGATGTTGCGCATCATCGGCAGCGTGATGAACCAGATGCGTTGCCACCAATTGCAGCCATCGATCGCCGCGGCTTCATAGAGCTGTTCGGGCACCGATTTCAGCGCGGCCAGATACAGGATCAGGAAGAACGGCGCGCCGTACCAGATGTTCACGAGAATGACCGAGAACCGCGCCCAATAGGCGTCGCCGGTCCAGGGGATCGGGCCAATTCCGAAATACGCAAGGATATAGTTGAAGGCGCTATACGACGGGTCGAACAGCCACAGCCACGCCAAGGTGCTCATCGCGGGAGGGATGACCCACGGCACCAGCAGCATGCCGCGCCATATGCGCTGCTTGGCGGAGGGGATGTTGTGGACGAAATGCGCGGCGATGAAACCGATCAGCGCTTTGAAGATCACCGCGGTGATGGCGAAGATGCAGGACTGCTGCACCACCATCCAGAAGGTTTCGCGGGTGAACAGGAACTTGAAATTGCCAAAGCCCACGAAGCGCTGCATCGACTTGTTGAGCGTGGCGAGATGGATGGAGTAGAAGGCGGGATAAATCACCAGAAGCCCGATCAGAAGGATCAGCGGCAGCGCCATGAAAAAGGCGATTGTCGACTTCTGCTGAAAAAATCGTCTGACAGGCGAGACCTTGCGCGGCCGTGCCCTGGCTACCACCGGTTGTGATGCGGAATTGATTACGACGTCGGCCATCTCTTCCCCTCGCGATTGACAGGCCTGGGCGATTAAACGCCCAGGCTGCGGTGTTTGCGAAAGTTGCCTGTTGTCAGGTCCGCATGAAGCCTTCGACTTCGCTTTCTGCCCAGTCGAGCGTCTTTTCCATGGCCTCACCCTGATAGTAACGCACGCACATCTTGGTCAGTGTGGCCTGGGAGTAAATCTGCTGCGCGATCTTCGGCGGCGCCGGGGAGGCCGCGATCGACAGCTTCTGGTGGTTGTAGGGGTTGGGATAGCTGAACAGCGTTCCCTTTGGCGGGCCTTCCTCAGCCCAGGTCTTGAAGTCGGTCAGTTTTTCGAAGGCCGGGAGATCGTAACCGCCGCTGGCCGCGACCTGCCGCTCGGCCGACGATCGCTGCAACAAATGCGTCAGCAGGCTCTTGGCCGCCGATTTGTTGGGCGAGAAATTCCAGACCGTATTGATAAACGGAAGGTACGGTGCGAACCGGCCTTTCGGGCCGACCGGGAAACCGTGGGTCCAGCATTGCTCCGCGACCTCGGGTGCGTCACGCTTGGCGACGGCCCAGGCGCTTGGCGGGTTCATGATCATCGCGCCCTTGCCGGACACCAGCCATTTGTTGTTCGACGCGTCGTCCCAGGCCGGAACGTCCGGCGGCAGGAACGCCATCAGCTTCTTGTAGAACTCGAGCCACTGCCGGACCGCGTCGGTCTTGATGTTGATATTGCCCTTGGCATCGACGAGCTGGCCGCCAAAGGCGAGCAGGAACGCGCCGGCGGTGTCGACGGAGTCCGAAGTCTCGCCAAGGCCTATGCCGAAGGGGTTGCCGCCCTTGTGGCAGGCTTCGGCGGCCTTCAGGAACATGTCGGTGTTCCAGGCATCGGCCTTGGGTTCGCTGCCCGCGGGATAAAGCGCCTGCACGTCGATATTGGCATGCTTCTTCAGCAAATCGATACGGGTGCAGGGCCCCTTGATCTGGCTGCCGGTTGTGCAGGGCACGCCAAGCCATTTGCCGTTGGCAATGGCGAGATATTCGACGGTGCCGTTGACCTTGCCGTTCTGGGCGATCAGCGGCTCCATGATGTCGTTCATCGGCTCGAGCTGTTCGGCGTTGGCATGCGGCCACCAAGTCGGCATGGTGATGATGTCATGCCCGGCTCTCGCCTGGGCTTCGGCCGCGATCGTGATCAGGTTCTTGAAGCCCTGGGAGGTCACGTAGTCGATCGTGACGGCGACCTTTTCTTTTTCGGCCCACTCGTTGACGATCTTGGTGGTGACGTCGTTGGCTCCGGGAACCCAGTGATCCCAAAACGCCATTGAAAGTTTGCCCGCAGCATGCGCGCCCCGAATGTAGGGCGCGGTCATCAGCGCCGCTGATGACACCGCGGTAGCGGCTACAAATTCGCGTCGAGACAGCTTCTTCCGTGACATGGCGTTCCTCCCTGGTGAGCCAATCGTGGTAAGATGGAAATCTCGTTGTTGTTTTTTTCTTCGCCGCCCGCGTGCCAAATTCGGCATCTCGAGGCGGCGTGGAGATTTCGTCGTCGACAATCAGAGCAGAATTGCCGGCGTCTGTCGAGAAATCAGGTGCTTGATATTCTAGAACTAACGTTGTGCTTAATTCGGCGGCGAGGAATTTCCATTAGACCCCGGTCGTGAAACCAACCGCCGCGGCTGAGCTGCTGAACAAAATACTGCGCTGCACACATGCCGTACCCGCGCGGATCTGCAAGGTGTGCAATACCGCCGCAGGTTCCCTCGCAACCAATTTAACCCGCTCGCGCGTCGAGCTTTTCCCGACCATGGACGAATTGGTGTGACGGTAGACTTGCTCGGCGCGAAAACGATAATGTCCGGATTCGGCAGCAGGCAGTCGTGCCCAACTCGTTCTGCCGGATCGATGATGGAGACCAGATAATGAATAGCCCGACACCGTCAGCGCGTGCGCAGAGGATGTTGCGTTTCGTGCTAGGCGCCACGGTGGTCATGTTTCTCAACGCGCCCGCCACGGTAAATTCGCAAGGATTGGTGCAAGGCGTTCAGCAGGGAGCCCAGGCTGGCAACAAGGCCGCCGGACCGGTCGGCGGTGTGTTGGGAGGTGCGATCGGCGGCGTCGTCGGCGTATTTACCGGCGTGCTTGGTGTCAGCAAGAACGGACAAACGCAGACGCAAACACAAACGCAGCCGCCCGCGCCCGCGGCGAGCGGTCCGAAGCAACCCGGTTCAGCGAAAACCGCCAAAGCGGGTAAAGGCGCAAAGGGCACCAAGCAACAGCCCGTGCTCACCCAGCAGCAGGGTGAGCCGCAACTGACCGCCGAGCAGATCGTCGCGAGCAGCGATGCCAACATCGATCGGATCAAGGCCGAATTGAATCTCACTCCCGAGCAGGAGAAGCATTGGACCGGATTCAACAGCGCGATGCACTATCTCGGCCACAATGGCGCCGATCGCCTCAACTTGCGTATTGCGCGCGCGAAGCGCGATCCGCCCGACGATATTATCGAGCAGATGCGCAACGAAGCCCAGTTTCTCAATGATCGCGCGGTCGATCAGCGCAATGTCGCCGACGCGGCCGACCCGCTGTTTACAAGCCTCGACGACAAGCAAAAGGCGATCTTCATCGAGGAAATGGTACGCCTGAGCCACGAGCGAGGGCTGGACTAGGCCCGCGGCTGCCGAGGCGGCCGGCCCGTGAATAGCCGGGAGCGCATGCCCTGGGGTAGGTTGTAGGCGCGGCACCCGGCTATCCTGCCGCGGCGGCGCGGCCCCTCAATTCCTCATGCAATGATGAGGAAACGCTGACCGATTCGCGCCCTAGATATGGCGGGGCCGTGGCCTTGTCGGGAGCCTGGTGTATTGGCTCCAGGGTTCTCTTCCTGAGTGCAACGAGCGCGTCATCTGAATCGCAGAGTAGGCCTTGCTGCAGCGCGATACGAACTTCGAACTGCCTAAAAAACAAGCTCGGCCAGCGGGTTGCTGGCCGAGCTGTCGGGCAAGTGCAGGACAGTGACGCCTTACGGTTTGGGGAAATTCAGCTCCACGCCGACGCCATCGGGGTCGTACATGAAGAACTGCGTATCGCCGGTACGCGGCACGATACTTTCACGGAATTTCACCC
>Ga0137394_10001108_pt1 | contig 19407 bp, 17 predicted proteins | sample czobulk116metaG_FD_108278 | JGI IMG/M metagenome (GOLD analysis project Ga0137394, IMG submission 108278) | Vadose zone soil microbial communities from Angelo Coast Range Reserve, California, USA - czobulk1.16 metaG | ecosystem: Environmental > Terrestrial > Soil > Vadose zone | place: USA...
TCGAGGATGCGCTGCTTCGCCTTGGCCAGGCCGTGGTGGTCCTCGTCCAGGGCCTGCCGCGCGCGAGAGATGTCGAGCGAGTCCGGGCTGCGCCGGGTCCAGGGCAGCTCGCAGATCGACTCGAGATGCGCGCGCACCACGGCCGCCTCGGCGGACTCGAGCGTCATGGCGGAGAGGCGGCGCAGCGCCTTGTCCGCCTCGTCCTGCGCGGCGCGAGGGAGCTGGGCCGAGTCGATCCGCTGCTTCAGCTCGGCGGCCAGCTCCGCTTTCTCGTCGCGCTCGCCGAGCTCGTGCTGGATCTGGCGCAGCTGCTCGCGCAGGTAGTACTCGCGCTGCGTCTTGCTGATCTCCTCCTTGGCCTGGCTCTGGATGCGCGCCTGCATGGCCAGGAGCTGGGCTTCCTTCGCCAGCCGTTCGTGGATGGCCTTGAGCCGTTGCAACGGATCCATCAGCTCGAGCAGCTCCTGGGCGTCCTGTACCTTCATGGAGAGATTCGCGGCGACCAGGTCCGCCAGCCGTCCCGGGTCCTGCACGCTCGAGAGCAGGAGCAGCTGCTCGGGCGAGATGCCCTTGCCGGTGGCGATCAACTTCTCGAGGTGGCCTTTCACGCTGCGCGCCAGCGCCTCGGCCTCCAGCGCGCGATCCCCGCCATCCGCGAAGGGCAGCTCGTGGATCTTGGTCACCCGTGCGCGCGTGCAGGGCTCGTGGGCCACGACCTCCTCCAGCGTGGCCTTGAGCAGTCCCTGGACCAGCACCTTCACCCGGCCGTCGGGCAGCTTCCGCTGGCGGATGATCTGGCAGATGGTGCCCAGCCGGTACACGCCGTCCGGCGCGCGCGGCGCGTCGTCGTTCCCGTCCCGCTGCGCGACGGCGAACACCACCCGGTGCTCGGCCTTGAGCGCCTGCTCGACGGCGTTCAGCGAGATCTCGCGCGAGACGAAGAGCGGCACCACCATCGCCGGGAACACCACCACGTCGCGCACCGGCAGCAGCGGCAGCACGTCCGGGAGGTCGAGCTCGCGCTCGACCGCGTCTTTTTCCCCCGCCATGCGAGGACTCTACCGCTTCGGAAGGCCAGTCCAGAAGCCTCGCGCCTCGTCGGGCGATCGGACCACGCGGCACCGTGGAAGGCTGGAGAGGAAGCGACGGCCGTAGGCGCGACCCGCGATGCGCGGGTCGAGCAGGGCCACGATGCCGCGGTCCTGCGCGGAGCGGATCAGCCTGCCGAAGCCCTGTTTCAAGGCGAGAGCGGCCTCGGGCACCTGGAAGGCGGAGAACGGATCCTCGCCTACGGCCCGCAACTGCTCGATGCGCGCCTGCACCAGCGGCTCTCCCGGCGAGGCGAACGGCAGCTTGTCGATCACCACCAGGCTGAGCGCGTCCCCCTGCACGTCGACGCCCTCCCAGAAGCTCTGGCTGGCGAAGAGGACGCTGGGCCTTTCGCGGAACGCCTTGAGCAGCTGCGCCTTGGGCCGCTCGCCTTGCAGCAGGACCTGCCAGGGCAGCTCGGGCGCGAGCAGCTCGTGCACACGGCGCATGTTGCGCAGCGAGGTGAAAAGGGCGAAAGCCCGCCCGCCCGTGATGGGCAGGAGCCCCCGCAGCTCGTCGGCCACCGCCTCGGCGAAATGCTCGTCCTGTGGGTCCGGCATGCGCTGCGGCAGGTAGATGGCCGCGTTCGCCTCGTAGTCGAACGGGGACGGGAGCACCGCCTCGTCCAGCGGGAACAGCGGTCCGCGCGCGTCCTTGAGCCCCACCCGGCGCGCGAAGTAGTCCAGCGACCCGCCGACGGCCAGGGTGGCCGAGGTGAACACCACGGGGCCCACCCGGTCGTAGAGGTGGTCCTGGAAGATCCCGGCGACGTCGATCGGCGAGGCGTTGAGGAACAGGTGGCCCGAGCGCTGCTCGGCCCACTGCACCAGCCGATCGGGCGGGGGCGGCTCGTCGTATTCGATGTCGCCCCGCCCGCTCACCGCCTGCGAAGCGCCGAAGAGGAGCAGGTCGGCCGAGAGTGCCAGGCAGCGCCGCTCGAGCAGCTCGACCTCGTCGCTTCCGCTGCCGGAGAGAGCGGCGCCGAGCCCGCGCAAGAGCTCGGTCAGGCCTTCCCGCTCGCGCTCGGCCGGCGCCAGCGAGCCGGGCGGCAGCGACCACCGGTCGGCATCGCGAGAGAACTTGCCCGACGGCGGCCGGCAACGCGCCGCCGCCTCGAAGAACGCCGACCCGTAGAGCAGGAGCCGCCCCGCCAGGTCCCTTGCGGGCGGCGGCGCCGCCGGGACGCGGAGCGCGTCGCGCGCGAGCTCCGCGACCCGGAAGCTGGAGAGCTGCGCGCCAAAGTTCTCGGTGGCGACCTCCGGCGCGGCGTGCGCCTCGTCGAAGATCACGGCGTCGTAGCGGGGGAGCACCGCAGCGCCGGCGTCACCTGCGCTCGAGCTGCGCAGCGCGAGGTCGGCGAAGAAGAGGTGGTGGTTGACGATGACCACGTCCGCGTCCGCCGCTTGCCGCCGCATGGAGAACACGAAACACCCATCGTAGTGCGGGCACTTCTGGCCGGTACAGGTGTCGGCGGTCGAGTTGACCTCGCGCCAGGTGGCGAAGCTCTCCGGCAGGCCGGCGAGCTCGGCGCGGTCGCCGGTGCGCGTCTCCTGCGCCCAGGCGTGCAGCTGGCCGTACATCCCCGCGTCCTCGCGCGCGGCGAAGGTCGGTTGGCGGTCGAAGTGCTCCTTGCGCAAGAGGCACAGGTAGTTCTGCCGGCCCTTCAGGAAGGCGAACCGCGCCTTCACCCCGAGCGCCTGCACCAGCGGGACGTCCTTGTCGGCGAGCTGCTCCTGCAGCGTCTTGGTCGCGGTGGAGATGACGACCTTGAGGCCGCTGCGGGCGGCCGGCAGCAGGTACGCGAGTGTCTTGCCGGTCCCGGTGCCCGCCTCGACCACCAGCGCCCGGCCCTGCGAGAGCGCGTCCTCGACGTGCTCGGCCATGGCGAGCTGCGAGGGCCGCGGCTCGAAAGCCGGCAGCGCGCGCCGGAGCTCGACCTGGAGGAGATCGGGAAGCGACGGCACTCCGGCGTTCTACCCCGCCAGCGGCGCCAGGGGCACGGGAGCGAAGGAGAGCACGAAGATGATCACGCTCACGACCAGCACGGCTCGCCGTCCGGCGGACAGGCGCGGCTCCGAGTCGGCGACCGGCGGGTGCTGGTTGAGGAAGATCCCGGTGATGAGGCCCCAGACGGCCCAGCCGAGGAAAGGGGTGAAGACGCCCAGGGCGAGGAGCAGCGCGGACAAGGGCGCGGAAACCCAGCGGTGCAGGCGCGGCGAGGCGGCGTACAGGCAGTGCCCGCCGTCGAGCTGGCCGAGCGGGAGGAGGTTCAAGGCGGTGAGCAGCAAGCCGAACCAGCCCGCCACCGCGACGGGGTGCAGCGCGATCGAGTGCCCCGCCGGGACGTTCACGACGAGCTTCTCGAGAAGCGTCATTCCGAGCGGGGCGCCGAGCTCGAGCCCCTCGCGGAGGCGCAGGAGATGTCCCTCGCGGATCCAGGTCAGCAGCGAATCCCACAGCGTCCAGTGCCGGAACGGTCCCTCCTCCGGCACGATGGTGGAGAGCCGGAGCCCGATCACCAGCACCGGAACCGTGACCAGGAAGCCCGCGATCGGTCCCGCGGCGCCGATGTCCACCAGGGCGCGGCGGGTGCGCGGGGTGCTGCGCAGCCGGATGACCGCGCCGAGCGTTCCGATCAGCGAGAGCACGGGAGCGGGGATGAAGAACGGCCAGGTCGCGTCGACTCCGTGCCGGCGGGCCAGGACGAAGTGCCCCATCTCGTGGGCCAGCAGGATGGCGAGCAGGGCGGCGGAGAAGGCGAGCCCGTGGCGGATCGCCTCGGCCTGGGTCGGCGGCGGGAGCTGCGTGTCCGTCCAGAGCGTACCCGTGACGAAAGCCGACAGCGCGGTCAGGACGAAGAGCAGGAGGTTGAGCAGCGGCGGGCGCAGGCTACCCAGCGTGCCGGGCAGTGGCCGCGGGACCTCCAGAGGAGCTTCACTCACACCCAGATCCCGTCAGCCGTTCCCATGCGTCCTGAAGGTAACCGAAGACGCCGCCGCGGCCCAGGAGTCTTCGCGCGATGGCCCCGTGGCGGCGGGCCTCCGCGTGCCTGCCCAGCCGCCGGAGCGCCCGGGCGAGGTTCTCGTGCAGGTGCGCGCCACCGTCCCCCGAGCGGAGGGCGCGTCCCCACGCCTGGACTGCCTCCTCCAGCCGCCCCGTCTCAGCCAGGGCGACGCCCAGGCCAGTCAGCGCGTCGGCGTCCTCCGGCTTCTCGGCCAGCGCCCTCTCGAACCAGGGGATCGCCTCGGCGTTCCGCCCCAGGCGCACCAGGGCGGTGCCGAGGCGCTCGAAGGCAGGCCACCAGTCCGGCCTGCTGCGCAAGGCTTCCTCGAGCCGGTCCGCCGCCGCGCCGGGCCGCCCGTCGGCGAGATCCATCTCGGCGAGGGCCGCGTGCGCCTTCACCGCGGTGGGATCGAGCTGCAAGAGCTTCTCGCAGCCCGCGCGCGCCGCGGACGAGGGCCCGGCGCCGCCCAGCGCGAAGTCCAGCGCCAGCGAGAGCAGCCGGTCCTGCGCATCGGCGAAGGCCGGGTCCCGCTGCGCGGCCTCGAGGTATGGGTCGAAGCTCTTGGCCGGATCGATGACGCGCACCCCGACCTCGTGCGCCGCGGAGAGGTCGCGCCCGCGCAGGTAGGCGACGTACGCCTCCACGTCCTCGGTGGGCCAGTCCGTGGCGACCAACTCGAGCTCCAGCGCCTGCGCGACGGCAACGGCGGCTTCCTCGAGCGCTCCGAACAGCTCCGAGCGCGGACGCAGCACCACGTGGTCCAGCGCCGTCCGCCGCTCCTTCTGGTCGACCAGGATGAGCCGCAGCCGCACCCGGTCGGTCAGCTCGGCCGCGCCGTGCAGGAGGTACTCGGTGCCCTCCGGGAGGCCCACCGCGCAAGCTTCCTCCAGCGTCCAGGGATGGCTCGCGACCACCCACCCGTGGTCCTGCGCCCGACCCTCGAGGCCGTCCGCCGTGAGCGTGGCCGCGGTGGCGGAAACGCCGGGGCCCACCGACAGCCGCTCGGCGAGCGTGCGGGCGAGGGACCGGGCATACACGCCCTGCGCCGCGTCGCGCATCTGCCCCCCGCCGTCCATGGGAACGGTGAACGGGAACACCATCATCTGCTTGGCGCCCATTTCCGGGGAGTGTAGTCACCGGCGGAACCAGTAGCGCTATGCCTTTCACGGCGACGACGTCCTGGAACGGACTCGGCCCTGGCCGCGGGTCGAGTTGTCGCGCAGAAGGACGTCAGCGCGAGCCGGTGCGGGTGTCCGGCACCGGAGGCACAGGCGGCGGTCCCTCGGGGTCGAACTCCTGGATGGTCCCACGGTTGATCCAGAGCCAGAACAGCGGCTTCTGCGCTTCGCGGTCGCGGCCGAAGACGGTATCCCCCGTGGCCCCGTCGAACGGCTTGCCCATCCCGGTCAGCGCGTTGCGCATGTCGTCGCGCGACTGCGGGCGCCGCTCCTCGACGACCTTCCTCAGGATGGCCGCGCCGTCGTAGGCGTGCGCCTCGAGGAACCCGGGGGACCTGTGGTACGCGGCGTCGTAGTCCTCGACGAACTTGCGGGTGGCGCGCCGCTGGCTCTGGACGAAGAAGCTGTCGGCGAAGATCGAGCACTGCACGTACTTGGCGGCCCCCATGCGCTCGTCCACCAGGTCCGGGTTGTTCCACAGGTTGGTCCCGAGGAGCTGCACGGTGCGCAGGTTCTTCTCGTTGCGGGTCGTCTTGCGGACCACCTCCAGCTCGCGCTGATCGCAGCCGGAGGTGATCACGTCCTCGGCGGCGATGGCCGGTGCGATCAGCCGGACGGTGCGGGCGCTGTCCGGGATGAAGAGCGCATCGAAGTCCACCACCGGGGCGCTCTGGTTGCGCAGGGCGGTGAGAGCCCTGCGCTGCTGGTAGGGGTTGGTGATCTGCTGCTTGATCTTCTCCACCTCGTCGCTGAACTCCTTGCGTCCCTCCAGGTCCTCCTGCGTCCGCCCCACCAGGCGCTGCACGAACGGCTTGAAGGTAGTGGTCCGCAGCGGATAGTGGTCGTACGCCGTGACAGCTGCTCCCCCTGAATCGAGCTCGTCCCAGAAGAAGCGGGTGACCTCGTCGCCGTAGCTCGAATCGGGCTGCAGGATGCCGAAGCTGCGCGCGCCCAGCTTCTTCTGCGCGTACTGCGCGACGGCGCGCGCCTGCGCGCTGTTGGTCGGCATGTCGCGGAAGACGTACTCGCCGATCTGCGTCAGCCCCTCGGCGCGGGAGAGGGAGACGATCGGCACCCCGAGCTGCTGCGCGCGCACGGCGGCGGCCTGGCCCTCGGCCAGCGCGATGGGGCCGAGGATGGCGATGGCGCCGTCGCGCACCAGGTCGTCCACCGCCTGCGCGGCGGCGTCCGCCTCCCCCTTCGAGTCCTTGATCGAGACCTGCACGCCGCCCCGGTTCTGCAGATCGACCGCGAGCGCGATGGCGTTCAGCATCAGGTCGGAGAGCGCCTTGTACTCGCCGGTGAGCGGCAGGACGATGCCGATCAGGTTGGGCTTCACGTTCCCCGCCGACGAGATGGAGAGCTGGATGGCTTGGGCCCCCTGCGCTACCGGGCCCGTGTTCACCTCGGAGAGGATCTGCCGCGAAAGCTCGTCGGCATGCGCGCGGTCGCCGGCGTGGAGTTGCAGGCGCGCCAGCTTCAGCGCCGCCGGCGGCCAGGCGGCGCTGCGGTGGTCGAGATCGGCGACGAGCTGCGCGACCACCGGCCCCGGAGCGGCGTGCAGCGCCTTCTCGTAGTCCAGGAGGCGCGCGGCGCGCTCCTCGGGCGTCGGCGCCGCGTCGACCGCGCGCGCGGCGAACCGCACCGCCTCGGCCGGCTCGCCCGTCTTGGCGTAAGCCTCGGCGATGCTCTGCGCCGCCTGCTGCTTCTCGGCCTCGGACATCTGCGAGACGGCGGTCTTCATCGCCTCGGCCGCCTCCTGCGTGTTGCCGAGCTTCGTCTGCACGGCCGAAAGCTCCAGCGCCGCTTCCTTCTTGAAGGAGGTGTTCGGGTGCTTCTCGAGCAGCTCGATGAGCTTCGCCTGCGCCTCCTGCAGTCTGCCCGCGCGCACGAGCGCCTGGCCTTGGCGCAAGCGGGCCTCGTCGGTTGCGGCGCTCTGCCCGAACCGCTCGATCACCTCGCGGAACGCCTTGAGCGCCTCGTCGGTGCGGCCGCCCTCCAGCGCCTGCTTGCCGCGGCGGAGCACGTCGTTGGCCGCGTCGTCGTAGTTCACCTCGCGGCCGTTCACGATGATGGTGCGGGCGGGCCCACCGCAGGCCGCGAGCAGGGCGCCGAGGAGGAGGATGCGCTTCATTGCATCACCTGCACGTGGGCGTCCTTGGGCGGATCGAAGCGGAACAGGGAGTCGGGCAGCCCGGAGCTCACCTTCACGTCGCTGAAGATGAGCTGGTTCACGTCCCCCTGGCCATTGGTGAGCACGCTCGCCAGCACCTGCCCGGCCTTGTCCACGACGAAGACCAGCTTCTGCACGTCGGCGCTCGGCTGGCGCGGAAGGAGCTCGATCGCGTCACCCTCGGGCAGCCCTTCCGGCCGCGGCACCGAGCGGACCGCGAAGCGGTCGAGCAGCCTGCCCTTGCCGAAGAGGAAGGCGAACTCGGGGGGCACCTGATCGGGGCCGAAGCCGCGCTTCACCTGGGCCTCCTTGTCCTCCGGGTTCCAAGTCCAGAGCTCCTTGCCGTCGATGACGATCAGCCGGCCGTCGTCGTACTGCCAGCGGAGCAGGACCGGCTTCTTCAGGAACACCTTGCCCGTGGCGTTCTTCACGTTCCCGAAGGTCGGGTACGTGGACGTCTGGGCGAAGCGCGCGCTGAAGTCCTTGATGCGCTGGTAGTGCCGCTCCACCCGCCGGGCGATCGCCGCCGCCGGGTCCCTGGCGGGGGCGGCCAGGACCGGAACGGAGGCGGCGAGCAGCGCGGCGATCACGGCGGGCATGCGGGCTCCTCTTTACCGCGTTCGACGGCGCTCTGCCCAAAGGTGTTCAACGCTTCACGCGCCGGGCCAGCTTCGCGGCCAGGCGCAGGAAGCGCGAGCGGAGCGCGCGCCGTTCCTCGGACGGAAGGTCGCCCGCCGATCCCAGGAACGCGCGGCGGCCCGCGCAGATCTGCGAGAGCCCGATCCCCGCCGCTACCGAGACGTTGAAGCTCTGGGTGAAGCCCGCCATGGGAATGCGGAACGTGCCGGCGCAGCCGGCCAGCGTCTCGGCGGAGGGGCCCTCGTGCTCGTTGCCGAACAGCAGCGCCACGGGGCGGTCCGCGGCGATCTCCGTATACGGTCGCGCTCCGGGGTCGAGGTGGCCGGCGTACACGGCGAACCCCTCCGCGGCGAGCGCGCGGGCCGCCTGCGCTCCCGAGGCGTGCGCCTCCACGTCGAGCCACTTGTGCGCGTCCTGCGTCACCCGGCGGTGCGCGCCGTCGTCGCGCGCGCCGTGCGGCACGACGTGCACGCGGGAAAGGCCCAGGCCTTCCGCGGTGCGCAGGACGGCGGCCACGTTGTGCGCGTCGAGCAGGCGGTCGAGGACCACCGTGACGCTGCGCAGCCGCGCGGAGACGACCGCCTCGATCCGCGCCAGCCGCTGCGGCGTGAGGAGCGATTCCCAGAAGGCGTCGTCGCCTTCCGGTTCCTGCCCTCCTCCGTCGCCCTCGCCGCGGAGCACCTCCGCGGTCAGTCCGCCCGGCCCGGCCAGCTCGGCCGGATCGAGGTGGGGCTTGCCGATCCACGCGCGGATTGGACGGCGGGGGCTCACTTGCGCCTCGCGCGCGAGGCCCGCTCCTTGGCGCGCCGCCCTTCCGGAGGAGCGCGCTCCGCCTTCTCCCGGCGGTCGATCTCGCGCTCGTCCTCGCGCTGCTCACGTCCGCGCCCGATCTCCCCCGGCGGTTCGGGGTGGAGATCGCGCTCGAGCGGCTGTGGAAGGCCCGCGGTGTCGAGCGCGCGGACCATGGCGTCGAGCAGCTCGTCCAGCCCTTCGCCGGTCGCTCCGGAGATGAGATGCACGGGGACCTTGCGCCGCTTGAGCTTCTTCGCCAGCTCCCGCGCACGCTCCCGCGCCTCGGGCACGTCGATCTTGTTGGCCGCCACCACTTGGGCCTTCCGCCGCAGCGCCGGGTCGAACAGCTCCAGCTCGCGGTTGATGGCGTCGAAGTCGGCGAGGAGGTCGCGCCCGGGAGCCGCGGCGTCGACGAGGTGCACGATGGCGCGGCACCGCTGCATGTGCTTGAGGAAGCGGTGCCCCAGCCCCGCGCCGGCGTGGGCCCCCTCGATGAGCCCGGGCAGGTCGGTGAGCACGAAGCTGCGCCCGTCCTTGTACTGGACCACGCCGAGGTGCGGCTGGAGGGTGGTGAAGGGGTAGTCGGCGATCTTGGGCCGCGCGCGAGAGAGGCGCGAGACCAGCGTGGACTTGCCGGCGTTCGGGAAGCCGACCAGGCCCACGTCGGCCAGGAGTCGCAGCTCGAGCTTGACGCGCTTCTCCTCGCCCTCGGTTCCGGGCTGCGCGAAGCGGGGCGCCTGCAAGGTCGAGGTGGCGAAATTCATGTTCCCGAGGCCGCCCCGCCCACCCTTGACCAGCACCCAGCGCCGGCCGCTCTCGCGCAGGTCGGCGAGCAGCTCGCCGCTCCCGGTGTCCTTCACCAGGGTTCCGGGAGGAACCTTGAGGAGTAGCTCCGCCGCCGCATGACCGTTCTGGTCCCGGCCGCGCCCGGGCTCGCCGTTGCGCGCGCGATACTCGCGCTTGAAGCGGAAGTCGAGGAGCGTAGTGAGGCGCTCGTCCGTTTCGAGGACGATGTCGCCGCCGTTCCCGCCGTCGCCCCCCGAAGGCCCTCCCCGCGGCGCGTACTTCTCCCGCCGGAACGCCACCGCGCCCGCGCCGCCGTCGCCTGCCTTGACGAGGATTTCGGCTTCGTCGATGAACTGCATGGTCAAACCAGCCGCGGCCGCATTCGGCGGCGCTGCGCTTTCTCTCGCGCCGAGGTGACTGAAACCTCAAGCCTCGGTGCGCGGCTTCCCCGGCACCACGTGGACGTACGTGCGGTCATCCGCCTTCTTCTGGTACTTCACCTCGCCCTCCGCCACGGCGTAGATGGTGAAGTCGCGGCCCATGCCGACGCCGCGGCCGGGATGCACGCGGGTGCCCACCTGCCGGACGAGGATGTTGCCCGGAATGACGCGCTCGCCGCCGTACACCTTGACCCCGCGGTGCTGCCCCGGCGAGTCCCGGCCGTTGCGGGAAGAGCCTTGCCCCTTCTTGTGTGCCATTGTCTTCGAATCCTCGCTATCGCAGTGTGGAGACGCCCGCGATGCCCGTGATCTTCAGCTCGGTGTAGGGCTGGCGGTGGCCGCGGATGCGGTCCCAGCCCTCTTCCTGGGTGCGGAAGTGCCACAGCTTGCGGTGCTTGCCGTGCGAGAGGACCTCGGCCTCGACCTTGGCGCCGCCGACCGTCGGGGTCCCGATCTCGATGCCCTCGCCCTCGCCCACCGCCAGCACCTCGAGCGCCACCGTCGCGCCGACCGGCTGCTCCAGCTTCTCCACCTTGAGCAGGTCGCCCTGCTTGACGCGGTATTGCTTCCCGCCCGTGCGGATGACTGCGTACATCGAACCGCTCCTTGGCTTTTCCGACTCGTCAACCAGCCTGGCTGGCAGGGAAATCCCGCCGCCTGGCGCGGAAAAGAGCGCGGGATCTAGCCCGCGTTGGCGCGGTCTGTCAAGGAAAGCGCCTCGAGCGCCTGCTCATAGGGTGTCCGGGCGACGCCCCGCTCGGTCACGATGGCGGAGATCAGGCGGGCGGGCGTCACGTCGAAGGCCGGGTTGAATACGCCGACGCCCTCGGCGGCGACGCGCAACCCGGCCAGGTGGGTCACCTCGTCGGGCCCCCGCTCCTCGATCGGGATCTCGCGGCCGGTCGCCGCGCGCAGGTCGACGGTGCTGATCGGGGCGGCGACGAAGAACGGGACGCCGGCGGCGTGCGCGGCCAGCGCGAGCGGGTAGGTGCCGACCTTGTTGGCGGTATCGCCGTTCCGCGCGATCCGGTCGGCTCCCACCACCACGCAACCCACCTTGCCGGACGCGAGCAGCGAGGCGGCGGCGACGTCGGGCAGCAGGGTGACCGGGATGCCGTCCTGGAGCAGCTCCCAGGCGGTGAGGCGCGCCCCCTGGAGCCACGGACGCGTCTCGTCGGCGTACACGGCGCACTTCTTCCCCGATTCCAGGGCGGCGCGGACCACTCCCAGCGCCGTGCCGTATCCGGAGGTGGCGAGGCCGCCCGCGTTGCAGTGGGTGAGGATCCCCCCGCCGTCGGGGACCAGCTGCGCGCCGTACTTGCCGATGGCGCGGCAGGCGGCGAGGTCCTCCGCGAGCACCTGGTGCGCCTCCTCGAGGAGCGCGTCGGCGGCGATCGCTTGGGAGGCCCCTGCCCGGAGCAGCGCGGCCCGCTTTCGCGAGAGCCGTTCCAGGGCCCAGCGCAGGTTGACCGCGGTGGGCCGTGCGGCGCGCAGCTCTTCGACGGCTGCGGCGAAGGCCCCGTCGGGGTCCGCCGCTCGGGCCGCCTCCCGCGCTGCCAGCGCCAGCCCGTACGCCGCCGCGCACCCGATGGCCGGCGCCCCCCGCACCACCATCTCGCGAATCGCCCGAGCCGTCTCGACTGCGCTCTGGATCCGGACCTCCTCCACCCGCCCGGGCAGCTTCCGCTGATCGAGCAGCCACAACGCCCCGTCCCTCCACTCCAACGTCCTGAACCCCATCCCGCCCTTCTAGCCGATCTCCGGACTCAAAGCGTTTCACGCAGAGCTCGCAGAGGGCGCAGAGGCTTTTGCTTTTCGAAGAAATTACTCTGCGTTCTCCGCGCGCTCTGCGTGAGCTGATTTTCGTCAGAGGTGCAGCTCGAAGTAGAGGGCGCCGGGGATGGGGTTTTCGCGGTAGGGAGGGATTTCGCGGAAGCCCAGCTCCCGGTACAGGGCGATGGCGGATTGCATGAGGGAGGGGATGGTGTCGAGGCGGACGGAGCGGTAGCCGAGGGCGCGGGCCTCGGATAGAGCGGCTTCGGTCAGCGCGCGCCCCAGACCGTGGCCGCGGAAGGCGGGGCGGACGTAAAGGCGCTTCATCTCGGCGGCGGGCCCGTCCCACTCGTGCAAGCCCACGCAGCCGGCCGGACTGCCGTCCTCGGTCGCGAGCAGCAGGCGCCCGCGTGGCGGGGCGTAGATGCCTGGCAGCGCGCGCAACTCCTCGTCGAACCCCTGGAAACAGAGCGAGAACCCGAGCGACTGCGCGTATTCCAGGAACAGGGCGCGGACTTCTTCCAGCTGCGCTCCCGGCTCCTGTACGCGCGCGATCACTTCATCCGCTCCATGTGCCCCGGCCGCGGACGCCGGCGCCGGGAAGTCCGCAGCGCCGCCCCGCCCAGGAAGGTCGCCAGGAGAGCCGGGCCGCCGAGCGAGGCGAGCACCACCAGCACCTCGTGCCCGGCCGATCGCACCAGGTCGGGCCGGCGGATGCCGGCCGCGGGGATGAGCGGGCTCTCCGTCCGCCAGGCGATTTGGAAGAGCGCGACCGCCAGGAACACCCAGGTGAGGAGCAAGATCGCCACCAGCGCCGCGGCGATCTTGCGGCGGACGCGCTCGGGCGAGAAGACCACCGCGGCATCCAGCGCCAGGGAGATCACGATGCAGACCGAGAAAAGCGCCGTCACCGGTCAGTCGAGGCGCTTCTTGAACAGCGCATTGAGCACGCCGGGGTTGCCCTTGCCCTTCAGCTCCTTCATCGCCTGCCCGACGAAGAACCCGAGCAGGTTCTTCTTGCCCGCTTTGTACTTCTCCACCTCCGTGGGGCTGCGCGCGATCACGCCGTCGACCACCGTTTCCAGCGCGGACTCGTCCGAGACCTGCGCGAGGCCCTTCTCCTGCACGATCTGCGCGGGCGCCTTTCCGGTCCGGAGCACCTCCGCGAGCACGTCTTTGGCCGCCGTCGAGGAGAGCGTGCCTTTGTCTTGCAGCCGGAAGACCTCGGCGATCTGCGCCGGCTGGAACTTCGGCGCGGAGAGGTCGAGGCCGCCCTCGTTGACCAGCCTCGCGACCTCGCCGGTGACCACGTTCGCGGCGCGCCTTCCCGCCTCCGGCCCGGCCGCCTCGACGATGCGCGCGTGCAGCTCGACGAGCTTCGGATCGGCGATGAGCGTCCGCGCGTCGGTTGCCGGCAGTCCCGCGGCGACCAGCTCGGCCATGCGCTCGTGGGGAAGCTTCGGCACCTGCACCTTCCCCAGCCACTCCGGCGACACGACCAGGGGCGGCAGGTCCGGCTCGGGGAAGTAGCGATAGTCGTTCGCTTCCTCCTTGGTGCGCATGGGCCGCGTCTCGCCCTTCTCGTTGTCGAAGAGGCGCGTCTCCTGGACGACCTTCTCGCCCCGCTCGATCGCCGCGACCTGGCGCTCGATCTCGTGCTCGATCGCCTGCCGGACGAAACGGAAGGAATTGATGTTCTTCAGCTCGACTCGGGTGCCGAGCTTCTCGCTGCCCTTGCGGCGCACGCTCACGTTCGCGTCGCACCGGAACGACCCTTCCTCCAGGTTGCCGTCGTTGATGCCCAGGTAGATGAGCGCGAGCCGCAGCGCCTTCAAGTATTCGCTCGCCTCTTCCGCGCTGCGCAGCTCCGGCTCGCCGACGATCTCGACCAGCGGCACGCCGCTGCGGTTCAGGTCCACCTGGGAGCCGGTGGAGCCGTGCACGTTCTTGCCGGCGTCCTCCTCCAGGTGGATGCGCGTCAGCGCCACCTTGCGCACCCCGCCGTCGGGCTGGGGCACCGGGACCGCCCCGCCCTTGCAGATCGGCAGCTCGTACTGGGAGATCTGGAAGCCTTTGGGGAGGTCTGGGTAGAAGTAGTTCTTCCGGGCCCATACGCTGCGCTCGGCGATGCGGCAGCCGAAGGCCTTGCCGGCCTTGATTGCCATCTCCACCACGCCGCGGTTGAGCGCGGGGAGCGCGCCGGGCAGGCCCAGGCACACCGGGCAGACCTGCGTGTTCGGGGGCGCGCCGAACGCGGTCGAGCACGAGCAGAAGATCTTGCTCCGGGTGAGCAGCTGGGCGTGCACTTCGAGGCCGATGACGGGCTCCCAGTCGTGGACGCTCATGAGCGCTCCAGGAGCGGCGGGAGGCGGTGCGGTAGGGCAAGGGCGCGCTCGGCCGCGCGCGCGAGCCGCAGCAGCGTGCCTTCCTCGAAGGGGCGCCCGACGAGCTGCATCCCGATGGGCAGCCCGGCCTGGGTGAATCCGCTCGGGACCGAGATCCCGGGAAGGCCGGCAAGGTTCACCGGCACCGTATAGATGTCGTTCAGGTACATGGCCAGCGGATCGTCGACCTTCTCGCCCAGCCGGAACGCCGCCCACGGGCTGGTGGGCGACACCACCGCGTCGACGCCGGCTGCGAACGCCTGGTCGAAGTCGCGCCGGATCAGCGTCCTTATCTTTTGCGCGCGCAGGTAGTACGCGTCGTAATACCCGGCGGACAGCGCATAGGTGCCGAGCAGGATGCGGCGCTTCACCTCGGCGCCGAACCCGGCGGCGCGGGTCTTCTCGTACAACTCGAGCAGCGAGCCGCCGGTCTGGGCGCGGTACCCGTAGCGGATGCCGTCGTAGCGGGCCAGGTTGGAGGACGCCTCCGCGGTGGCGACCAGGTAGTACGTCGCGATCGCGTGCGGCGAGTTGGGCAGCGAGATCGGCCGGACGGTGCACCCTTCGCGCTCCAGCGCGGCGATCCCGGCGCGGACCGATTTCTCCACCGCCGGGTCCAGGCCCTCGCCGAAGTACTCCTTGGGGACGCCGATGGTGAGCCCGCGCACGGACTTCTCCAACTCGGCGTCATAGTCGGGCACGGGGCGCAGGCTGGAGGTCTGGTCGTTCGGATCGCGGCCCGCGATCGTCCGCAAGAGGAGCGCCACGCCGCGCACGTCCTGCGCGAAGGGACCCACCTGGTCCAGCGACGACGCGAATGCCACCACGCCGTACCGCGACACCCGCCCGTAGGTCGGCTTCATCCCTACGCAGCCGACCAGCGCCGCCGGCTGGCGGATCGAGCCGCCGGTATCGGTGCCCAGCGTGCCGGGCACGAAGCGCGCCGCCACTGCCGCCGCCGATCCGCCTGACGATCCTCCCGGGGTGCGCTCGAGGTCCCACGGGTTGCGGGTGGGCCCGTACGCGCTGTTCTCCGTCGACGACCCCATGGCGAACTCGTCCATGTTGGTCTTGCCGACGAGCACCGCGCCCGCTTCGCGCAGCTTGCGGACCACGGTCGCGTCGTAGGGGGGGTGGTAGCCCTTCAAGATGCGCGAGCCGGCGGTGGTCTCGACGCCTTCCTGGCAAAACAGGTCCTTGAGGCCCACCGGCACGCCGTCGATCGGGGACAGCGGCGCCTTGCGCGCGCGGCGGTCGTCGGCGGCCTTGGCCGCGGCCCGCGCCTGGTCCTCGGTGAGCCGCAGGAAGGCGTGCACCTTCCCGTCCAGCCGGGCCGTGCGCGAAAGGCACTCCTCCAGGACCGCGCTGGGGCGCGCCTCTCCGCGCTCGAGCGCGCGCGCAAGCTCTCCCAGCGGCAGCAGGGACGAGTTCACTCGAGGATCCTGGGGACGACGAACGCGCTGCCGTCCTGCTCGGGCGCCTCGGCCAGCACCTTGTCGCGGGGAAGGCCAGGCCGGACCTGGTCCTCGCGCATCACCGCCTCCGCCTCGCTCGCGTCGCCGGCGAAGGAGAGCGGCTCGATGCCCGAGACGTCGACCGCCTCGAGCCTCTCGATGTACTCGAGCACGTGCCCGAGCTGCGCGGCGGTGCGCTCCTCCTCCTCCGCCGTCAACGCGAGTCGCGCCAGGCGCGCGACGTGGCGCACCGTGTTCCTGTCGATCGCCATTTCTGCCTCACCAGAGCGCTTGTCGAGATGTCCGCGCTCTGAAAAAATAGCGCCTCGGGGGCGCGACTACGGTTTATACGCCGCCGGCCTGAACCAGTTGAGCACTGAATCGATGACCGCCTGCAGGCCATGCGGCTCGGCGGCCTTGTGCAGCTTTTCCCACGAGCTGCGCGGGAGGAAGGCGCCCCCGCAATTCACGCAGTGGAACACGGCGACGTCCCCCAGCTTCTCCGGCATCAGCAGCCAACCGCACTCCGAGCAGTGCCCGTGGTGCAGCCTGCGGAGCTCCTCCTTCTCGTCCTCCTTCAGGCGGCGCATCTCCTCGAAGTGCAGCTGCCGGATGCGCTCCGCGTCTTCGCGCACGAAATACTCGTCCTCGAGCGTCGACGCCTTTGCCATCGTCATTCCCGCTTGCCCTCTCCGGTCGCCGGGGCGCCGGCCGGGCCCAGAAGCTCCATCGCCATCCGGGCGCGCTCGTGCTGGGGTGAGAGGTCGAGAGTCGCCAGCAGCTCCTTCTTCGCCTCGGCATCCTGGCGCATGGAGACGTACGCCATCGCCATCCGGAAGCGGATGCGCGCGCTCCGCGGAGAGCCGGCGAGCGCCGTCTTGAGCTTCTCGAGCGCCCTGGCCCCACCCTCGTCTTGTGCCAGGAGCTCGGCTCCCTGCACGAACGCGATGCGCGCCTCGTCGGCCTTGAGCAGCGCGGCGCGCCTCAGCTCGCGGTTCTGGTTCAAGCGGGAGCGCGCCGCCCGGTAGTAGTCCGCCAGCGCCAGCGCCACCTCCGGCGACTTGGGGTCCATCTTGTTTCCCGCCGCCGCCGCCTCGAATGCGGTCTTGAGGCGCGCCTTGGCCGCGTCCTGCAGGGCTGCCGCCTTCGCTTCCGCGTCCGCCTTCTTCTTGTCGTCCCCCGAAGCGAGAGCGCGGCTCGCCTGCTCGCTCCAGTACCAGGCCTGGTCGTTGAGCGCGTCGGACCAGGCAATCTGCACCTCGGCGAGCTGCGCCCAGGCCTGCGGGAAATGCGCCTTCGGCGCCGCCTGGAGCGCGGCATTCGTCTGCGCCTCGGCGTCGGCCAGCGAAGCGAGCGTGTCCTTATCGGCTGCCGCGTGCGCGTCGGCCAGGGCGTCGACGGCCGCCTGGGGAGGAGCGCGATGACCGAGCTTCTTCACCGCGAGCACGACGCCGCCGAGGGCCATCACCAGACCGAGCGCGGCGGCGACTCCGATGACCAGGGCGCGCGGCGGGCCGTGCGGCCCGGGCGCCTGCTCCGCAGGCTCGGGCTGTCCGGCCGCTTCCGTTTCCTCGGCCGCGGCGTCGTCTTCGCCCGCCTCGACCGCTGCCGGCGCATCGGCCGCCGGGGCGAGCTCCTCGGGGGCGAGATCCTCGGCCAGGATCGGCGGCGGCGGAGTCTGGGTCCGGGGCGGAGGCGTCGGCACTTGCGCGGCGGGTGGACGCGCGCTGGCCGGGGCCGCGTTGCCGAAGAGCATGGTGGCGTTCGCGCCAGGCTCCGCTTTCGCCGGCGCCTTCGGCGGCTGCGCCACGGAAGGCGCGGCCCCGAACACGAGCGTCGCCCCCGCCGAGTCGGTGGGCTTCGACAAGGGCTTGACCGTGCCTGCGGCCGTCCGCGCCGGAGGCGGGGTCTTGAGCGGCGCCGTGGCATTGAACATCATCGTCCGGCCGGCGGCCTCGTCGCCCAACGGCGCGACGGCCGATCCGACCGGTCCGGCGCCGGCCGCCTGCGCGGACCCCTGGGCCGGCTTCTGCGCGGGCGCGGAAGCGCGCGCGGGCGCGGCCGGCGGCTGAACCGGAGCCGCAGCGGCGCGGGGAGGTGCCGTGCCCGTGCCGCCGGCCGGAATCACCGCGGCGGCTGCGAGCGGCGGAGCCGAGAACATCACCGTCGCGCCGCCGCCCTCGGAGGGCTTCGGCGCCGCGCGGGGCGCGGCGGCGGGTGGCGCCGGCGCTGGCGGCTTGGCAGGTACGGCGGGAGCAACCGCGGGCTTCGTCGCGGGAGCTGCGAGAACGGCGGCCTTCGGGGGAGGAGCAACTGCGGGAACGGCGGCCTTCGCGGGAGGAGCAGCTGCGGGAACGGCGGCCTTCGCGGGAGGGACCGCGGCCGCGACCGGCGCAGGCGCGGGCGAGGCGGGCGCTGGCTCGGCCGCGGGCTGCGCGGTTTCGCGCGTGGCGCGGAAGGTGTTCCCACACTTGCCGCACCGCATGGCCAGCCCCTGCGGCCCGACGCGCGCCTCGTCGATCCGATACCGCGCCTGGCACTTGTCGCAGCGAACGTCCATGGTGCGTCCCCTCCGGCGCGAACGCGGGCCCCAAGCCCGGTGTGGACCCAGGTGGTGAAAAGCGGGGTACCCTGGGCGGACCGTACTCTACTGTAAAGGCGGGTACGAGGGGAGGCGGCGGTCCGGCGGACAACTGGAAAACGCCAGTGAGGCCGGGGTGCAAGCCACCGGCGCCGGGCCGAAAATTGACGGAATGCCGGCCGCTCTTACAGTCGGACCTGCCCCTGCGCGGCGCTCATGCGCTGTAGGGGGAGGGAGGCAGCGTGGCGCGCGCGAGGAAGACGGCGGGGCGGCCCAAAGAGGCGGCGTGGAAGCGGCCGGTGACAGGAATCCTGCTGGCCGGGATCGCCGTGGTGGCGCTTCTCGGGCTGTGGAGCTACGGCCCGCGCGCTCCGGGGGCGAACTGGGCGGGCCCGGTCGGATACACCGTCGCGGGGGCGCTCCTCGAAGTGGCCGGGGTCGGCGCTTACGCGGCCGCCGTTTTCCTCCTGGCGATCGCGATCGCGCTGGTGGCCGGCCGGCCGCGGGTCTCGTTCTCGAGCAGCGCCTCCTGGATCCTGTTCTGTCTCTCGCTGGTCGCGCTCGTGCATCTCGGGGTGCGCGCGCGGCTCCAGGGCCACGCTCCCGGCGGCCTCGTGGGCGCGTTGATCGCGGGCGGAGCGCGCGCGGCGCTCTCCACCTGGGGCGCGGCGGTGCTGATCGGCGCGATCGGTGCCGCGGCGCTGGTCGTGGCCACCGATCTGTGGGCGCTGCGGGCGGCGTTCGCGGCCGGGCGGCTGGGATTCGCTGGCGGAGCGCGCGCGATCAAGGGAGCGGCGGGAGCGATCTCGCGCGTCCGCGCGGCCGGCGAGGACGAGCAAGATGACGCCGAGCCGTTCGAGGCCGATCCGGACGTCCGCATCAGGCTCGACTCGCGCGCGAAGGACTCCATGCTCCGGCTCGGGACGGACTCCGAGGCGCTGCAGGACCCGCGCCTGACCCTTCCGCCGCCTTCCGACCCCGGACGCAGGAGGAAGCCGCTCGCCGGGGCCACCTCGAGTCCGCCCGCGCCGCTTTCGAGCGCCCCCGGGGAAGCGCTGCCCATGGCGCCCACCATCGTCGAGCCCCGGCCGCCCCCGCGCGGCGGCGCCCGCAA
>Ga0137394_10001109_pt1 | contig 19383 bp, 17 predicted proteins | sample czobulk116metaG_FD_108278 | JGI IMG/M metagenome (GOLD analysis project Ga0137394, IMG submission 108278) | Vadose zone soil microbial communities from Angelo Coast Range Reserve, California, USA - czobulk1.16 metaG | ecosystem: Environmental > Terrestrial > Soil > Vadose zone | place: USA...
CCCCTTCCACTCCCGCTTGGACTCCGTGAGCACCGCTCCCTTCGCGTCCTTGAGCACCGTCTTCGTCTTCGCCAGGGCCCGCGCGTTCGGGCCGCAGTAGGCCTCCCCCTGCTCCATCCACCGTTCCCAGGCGGCGCGCGGCCGGCACTCGCTGGCCTGCGCCGGATCCATCGCCGCCGGCTCGGCCGGGAGCTGGACGCCGCCGAAGGGAACGATCTGCGGCGTGGGCGGAACGTCCTCGCAGATGGCGTCGCGCAGCTTCTGGTAGGCGTAGATCACCTCGTCATCGACCGCGAACTGCGCCTTCATCTCCGCTTCCGGCAGATTCGCCTTCTTGGCCGCCAGCACTTCCCAGGGCGCGGAGAACCCGCCCTTGTTGATGCCGGCGTGGCAGTTCTGGCAGCGGTCGACGGTCTCCGATCCCCAGGAGTTCTTCAACGGAGCGATCCAGTACTGCTCCATCTGCGGCAGCTTGCCGATCCCGCTGAACGCCTCCAGGCGCTTGTCGAGCTCGCGGATCGGCTTCTCGATCTTCTCGATCTTCGCGTGCGCGGCGTCGCGCCGCTGCACGAAGGCGAGCCGCTTCTCGGTGGCCGCCTTGTGCGCGGCGATCGCGGCGTTGTAGGCCTTGGTCTTCTCGTCGATCTTGTGCTGCCACTCGTCGAACTTCTTCTGCAGCTCCCGCTCTTCCTTCTCGTGGCCCTCGTGGCGCGCCTCGCGGAGGAGGTAGTAGTCCGCGTCCTGGTACGACTTGTCGAAGCCCAGGTAGAGCTTCGCCTCGTCCTCCTTCTGTTTCGCCACTTCCTCGGCTTTGAGCGCCGCCTCGTACTCCTTGCGCTGCTCCGGGCTCCCGCTGATCGCCTCGTCGGCAGCCTTCAGTTCAGCTCGGGCCGCCTCGAGCTCCTGTTTCGTAGCGGGCGCCTCCAGCCGCTTCTGCGCCCGCTCCTTGTCGGCCTTGATGTGCGACTCGTCCAGCTTGAAGAATTCGCGTTGGTAGTTTTTCCAAGGCCTGCGCGGCACCACCTCGTCGTAGACGGACCAGGCCGCGCTGAGCGCCAGCAGCACGGCGAGACCCACGAACGGCCACTTCAGGCTCTGCAGCTCGAGAGGTCGTTTCGCCATGTCAGATATTCAAGATATTCGGGATGACGAGGATGTATTTGATGTTCAGGCTGAGGCGCAGCACCATCTTCACCAGCACGCCGGCCATGATCATGAAGAGCGTGGCGACGATCCCGTACCGCATCATTCCCAGCTGGCGCAGGATCGGCGTGTCCTTCTTCCACTGCCAGATCGCGCCGGGGATGCCCACCAGCCATCCCAGCACGCAGATGGCGCCGAAGAGCATCGCGCCCATCTCGCTGCGGATCCCGACGATGTACGGAAGATCGATGTTGGTGAGCGGAACGACGCGATGCGGATCCCAGTAGTCCCAGGGCATGAACAGGTTCCAGCCCGGGCCACGGAAGAACACGCCGATGGTAATCATCCCCACCCACATCCCGAGGAACCCGACCAGGAAGACGGAGATGGCGAACTTGCGCTCGCTCCAGGTGTAGTAGCCGTTGCCCTTGGGGTTGATGTCGACGTAGGGGATGATCATCAGCCCGACGATGATCAGCGTGGGCAGGAGCACGCCCGCGATCCACGGGTCGAAATAGACGAGCATTTCCTGGAGGCCCAGGAAGTACCAGGGCGCCTTGGAGGGGTTGGGCGTCTTGGTGGGATTCGCCGGCTCCTCCATCGGCGCGTCCACCGTGATGCTCCACACCATCAGGACCAGGATCAGCACGCAGCCGGCGATGAACTCTGCCCGCACCAGGTACGGCCAGGTGTGGACCTTGTCCGGCAGGTCGGCGGCGGGAATCGCGGCCCGCGCGCGCCCCGCCTGGACCTTGGCTTCTTCCTGGTCCTGGATGGTTCCGGGCTGGATGTTTTCGGCGGCCATTCGCGTGCCTCTCTACAGCGGTCCCGAGATGCCGCCGTCCTTCCGGATGCGCCAGAAGTGCAGGATCATCAGGATCGAGGCAATGATCGGGATGAAGATGCAGTGCAGGACGTAGAAGCGGAGCAAGGTCGGCGACCCCACCACCGTTCCCGCCGTGAGCAGCGCGCGCGCGTCGTAGCGCGGCGTCATTCCCAGCTGCTGCCCGAACGGGCCTTCGTTGCCGAGCAGCGGGGTGGCGCGGGCCATGTTGGTGCCCACCGTCACCGCCCAGATCGCCAGCTGGTCCCAGGGCAGCAGGTAGCCGGTGAAGGACAAGAGCAGCGTGAGCGTGAGCAGATTCACGCCCACCACCCAGTTGAACTCGCGCGGCGGCTTGTAGCTGCCGGTCATGAAGACCCGGAACATGTGCAGCCAGATGAAGATGACCATGCCATGCGCCGCCCAGCGGTGCATGTTCCGCATGATCATTCCGAAGGGAACGTCGAAGTCGAGGTACTTCACGTCCCAGTACGCGTACTCGCCGGTGGGCCGGTAGTAGAACATCAGCACCACGCCGGTGACCACGGTGACGAGGTAGAGCAGGAAGGTGAGGCCGCCCGCGCACCAGGTGTGGCGATAGCGGATCCCGTGCCGCCGCATCTTCGAGGGATGCAGGTGCAGCCAGACGTTGGCGCTGACTTGAAGGACGCGGTTGCGCGGAGTGTCCGCGTAGCCGTGGCGGAAGATCGATCGCCAGACGTAGTTGTTGGTCAGCATCTCGCCGAGCGGAGGCCGGCGCTTGTCGGTTTCGGGCACGTTCAGGCTCCGGTGTACTTGACGAACGCGTTCGGATCGTCCCACTGCCCAAGCTCGTACCTGTAGCGGAATGCCTTGTCGACGACGAGCTGGCCGTCGTCGCCCAGCGTGATCTTCACGCGCTCGAGCGGACGCGGCGTCGGTCCTTCGAAGTTGACGCCGTCCTTGGTGTAGCCCGAGCCGTGGCAGGGGCACTTGAACTTGTTCTCGGGTCCGAGCCAGCGTGGCGTGCACCCCAGGTGCGTGCAGATCCCGAGCAGCGCGTAGATGTTGGTCGGCATGCGCACGATCCAGACGCGCTGCGACTTCATCCACTTCTCGGAGACGTCGCCCACCGCGTACTCGGTGGGCAACCCGGCCTTGAAGCTGGTGGGCGGCTCGAAGAGGACGCGGGGGAAGAGCAGCCGCAGGATCGCGCCGCCCGCGGCGGCGAAGCAGGTGAGGATCGCTCCCCAGCCCGCCAGGGAGAGGAGATCGCGCCGCGACCAGATGAAGTTTCCGCTCTCTGCTTCGGGGATGCCTGGATTTCCGCCCGGCATTCAACTCCTCTGTGCAAGCCGCTGAGAAGAGAGGACACTTCCTGACACGAACGATCGCGGCCGGTCAAGGAGGCGAAACGCTCGTGCGGCAGGTTGCCGCACGTTGACCGCTTCGTGTCTGCTCGGTTAGTTGTCCCCGCATGGGCCGCCTCGCGAACTTCTGGGCGATCGTCTCCGTCCCCGACAACATCCCCATCGTCTTCATGCTGCTGCTCGTGGGTTACTTCACCTACCTGAGCTTCGATGAGGCGCGGAAGAACGACCGGCTGATCCGCGAAGGCCGCAAGGACCAGATCCTGCGGCGCATGCAGGACTGATCCGCAACTCCAACTCCAGGGAAGACTCACACCCGCGCACCCGGTAGGCGTCGCGCCCACCGGGGTACGCGCCGCGCCCAGAGAGCACCTGAGGCCCTCACTGCGTGCCCGCAGGTGTCATTGACGCGCCGTGCGGGTGATTGCCAGCATCGCGGCAATTCCCCAGTGAGGGTGAAAAAAATGCTGACCAAGTCGATCCGGTCCCTGGCTGTAGTCGCGGCGCTCGCTCTCGGCGTTCCGTCAACCGCGCACGCCATTGCTGCTCGCCTGCGCACCCCGGCTGCTCCCCAGGGCACGACCGCCTCGGGTATGATCTACGCCTGCCTCGATCGAGAGGGTGATCTGCGCGTGATCAACCCAAACTTTGGGGGCCGGTGCCGCAGCTACGAATATCCGGTCTCCTGGAACCAGGCCGGCGCTCCCGGCCCGCAGGGGCCGGTCGGCCCCGTGGGCCCCGCCGGTGCGGTGGGTCCGGCCGGCGCCGCTGGTCCCGCGGGTGATGCAGGCCCGATGGGCCCTGCCGGCATGGACGGCTTGCAGGGTCCGATGGGTCTCCCTGGCAGCCCCGGCCCGATGGGTCCGACCGGCAGTGCCGGCCCCGCTGGTGCCCAGGGTCCCACCGGCCCCGCTGGTGCCCAGGGTCCCACCGGCCCCGCTGGCGCCCAGGGTCCCACTGGCGCTGCCGGTCCGATGGGCCCGAATGGCGCCATGGGCGTGGACGGTCCTCGCGGTCCGCTGGGCCCCGAGGGTCCTCCGGGTGTCGCCGGCCCGACCGGTCCTCAAGGCTTGACTGGCCCGGCCGGTCCGACCGGCGCTGCGGGTCCGACCGGCGCCACCGGCGCCACGGGTAGCCCCGGCAACAACGGCCCGCAGGGTCCGAACGGCCCGCAGGGCGCGCCGGGTCCGCAGGGTCCCACGGGTCCGCAGGGTGTCGCGGGTGCCACTGGCGCCACCGGCGCAACCGGTCCGCAGGGTGATACCGGCGCCCAGGGTGCGACCGGCGCCACCGGTCCGACGGGTTCAGTGGGCCCGACCGGCCCGCAGGGTCCGTCCGGCTTCCCGACGGTGACCACGTTGGTCAACACGACCGCCTGGAACAGCCAGACGGACAACACCTGGCGGCCCGTCCCCGGTCTGCAGATGCTGAACTTCCAGATGGCCAAGACGGGCGCCGCCGAGATCAGCTGGCAGGTGGCGGTGCCGATGAACGGCCACATCGTCACCCGGCTCGCGATCGACGGGGTGGTGCAGCCGGGCACGAACATGGTGGTGGGCAACACGACCTACGCCACCACCCTCGGCGCGTACTACACGAACCTCCAGGCGGGAACGCACAAGATCGAGGTGCAGTACCGCACGATCTTCACCTTCACGTACGACCCGACCGCGGACTTCCAGGCCATGCGGTTGCAGGTCCTGGCGTTCGACCAGTAGGTCGTCGCGCTTGATCTGAATCCCCGGCGGGCGCAGCAGCCCGCCGGGGATTCTTTTTTTCGGGGCGCTAGATCTTCCGCTGCGCGAACGCCTGCGGCATGTGCTTGCGGACCAGGCGGCCGAGCTCGTCGCCGTCCACCAGGTCGACTGGATTCCCGCGGGCCGCGTCGCGCGCGTCGGAGGTGAAGCTCCCGAGCGTCACCAGCACGCCCTTGCCCACGAACTCCGCGCGCGCGGTGTCGATCATGTTCCGCACCTCGTCGGCGTCGGCCGGCACTCCCGGTTGACCGAGCAAGCCGTGCACGTAGACGCGGCCGCCGCGGATCGGCGTGGGATCGTTGGCGTAGAGATCCACGGTGGAGGCGCCCCGCTCGCTGCGCTCGGCGTTGAACCCCATCTCTGTGAAGAGCGTGAGCAGCAGCCGCTGGAACCCCTCGACGCCGTAACCCCGTACCCAGGACATCTCCCCGAGCCCATCGCGGGCCAGGTTCTCGGGCGCCGCCGGCGAGACCGGCTGCCCGCGGCCGATCAGGAAGATCAGCAGAAACCCCAGCGCCGTGGCGACCACCGCGACGATCAGGATGCCCATTTGCCCTCGTCTCCTCCCCTGCCGCCCGGGAGTCAAGGTGTCCTTGACACCCGGGGGCCACAACGGTAGAAGCCCCGTCCTCGCCGGGGTTTCTGTCGTCCACGTGGGCCTGTAGCTCAGCTGGGAGAGCGCTAGAATCGCACTCTAGAGGTCACCGGTTCGATCCCGGTCAGGTCCAGTATTTTATCGATGCTGACTTTCGGTCGTCCCCCACGCGCAGCCGAAGTGGTTGGCTCTTCGATCCGGCGCCTGCGGCGCCTTCACCAGGGGGGCGGCGGCCCTCCCCCCTGGACCCCCCAGCCCTGATGTAGATGCTGACTGGCACGACTGGGACTTGATGGAAGAGCAAAAGCTCAGAGCGGAGACCCTCCGGCGGAGGACGTTTGCGATCATTTCGCATCCCGATGCCGGGAAGACCACGCTCACTGAAAAGCTGCTCCTGCATGGCGGGGCCATCCATCTCGCCGGGGCCGTGAAGGCGCGGGGGGCGCAGAGGCACGTCACGTCCGACTGGATGGAGCTGGAGCGGCAGCGCGGGATTTCCGTGACCAGCTCGGTGCTGCAGTTCGAGCACCAGGGGTTCCGCATCAACCTGCTCGATACCCCGGGGCACCAGGACTTTTCGGAGGATACCTACCGGACGCTGGCCGCCGCCGACGCCGCGGTGATGCTGATCGACAGCGCCAAGGGAGTGGAGGCGCAGACCCGCAAGCTGTTCCAGGTGTGCCGCCGGCGGGGCATCCCCATCTTCACCTTCGTGAACAAGATGGATCGGCTGGGCCGGGAGCCGTTCGACAACCTCCACGAGGTGGAGGAGGTGCTGGGCATCCGGACCTGCCCCATCACCTGGCCGCTCGGCCAGGGCCAGGACTTCAAGGGCGTGGCGCGACTCTTCGACGAGTCCTGGGAGCGCCGATCGGTGGACGGCGAGGTGCCCGCCAAGGTGCGCGAGGAGATCGAGCTCTTGCAGGCGGCGGGCGATCCGTTCGACCGGGCCAAGGTGCTCGGAGGCGAGCTGTCGCCGGCCTTCTTCGGATCGGCGATGACCGAGGTCGGTGTGGACGAGTTCCTCGACGCCTTCGTCCGGCTGGCGCCGCCGCCCGGACCCCGACTGCGCGTGGACGGTACGGCGGTCGAGCCGACCGATCCGCAGTTCTCGGGCTTTGTCTTCAAGATCCAGGCGAACATGGACCCCGCCCACCGCGACCGCCTGGCGTTCTTGCGCGTCTGCTCCGGCCGCTTCTACCGGGGCATGGACGCGCGCCTCCCCCGGGAGGAGAAGCCGATCAGGCTTTCGATGCCGCACCAGCTCTTCGGCGCCGACCGGCAGGTGATCGAGGAGGCCTGGCCGGGCGACGTGATCGGCCTGTTCGACACCGGCACCCTGCGCATCGGCGACACGCTCTGCGAGGGCACCGCCTTCGAGTACGCCGAGCTTCCGCGGTTCTCGCCGGAGATCTTCGCGCGGGTGCGGGCAAGGGACGCGCTCAAGCGCAAGCAGTTCGAGAAGGGCCTCGAGCAGCTCTCGCAGGAGGGCGCGATCCAGATCTTCCACGCCCGCGGGGGCGGGATGCGCGACCCGATCGTGGGCGCCGTCGGCGCCCTGCAGCTCGAAGTGTTGGAGTACCGGCTCCTGCACGAGTACGGCGCCGACCTCGGCATGGACCGCCTGCCGTACCAGGTCGCCCGCTGGGTGGGCGGCGAGGGATTCGACGCGGCGCGTTTCGAGGCGGAGGTGGACGCGCTCTGCGTCGAGGACCGCGACCGCAACCCCATCGCGTTGTTCAAGAGCGAATGGAACCTGAACTACGCGATGGGCCGGCACCCCGCCTGGACCTGGTCGCCCACCGCTCCCGTCGCTCCGCTGTCGAAACGTAGATAGGTCGGGAAGGGCGCGGATTCCACACAGGCGACCGCTGCCTACATTCCCCGACGTGGAATCGAGGAACCTGACCATCGTCTTCGCGGGCCTGTGCGGCTATGCCGAGCGGCTGGGCGCGCTCACCTGGGAAGAATCCCAAAGGATGTTGCGCCTCCACGAGGCGCTGGTGGACCCCGCCTTCCGCAAGTTCGGCGGTCGGCGGGTCAAGCAGATCGGCGGGACCTTCCTGGTGGCGTTCGACTCGCCCACCCGCGCGGTGCTCTGCGCGGCCGCCCTGCGCGACCGGGTGCGCGAGTTCGACGAGTCGGTCCCGCCCGAGCGCCGGTTGCAGGCCCGGGTCGGCATCTACCTCGGCGAGGTCCGCCTCAACCGGGGCGACGTCTTTGGTGAGCCGGTGAACATCGCGGCGCGGATCGAGGCGCTGGCGGGACCCGGGGAAGTGCTGCTCGGCGAATCGGTGTGGCTCTCGATGAACCGCGCGGAGGCGCGGGCCGAGGACGCGGGGGAGCGGCAGCTCAAGGGCGTTCCCGAGCCGATCCGCGTCTTCCGCCTGGTCGAGTCGCTCTCCCCGCTGCCGCCCCTGGGTCCCTTGCCCTCGCCCGACGGCGTCGAGGTGCACGGCGAGGTCCGGCGGCACCTGCGCGCGGCGGCGCAGGCGGCGGCGCGGCAGGCGGAGGAGGCGATGCCGAGGCTCCCGGACAAGCTGCGCGTCTTCATCGGGGCCGGCCTGGCGGCGATGATGATGGTGGCGACGGCGTTCTTCGCGCTGGCGAGGCTCGGGGCGCTGCCGTGAGAGGCCGGGAGCGGAACCTCGTCCTGTTGCTCTCGGACATGAAGGGGTTCACAGCCCGGACCAGCCTGCAGACCCGCGAGGAGAATGCCCGGATGATGGCGCTGCACGACGCGCTGCTCTTGCCGGTGGTGCGCGGCTACCGGGGACATAAAGTAAAGGGCCTGGGCGACGCGCTGCTCGCCGCCTTCGATTCGCCGACCGACGCGGTGCTCTGCGCGATGGCGATGCAGGACCGGCTCGCCGCCTGGAACGCGGAAGCGAAGCCGGGCGAGCGGATCGAGATCCGCATCGCCCTCAGCCAGGGCGAGGTCCGGCGCGTGCGCGGGGACCTGCACGGCGAGGCGATGCAGCTCGCGCTGGAGGCGGAGGCCCGCGCCGAGGCGGGCGAGGTGCTGCTCACCGACGCGGTCTACCTCTCGATGAACAAGACGGAGGCCGCCACCGAGGTGGTGGGCGAGCTGGCGCTGCACGGCGGCGGGCGCATCCGCCTGCGCCGGGCGCTGCGCGGACCCGACCCGGCCACCCCCTACGGAGGGCGCGCGCTCGCGCGGCTGCGCCGGCTGCCGGATCCGGCGCGGTCGGTGCGCCTGCGCGTGGCGCTGGAGGCGGCGCTGGAGATCGCGCGCAAGCGCGCGGTCTGGGCGGCGGCCGGGCTGCTCCTGATCGCGGCGGCCGCCGGCGAGCGAGCCACGCGCGGGGCGGAGAACGACCCGCTCTCGGGCGCCCGCGCCCTGATCGCCGCCCGCGAGCCGCTGGCCGCGCTGCTGGAGCTGGATCGGCTGGCAGACTCGCCCCGCGCTCAGGATCCCGACGTACAGGTGGTGCGCGGAAAGGCCGAGCACGGGGTCGGGCAGCTCGGCCCGGCCTTCGCCGACTTCGCCGCTGCCGCCCGGCAGGATCCGGCTGCGCTCGACCCGGGCGCGATCACGGCACTGGTCGACCTGCTCGAGTCCGAGGCCTTCCCGGCCATCTGGCGCCCCGCGCTGGTCAAGCTGCTCGGGGAGGACCTGGGCCGGCCGGTGGCGGGCGAGGTGCACCCGCTACTTTCCTCGCCGCGCGCGAGGGCCCGGGACGACGCGCTGCACGTCCTCGAGCTGGCGGGCGTCGCGAAGGACGAGGACCGGCTCCAGACCTCGCGCGCCGACCTGGCCGACCCGCGCGCGAGCTGCGCGGTGCGCAAGGCCGCTGTCCGGCGGCTCGCGTTGGTGCCCGGCGCGGAGGCGGAGGCGCTCCTGGCCCGGGCCGCCGGAGCGAGATCGTGCGGCGCCGCCGAGGCCCGCGACGCGAACCGCAGGCGCCGGGACTCCCGGATCGCCACCGCGCAGCCGCGCTGAGCGCGTCAGGCAGCAGCGCCGGCCCTGCGGATCCCGCGCGCGATCAGGCCGTCGACGCCGAGCGCGGTCCCGGCGCGCCCGAAGAACAGCACCGGGTAGATGAGCAGATAGGCAAGCCCGCTCTGACCGCGCAGGTAGTTGAGCGCGAACATCTGGCTGCTCGCGAACTGGTAGTTCAGCACCATGAATAAGGCCAGCAGCGCGGCCAGCGGGGTCAAGAGGCCCAGGATCAGGAGCGTCCCGAGACAGAGCTCGCCGGTGACCACCAGCCGGGAGAAGAGCGCGGGGTGGCCAGAGACGAACGCGAGATAGTTCGCCACCGCGCCGTTTGCGGGATGGGCCGCCCACTCGGCGAACTTCTGCTCCAGCGGCGGGCTTCCGAACCAGGACAGCTTCTGCAGGCCGGAGGTGAGCAGCGACAGTCCGGCGGCGATCCGCAGGATCGCGAGAAACAGCGAAAACCCCGGCGTGAGCATGGCGTCCGAATAGCAGTGGCCAGAGAGCAATTCCAGAGGTTATGAAGGTTCGAACTCAGGTAGGGGACACCCTGTTGGGTGTCCCCAATGAGTTGCTGCGAGACTTAGGAGATCTGATGTTGCGAGGCGCGATCGTCGGGTTCGGTTTCATCTCCGGGAAGGGTCACCACCCGGCGTATCTGCAGCGCAAGGACGTGGAGATCGCCGCGATCGCCGACGTCTGCCCGGCCCGGCTGGAGGCGGCGCGCGCCGCGGCGCCGGGTGCGCGGCTGTACGCGGATTGGCGCGAGCTGCTGCAGCGCGAGACCAACCTCGACTTCATCGACATCTCCACGCCGCCGCACCTGCACGCGGAGATCGCCCTTCGGTCGCTGGAGCGCGGCCTGCACGTGCTCTGCGAGAAGCCGCTCACGCCCACGCTGCTGGAGGCGCGCTCGCTGGTCGACGCGGCCCGGGCGCACCGCCGGGTGGTGTTCCCCGCCCACAACTACAAGCACGCGCCGGTGGTGAAGTTCGCGCAGGACGTGATCCAGTCCGGCCGGATCGGGACCGTGCGCGCGGTGACGCTCAACACCTTCCGCACCACGCATGCCAAGGGCGTCCCGGAGTGGAAAACGGACTGGCGCCGCGAGCGGAAGCTGTCCGGCGGCGGCATCGCCATGGACCACGGGTCGCACAGCTTCTACCTGACCTTTGCATGGCTCGGGTCCTTGCCCACGCACGTCACCGCCAAGACGCTGACGCTCGACCAGAAGTGGGACACCGAGGACAACCTGAACGCCGTGCTCACCTTCCCGAACGGGTTCGCGCACACCTTCCTGACCTGGACCGCCGGAGTCCGCAAGGTGGTGTACTCGCTGCAGGGCTCGGACGGCGCGCTGGTGATCGACGACGACGACTGGGAGCTGACGACGGGCAATTCGTCGGGGAAGGCGGCCGTGGAGAAGGGCGTGATCGAGAGCGACTGGATGGACGCCTCCCACACCCGCTGGTTCAACTCGATGTTCGACCAGTTCAAGACCGCCATCCGCGCCGGGGACTTCGTCAACCGCGAGCTGCGGGAGGCGGTCGCCTGCGTCCAGATCATCGAGACCTGCTACCGGTCCAGCGCGGACGGCAGCCGCGAGCTGCCGCTGACCGTGGACGTGAGCGCGCTGTGAGCAGGCCGGGGCTGGTGGTGATCACCGGGGCGAGCTCGGGATTCGGCGCGGCCACCGCGCTCCGGTTCGCGCGCCTCGGGCATCCCCTCTACCTCGGCGCGCGGCGGGTGCAGCGGCTCGTGGAGGTGGCCCGGCGCTGCCAGGAGGCCGGCGCGCCGAAGGCCGAGGCGCGCACGCTCGACGTCCGCTCCAAGGAGAGCATCGAGGCCTTCTGCGCCGGCGCCGGGACGCCGGAGATCCTCCTCAACAACGCGGGCCTCGCGCTCGGCCGGGACAATCTCGCCGGGATGAAGGACGAGGACCTGCTCGGGATGGTGGAGACCAACGTGATCGGCCTGGTGCGGGTGACGCGCGGGCTCTTGCCGGGGATGATCGCGGCCCGGCGCGGCCACGTGATCAACCTCGGCTCGTACGCCGCGCGCGGCGTCTACGAGGGTGGCGCGGTGTACGCGGCCACCAAGCACGGGGTGCGGGTGATCTCCGAGACGCTGCGGCTGGAGCTGAGCGGCACCAACATCCGGGTCACCGAGATCGACCCGGGGCTGGCGGAGACCGAGTTCTCGGTCGTCCGCCTCGGCGACGAGCAGAAGGCGAAGAGCGTCTATGCGGGGATGCAACCGCTCAGCGCGGACGACGTGGCCGACGCCATCGTCTGGGCGGCGACGCGCCCGGCGCACGTGAACATCTCCGAGATCGTGATCACGCCGACGGCGCAGGCCTCGCTCACCAAGGTCCACCGGGAGTAGAGAGCGCCGCAGCCCTCAGTGCTTGGTGGTGCCGCCCGGCCTCGGTCCGCCCGGCTTCGGTCCGCCCGGACCGCGTCCGCCCCCGCCCCTGCCGCCGCCGGGCTTCCCGCCGCGCCCTCCGGGACCGCGGCCGCGGCCTCCCGGACCCGAGCGCTCGCTGCGGCGATCCTGCATCACCGACTCCATCGAGAACGATCCCTCGAGCGATCCCTCGGCGCCCTTCTTGCCGCCGCCGGACGGCCTGCGCGGCCCGCGGCGGCCCGCGCGCTCGTCGCGCTCGAAGCTCTGCTTCATCGACTGGGGCATCAGATCCACGACGTACTGGTGCTCGCCGATCTTCTTCGAGCCTTGGACCTCCTCCTCGGATCCGAACACCCGGACCAGCCGCACGCGGTCCGCCTGCCGGCCCACCGCCTTGAGCGCATCGCGCAGGCGCGCGAGGCGGTCGCCGCTGGTGCCGGTCGCGTCCGCCACCGCCTTGTCGAGGAGCTCCTTGACCGCGGAGTTCTCCGCCTCGAGCTCCGCCTTGGGCCGGCCGCTCTCGTCCGCGTTCACCTCGGAGGGCTTGGCGCCGCCCGGCGTGTTCTGGAGGGGCGGCTGGGCCTGGCCGGCGAGATCCTGGTTTGCCGCCGCCTCCTCCCGCGCCTCCTCGGCGGCGGCGCCCGGCTGCATCAGGTCCTCCGGCGCGCCCGCCTCTCCCGGCCGCTCCACCTGCGGCTCCGACTCGGCGCCGACCACCGGGTCGCCCGCACCGGCGGCCTGCTCTGCGAGTCCGAGAGAGGCCGAATCCGTCGGGCTCTCGCCGCCCGGATCGGCGGCCACCGCGGAAGCGTTTTCGTTCGGCTTGGCGGTCACGCCTTCGGAGACGGCCTGGGGCGGGGCAATGCGGGTGAGCTCCGGCGGGAGGCTCTTGCGTGCGTCGGCCTCCGCGCTGGCGGCCATGCGGATCAACGTCCCGCTGAACTCGGTGAGCGTCTTCATCTGGATGTCCTCGGAAGAGGGCGCCTTCGTACCACAAGTTGCGAACAAGGGAAGGAGGGCGCACAGGCTGTGCGGCGCGGATCAAAAAAGGCCTGATTTCACTTCTTGGGCCTGTGCGAATCGGATCCACAACCTGTGGGAAAGCTACTAAGGCTTGCGCATGCTGCCATGCGTCACCACAATCCGTAGTGGGTTTCATTTGACAAGGCGACCCTGTTTGCCTCACTCTGACCACACTTCAGCAGCGCATTCGCGACTGCGGAGTGGAGGGACAAACCTCGATGGCGAAGACCGGCAAGAACGATCCCACAGCGCTGTCCGCCCTGCCCGCTTCTGCCCCCGCGGCCGCACCGCGCGCCGACGTCCCAAGGCCCGTCCGGCGGCCGAAGGGGCTGTCTTTGCCGCGCCGCGTTACGGCCGAGGGCTGGACTGGACAGGATGTGTTCGATCACGTCGAGTGGACCCGCCGGCCGGCGAAGATCTCGGGCGCCGACGGCGAGATCGTCTTCAAGATGGACGACGCGGAAGTTCCGTCCGAGTGGTCGCAGCTCGCCACCGACGTCGCCGTCTCCAAGTACTTCCGCAGGGCCGGGATTCCCACCGGAAGCGGCGCCGAGGAATCGGTGCGGCAGATCGTCCGCCGCGTGGCGCACACGCTGCGGAGCGCGGGCGAGGAGATGGGCGGCTACTTCGCCACCGCCGCCGACGCGGAGACCTTCGAGGCGGAGCTGACGTACATGCTGGTGCACCAGATCGGCGCGTTCAACAGCCCGGTCTGGTTCAACTGCGGGCTCTGGCACGAGTACAAGATCAAGGGCTCGGGCGGGAACTTCGCCGTCGATCCCGCCACGGGCAAGGCGTACCAGACCGAGGACGCGTATACCCGACCACAGGTATCCGCCTGCTTCATCCAGAGCTGCAACGACGATCTCGACTCGATCTTCAACCTGGTCCACGACGAGGCGCGCGTCTTCAAGTACGGATCCGGCAGCGGCACCAACTTCTCGCGCCTGCGCGGCAAGATGGAGCGGCTCTCGGGCGGCGGCACCAGCTCGGGGCTGATGAGCTTCCTCGAGGTGCTCGACAAGGCGGCGGGCGCGACCAAGTCGGGCGGCATCACCCGCCGCGCCGCGAAGATGGTGGTGCTGGACGTCGATCACCCCGAGATCCGCGACTTCATCCACTGGAAGTCGCGGGAGGAGAAGAAGGTCGCGGCGCTGATCGCCGGCGGGTACCCCTCGGACTTCAACGGCGAGGCCTACCGCACCGTCTCGGGGCAGAACGCCAACAACTCGGTGCGCGTGACCGACCGCTTCATCGAGGCGGTGACCAAGGACGCGGTCTGGGAAACCACTACCCGCACCACCGGCGAGGTGGTGGAGCGGTTCCCGGCCCGCGAGATCTGGCGGGAGATGGCGGAGGCGGCCTGGAAGTGCGCCGACCCGGGCCTGCAGTTCGACGACACCATCAACCGCTGGCACACCTGCAAGTCCACCGACCGGATCTTCGCGTCGAACCCCTGCAGCGAGTTCGTCTTCCTCGACGACACCGCCTGCAACCTGGCCAGCCTGAACCTGCTCAAGTTCCTTGACGAGAGGACCGGCAACTTCGACGTCGAGGGCTACAAGCATGCCTGCCGCATCTTCTTCCTCGCCCAGGAGATCGCCGTCGATCTCGCCAGCTACCCGACCAAGCGGATCGCCGAGCGCAGCCACCAGTTCCGGCCGCTGGGGCTGGGCTTTGCCAACCTCGGCACGCTGCTGATGGTGGAGAGCCTCCCCTACGACTCGGACGCGGGCCGCGCGATGGCGGCGGCGATCACCGCGATCATGACCGGCGAGGCCTACGCGCTCTCGGCGGAGATGGCCGCCGCCAAGGGCCCGTTCCAGGGCTACGCGCTGAACCGCGAGAGCATGCTGGAGGTGATGCGCATGCACCGGGACAGCGTGAACAACATCGACCACACGCTCGCCCCGGCGCAGCTGCTCTCGGCCGCGCACGACTGCTGGAACCGCGCGGTCCAGCTCGGCGAGCAGCATGGATACCGGAACGCGCAGGCCACCGTGCTCGCGCCCACCGGGACCATCGGCCTCTTGATGGACTGCGACACCACCGGCGTGGAGCCTGACTTCGCCCTGATCAAGTTCAAGAAGCTGGCGGGCGGCGGCAGCTTCAAGATCGTGAACCAGTCGGTGCCGCGGGCGCTCAGGAAGCTCGGCCACAGCGCGGCGCAGGTGCAGGCGATCGTCGACTACGTGCGCGGCACGGCCACGCTCAAGAGCGTGGCGGAGTTCTCGCCCGCCGAGCTCGAGGCGCGAGGGTTGATGCCCGCGGAGATCGCCAAGGTGGAGAAGTCGCTGGAGTCGGTGTTCGATCTGCGGGCGGCGTTCGCCGCGCACGTGATCGGCGCGGCTGCGCTGCAGCGGCTGGGCCTCGAGCCGGGCGCCAAGGGCAGGCAGGTGCTGGCGAAGCTCGGCTACACCGAGGAGCAGATCGACAAGGCCACGCTGGTGGTCTGCGGCCGGCAGACGGTGGAGGGCGCGCCGTTCCTGGAGCGCGAGCACTACCCGGTGTTCGACTGCGCCAACCGGTGCGGGCCGCTCGGCACCCGCTACATCGAGCCGATGGGCCACGTGCGCATGATGGCGGCGGTGCAGCCGTTCCTCTCCGGCGCGATCAGCAAGACCATCAACCTGCCGCAGGACTCCAGCATCGAGGAGGTGGAGAAGATCCACTGGGAGTCGTGGCGGCTGGGGCTGAAGGCGATCGCGCTCTACCGGGACGGATCGAAGCTGTCGCAGCCGCTGAGCGCGGGCGACCAGGCCGCGAAGCTGCCGGTGCCGAAGGACGCGAAGGAGATGGCGCAGGCGCTGCGCAAGCTGATCCCCGATCTCACCGCGGACCAGACGGAGCGGATGGCGGAGGCGGCGTTCCAGGCGAAGGCGGCGCCAGCGCCGGTCCAATTGCTGGCCAACGTGCGCCGCAGGCTGCCCTCCAAGCGGCACGGGATCACGCAGGAGGCGAAGGTCGGCGGGAACAAGGTGTTCCTCCGCACCGGCGAGTACGAGACCGGCGAGCTGGGCGAGATCTTCATCGACATGCACAAGGAGGGCGCGGCGCTGCGCAGCGTGATGAACTGCTTCGCGATGCTGGTCTCGATCGCGCTGCAGTACGGGGTGCCCTTGGAGGTCCTGGTCGAGCAGTTCGTCTTCACCCGGTTCGAGCCGCAGGGCCCGGTGCAGGGCCATGACCGGGTGCGGTTCGCCACCTCGATCATCGACTACGTGTTCCGCGCGCTGGGGGTCGAGTACCTCAAGCGCGACGACCTGGCGCACGTCACGCCGGAAGCGGCGGCGGAGACTCCCAAGAGCGCGCAGACGGCCGACCCGCTTCCGAAGACGGCGTCCGCGCCGGCGAGCCCGGCCAACGCCGTCAAGGCGGCGCAGCGTTCCGATCCGCCCGACCCGGCGCGCGCGGCGGCGCGGCCCCAGGACGAGCTGCTCGGGAAGCTGTCCGGAGACGCTCCGTTCTGCGATACCTGCGGGCACATCACGGTGCGCAACGGCACCTGCTACAAGTGCCTGAACTGCGGAAACTCGATGGGCTGCTCGTAGGGCGTCCCCCCACGTCCTGCTTGAAGCAGCGGGCGGCGGATCTCGGCGACGAGGTCCGCCGCTCTTTTCTGTTCTGGCTTCGGGGTTTGACCAAAGAAGCGACCGCCTGCCCGTCCCTCCCCCCCTCTGCAGGGATGCGCTCCCCCTCGCTCATGCCGACATTTCCCTACAGGGGGCCGGAGAGAGATGAACGGCAAGGGCTGGAAGCCGGAGTACGGCATCTCGGCAGAGGGGATCGAGGTCCTCGGCTACCTCGAAGCGCTCCCACGCGAAGTGCGCCGCGAGATGGCCGATGCCATCGCCGCCCTCTGCCGGCGCGAAGGGTACCTCTCGCTCCACGACGACCTCGGCGCCGCCGAACCGAGGGCCGAGCCCGAGGTTCGAGGGCAGCTCGCGAAGGTGATCCCGATCTTCAGGCGTTCCCAACGCGGCTGAGCGCCGGGGCGAAGTCCACCACCAGCCGCCGGGCTTCCACCGGCAGACGGGCCACGAAGCTGGTCGACCACCCTGGCTCCTCGCGGAGCATGATGGCGCCATCGTGGGCGACCGCCACCAGGCGGCACAGGTACAGGCCGAGCCCGAGGTTGTGCTTCTGGCGCGAGCGCTGCACGGCGCCCTTCTGGAAGAGGCGCGCGCGGGCCTCCACCGGCACCGGATCGCCGGTGTTGCGCACGGCCAGGAGCAGCTCGGGACCTTCCTGCCATGCCGCCACCTCGACGCGCCCTCCCGGGCGGACGAAGTCGAGGGCGTTCAGCACCAGGTTGTCGAAGAACCGGTGGATCATTTCCCGGTGGAGCGAGGCACACAGGCCCCCCTCGACCTTGGCGGTGATCTGCGCGCCCGCGTTGCGCGCGCTGACCGCGTAGGCGTTGGCCAACGACACCAGCAGGGCCGAGAGGTCCACGCTCTCCGGGGCCGAGCTCAGGACGCCCCGCTCGAGCCGCGCGATGGCCAGCAGGTCGCCCACCATCACCTGCAGCCTGCGGCCCTGCTGCTCGATCATCTTCACGTCCGTCTGCAGCGGCCCCTTCAGCTCGCTCGCCACCACCTCCGCGAGGCCGATCAGGCCGGTGAGCGGGCCCTTCATGTCGTGCACCAGGAGGTGCGTGAGCGTCTCCGCCTCGTCCTGCGCCCTGCGCAGCTCTTCGTGGCTGACCTCGTTCACCACCAGGCGCGCCACCATCCGGTCGAGCTCGCGGACCACCGCGGCCGAGATCACCGCGATCAGCGCGAGCACCACGCCGCTCATCGCCAGGTTCACCCAAGCGGCGCCGGCGCGCAGGTGCAAGGCGGTGAAGAGCGTGAACGCGAGCGCAGCGGTGGCGTAGATGGTCTGCGCGCGCAGCGAGAGCGCCGACAGCCCGACCAGCAGCGCGAAGGCGCCCAGCGTCCAGCCCGCGTTGAAGGGTTCGCTCTCCGCCCGGGGACCCAGGCTCCAGAGCAGCAGGAACATGAACACGACGTCGAACATCGGCGACGACATCGTGAGGTGCTCGCGCCAGCCGCCGCCGCGCCGCCAGCGCAGGAGCAGATAGCCGCTCAGCGTGTAGGCGAGCAGCGGACCCAACTCGGCGCGGGAGGCGGGATCGCCGGCGATGGAAAACGCGATCGCCACCAGGCAGAAGGCGCCCAGCGTGATGGCGCGGATCCGCGCGAGCGAGCCCATCGCGCGCATGCGCAGCGCCGCGAACGCGCGCGTGCTCGACTCGTGCAGGAGCCGGCCACGTGTAGCGTCGTCGCTGAGCATGGGAAAAATCCATTCTCAGCGAACTTAGGGGTTGCCGCCAAGCTTGCGGACGGCCCGCCGCAAGGCTGCATCGCAGCCGTCCGGGAGGCCCCCGAGCGGGAACCATTGCAAAGCTCGGCTCTCATCCGACAACCGCGCATTCACACCCACACGCGCGACGAAGCCGTACCGCAGATCGAGGTGCGGATGCGCCGGCTCCCCCGGCCGCCCAGGAATCCAGTGCACGTCCACATCCAGAAGGCGCTGGTCGGGAAACGGCATCAGGTCCCCGCCGGACAGGCCCGTCTCCTCCTCGACCTCCCGCAGCGCGATGAGGCGCGGATCGGTCTCGCCATCGCCGTGACCGCCGGGCTGCAACCAGCGATCGAGCCTCGCGTGGTGGAGGAGCAGGACCCGCTCGCGCGCAGCGTCCAGGATGATCCCGCTGCCCGTGAGATGCCCGATCGGCTGCGCCCGCAAGTGCGCGTCGGCCGGATGCGCGCGCAGGAAGGCGCGGACGAACGCGACGTCTTCCGCCTCCTTCGCGTCCGCGGGATGGTGCGCATCGAGCGCGGCGAGCAGCGGCGACCAGTCGATGCGATCCACGTGCCTTGGATTCCTCCTCCACAGCCGGGCGCGGCGGAGTTTGCCACGGGCTGTGGGCGCGGGCGGTAAGGCCTTGCGTTCCGCGCGAAAACCAGCCCCGCCGCACTGTGGGCAACCTGTGCTTGGCTCGTGGAAATTTCCTAGTCTTGACGCATGCTTAGATGCAGTGCTAGCACGCCTCTCCGACGAGGGAAGGGCCGCTCTCTTGCGCGCCGATGTCGGACCCCTCGGGCAACCTTGGACGACAACCGCGAGGGCGAGGCTTGACCGCGAAAGAGTACATCGAGGCCGTCGCGCAGGAGCTCGGCAAGGTCCGGGGCCGCGGGCTTCTGCTCTCGCCCGCCGACGCGCAGCTCGCCCTTTCCTGGCACGCCGCGCAGGTGCCGCTGGCAGCCGTGATCGCCGAGGTCCGCAAGGCCGTGCGCCTGCGCCCCCGCGGCGCG
>Ga0137394_10001110_pt1 | contig 19381 bp, 18 predicted proteins | sample czobulk116metaG_FD_108278 | JGI IMG/M metagenome (GOLD analysis project Ga0137394, IMG submission 108278) | Vadose zone soil microbial communities from Angelo Coast Range Reserve, California, USA - czobulk1.16 metaG | ecosystem: Environmental > Terrestrial > Soil > Vadose zone | place: USA...
GCCGTCGATCCGTAGCTGGATGAGGTAGCGGCGCCCTGCCGGCACCACCGACCGGTCTCCCACGGGCTCGCCGATTCGCACCGTCACGTCCTTCGGTCCGGCCACGCACTCGAGGCGCGTGAGGGCGTGGTGGCCGTCGCGATAGGCATTCGACCGGCCATCGTCCTCGTAGAGCTCGAAGCGGGAGGCGCCGTCCGGATAGATCAGCAGCGTGATCTCGTCGAGCGGCCGCTCGCCGGTGTGCTGGACGACGGGCCCCAGCGGCACGATGGCCCCGGCGCGCACGAGCAGGGGCAGCCGGTCCAGCGGCGCCTCGAGGGTGACCCCGCCCGGACCTTCGTGGCGCGCGCCGCTCCAGAAATCGTACCAGGCGCCCGCGGGCAGGTAGACGGGCCATGCCGTGGCACCCTCGCGAGTGACGGGCGCGACGAGCAGGTCGTCGCCCCAGAGGAACTGGTGGCCAAGCTGCCAGACGCGGGGGTCGTCGGGATAGTTGAGGACGAGCGGGCGCATGAGCGGGAGGCCGAGCGTGTGCGCCTGCCAGGCCAGCGTGTACGTGTACGGCAAGAGCCGATAGCGTAGCTCCGCGTATTCGCGGCAGATCTTTTCCACCTGCGCGCCATGTGCCCACGGCACGTGCTCCCGCCACACCCAGCCGTGGGAGCGGAAGATGGGGCTGAAGGCGCCCAGCTGGAACCAGCGGGCATAGAGCTCGCCCGTCTCCGGCACCGGATGGAAGAAGCCGCCGACATCGGTGCCCCAGTACGGCACGCCGGAGAGGCCGGTATTGAGTCCCAGCGGGATCTGCGCATCGAGCGTCGCGAAGTCGTTGTTGATGTCGCCCGACCAGCACGTCGCGCCGAACCGCTGCATCCCCGCTGCCCCCGAGCGGCACAGGAGGAAGACGCGCTGGTCGGGCCGGTCGGCGGCTTCGCCATCGGCGAAGGCCTCGTGGCGGAGCCGGTCGTAGATGTTGTGGAGGAGGGTGCCGGCGCCGGCGTGGAGCTTCGCCGTTGCGGGCGGCCCCTCGCCGCCGTCGAGCCACCAGCCCGCCACTCCGAGCTTGGCCAGCTCGCGGTGGGCCGACCACCACCAGGCGCCGACGGCCGGGTTGGAGAAGTCGAGGTAGCGCTGGCCCTCCCGATAGTTGGCGGCCCGCCGCGGCCCATCACTCGATCGGCCATAGCCTTCGTCGAGCAGATACCCGCTCGCCTCGGCCTCGGCAAAGAGCGGCGAATCCTCGTGGAGCACGGGGTACTCGTGGGTGATGATCTCGAAGTGCTGCCGCTTCGCCTCCTCGATCAGAGCGGGCGGATCCGGCCAGAGCGCCGGCTGAAAGCCGAGATGCCCCACCCCGCGGTTCCAGCCCTTCGCTTCGCCATAGGTGGAGAGGTAGATGAGGCCGTCGCAGGGGATCCGCTTCTCGCGAATCGTGCGAGGGAGACGGCGCAGCTCCTCCGTGTCCTCGAAGTGGCGCGTGGACTGGAGGAACCCCAGCGCCCAGCGGGGCGGGAGGGGCGCCCGGCCGAGTAGCTCGGCTACTTCGAGCATGACGCCACGCAGATCTTGCCCTGAGAGGAAGTACCACACGAGCCGTCCGGCTTCGGCGGTGTAGGTGATCCGGACTCCGCCATCGGACCGGCCCACCGAGAGCATCGCATCGCTCGTGTTGTCGAAGAAGAGCGCGTAACCGCGATTGGACACCAGGAGCGGGATGCCCATGTCCGATCCCGGCCCGTGCCCGATATGCGTGTTCCAGAGCTGGCGGGCGATACCGAGCCGGTCGAGCTGCAGTCCGCCCTGGCCCAGGCCGTAGAAGTGCTGCTCGTCGGAGAACTCGAAGGAGGCGCGCACGCGCCGGCGCGCGTCGCCCACCACCTCAGCCCGCATTCCCCCATCGGCCGGCTCTCGAAGCAGCCAGGCGCCCCCCGCGTCGAGGAAGGTCAGGCGCAGCGGTTGTGTCGCCGCCTCTACCCGGAGGTCCGCCGTAGACAGACGCACGCGCTCGCCATCGTCGATCTCGAACGGAGAAGCGGCCCAGCTCCGCGGGCCGACATAGGAGGGACTGACCACGCTCCCTCCATCCGTCAGCTCGACGCGCAGGATGCGCGGAGTGCACACGGTGATCCCCACCTGCGCGCCGCCGTGGTCGAACCACACGCTCGTACCCGTTCGCCTGAATCGTGTAGGGACGATATGGTCGGACATCCGCTCTCCTGGCAAGCTGGACGGGGGCGAGCCGCGACGCCGAATCATAGCAGACGGGAGCCGCTCGTTTGACCGCTCGGGGCCGATCTGGCAGGATCGGCGCCATGTCCGCCGCCGACCAGCGCCCGTCGATCGCGAGCCGGCTCGGCTTTCTCGACGGGCTGCGCGGGGTCGCCATCATCCTCATGATCGTGAATCACACCTCACGCGACTGGATGGACGTGAGCATGGGATGGGCCCGCTATCATCTCGTCTACGGCAGCCTCCTCTTGCCGGCCTCGATCTTTCTCTTCCTGGTGGGCTTCTGCCTGCCCATCTCGTACCACCGCCGCCGCCAGAGCGAGGGGGTGCTAGGGGATCTGCGCAAGTACTTCCGGCGTGGGATCGGCATCGTCGCCGCGGGGTATGTGCTCAACATCATCATGCTGCCTCGCGGCCCCGTGCCGCCCGAGGAGCGCTTCTGGCACGGCGGCGTGCTTCAGACGATCGGGCTCGGCATCATCCTGCTGGGCCCTCTGGTGCCGATGCTGCGGCGACGCGGGACACGGTGGATGCTGCTGGCCTTCGCCGTGCTCGTTTATCTGTCGTACGGATGGTCTCGTCCGGCGCTTGCGCGCTGGTGCGCCGCGCACCCCATCCTGGGCGTCATGGTGTTCGGAGACTTTTCGCCCTGGCCATGGCTGAGCGCGGCGCTGATCGGGCTCGTGCTCGGCTGGATGTGGCTCGAGGCCCGTGCTCGCGGCCCTGCCGCCGAAGCTCGATATTTCGCGGCCGCCGTCATCGTGGGCATGGTTTTCATGCTCGCCTACGGCGCTCACGAGTTCTGGATCCCCACCAGCACGCGCTTCGGTTTTCCGCGCGACCTGGGGTTCGGCCTGAACCACTACTGGATCCCGCGCGGCCCGACCACGCTCCTGATCGTTGCGGGCGTCGCGTGGCTGCTCGCCCTGTGCTACTGGCTCATGGAGGTGCGCCGGTGGGAGCTGCCCTGGTTGGTGACGCTGGGCCAGACGGCGCTCGTGCTCTACTTCGTCCACCAGCTCATCGAGGAGACGCTCATCCATCGGGTGCTGGGGCTGCGCTTCAACAACTGGATCCTCTACGGGTCGGCGAACATCGCGCTCATCGTGCTCTGCGTGTACATCGGCCGTCTCTGGCAAGCGGTGAAGCCGCGACTGCGCACGCTGGCCGGGCTGGCGCCGGCCTAGGGTTTGGGGATGCGCAGGGTCTTGCTGATCATGAGGGCGCCGGACACGAGGAAGACGAGAGCGATGGCGTGGAAGGTGACCCCGAGCACCTCGACGCGATACAAGTTGCCGGTGTAGAACGCCAGCACGAGCAGGCCGAGCGGCACCACGCTGGTGGGAATCGGCGTGCCCTCGAAGTATTCCACCTTGCCTTTCTCGTTCGACAGGCTCTCCGCGGTCACGTTGTACCGTGCCAGTCGGCTCAGCCCGCACATGGAGAAGAAGAGCAGGATCATCTTGTCGACCCAGGTATCGACCCCCGCCGCGAAGGCGAGAGCAGCGGGGGCGACGCCGAACGAGATGACGTCGGCAAGGGAGTCCAGCTCGCGGCCCATAGGAGACGCCGCGTGCCGCCAGCGAGCGATCCGCCCGTCGAGCACGTCGAAAATCAGGGCCAGGGGGACGAGCAGGGCCCCCAGGTACAGATGACGCGCGTCCTGGGTGCCGACGAACTCCGTGGCCTGGAAGATCGCGCTCACGCCGCAGACGCCGTTGGCCATGGTGAAGAGGTCGGCCAGGTGAAAGGAGCGGATCATCGAGAAGTGCCGGCCGGACACAGGAGCCCCCATCATGGTCTCCGGGCTCGGAGGAAGCGGTCAGGGAGCCCGCTTGTCGACATCGCTGACGGTGAAAGTGATCAGAAGGAGGACGGTGTAGTCGTCTTGCTTCGCGAGACCAACCCCGGCGGGGGACTTGACCACGAAGCGGTCGGTGGAACCGTCGAAGGCATAGATCGAAGTCTCGGCCTGGCCCCGATTGCGAACCCTCTTGAATAGGGCAAGCTCTGGAGTCGGCACGCCAACCAAGGGAACCTGGAATGACGGCAGCCCGATGAATTGTTCGTTTCGATCCGTGCCCAGAACGGACACGAAAACCCGAAGCTTGAGCTCGGGAGAGGTGGACGTCACGCGCACGTCATGCGCTTCAAGCCATGCTGTGACGAAAGCCTTCACGAAGGCCTCGTTGCCGGCCTGCAAGTGAACATCCGTAGTCACCTTCCGCCCGACGAAGCGGCTGATGTCGAGCTCGGCTAGCGCGCGCTCGAGCGAGCGGACGACGAGCTGCTGGGTAACACCCGCGGGCTCCGTTGGCTTGAGCTGGGTCGAGAAGGCGCATCCGCCGAGGACGCAGGCCACGATCACGATTCCCGGCGTGAGGGCCCGATATCGACAGGATCGGCCGGCCGTGGACATGCAGCGTTGCTGGACTGGCGCCTCTCCGAGCTTCTCGCCTCTGGCCACGATGGAGACCTCCTGACCCGCTATCGCCGTGGCAATTGTCGTGCCGGAGCTCATGCGACTGATTGGAAAGGCCTTCGCGGGGCTCGCGCCGATCCTCGGCCAGAAGAACTTACCCGTCGGGTGGCCATTCTTCCCATCAGCCGGGCACACGGAGGCGCGCTCGTATTTGACGGGTTCCAACCGATCTGGCAGCATCGGCCGGACGACCTCGAAGGTGTGCCTTGGTCCCGCCTCCGCCAGGAGAGGAGGAGCGCCACGATGGGGCTGGTCAAGCCATCCGCCGTGCTCGTGGTCTTGTTCCTGACCGGCCTCGCGAACGGACCGTCGCCCGCTGCCGCCGACAACAAGATTCAGCTGAAGCCCGGGGCCACGCGACCGGGGGGGACGATCAGCGTGAAGCCGACCGATCCGCTCGACGCGTAACGGCGCGAGTACCCGCGGTCAAGGTCGTCAATCCCGATGGACAGAGCGCAGAGATGTGACGGGGAGGAGCCCATGGAGCTCTACGAGGTGATGCGCACCACCTTTTCCGCGCGCGAGTTCACCGGCGATCCGCTTCCCGACGAGACCCTGGTGAAGATCCTGGACCATGCGCGCTTCGCCCCCAGCGGCGGCAACCGCCAGGGGTGGAAAGTCATCGTCGTCCGCGATCCCGGCTCCAAGCGCGCCCTCGCCGATCTGAGCGGCATTGCCGCCAAGCGCTACACCGCCCAGGCGAAGAACGGCGAGAATCCGTGGAACACGATCGATCCCCCGGGCGTGGACGCCGCCACCATCGAGCGCACCCTGCCTCCCCCGCACCTGACGGAGTCGATCGCCACGGCGCCGGTGGTGCTGGTCATCGGCGTCGACCTCAAGGTCGTCGCTTCCACGGACCAGGAGCTGAAGCGCGTGGGCGTCGTCAGTGGCGCGTCCATCTACCCCTTCGCCTGGAATGTCTTGATGGCCGCCCGCCATGAAGGCTTCGGCGGCACCATCACCACCCTCGCCGTCGCCCAGGAGGCGAAGATCCAGGAGCTGCTGCGCCTGCCCACGCACGTCGCCGTGTGCGCGGTCATGCCCCTCGGCCGCCCCGTCCGCCGCGTGACGAAGCTGAAGCGGAAGCCCGTGGGAGAGTTCGCGATGCGCGAGCGCTGGGGCGGGCCTCCGCTCGCCGGCTGACCGGCTCGCCCTACGTGCCTCGCCGCGCGCGGTAGTGCGCCGCGATCAGGTCGGCCACGCACGCGGTGAGGCGCTCGGCGTAAGGCACGTGCAGGAACTCGTTGGGGCCGTGGGCATTGGAGCCCGGGCCGCCCGTTCCCGTGATGAAGAACTGCGCGCGCGGGAAGCGCTCGCCCAGCATGGCCATGAACGGGATGGAGCCTCCCAGCCCCTTGAACATGGCGGGGCGGCCGAAATGACGCTCGGACGCGGCCTGCACCGCCTCGAGCAGCCAGGGCTCGGTGGCGGGCGCGTCCCAGCCCGGCGACGGGGTGCCGGTCTCGCAGCGCACGCGCGCGCCGTAGGGGGGGTCGGTCTCGAGAATCTCCTTGAGCCGACGGGCTGCCCGCGCGGCGTCCAGGGTCGGCGGGATGCGAAGGGAGAGCTTGAGCGTCGTTGAGGGCCGGAGGACATTGCCGCCATCCTTCGGCGAGGGGAGGCCGGCCGCGCCGGTGATGGCGAGCGCGGGCTCCCAGGTATTGGCGAGGAGGAGGGCCACGGGATCCTCCTGCGCGTAGCGCATGCCGTCGACGACGGGAAAGCGCTCGGCCAGCTCGCCGGTCAGGACGCCCACCACCGCCTTCGCCTCCGCCGCCCGCGCGGGTGGCACCTCGACGTGGAAATCCCGCACGAGCACGCCGGTGCGCTCGTCCTCGACGCGCGAGAGAAGCTGGCGCGCGATACGAAAGCTCGACGGCACGATACCGCTGGCCGCCCCCGAGTGCACCCCTTCGGTCAGCACGTCCACGGTGAGCAGCGCGCTGATCACGCCGCGCAGCGAGGTCGTGCCCCACAGCTGGTCGTAGTTCCCGCATCCGGAGTCGAGACAGATCACGAGGTCCGGCTCGCCGATCCTGGCCGCGCGGGCCTCCATGTAGGCGGGGAGATCGGGGCTGCCGCTCTCCTCGCTCGCCTCGATGAGCACGATGAGGCGCGCATGCGGAGCGCCCGCCCGCTGCACGGCCTCGATGGCCGTGAGCGCGCAGAAGGCCGCGTACCCGTCGTCCTGCGCGCCGCGGCCGTAGAGGCGATCGCCGCGTCGCACGGGCGTCCAGGGCCCGAGGCCCTCGCCCCAGCCGATCATCTCCGGCTGCTTGTCGCAGTGTCCGTAGAGCAGGATGGTCTCCGGCGAGGTCCCCGGCACCTCCATCAGGATCACGGGCGTGCGGCCGGGAAGCCGCACGGTCTCGATCGAGAGGCCTTCGATGGGCCGACGCCGGCCCCACTCCTCGATGAGGGCGGCCGCCTTGTCGATGTGGCCGTGGCTCGACCAGTCAGGGTCGAAGGCCGGCGACTTCGCAGGTATCTCGATGTAGCGGGTGAGGGCGGGCAGGACGTCGCCCTCCCAGCAACGTTGCACGAAGGCCAGCGTCTCTCGTGACGGCAGCGGGCTCGCGGAGGTGGGACTCATGGTCGCCCACCCTAGCACCGGCCCCGATGTCGCGCAACGCGCACCGAGATTGACCTTGGCGCGGCGGCGACTGTATCAGAGACGGGGGAGCGAGTCACCTCTCTCGAATGCACGAAATGACGAGCCCTCCGAGTAGACTCTGATCGTGCTCGAGATCACACTGGTCCTGCTCGCCGTGGCGTCGGTCGGGCTCGTGGGCGCGCTCGTCACCGTGTTGACGCCACCCCTCATCACCGTGTTCGCCATGGCCACCATGTGTCTGGGACTCGTGGTGGGCGTGCCGACGGGCTTCTGGTATCACCTGGTCCTCTATCGTGTCGTGTCACCCAAGGTGCGACTGCCGCGCCGGTGGTGGATGTCTCCCTCCGTGCTGCACATCCATCTGACCGATGTCGAGCGACGTCGAATCAACCTGTGGTATCGGCTGGGCGGGGTGGGATTCGTGCTTTCCGTTGCGGGCGGGCTGGCCGCCATAGCGGGGCTGCTTCTCGGCGCGAGGTCTTGAGATGCCACTTCGTCGCCTGGGACACGGATATCCGCGGCGGGCGACGCTGAAAGCGAGGGAGTGGTCATCCATGTCCTTCAGGGCCATCAGAGCTTGGGTCGTCCGGTCGCTCCGTGACCTCGGCCTGAACATCGCGGGCTTCTTGCTGACGTTCGTCGGCGCTGGCGTGCTCATCGCGCTTTTCCGCTCGGCGCTCGAGAAGCTCCTCGCGTGGGGTGGGATCTGGCCGGCGTTCGTCTTCGTGCTCGTCTCCGCGGCCATGTGGGCCCTGCTCTTCGGGCTGGTACGCAGGAAGCACCTTCAGAACCCGGAGGGGAAGGTCCTGCCTCTGTCCGCGGCGGGCTTCCTGCTCGGGGCCGCCCTGGTGTGGGTGTATATCTTCGCCGCCGTGTCATACACCCTCTCCCGCCTGGGCACGGTCGAGTATGCGGCCCAGCGGCCGGAGGATCTCCTCTATCAGCTCACCGACGCGTACGCGTGGCACTTCCTCGATCTCCTCCCGGGTCTGAACATCACGAGCGCGCTTGGATGGAAATCGCCGGTCGATCTTCAGGGCGGCATCCGCGGGGTGCTCCTGGTGCTGTTCCGCGTGGCGGTGATCTATCAGATCTTCGCCAAGGGACGGCAAATCCTCAAGGAGGACGAGCCCGCCTCCGCCCGGACGTAGACGCCGAGCCGGGCCTTGCCGCGCTCAGGCGAGCGTCGGCGATGGCTCGGAGCGGCGGACCGAAGCCTCCCAGTATTCCTGGAAGACCTCCCAGACCTCGGCGGGGCTCCGCGTCTGGAAGATGCGTGCGCGGCAGTCCGTCGCGTGGGCGAGCCCTTCCGTGTACCAGGCGAGGTGCTTCTTCATCTGCGAGAAGGCCTGCCGCTCGCCGCCATGCTCCTGGATCAGGGCCATGTGCCGGCGGATGATGCGGTCCTTGTACGCGCGCTGGCCCTCGGAGGAGAGCGCATCGAAGCCCTCGTCGAAGATCCACGGGCTGCCCAGGGCGCCCCGGCCGATCATCACGGACTGGCAGCCCGTCTCCGCGACCATGCGCCGCGCCTCCGCCATGGAGTGGACGTCGCCATTGCCCGTGACGGGGATGCGCACGGCCTGCACGACCTCCGCGATGATCGTCCACGGCGCCTTGCCCGTGAAGCGTTGCGAGCGCGTGCGCGGGTGCACGGTGATCGCGTCGATGCCTTCCCCCTCGGCCATGCGCGCGACCTCGACGGCGTTGAGGTGCTCGTCGTCCCAGCCCCCGCGGATCTTGATGGTGAAGGGGACGGCGATGCTCTGGCGCATGGCGCGGAGCAGCCGCGCGGTGGCCGCCACGTCCTTCATGAGGGCGGCGCCCTTGCCCTTGCTCGTGATCTTGGGCATGGGGCAGCCCATGTTGAGGTCGACGATGTCGGCGCCCAGCTCCTCGCAGCGAAGGGCGGCGCGCACCAGGGCCTGCGGGTCCTTGCCCAGGAGCTGCATGGCGAGCGGGCGCTCCTGGGGGAAGTACGCGGCCATGTCGTGGGAGCGCGGCGTCTCCATCACGAGGGCGAAGGCGTCCATCTCCTCCGTGGTGGTGAGCCCGCTGCCGCATTCCTTGGCGATGAGCCGGAACGGCGCGTTGCTGATGGCGGCCATGGGCGCCAGGCGGCAGAGCTCGGAGATCTCGACGGAGCCGATCTTCATAGTGGATCCGGGCTCAGGCCCGGCCCGCCAACTATACACCGGCGGCGAGGACGGACGGCCTAGTCTAGGAGTCTGCGGGAGTAATTCCCATGTTCTCGCGAGCGGAATGTGCGCTTCGAGCGCCGGCTTTGCCGGCGCAATCTGTTCGGGGGGAGGCTTCGGAAGGGGGGCGGAGCCCCCCTCCGAGCTATCTAGCGTTCCCTCACCACCGGGTTGCGCAGCACGCCGATGTCCGTGATCTCCACCTCGACCACGTCGCCATCCTTCATGTTTTCCGTGGCGCCGTCCGTGCCCATCCACAGCACGTCACCCGGGTAGAGGGTCAGGTACTGGCTCATGCGGCTGATGAACTGGCGCACGCCGAAGAGCGCGTCCTTGACGGCATAGGAGAACATCTCCCGGCCATTGAGCCGGATGGTGACGCGGAGATCGTCGGGGTCGAGCCCGGTGACGATCCAGGGGCCCATGGGCTTGAAGGTGTCGGTGTTCTTGCCCCGCCACAGCGTCCGGTCGCCCCGCTGCCAGGTCCGCTCGCTGACGTCATTGCCGATGGTGTAGCCGAAGACGTGGTCGAGGGCCTCGGCTTCCGAGACGCGCTTGCATCGCTTGCCGATCACCGCCACCAGCTCCCCTTCGTACTGGACCTGCTCCGTCGCGTCCTTGGGGATGACGATGGGCTCGTCCGCGGCCACCAGGGCATTGTTGGCGCGGTAGCCGACGTCGGCGTGCGGGGGGAACTCCGGCTTCACGCCCCGTCGGCTGGCCATCTCGGTCACGTGCTCCCGGTAGTTGACCCCGGCGGCATAGAAGGTGGGAGGAATGACGGGGACGAGCAGCTTGACCTCGCTCAGGGGAAAGGTCGTCGATGTCCGGGCATGATCGTCGAAGGGGCTTCCCGAGACTTCAGTCACGGTGTTCTTCTCGATGACGCCATGGGCGATCTTGCTTCCCGATCGAAACCGGCACCACCGCATGGCCGCCGCCTCCTCAGGTCTGGAGATCGCCCACGGCCGTGGCCAGGGCCTCGAGCTCGGCGCGCCACGACGTCGGCGCGACCACCGGACGCAGGACGAACTTGGAGAAGCCCACGGCGATGAACTGCTCGACGAGCTTTCGCAGAGCGGGCAAGCCCACCGGCGTCAGCTCGAGCGCTCGGGGACGGCGGGCGACCATCATGCGCGCGGTGGCGGGATCTATGGGCGCGCCGGCGTAGCCGATGCTCACCCCGAAGTGCTCGCCGCTGATCGAGCGGCCGGTCCGCGCCGCCGCGTCTTCGATCACGACGCGTCCCGCCGCCGCCTCGTCGGGCGTGCACAGCGAGGGCAGCCACCCATCCGACAACCGCCCGCAGCGCTCGAGGGCGGCCGGCACCGTGCCGCCCAGCCACACCTCGAGCGGCTCCTGCACGGGCAGGGGCGAGAGCTTGACGTCACGGAAGCGGCCGGCCGCGCCGTCGTGGCTCACCGTCTCGCCGGCCCACAGTCGCCGCAGCAGGGGCAGCGCCTCGTCGATGAAGGCGCCGCGCTGCTTGGGGTCGACGCCGATGGCCTCGCGCTCGGGCGCGTAGGTGAGCCCGGGCACCAGCGTGACGAGGAGCCGTCCCTTGCTCAGCACGTCCAGGCTGGCGAGTTGCTTGGCGAGCCGCAGGACATTGCGTCCCGGCAGCAGCATGGTCGTCCCGAGCTTCAAGCGCGGATTCCTCGCGGCCGCCCAGGAGAGGCCCACCACGGGATCGAGCACGGGGCCGGTCAGCACTTCCGAGAGCCACAAGGAGTCGAACCCGAGCTCATCGAGACCCATGACGAGCTCGGGCAGCGCCTCTGCCATGGAGGTCGCGCCCCCGGCTCCGACGCCAATGCGTATCTTCATACCGGATCCCGCCGGGGCTCGATCCTCGCCATCCTCGCCTCCTCGTCCAGAGTCAGATCCATCCGATGCACGCGAGCGATTCTACCGCGTCCGCGAGCGGCGCGCGCGCTCGTCTCCTCGAACGGCCACCCGGTGCCTGGCGTGATCCTCTTGCGGAGAGGCGTGGATTCCGGCGGGGATTGCCTGCTAAGATGCGGACGAGCTCGCACCGATCGTAAAAACGGAGGCGCCGATGGTACCCGCGCTCATTCTCTCGTCCGACTCTCACGTGTTCGAGCCGCCGGATCTCTGGACGTCCCGCATCGACGCGGCCTTTCGCGACCGCGCGCCCCGGATACAGCGGATCGATGGCGTCGATCAGCTCGTGGTGGAAGGCCAGCAGGCCGTGTCCGGCATCGGGCTCATTTCCAATGCCGGAGCTCGGTTCGAGGCGCCCGAGACCATCTCCTCCCACGGTCGTTTCGAAGACGTCCCCCGGGGAGGATACGACCCCGGGCAGCACCTCAAGGACATGCAGCTCGACGGGGTCGCGGGCGAGGTGCTGTATCCGTCGCAGGGCCTGTTCTACTTCAAGGTGACGGATCCACCGCTCATGTCCGCGATCTTTCGCGCCTACAACGAGTGGCTCGCCGAGTTCTGCCGCGCGGACCCAGCGCGGCTCAAGGGCATCGCCATGGTCAACCTCGACGACATCCCGGACGGCATCCGGGAGCTGGAGCGCGCCGCCAAGATGGGCTTTGCCGGAGCGATGATCACGGAGTACCCGCCCGAGGAGCGACGCTACGACCACCCGGAGTACGAGCCCTTCTGGGCCGCGGCGCAGGCCCTCGCCCTGCCCCTCACCCTGCACACGGCCACGCGGCGGCAAGGCAAGATCCGCGGGGCGGGGAAGAAGACCCTTCGCGACGCGAGCAGCCGCGCCACGAAGGCCTTCTACCCCGCGATGTCGATGTGCGACATGATCTTCTCGGGTGTCTTCGAGCGCTATCCCCACCTCAAGCTCGTCATCGCGGAATTCGAGCTCGCCTGGGCCCCGCATCTCCTCTCCACCATGGACTACACGTATCGCGAGCGCCACGAGGAGGCGCTCTACCGATTCAAGGACGCCATGCGCCCGAGCGACTTCTTCCACCGCAATGTCTTCCTGAGCTTCCAGGAGGACGGCATCGGCATTCGTCTGCGAGACGTGATCGGGCCTGACAACATGATGTGGGGCTCCGACTACCCTCACAGCGAGTCCACCTTCCCGCAGTCCCGGAAGATCCTGGGGGAAATCCTCGCCGGAGTGCCGGAGGACGAACAGGCCAAGATCGTCGGCGCCAACACCGCGCGCCTGTACCATTTCGACGCAGCGCGGCTCGCCTCGCGCTAGATAGTGTAAGGCCCGACCCGGGGAGGCCCCTGCGCTGGGGGTTGCGTTTCCCTTGACTCCCGTAGCGGGGGATGCTCACATGTATGGCCCTGCCCGACACTTGCTCATTGGTGTAGGAGGCGGGCGCGAATCATTCATCGGCGGGCTGGAGCGTCGTTTCGCACGACGCGCGGAAATCATAGCCATGCTGCGATCTCTCCTCAGCTCAGTCGTCGCCGTGTCGCTGCCCCGTTGGCCCGGGGCCGGTCGCTCTCGCGACGAGCGCGGGCATCAGCGCCCAGAGTCGGAAGAGCCACGCTCGGACCAACCTCAATCGCCGAGCACTGGCCAGGCTGGAGGCCGCGAGACTGGAGCGGTCGGGGAGGGCCCGACGCGGCCGACGGAGGTGCCGAAGGGCCGCTACCGGATCGTCGGCGACCTGGGTGCCGGCACCTTCGGGAACGTGTCTCGTGCCGAGGACGAGACAAGCGGACAGGACGTCGCGATCCGGTTCCTCCCCCGCGGGGTCGCGCGCCCCCCGCACGCGGCGCAGACGAGACAACCTACGGATGCATCGATTGTCGTGGCCTCGGCGGCCCACCCGGCACTGGTGCGCGTGCTGGAGTTCAGTGAGCCCGAAAACGGCCACGCCTTCGTGGCCATGGAGCTTGCCCAGGGGCGCCGCCTGAGCGACGTCCTGTCGGAGGGGCCGCTGGAGGTGGACGCCGCGCTGCGCATGGCCGTCGACCTCGGCGGGGCCGTGGTGACACTGCACAAGCTCGGCCTCGTCCACGGCGCGCTGCGTCCGCACAATGTGATGGTCCGCGGGGACGGGGGCGTCAAGCTGATGGACGTGGAGCTGATCGGCCTGCGCGACGCGTGGGCACTGAAGGAGATCATCGCTGAGGAGGCGCCGGCGGAGTATTTCTCGCCCGAGCAGATCCGTGGCATTCCCGCGACCGAGGCGACGGACGTCTACGCGTTCGCCGTCATCCTCTACGAGATGCTCTGCGGCCGCCCGCCCTTCCAGGCGGAAACGCGCGAGACCCTCCTGGCAAAGCATCTCACGGAGACGCCTCCGCTGATGCGCCGTCAGCGTCGCACGGTGCCTGTCTCGGTGGAGTCCGTGGTCGCGCTCGCCCTCTCCAAGGCTCCCCCGTTGCGGCCGCCGCTCCAGAACATTCTGAATCACCTCAGGGAGGGGGCGAGCGCCCCGACGATACGGTGGAAGCGGAAAGCCGTGATCGTGGGAGGCGGCGCTCTGGCCGCATCGATCGCCACGGTGGTGGGCTGGGCCCTGCTCGCTTCAGGCCCGTCGGTACCTCGTCCCCTTGCGAGCTCGGCGCCCCCGCCCACGGCCGCCGCGCCCATGCCGGCCGCCGCGCGCCCGGCTGCGAGCGCCTTCACCACCGAGGTCCGCACGGCGGCGCCTCTCGAGGCGACCTCGACCGCGGTGGTGCCTCCCGCCGTGGCACGACCCACACCGCCGTCACCGCTCCCACCCGCGGCACCACCGCGCCGGGTGGACCGCCGCGTGCAGGCGGAGATGCCGCAGGCCCCGGCAGGACCTATGCTTGACCGGGCCGCTGCGGCGAGCGACCCCGAAAATCCTGATTTCGGGGCCGTCATCGACTGGCTGCAGAAAGGTTCCACGGGTAGCGGGCGCTAGACCGCGCGCGGGAAACGGTCGTGCCCCCCGGCATCCAGTTGCCCCGTCGTCACTCGCCCAGGTAGCGCTCGAGAATTCTCGCGAACTCGCCCGGAAGGGCGACACCGCCCATCAGCTCGCTCGTCTCGACGAAATAGGGGCGGCCCAGCGTGGTACCGTCCGTGAGCCAGAAGGTGAGCCAGTAGCGGGGCTCGCCGAAGGCATGCGCCTGGGGACGGCGCACGGGGCTGTGGACGATCGTGTCGACGAGCGTCTCGACGTCGCGCGGGGACGTGATCTTGATGGGCGTGCCCGGCGCCGCCGCCGTCGGCTCGCCGCGCTGGACGTCGATGGCGCGTACCTTGCCGGCGATGTCGTAGAGCTTGCCTCCGACCTTCGCGCGGGGGTTCCTCCAGGCCTGGTAGAGAAAGATGCGATCCCTCCACACGGCGGCGAGCCGGAAGTCCGTCGCGTGGCCGCGGACCGCGTACATCCGGGTGCCCGCGGGCATGAAGGCGGCCGCCGCGTCGACTCCGAACGGGCAACTGCGACGGTCCTCGCCGATCGAGCATCCCACGGTGGCGAACTCGACGCCGAGGTCGCTTCGCACGAGCGGCCGGCCCGGCTCCTCGGCCCAGCGGAGATAATCGATGCCGTCGAAGGAGACGAAGTCGAGGATGCCCTGGGCGTGGGAGCGGGGCCCGGCGAGCGCGATCAGACCGGCCGCGATCGCCAGGGCACCGACGCCGCGCCACGTCCGACGCCTCACCTCAGAGACCAAAGAGACCAATCGCGAAGATAAGAGACCGCCTTTCCCTTCCCCGAGCATGATAATCGACCCACGTGAAGGTCACCCAGCGCTGGCTCGCCATGGCGTTCGTGCTGTGCGTGTGCGTCGCGATCTATCTCTCCCTTCGCGATATCGACTTGCCCGACGCCTCGCTGATCGACACGACAATCAAAGAGACCGAACCGGTCCAGGAGGCGAGCGATCGGCCCGTCTTCACCACGGTCATCAAAGGCTACACCTACACGCTCACGCCCAAGGCCATCTACGATATTTCAGGACTGGTGGTCTCGCAACACAGCGGCGACGCGCTGCTCAATCTCGACCACAAGGCCGATCCCGGCAATATCAAGGACGTCTGTGTCGTCTGGGGCGAGGCGATCAGCAACGGGTCGTATCAGAAGGTGAAGTATGCGAGCGGGGAATTCACCTGCTCCTTCAGCTGGTCCGGGGGCCTCACCCCGCCCTTCAACACCGAAAAGATCTCGAACAATCATCTCATCCCGGCCGACACGACAATCGCCCAGCGGATACGAACGATTCGCATCGGCGACCAGGTCCGGATGAAAGGCTTGCTCGTCGACTACAGGGTGACGAGCAACGGCCGGGAGATCTTCAGCCGGCGGACGAGCCTGACGCGCTCGGACACCGGTAACGGCGCGTGCGAGATCCTGTACGTGACGGAGATATCCGTGGTACGAGCGGGCAACCATTTGGAAGCTGACGCGGCGAAGTATGCATGGTATACGAGCCTCGGATTGCTCGTCGCGCTCGGTGCGGTCTGGGTCGCTCGCCCTCCTGTCGTATAGTGCTCCCCTCCGAGCATGGGGCCGCGGTGGCCTTGACAATCCTACAGCCCCTGGCGCAGTTTGAGGCCCGCCGCCGGCACGAGGCGAGCAGAGAGGGAGGGACGGCATGAAGCAGTCCTGGAGGCGATCGATCACCTGGGCCCTGGTTGGGGCCGTCGTTGTGACGCTGGTGCTGGCGAGCGCCGGGACCTTCACCGCCCGCGCGGCCGACCCGATCAAGATCGGCTTCGGCATGGCGCTGACGGGTGGGCTCTCCGCCAACGGCAAGCCGGCGCTCCTGGCCATCCAGATCTGGAAGGACGACGTCAACAAGAAGGGTGGCCTCCTGGGGCGGCAGGTGGAGCTCGTCTACTACGACGACCAGACCAACCCCGCCACCGTGCCCGGGATCTACACCAAGCTCCTCGACGTCGACAAGGTCGATCTCGTCATCTCCGGATACGGCACCAACCTCATCGCGCCCCTCATGCCCATCGCCATGGAGCGCAAGCTGACCATCATGGGGATGTTCGGGCTCGCCAACAACGAGAAGTACCAGTACCCGAACTACTTCCAGATCCAGCCCGCCGGGCCGGATCCGCAGACGAGCACGGCCAGCGGCTTCTTCGAGCTGGCGGCCCGGCAGACTCCCAAGCCGCAGACGGTGGCCCTGGTCGGCGCCGACGCCGAGTACCCGCAGAACGCCATGGTCGGCGCGCGCGAGCTCGTCAAGAAGTTCGGCTTCAAGATCGTCTACGACAAGAACTACCCGCCGAGCACCGTGGACTACACGCCGATCGTGCGGGCCATCAAGGCCACCAACGCCGACATCGTGTTCGTGGCCTCGTATCCGCCGGACTCGGTCGGGATGCTCCGCGCGGCCCTCGAGATCGGCCTTCAGCCCAAGATCTTCGGCGGCGGCATGGTCGGGCTTCAGTTCACCAGCGTCATGCAGAGCATGGGCCCCGCGCTGAACGGCATCGTGAACTACGACTTCTGGGCCCCGGAGCCGTCGATGCTGGCCATGCCGGGCATCAGGGAGTTCTTGAAGGAGTACCAGGCCCGGGCCGAGAAGGCGGGGGTCGATCCCCTCGGATACTATCTTCCGCCCTACTCGTACTCCTTGGTCCAGGTCCTCGGCCAGGCCGTGGAGGCGACCAAGAGCCTCGACCAGCAGAAGGTGGCCGACTACATCCGTGCCACCGAGTTCAGCACCATCGTCGGCAAGGTGAAGTTCGGGAAGAACGGGGAGTGGGCGAAAGGGCGTACCCTGATGGTCCAGTACCAGAAGATCCAGGGCACGGGCATCGATCAGTTCCGGGGGCCGGGCAAGAAGATCGTGCTCTATCCCGACGAGCTGAAATCCGGCAACATCATCTACCCGTACGCCGCGGCAAAGAACTAGCAACGAGCGCTCCCTGTTTTCCTGGGACCTGCTGGCGAACGCGCTGGTCGCCGGACTGCTGCTCGGCGGCTTCTACGCCGCCGTGAGCCTGGGCATCTCGCTCATCTTCGGCCTCCTCGACATCGCCAACATCGCGCAGCCCGCCTTCCTGATCCTGGGCTCCTACGCGGCCTACGTGATGAACACCTCGTTCGGGCTGGACCCTATCCTCACCGGCGTGCTCTTCACGCCCCTCTTCTACGGGCTCGGGGTCGTCGTCTATCGCGTCTACTACGCGAGCTTCGAGCGCCGCGGCGAGGAGTCGCTGCGCGGGCTCGTCTTCTTCTTCGGCCTCCTCTTCATCATCGAGGTGAGCCTCAGCCTGAAGTACGGCGTCGATTACCGGCTCGTGCAGGCGGCGTACATCGGCAAGTCGATCTACCTGGGCGGGGTGGGAATCGCGTATCGCCTGCTCGTGCCGTGCCTCGTCGGGCTGGCCATGACCCTGGCCCTCTACCTCTTCCTCGGCCGGACGTTCTACGGGCGGGCCATCATGGCCGTCTCGCAGGATGGCCCCGCCCTGCGCCTCATGGGCGCCAATCCCGTCCACATCAAGACCATCGCCTTCGGCATCGGGATCGCCGCGGCCAGTCTGGCCGGCGCGCTGCTCATCACGATCGCGCCCGTGATCCCGTCCACCGACCGCGACTACATCGGGCGGATGTTCGCCATCACGGTCCTGGGCGGCATGGGCAGCATCGGCGGGACACTCGTCGCCTCCGTCATCCTGGGCGTCATCGAGAGCCTGATGGGCACGTTCTTCGGCCCCTCGTGGTCGCTTGCGGTGTCGTTCGGCATCCTGCTGATCGCCCTCGCGGTGCGGCCGGCGGGGCTCTTCGGGCGCTAAGTGCGGCGCACGGGCGTGGTACTGCTGGTGGGCGTGGCCGTGGTGGCGGCGGGGATTCTCGTCGCCTCGCTGCGCGTGAACCCTTACCTGTACTTCGCCGGCTACGTCATCCTCCAGTACGTCGTCATCGCCACCGCGTGGAACATCCTGGGCGGCTACGCGGGCTACGTGAACTTCGGCACCCCGGCCTTCTTCGCGCTCGGGGCGTACACCGCCGTCTTCCTCATCCAGTCGATGCGGGCGCCGCTGCCCGTGCTGATCGTGGCGGGCGGCCTCGTCTCCGCGCTGCTCGGCCTGGGCATCGGCTATCTCACGCTGCGCCTCCGCGGCGTCTTCTTCTCCATCGCGACGCTGGCGTTGTCCATCGTGCTGCAGACGATGATCATCAACTGGGACTACGTAGGCGGATCCCGGGGCCTGAGCGTGCTCCGCCCGAGCGGCCCGCCCTTCGGCAGCTACGTCACGTTCCTGTTCACGGTCATGGTCGTGCTCGCGGTGGTGGCGGTGACGGTGGCGCGGTTCATCGAGCGCTCGTGGATCGGCCGCGGGCTGGCCGCCCTGCGCGACAACGAGGAGGCCGCCGAGTGCATGGGGGTGCCGACCCTCCGCCTCAAGCTCTTCGCCACCACGGTGAGCGGCTTCCTGCTGGGCGTGGCGGGCGCGCCCTTCCCGTACTACGTCACCTTCGTGGAGCCCAACTCCGCCTTCGCCCTCGACTACGCGGTGAACGCGCTCGCCATGCCCATGATCGGCGGCACCACGAGCTGGGTGGGGCCCGTCATCGGCGCGGTGCTGCTGGGCACCGCCCAGCAGCTCGCGACCGTGACGATCTCCTCCGAGATGAACCTGTTCATCGTGGGGGTCGTGCTCGTCGCCTTCGTGGTCCTGGCCCCCGAGGGCATCCTCGGCCTCGTGCGGCGCCTGCGAGGCCGCTGACGCCGTGACCGCGACCCTGCTCGAGGTGGATGGCCTCTCCAAGCGCTTCGGCGGCTTCACCGCCCTCAACCGGGTCACCCTTCACGTCAAGGCCGGCGAGCGGTTCGGTCTGATCGGACCCAACGGGTCCGGCAAGACCACGCTCATCAACTGCGTGTCCGGCTCGCTTCCCGCGGACGGGGGCCGGATCCTCTTCGAGGGTCGCGAGATCACGGGCCTCCCCGCCC
>Ga0137394_10001112_pt1 | contig 19378 bp, 12 predicted proteins | sample czobulk116metaG_FD_108278 | JGI IMG/M metagenome (GOLD analysis project Ga0137394, IMG submission 108278) | Vadose zone soil microbial communities from Angelo Coast Range Reserve, California, USA - czobulk1.16 metaG | ecosystem: Environmental > Terrestrial > Soil > Vadose zone | place: USA...
CCCATCCGGCATCGCCGCCAATCGTGTATTTGTTGGTGACGTGGTAGCCGGACTTGGAGACTGCCGCTGACGACCCGTTGTCGGTTGAAAGCTGTGCGTTTGATTTAGGTCCGCAGGCAGCCAATAAAGCTGCACTCACGGCCAATAGCGTGGTGACAGGAACGACGAGGAACTTCGAAGTGAAAGACAATCGCATGCGTATTTACCCCCAAATGTTTTAGACAAAGCGGAAACTATCATTGGGAAGTTAAATTAATGATGAACGGTGAAGGCGGAGGTTATCTCCCGGTTCGATTAATGAGCTTCAAGATGGTTCGTTACCGCGAAGCGGTTATGTAACCTAGCCCAGGGTTGCCGCGCTTCGCGGTACTACTGTTCCGATTCGGACTTGTCCAGAGCTGCGTAATAAATTGATAACGAGAGGGCTGGGGCCGAGTGGCTTGGAGAGGGTAAAAGAGAAGCCGGATGTTGCTAGTTGCGTGAGGCAGCGGGCGAGCTGGATAGAATGTAGCCTTCGCCCCGGCGCGTATGGAGTAGTTGATTCTCGAAACCTTGATCGATCTTTTTGCGCAGGCGATTCATATATACGTCTATGACGTTTGAGAAAGGATCAAAGTGTCCTTCCCAGACACATTGTGCGATTGCTTCGCGGTCCAATATCTCTCCGGGGTGTAGCATTAACAATTCAAGCAACGCATACTCCTTAGCCGTCAACCGAATCAACTGGCCCCCGCGAGTAGCGGTGTGATTAAGCGGGTTCAGCATCAAATCCTCGACCTGCATCGTGTTACGCCATGTCTGCTGTGCTCGCCTCAGCAGGGCACGCAGGCGGGCAAGGAGCACGGGAAAATCGAATGGCTTAGTGAGATAATCGTCGGCCCCACAGTTCAGACCGCAGATAACGTCTTCAACGTCGCCCAATGCTGTTAAGACAAGGATAGGTGCATGAAAAGACTTCTTCCGCAGTTCCCGACAAACCGAGAATCCGTCTTTGAGGGGCAGTCGAACGTCGAGAATTACCAGGTCGTAGGTGTTCACGTCAGCGTCATACAACGCCTGCTCACCGTCAACAGCTACGTCCACGGCATAGCTATGTTCGCGCAGACCTCTGGCAATAAAACTGGCGATCTCGGGATCATCCTCGGCGAGCAGCAGCCTCATAGCGGCGACATATCTATCACAACTGAGGGGTTTGTTACCAGTGGGAACAAACCCTGGTGGGAGCGGGCAGCGAAGAATGCAGGGAGTCTAATTAAAGCGGGAGCGCAACCGTAAAGGTACTGCCGCGGTTCGGTTCACTTACAACTTTGACGGATCCGCAGTGGGATTCCGCGGCCAATTTCACAATAGATAAGCCCAGTCCACTGCCGCCATTGGGTCGTATGCGCGGATCATTAACCCGATAAAAGCGATCGAAAACCCGCCCGACACAATCAGCCGGAATGCCAATGCCGGTGTCTGAGATCACCAGTTGCGCTGACGTTTGGTTCCCAGTCAATTTTACCGAAACTGATCCCCCATCGGGTGTGTAGTGAATAGCGTTGTCGAGCAGGTTGACGATCATTCTCCTGATAAGTTCTTCGTTCCCGAGAAACAGAACATCTTCGGGAGTTTCGCAAACGAGAAGTATGTGACTTGTTACAGCCAGCGAGTGCGCAGCCTGGCAGCACTCTTCAACCAGGTCGTTCAAATAGAGTTCCTCAACGCGCAGGTTCTGGTCGCCAGCTTCCGCCCGGCCAAGAGCCAGCATATCGCTGACGATGCGCGCCATTCGCTTTGCTTGGTCCCGTATTATGCCGAGCGATTTCTTGTACTCTTCCGCCGCACGATCCTGGGCCAGGGAAACTTGCGCCTCCCCGTGTATGATGGTTAGAGGTGTTCGCAGTTCATGGGAGGCGTCCGCCATGAATTCCCGCATCACTCGGAATGAAGTATCCAACCTCGACAACAATGCATTGAACACTCCCGCCAGCCGTCCCAACTCGTCATCGGGATGGGCTACTTCCAGGCGCTCATTCAAGTTCGTCGCGTTGATGTGCTCGGCCTGCTCGGAAATCACGACCATCGGTTGCAAACTTTTTCTGGCCAGAAGAAACCCACCACCCGCGGCCAATAACAGCACTGCAGGCAACCCAACCAGGATTACGTTCCGCATATGCGCAATTTCGCCTTCGAGTTTGTCCAGGGGCTCAAACATCGCGATCGCATATTTGACATTCTCAAATTCAAACGGCATGTAAACCAGCCGGCGGTTGGCCCGCGGATCCGTGATGTATGCGGGCTTGCGATCGGGACCTACTGCGTCCTGGATTCTGGTAGACGCGACGGCCGCAGTGACGTCGTCACCGTTCGAGGCGATTAACTGACCCTCGCGGTAAATGGCCGCGCTCTCACGGCCTTCCCTCAGCTCCTGGACGGTTTCTTTGGCTCCAGCCTCGAGGTTCTGTCGCTCGGCAAACTCGGTAACGTAACTGGCCATCGCCTGGGCGTTCCTCAGGATCGACGCGTCGAACCGCCGGCGCATGTCTCGGGATACCGACGAATAAATGTAGGTGCTGAAAACGATCAGGAGGGCGCCAAAAACAAAGAGATACCAAAGGGTCAACCGCACTCGAATGCTCTTAAGCATAGGTCAATTCGGTGGCATCGGCCGACAGCATATATCCCTCACTGCGGCGGGTGTGTATCAGAGGTTGATCAAAGCCGAAGTCAATCTTTTTCCGCAGTCGTTTTATGTAAACATCGATCGCGTTCGAGAGTGGATCGAAGTGTTCATCCCAAACACTCTCCGCAATCTGAGAACGTCCCAGAATCTGGCCTGCGTGGAGCATTAGCAATTCGAGCAACGCATATTCTTTAGCGGTAAGTCGTATCGCGCGCCCGCCTCGCGTTGCGGTGTGGTCAACCGTGTTCAGCGACAAATCTGCAACGTTCAGCAAGTCACCGCGAAGCTGATTGTTCCTGCGTAACAAGGCATGGATGCGCGCCAACAGTACACCGAAATCGAAAGGCTTCGGCAAGTAGTCGTCCGCGCCGCTATTCAACCCGTTCACCACATCAGTAACAGAGTCCAATGCTGTTAACATCAGAATTGCGGTTCGCAAACCGCGGTCGCGCAGTTCGCTACATAGAGTTAGACCGTCCTTTCCCGGCAGCCGGAGATCAAGAACCATAAGATCATAATCGTTGGTCTCTATCCGAGAGATGGCCTGCACGCCATCAGACGCGATATCCACCGCATAACCATTGTCCCGGAGCCCTCTGGCAATAAATCCAGCCATCAGGGGCTCGTCCTCAACCACTAATAGCTTTGTCGGCGACAGCATACTCTCACTAAATCTGCGACCCTAATGAAAAACCGGCGGAAAATGGAATGGAATTTCACCATCGATCCACTTCTCAATAAACCGCACGAGCTAGCAATCACTCAATTGCTACTCTCGTGATCAAGGCTCTAATCTCCCTCCTTAAAAGCATAGCAACTTAAAGATTAACTGAACATGAAGATTCGCACGATAGCGTCTGCATCAAGGTCGCCTGCGTGTTGTCCGCTTCTATGAGTTTTCAAGTGCGACATACCGGCATTGGTGTCTCTCGTGAAAAGCAAGGACTAATCTTCGAGGCTTTCGCGCAGGCTTATGGGCGGCCGCGTATGGGTGGAAAGCCCAAGTCCCACACGCGAAAACGAAACCAACCCGGGTTGCGTTTCTCACTTTACGTTGCAGTCGGCGCCGCCAGGGCAGCCTTAGGCACAAAGTCGCCAAAGAAAATTAGAGCAAGCGCGAAAACAGTTCGGGTGCAGGAAAGTAGGTAGCAGCCGCGAATGGCGAATTGGCTGCAACTCGCGAGGCGATCGAACGGGGAGATATCGCCGCTCTGGAACCAGCGACGCACACAATGAAGGGTACCGTCGGTTATTTCTCGAGCGGTAGTGCCACGCAGGCTGCGTTACGACTACAACAGATGTGCGTTGAAGGCGACCTCAGCGAGGCGCAGACAGCTCTTGCCGATTTTGAAGCTTCAGTTGAACTCGTTATCACTCAGCTGCGGGAATTCAGAGTCGCCTGCGTGAGTTAAGTAGGGAGGGCGACACGCATCGGCCCACGCAAGACGATCGATCCGTTTCTATTCCATCGCACGGCTGAACGGTCAAACTACAATCTTTTTCCGCGAGTATCTCTAAAACATACTGAGGCAATTTCAAAACGACCTTGTTTCTTCCAGCTTGACCTCGTGCGGTCAGTCTGAGTCATGAGGCTTCTTGATCTGAGGAAGACTAACTTTCCTCGAGCTTCAATTCACCCTGCTTTTACAGGCAAATCAAGCCGGGACTCAGGTTGAATTAGTCTTGGCATGATGTTCGCCAAGTAGGCTGCGCTCGACCGTGAGCCAGTTCTTTACAATCACCTCCGTCAACGATAAAGGCCTTCTCTTTGCGAAAGCATGAGCGGGCACACACTTACCAGCCTAAGTCGCAAACGCGGTATGGCAGTGGGAGTTTCCGAAAGACTTCACGAAAAGCTTTTTGCTGCGCCGTGTGTGTGCGTGCCACACGCCGAGCGTTTCTTTACCGTTGACGGAGGTGATCAATTTTATGCAGATCGATGGAGAAAATATCGTGAATCGCCCCAAAACATTGAATCGTTACATTGCCCTCTTTCTAGTTTCCGTTTGCGCCGCATCACTCTTTGTGGGAAACGTTAGAGTCCACGCTGACGGCGGCTATTACAGCCCGGCCGGCACCAGCGCGATTGATAAGTGCTCGCCCGATCTGCTCAAAATCGCAAATACTGCGAGCGCCACCCGCGTTAAGGTCATCGTCCAATCGTCATCCACCTCTGGCGGCCTGCTGGATTCTTTGGTGCGAGACTTTGGTGGAACTGTTCTCAATACGTTGGGGCAGTTGAATATCCGACTGGCTGACATGTCAGCCGGTTCGGCCAAAGCGCTCGCCTACAACGAAGATGTCTCCTTCATGTCGTTGGACAATGAGGTGCGTAGCTTTGGGCACGTCACAAATACGACAGGCGCAGAGCAAAGCCGCTCCCAGAAAAATGCCTTGGGCGCTACCTACGCTCTCGACGGTTCCAACGTTAACATTGCCGTTCTCGACTCTGGGATTGATGTCAATCACAAATCTTTTTCGGGCCAGCTCGGGAAGGTCGTCTTCAGTAAAGATTTTACTGGCGAGAACCGAACCGACGATCCATATGGCCACGGCACACACGTAGCGGCAGTCGCTGCTGGAACTGGATCGGCAACCGATGGCAAGTATGAAGGCGTCGCGTCAGGTGCCAACCTTGTTAACTTGCGCGTCCTCAATTCGAAAGGTAGTGGCACAGTCTCCGGCATTTTGAAGGCACTCGATTGGATTATGGCTAATCGCCTCCTGTACAACGTTCGCGTCGTCAACATGAGTTTGGGCGCACCTGCCCTCAGTTCCTATAAGGACGATCCCATTTGTCAGGCTGTGAGAAAGTTGGCAAACGCCGGAATAGTAGTTGTCGCGGCTGCGGGAAATAACGGCAAAACATCAACAGGCCAGAAAATCTATGGCGCGATTCACTCTCCAGGCAATGAACCATCAGCTATTACGGTTGGCGCCAGCAATACCTACGGCAGTGATCCGCGAAACGAAGATTCGATCGCAACTTACAGTTCTCGTGGGCCAACGCGAAGTTTTAGGACCGACACCTCTGGAGTCAAACACTACGATAATCTGGTCAAGCCGGATCTCGTTGCGCCTGGTAACAAGATCATCTCCGCCGAAGCTGTAAACAACTACCTCGTCAAATCGCACCCGGAGCTTGAAACTAACAGCTATTCAACTTCAAACATGAAGCTAATGGCGCTTAGCGGCACCTCGGTTTCAGCGCCGATGGTAGCCGGCGCCGCCGCTATTTTGCTGGAAGCGAATCCGAACCTGACACCAAACATGGTGAAGATGCTTTTGATGTATACCGCTCAACCCCTGGCAGGCTTCAATACCTTCGAGCAGGGCGCGGGCCAGCTAAATGTTGCGGGCGCTGTCGCGGTAGCAAAACTAGTGAAGACCACCAGTCTTCTCGGTTTGACCACTCCGGCGGTGGGTTCATCTCTATTGACCCAAGCCGCTCCAAGCGCGGAGACCACTATCTCTTCATACTCATTCCCCTGGGCGCAGGGATTGGTCCTGAATCACGCCACCATAACCGGCAAGGATTTGATCAATAAGTACCAAAAGAGCTACGGCAAGGGATACCTGCTCGGCGACGGGGTAGCCGAAACCCTAACCTCTCAGAGTCTCAAGTCGAGTATGTGGATGAGCGACTTAACGCTTGGAAACTATCTAACGAAGAGCGATGGCACGCCCATGGGAGGCGGAGGAGTTTTCTGTCCCAATGGAATCATGCTGGCTGATGGAATCATGCTGGCGGATGGAATCATGCTGGCTGACGGAATCATGTTAGCCGACGGAATCATGCTTGCGGACGGGATCATGTTGGCTGACGGGATTATGCTGGCCGACGGAATCATGCTTGCTGATTCGAGTCTGGGTGACGATACAGCTAGTATGCGTTAAGAAGCGTAGTAATCCTTAAGTCAACAGAACGAAGGCGGCCATTGCAGTTGGTCGCCTTCGTTCTTTTTTGCTTCAGTCGCGCAGCCATGTTCCATCCTCACCGAATGCCTGACCGAACCAGGTCTCAGGGTGCGTCATCTGCCCAACCGCTGGTATATTGGTGGCATCACAGTTGGGTACAAATTATCGATTTGCCCGTATATTGTTTGGAAGTAATGAGTCTAATGAGAAAACTAAGAATTCGAGGTTTTGCACCGCACATTCTGAGTCTTGTCCTGCTTGCCACATCTTCGGCGATGGCGTGCTCGACTGTTTTTGCTCAGTCTGGTGGCGACGTGGTGATGGTATTGCCGTTTGAAAATACATCTAATCGGCCTGAGTACAACTGGGTCGGAGAAAGCTTTGCTGATTCGTTGGCTGAACTGCTAAACAAACCGGGTTTGCTTGTGGTCTCAAGTGACGAACGTCAGCTTGCTTATCAAAGGCTTCGCCTTCCTGAAACTGTTATTCCTTCGCGAGCGACTGCAATCAAGCTCGCGCGTGAAGCGAAAGCGTCAATGATCGTTATCGGAACCTACTCAGTTGTTCCACCGTCACAGGATGAGAATTCATCAGGCAACGAGAAGAGCGACAAAGACAAGGCGGCTCCGGAGGCCTATGTGCAACTAACAGCACGCGTTATTAAGGTCAACGAAGGACGCACGCTTGGGGAAATGTTCGATGGCAGCTGGGCCACACAAATGTTTGATTTTGGCGGACCCTTGACAACCCTCCAGAACATCCAGGGTCATCTTGCTTATCGCATTCTCTATCAACGCGACAAGGCACTTCCGTTTTCACAGAATCAGCTGGTCCAGGAAGCCACAAAGGTACCGCAAAGGGCTTTTGAGGCTTACGTAAAAGGCGTTCAGTTAGGCGATCGTGATTCAAAGCGTGCAAACTATTTAAAGAACGCCTTGCGTTATTACTCTGACGCCAATGGGGGTGCTGTATATCCGCAAGCGGCCTTCGAGTTGGGGCGTTATTATATGCTCGAGGGGAAGTGGAAAGACGCGACCGACTACTTCACTCAACTGCAGAAAAAAGATCCTCACTATGCTGAGGCCGCTTTCTATGCCGGACTTGGATTCGCAAAAATGGGAGACTTTGGGCATGCCTTGGCGGCACTCGTTCCACTTTCGTCTGACGTCCCTTTGATCGGAATCTATAACAATGCCGGTGCGGTCGCGGTGCAAGCGTCGCGTGAAGAGAAGAAAGCAGATGAGCGGGCGCGATTACTGGATCAAGGTACCTCTTTTTTGGCTCGCGCCGCCGAGTCGTCACCCGATGATCCATTGGTTCATTTCAATTACGCACTTGCTTTGTTTCTGTCAGGCAAATATGCAGAAGCCGCCGATCAACTTAAACCGGTGATCACAGCAGATCCCAGAGATGGCCAGGCTTATTTTCTTTACGCAAAGTCTTTGGAGAAAATCGGGAAGACTGAAACCGCGAATGCGGCGGACGACCAGGCGCGGCGCTTTTTGCAACCCTATGCGAAATGGCAAACCGAATGGCAGAAGTCACAGACAGTCAACGCCGTCTCTTTGCGCATGCGCGACGTCTTAAACCGCGATGACGTGTCTGATTTGATGAGGAAAATCGCTAACGAGACTAATGCCAACCCCGGTTCAGGCACTGAGGACTTGCTTGCAAAAGCGCGCAATCTTTATCAGGAAGGACGTGACGAAGAGGCCTTGCCTGAGTTACACCGCGTTGTGATGCTGGAACCTACGAATGCCGAGGCATACCTGCTTAGTGGACGAATCAACCAGCGTCGTGGCGATCAGGATGCAGCAATCGCCGCCCTCAAGACTTCGATCTTCTGGGATCCAAAGCCAATTGATGCATACATTCTCCTCGGGAGGATTTTCCTGGAGCGCGGCGATCGCGGCGAAGCGGCGAAGTATGCCGCCGCCGCAATGGGAATAGATCCAAACAATCAGGAAGCTATAGCGCTGCAACGGCAGGTGACGATGGGCAAAAATTGATATTCTCATTGGTCGCGATTTCAATGAGGCGATCCAATGGGTCGCCTCTTTTCTTTTCATCCCGGTTAACGGCAACCTGGATATCGTACAAGATCTTAAGGCCTATATTCTTTGGCGCGCGTTCTCCGCAATTTCTTTCTAACCGATTACGATTTCCATGACTGTAGAAGCAGCAATAATTCTTGGCGTTTGCGTTCTGTTGCTCGCAGGAATGATTGTAACTGCCTCGCGCCACAAAAAATCAGGAAACCGCGATGTAAGGCTGGTTGGCTCTGCTGGTGTGGTTGATACGAAACTAGATCCCCAGGGAACCGTGCTGATCCAAGGTGAACTCTGGCCAGCACGCTCTACGGACGGAAAGGGATTGCCGCCAGGCTGTAAGGTGAAGGTAGCTAGAACGCAAGATCATCTGCTCATTGTAGAACTCCAGGATTAGTACTCTCTATCCGCCGTACTGCTCCTATCCCGAATCACTCCTGATTTCCAGAAAACTTTTTCTGTGGCATGCGAGGTGCTCTAGAGATAACCGGCACGCACGGGAGACCAAAGTAAAGTCATAACGTGCCCCCGCCGCCATCTACCCTCTGAGCGCCGCCTGCCGCTGCGCCAGCCACCCGCCGAGCAACCCTTCAGTGTTCCTTCCGAAACTTGAACCCAGTCAGCAATGACTGGGTTCTACTCTTTTTATGCGTCCACATCTCGTCAAAGTCTTATCGCAAACTTTAAGGCAGTGTGGTGCGGTTCAAACTCTGCTCGGTGGCAATCGCTCCAGGCGTGACATCTCTTAAGGCGAATGAGGAATGCATTCCATAAAAACTTTCTCTGTGGCATGCGAGGTGCTCTAGAGATAACCGGCATGCACGGGAGACCAAAGTAAAGTCATAACGTGCCCCCGCCGCCATCTACCCTCTGAGCGCCGCCTGCCGCTGCGCCAGCCACCCGCCGAGCAACCCTTCAGTGCTTCCCCCCGAAATTGGAACCCAGTCAGCAATGGCTGGGTTCTCCTGCTTTTAACAACCAATTATTTTGCAACTTCGCCATTTGCTCTAGAAAGATGGATGTCTCTTCGTGAGATTGCGGTGCACCTCAAAGTCTCTCCAAAATATTTGTTTTTTGGCCCAGTCATCCTGCGACGAAATTTGTCACTTTGACGGTGACGTTTTCTGTCTTTTTGACTCATTTCCTGTGCATTCTGAGCAGCCGAGACCTCCTTCAATACCGTTGATGAAATATTTTTTTGAAGGCATTTCTTCCGTTCTTATACGACAAGCCTCTTGCGACAAATGCTTGAAGCTTAGCTGACTTATCAAGCTTTTGATAAACTCGCGCCGATGCCGCAAATTATTTCTATTCCTTCCAGAGCGACATCATCTACAGCAACACGTCTCACAACCTTCGCCGGCAGGATCACCAGAGCAGCTCCATCGCTCAGCGAATCTAGTGTTGCGATGGCATCAGCATTTCTCCTTATTGTTTCATTTCCGGATTTCAGCCTCTGGCCGCTCGCGTGGATCGCGCTCGTTCCATTACTTTTCGTAGTGGCTCGTCGTGCTCAACCGGGGCATGCTTTTTTTCTCGGATGGCTTTTTGGCGCCGTGTTCTTTTATGGATCCTGTTATTGGCTGACATATTCGATGATCCATTTCGGTGGAATCTCACCGTGGCTAGCCTTCCTGCTACTACTACCCGGCGCAGTTCTGCTAGGCATTTTTCCTGCACTCTTCACCGCCTTGCTGGCACGAGCAGTGAGTAAATGGGGAATCACAGCGTTGTTCTCGGCCCCTTTTCTTTGGCCGCCATTCGAATGGATTCGCCTCGAGGCAACGGGCCAACTGTGGAATGCCTTGGGCTACTCCCAGGCGTATCACGCCACGCTGATCCAGGCGGCGAGTTGGGGCGGAGTGTATGCGGTAAGTTTTTTGATCATGTTGGCCAACGCGGCTATTGCCTACGCTCTCTTGAAACGCACTCGAAAGGCTTTGGCGATTACAGGCGCCGCGATTCTATTGGTGGCGGTTGTGATTCTCGTTGCCAATAAGAACTCGCAAGCTCGAGAGTCGCCAACGGACCAAGATTCAGGCGCATTAGTTATCGCTGTTCAGCCAAATGTGCCGATGGATCTGGTCAAATCTAACGAGGACATGCGAAAGCTCACAGTGCGTCACTTCGAAATGAGTGAGGCAGCACTACGTGCACTTCCACAAGATGGTAAACCCCGATTAGTAATCTGGCCCGAGTCGCCTATGAACTTCGCTTACGGAGGCGACAACGAGCTACGCGGTTTACTCGCCAACTTCGCCAAGACCAACAACACGTCAGTACTCTTGAATTCGCAGGAGGTCGCGCCAAACGACGGCCTTTTCAACTCCGCAGTGCTCATAAATCAAGAGGGTAGCCTCGTCGCTCAATATGATAAGATTCGCCTACTGCCGTTTGGCGAATATGTTCCGCTCCCAGAGTGGGTGCCAGGAGCGGGTTTGATAAGAGGGATTGTCGGGGACTTTACGCCTGGCAAAGACTACAAGCTGATGCCCGTAGGCGACGCGCGCGCAGGAGTGTTCATCTGTATTGAATCGGCGTATCCATCGATTGCCAGGCGATTCACCGTAGAAGGCGCTGACGTGCTGATCAATATCTCAAACGATGGGTATCTGGGACCAACTGCAGTGATGCGACAACACCTCGCGAATGCGGTCTTCCGTGCCGTTGAGAATGGTCGCTCACTACTTCGTGTGACAAACACCGGTATCTCGGCATTCATTACGCCGAGAGGTGAGGTGAAAGACGCAACCGAGGGCTTTCGGCCAGAAGTTAGGACGTGGAGAATCTCGCGCGCCACCTATCCGGCAAGCTTCTATGCGACGCACGGCGATCTATTTGCGGAGGGTTGTGCTGTTCTCGGCCTTTTAAGTTTTGGATTGTCGTTTAAGAAGAGGAAGCAAAGGTCCTGAGAAGCACCTTGGCGTTTGTGTCTTACATAACTAGTTATTTGGAGGATCAATGATCGAGACCTTATCAATTCAGGATTTAAAAACATCTTTCGAAGACCTGCGTACTCGCGTTGAGCAGCTCGGGAGGTTTCTTTGATGTTGCTGCGGGCCGGGAAGAATTAACACGAATCGAGATCAAAGCCTCTTCACCGGATTTTTGGGACGACCAGGAAGCGGCGCAGAAGCTGTTACAAAAGCGAACCATACTGGAGAAGAAGATTCAGCGGCAGGAACATTTTCAATCTCAAATGGCGGATGCCGGTGTGCTCTTTGAGTTTGCTGAAGAAGATGATGAGTCGTTAAAGGAGCTTCGCTCGATGGTCGAGCGTTTGGAGCATGAGATCAGCGTTGCGGAAACGGAAATGCTGCTCGGCGGCGAGAACGATCAGCTTAATGCCATCTGCACTATTCATCCGGGGGCTGGCGGGACTGAGTCGCAGGACTGGGCCGAGATGCTGCTCCGAATGTATTTGAAGTGGGCGGAACAACGAGGATTCAAAACTGAGATCATCGATTACCAGCCTGGCGAAGAAGCTGGACTAAAAGGAGTAACGTTCCGGGTGGAAGGCGAATATGCCTACGGATTGTTATCGGCTGAAGCGGGCGTTCACCGTTTAGTGCGAATCTCTCCTTTTGATCAGGCAGCACGACGTCACACTTCATTTGCTTCGCTCTTTGTTTATCCTGAAGTGGACGAAAACATTGAAGTGGAATTGAACGACAAAGACATGCGCGTCGACACGTATCGCGCAACCGGCGCCGGCGGGCAGCATATCAACACCACTGACTCGGCGGTCCGGATTACACATATTCCGACCGGGATAGTAGTGCAGTGCCAGAATCAACGTTCACAACACCAGAACCGCGCAGTAGCTATGCAGGTTCTACGCTCGCGGCTTTACGAACTCGAACTTGAAAAGAGGAAAGCCGAGACTGCTGAGTTGGAGGCGAACAAAGCTGACATCTCTTTCGGATCGCAAATCAGGAGTTACGTCCTCGCTCCTTATCAACTTGTCAAAGACACGCGCACGAAGCTGGAGCGTGGCAACGTTGACGCGGTGCTCGCCGGCGACATAGACGATTTTATTAAGGCGTATTTGCTTTCGAAGAAGGCTGCTTAATGAAGTTTGGAGTTCAAACTTCGGACTCGCAGCACCCCTAAAGTTTCGGACTCGAAATTGGCTTAGGCTCCGGTAAATTTCATGGCCACTACTGAGTTTGAAGAAAAGCCGCCTCGGATAATAACTCCGCGAAACAGCCGCCGGAACGAGATCATAGCGGTCCTGCTTTTCGCAGCGGGATTGCTGCTCTCCCTTTGTCTGGTGTCCGCGGCTTTTTATCCGGGCGATCCGTCCTGGAATTCGGCCGGCCAAACCGAAACTCACAATTGGACTGGAACCATAGGTGCTAATGTCGCCGCGTTTTTGCTCCAGTTCGTTGGACTCGCAGCCTACCTGCTCCCTTGTCTGTTGCTGGCCGCAGCCTGGCGCCGCTTTAAGACACGTACCTTTCACGCACCCCTCTACCGACTGCTCGGCCTAATCGTTCTGACCCTGGCCGCTGCGGCGCTGCTTTCAATCTCCAATATCCAACCGATTTTTGATTCCAGCGTACAGCCTGGCGGCTTGGTGGGAACGTTAATCTCGCGAGGTCTCGCCAGTGGGCTCAATACAGTGGGTGCCACAGTCTTATTGATAGCCGTCGCCGCGATGGGTCTGCTCCTGGCTACGAACTTTTCCTTCATCAGCCTCTACGAAAAGATCGTTGAAGTGGTTATGGAACGATTCGCCTTCATTAGTAACTTGCCTCAAAAGTTCAAAGTGTGGCGACAGGCTCGTCGCGAGCGAAAACTTTTGCAGAAAGAACAACGCGATATCCTCAAGGCCGAGCAATTGGCAGCACGCAATGCTAATGGAGGCTCGCTGGAAGGGACCCCCGAAGAACGCATCGCCGGGTTCATGAATGAAAACAGCTCTACAAAGGTCAATGCCGAAGCCATCAGCCGGGGTGAAGCCCGCATGGAAGGAGCTTCGGTAACGATTGAAGGCTCGGCTGAACCGGCGCGTGCGGTCGCCGCCGGCGCCGGGGTTCAAACTGGAACAGTGGTCGATAGCCGTGTGGGTCGCCGCTCAATCTTTCCGGGCTCCCGAGGCGCCACCGCCGTCTCAGACGAGGAACCGGAAGTCGAGGAGATGGTCAAAGGCGCATCTGTTCTGCGTCCAAAAGGCGAGGCTCCGGCAACTGGAAAACTGCCCTTCGATGCCGATCGCACTAAACGAGTCTCTTATAGCGACTACTCCATGCCGCCATTGGATTTTCTAAACGAGGCGCCGCCTCATAGCGAGCAGGCAGATGCTGAACTGCTCGGCTTGGCGACGCGATTGGCTGAGAAGTGCAAGGAGTTTAATGTCACCGGTCAGATCAAGCATATCTGCCCCGGCCCCGTCGTTACCACTTACGAATTCAAACCCGATCCCGGCGTCAAATACTCGCGCGTTGTTTCGCTGGTTGATGATCTCTGTCTGGCTTTGAAGGCGGAATCGATTCGCATCGATCGCATGCCCGGCAAACCGCACGTCGGTATCGAGGTACCCAATCCGCGCCGCGAAACGATTTTTCTGCGAGAGGTGATCGAGTCGCGAGCTTTTCGTGAGTCCGGTTCCAAACTCACGATCGCCCTCGGTAAGACAATTGATGGACTCAACTATGTGGCCGATTTGGCCAAGATGCCACACCTGCTCATCGCAGGAACAACGGGCGCCGGTAAGTCTGTCGGAGTTAACGCCCTCATCGTTTCGATTCTCTACCGCGCGCGGCCTGACGAAGTTAAGTTTATTCTGATTGATCCAAAGCGGCTTGAGTTGGGACTCTACGCAGACATTCCGCACCTCGCGACCCCGATAATTACCGATCCGAAAGTGGCTTCGCGCTCCCTAAAATGGGCTGTCAAAGAAATGGAGCAGCGTTACAAGGATCTGGCAGGTTGGGGTGTGCGCAACATCGATGGCTACAACACCGAGATCATGCGACGCAACCTTGTCAGGGAGTATGACGAAAAAGGTGAGCCACACAAGCCACTGCCCTACATTGTGATCATCATCGACGAGCTTGCCGACTTGATGATGACTTCCGGTCGCGAAGTTGAAGAGTCGATCACGAGACTTGCGCAAATGGCGCGCGCGGTCGGCATCCATCTCGTGCTCGCAACACAACGACCTTCGGTTGATGTAATTACCGGTTTGATTAAGGCAAACTTCCCTTCCCGCATCTCATTCCGCGTGTCCTCGAAAGTGGATTCGAGAACCATCATCGACACCAACGGCGCTGAGCATTTGCTCGGTCGCGGCGACATGTTGTTTCTGCCACCAGGCACGTCCCGTCTCATTCGCGTGCACGGCGCCTACATCGACGAGACCGAGATTGGCAAAATCGTGAATCATGCCAAGGCCCAAGGTCTGCCGGAATACAACGAGACGATTACTCAGTCGGAGGAAGAAGCGCTTGGCCTTGAAGAAGGCAACGGCGAACATGATGAGCTCTTTGAAGAAGCACTGCGAATCTGCGTAGAAATGAAGCGAGCCTCTACCTCAGTCCTGCAGCGTCGATTACGAATTGGCTACGGTCGGGCCGCGGCAATCCTCGACCTCATGGAACGCGAAGGCTTAATAGGCCAAGCTGATGGTTCGCGACCACGGCCAGTACTGGGACGCGCTTACGAGATGATCGCGCAGTGGGATGACGCAGGCGAGGAAGAATAGTCTAGTCTTTAACTCGACAAGAATCAGAACCGGGAGCGACCGGGTACGCCTCCATACTTTTACACGACCCGATTCGCTACCCCACTCGCGCTTCTGATGATTGCTCCTCGCAGCGCTTCCAAAAATTTCCACGGTTGGCTGTGGAAAAACTTGTGGACAACTCACCATAAAACATACGAAGTTTTTGAATCTGTTAGACTTCGACCAAAGTGCACATGCGAGCGGCAGCGCCGCAAAGTCCTTACGATCATTGACTTGCATAGATGAAACAGAATCCCCCACCAGCAAAGGCCGCAGTGCTTACCGCTTTCTTTGTAACGGCTCTAGCTCTGTGCCCTTCAGCTTGCGCCACCCTTCCGAGGCGCGCCTCATCTGACGCTCAGGTCAGCCTCAATCCTCCGGCTGCGAAAACCTCCGCACCATTGAACATTAACGTCGCTTCGTCCAGTGAACTCGAGAAGCTTCCTGGCGTCGGCAAGGTTATCGCCGAACGCATCATCACCCATCGCGAGAAATATGGGCCCTTTCGTCGGGCGGAACACCTGATGATGGTACACGGCATAAGCGAGAGCAAATTCCGAGCGCTGCGATCGATGATTGTGGTGGAGTAAAGCAAACTGTTAGTTTGCGACTTGCCCCGTTACCACTTAGTTTGCGAGGTTCCGCTTCCGACGCAAACTAACAGTTTGCGTTACGATTCAATCCCCACACGGCTTGCCGTGTTACAATCGAACCCAAATTTACGAGTTGAGAACGACTGAAGGAGAGCAAGTTATGGCATATTCGGAATTAATGATTCGCCCAATGCGAGAAGAGTTGACCAGAATCGGTGTTGAAGAGCTGAGAACGCCCGCTGATGTCGAACAGACTTTGGACAATTCTCAGGGCACCGTGATGGTGGTTGTAAACTCGATTTGCGGTTGCGCTGCAGGTAAGGCTCGGCCAGGAATCGCGCGCGCATTGCAACACAGTGTGCGGCCAGACAAGGTGGCCACGGTGTTTGCCGGCGCCGACATTGAAGCGACAGAAAAAGCGCGGAGCTACTTCACAGGTTACGAACCATCTTCACCATCCATCGCGTTACTTAAGGACGGCAAACTTGTTTACATGATGGAGCGGCGCCAGATTGAGGGCAAAGACGCGTCGCAAGTGGCGGGTGAACTGATCCAGGCGTTTGATCAGCATTGCGCCAAAGCAGACGCAACGGCGAACTAGATGAACTGGGATATGGCGAATTGACTTTGGAGTGCGGCGGCTCGACGCCGCTTTGGTCCGCGGCGGCTTGACGCCGCTTTTCTTGACGCATAAGACGCCGCTCCTTGACCAAAACACGGGAGCAGCATCGGACGAAATCTCTGCACTCAAAGCATCCTGCTTAACGCTGTCGCCGAAAGCGGCGTCAAGCCGCCGCACTCCAAAAAGTCAAATCCTCACTCAGTGGATCTCTTTCGAGAGTCTTGCCGGGCCGAGCACCTTAGCAAACTCCGAATGCCCTAATACAACTTCAGGGGATTGCTGCATCGCCGCAAAATACTTCTTCTGAAACTCACTGCCCGACTCTGAAGGCGTGAGCAGGATGCTTGCCTGCCGCATCAAAGCCAGCGCAGTACCTTCCCTCGGCGTTTCCTTCGCGGCTAACAATTCATCTATCTCAACGATGAGTTCCGACAACTGGCGGAGCCACGCGAACCACGGATCGCTCATCACCAGTTGCAGAAACTCATAACTATTGCCGATTGTTCCTCGCGAGGGTTCATAATTCTCGCGTTCGAAGTCCAGCAACGTCTTGTGCAGGCGAAGCAGGACCGTGCGCACATTGGTAAGCTGCTGCCGCGTTTTCTCCGTTATCTCGTTTTCAGAAGTCATGTTCGTGTTATAGCGCGAACTTTTGGTTTACTTCCGGTGTAAAGCAAACTGTTAGTTTGCCAGTGGTAGCACAGGTGCTTGATTGGGCCTAACTTATTTCTATCGCCGCCTCCGCAAACTAACTGTTTGCGTTACAGATGCTCGAAACGAAGCATAACTAGTTCATTCCAGGTCTTCAACCCACTACCTGCCGTCTAGAATTCGCTATGCTATGATCGCGCTCCAATGGCGCCCCCATTCAGCCTTAACACTCCCATCGACGATCTAAATAAATACGGGCTTGCCCGTCTGGGCCCGAACCTCTCGCAGAAGCTCGCCCAGGCTCTCGCCAATCAGTCCGGCAAGAAAGAGAAGAGTTCGGCCACGGTCGAAGACCTGCTGAGTTATTTGCCGATACGTTACGAAGATCGCTCGAATCCCGCTCGCATACGCGATCTGACAGAGGGGATGGAAGCATCGCTGGAGCTCATCGTAAAAATTGCCGGAGGCTTTCAGGTAAAAAACCGGCGCTCATATGGGCGTTCAAGTCTCTTCATATTCGAAGTCACGGCTACCGACCCTGATAAGACTGGCCGCCCAATTGTGGTTTGGTGGTTTGTTTCCGGAGCACATGCGCACGACATCATCAGTTATTACAATAAGCGTTTCACTCGCGGCGCGCGTTTCATTACCTTTGGCGAATGGGAATGGGACAAGCGCCGCGGCACTTACTCGCTTCACCTCAACAAACCCGCGGATGAATTGGAGATGCTGCCGTCACCGCCCGGGACAAATGATGCTGAGCCCGTGATTGAAGGCGAAAATGAAACTGAGTCAGTCAAAACCGGAATTGGTGTTGACGAGGGAAGCAGCGATCCGGCGCTCGCGGGCATTCATGTCGGGCGACGAGTTCCCATCTATCGCAAGCTCGGCGAATTTAGCTCCAAGCGCGTGCGAGAGATTGTTCATGCGGCACTCGCGCTCCTGCCTGATTCAGCAATCTTTGAAACCCTGCCAAAAGATCTACTGGAGCGGCGGAAACTTATCTCCCGTGCGGACGCCTTGCGCAAGATTCACTTTCCTTCCGAAGACACTCCGCTCTCGCTCTATGACCAGGCCAGAAGTCCTGCGCATCTGCGCCTCATTTTCGAAGATCTCTTCTGGGTTGCGCTGGCGATCAGCGTAAAACGTGGGCGCCGAATCAAAGAGCCCAAGGGCGCCGTGATTAAGATCGATCAGGCCACCAAACTAAGAATTGCGTCGGTCCTCCCTTTCAAGCTCACAGATGCGCAGCGCCGCGTCGTCAAGGAAATATTTCGCGATCTGAAGTCAGATGCTCCGATGAATCGTCTCCTTCAGGGCGACGTGGGAAGCGGCAAGACTATAGTGGCCCTGATCTCGATGCTGGCTGCGATGGAAAACGGTTATCAAACCGCGTTGATGGCTCCCACAGAAATCCTTGCTGAACAGCACGCGCGCAACATAAAACGGCTGCTCGCGAAGAGTCCGTATCGAGTAGAACTCCTGACCGGCTCACTGCGAGCGGCCGAAAAGAGAGCACTTCAATCGGCTCTGGCTGCGGGCGAAATTCATGCCTGCATTGGAACCCATGCGGTTATCCAGGAGTCAGTTTCTTTCAAAAACCTTGGACTCGCCGTGATTGACGAGCAGCATCGCTTTGGCGTTATGCAGCGCGCGGAGTTACGCGCCCGCGGTCTTAATCCCGACGTGCTGGTAATGACCGCGACACCGATCCCACGTTCGCTGACGATGACGATCTATGGAGACCTTGACGTTTCGGTTATCGATCAAATGCCGCCGGGCCGTACGCCAATTGAAACGCGCGTCGCCGGAGAAGAACAGCGGCCGGATGCAAAGAAACTGATTTCAAGTGAAGTGCGCGCGGGACGTCAGGTTTACGTCGTGTATCCACTCGTCGAAGAATCAGAAAAGATTGATCTGAAAAATGCAACTCAGAGATATCAGTATCTGCGGGATACAGTCTTTCCTAAGTTTTCTGTCGGCCTCGTCCACGGGAAAATGAAGACTGCCGACAAAGAAGAAGTAATGCGCCGCTTCGTGGCAGGTGAAATCGACATCCTTGTTTCAACCAGTGTAATCGAGGTTGGGGTCGATGTTCCAAATGCCTCGGTAATGATTGTGGAACACGCCGAAAGATTTGGGCTCTCTCAA
>Ga0137394_10001113_pt1 | contig 19375 bp, 20 predicted proteins | sample czobulk116metaG_FD_108278 | JGI IMG/M metagenome (GOLD analysis project Ga0137394, IMG submission 108278) | Vadose zone soil microbial communities from Angelo Coast Range Reserve, California, USA - czobulk1.16 metaG | ecosystem: Environmental > Terrestrial > Soil > Vadose zone | place: USA...
CAGCGAGTCTAAAAATCTGCCTGGTTACGTGGTGCTGACGGCGGGCCGCGGCTTGAGCGGCGGCGTATCGCTCTGGTCGAGTGGATTCCTGCCGTCCAATTATCAGGGCGTGCTTTTCCGCAATCTGGGGGATCCGGTGCTGAATCTCGGCAATCCGCCGGGGATTACACCCGAGATGCAGCACTATGGCCTCGACACGATCAACGACTTAAATCGGCTGCGGCATAAACAAGTCCGCGATCCCGAAATCGCCAGCCGCATTTCCGCCTACGAACTGGCATTTCGAATGCAAAGTGCCGCGCCGGAGTTGATCGACCTTTCCGCGGAATCAAAGGCGACACTCCAGGCCTACGGCGTGGAGCGCGAAGATCCAAAGGTAAAGACCGATCGTGGCGGGGGCCCAGGGCAGTTCCGGGCTTTCGCGCGAAATTGTTTGCTCGCGCGGCGTTTGGTCGAGCGCGGAGTCCGCTTCGTGAACCTGTATCACGCCTCATGGGACCATCACTCGAACCTCGATCTTGAACTCGGTTTCAACGCGACGATGGCCGACCAGCCAATTGCGGCGTTAGTGAAAGACTTGAAGCAGCGCGGCCTGCTTGATTCGACTCTGGTTGTATGGGGATCCGAATTCGGTCGGACTCCTCTGGGCGAGAACCGCAAAGGCTACAAAGTAGTGACCGGTCGCGATCATCACCCCAATGCATTCAGCATCTGGATGGCGGGCGGTGGAGTTAAGGGCGGCCAGGTAATCGGCGAGACCGACGAGATCGGCTGGAACGTCGCCAAAGACCCGATCCACATCAACGATCTTCATGCGACCATGCTGCATCTCTTCGGCCTGGATCACACCCGCCTCACCTACCGCTTCCAGGGCCGCGATTTTCGGCTCACGGATGTGGCAGGAAACGTGGTGCAGAAATTGATCAGCTAGCTTGACAAAGGCTAATAATAAGTTCACCTTCAAGTTGAAGGTGAAGACCGTATCGATGCTCGAGTTTCGTCGCCATGCAGCCCGCGTATTGGCGTTGCTTAGAACCGGTAAGGAAGTGGTTCGACTGACCTATCGTGGCCAGCCAATCGCCGATTTGGTCCCCGTCAAAAAGCCGCAATCCAAACGTCCACCAAAAAATGATCCGTTCTACCTCTTGACGGAACTGTCGGCAAAAGGACCCGGATTGACAAATGAACAAATCGATAGACTGCTTTATGAGCAGCCGTAGTTTGTTCATTGATACCAGCGGATTTTTTGCACTCTTGGTCCGGGAAGATGCCGCGCATGAGAGGGCGGCGGAATTCCTGCGCGGTTGGCAGAGTACGGGCAAATATGCTTTCACCAGCGACTATGTTGTGGATGAAACAGCGACGCTGCTGAAGGTCCGAGGAGAGGGCCATTTGCTTTCGAGATTTTTCGACTCGATCATTCATTCGCAGGCTCTCGCCCTGGCGTTTGTCGACGAACATCGTTTCTATCAAAGCAGGGACTTTCTTCTGAAGCATCTCGATCACGAATTCTCGTTCACCGACTGCACCAGTTTCGTCCTAATGAAGGAGCGGGGTGCCACGGAGGCCTTGACCAAGAACAGGCATTTTCGAGAAGCAGGGTTCCAAGCCTTGCTGAGTTAAGCACATCCTAAACCGCATTTGAAAGCGACGAGAAGGTAAAGTCGCGGACAAGGAGCGGGGGGACCGAGACCGGATGATCTTCGACTTCGCTGCCAACCGCACGCTCGGATTTGCCCATGGCTTCCACGTTGTTCAACATGGCGACCGGGCTTTCATTGAAACGGAAGTTCTTCACGGGCCGAATGATTTTTCCATTCTCGATCAGGAATGTGCCATCACGCGTTAGGCCCGTAAGGACCAAGGTGCGTGGATCGACTTCGCGAATGTACCAGAGCCGGGTTACCAGCACGCCGCGCTTGACGCCGGCAATGAGTTCTTCCCGGCTTGCGCTTCCGCCCGTCATCACAATGTTGCTTGGGAACGGGACCGGGTCGTGCCCGGTCTTTTTTGCCCAATAACGCGAATAGATCAGTTCTTTGAGGACGCCGTTCTCAATCCAATGACGCCGAATGGAAGGCAAACCATCGGTGGAAACAACCGGGCCGGGCGCAATCTGATCGTGCGGATCGGCGTAGACGGTGACCTTATCGCCGAAAATTTTCTCGTTAAGCTTGTTCCCTCCCCCTTTTTTGCTAAAGAAGCTGCGACCTTCGTCGGCGCTTCGGGCATCGCAGCGACCGATCAGAGCGGTGAGCAGATCACAGACGGCCGATGGTTCCAGCAGAACCAGGTACTTGCCGGGCTCGAGCGGTTGCGGCCCCTTGGACTCGACGGTTCTCTCGACTGCACGTTGCCCCAGCATTGAAGGATCAAGCCGCCCGATATCCTGAAAGTTAACACCGGCCCAGCCGGCTCCAGTGCCGTCGCTGGTGCGTGCGGAAACGGTAAAGAGCGCGCCAGTCGAGTTCTCGTGTGCAAAGAGACCTTTGTTCGTGGCCATGGCCGAACAGGTCGAGCCTACGTTGAAGAAACCGGCGGAGGTGACCTCTTTGTTCCTGGCAAGATCGAGCACTGGCTTGGACATTTTTGCCATTTGTTCGGGCGTCGCTTTGGCCGTGGATTCGAAGTAGGTCCGCGAAGGAAGGTAGGTTTGCGGACCCAACGGAGCCACAAACTCCGGGTCCTTCGGAGCGAACCTGGCGATCTCTTCGGATTTTCGGACGGCTGCGGTGATTGCGGCGTCGCTAAACTCATTCGTCCGGGCGGTGCCAGAGCGCGTGCCGAACGTGGATCGAACCGACAGGCTCAAATCATCCTGTTCGCCATTGGTTGTAATGCTGTTCAGCGCAAAGCGCAGATGCCGCCGCTTGTGTCCGCCGAGGTCGGCAACGCAGTACTCGGCCTTGGAAAGCGACAGCACCTTGTCGGTAATCTGTTTAGCTTCGGATTGGGAAACAATCATAACCAGTCACTTCGAACTGAACGGCGTTAAATATCTTTGCGTTCGGTGTTCAACACATTGATCTGCCGGAAACGCGCTGGAACTGCACCGTGTGACACGGGTGCGACTTGTTGCGGCTGGCCCTTGCCGCAATTGAATGCCCCACCGAGAAAATATTCCTCCTGCCCGCAAATCCCGTCACAGGAATTCCAGAAATCGACAGTATTGCCCTGGTAGGCCACTTCACGGAGCATCTCGCCGAGTTTCCCGTTCTTGATCTCGTAAAAAAGCTGCCCGCCGAACTGGAAGTTGTAGCGCTGCTGGTCGATGCTCCAACTTCCGTTCCCTATAATATAGATGCCGTCCTTCACATCGGAGATCAGGTCATCGATCGCAACCTTCTTCTTGCCAGGTTGCAGCGAGATGTTTGGCATGCGCTGGATTGGGAACGTGTCCCAACCATCCGCGAAAGCGCAGCCATTGGACTTTTTGCGTCCAATCTTCGGCGCTTGCCCGACGGCCATCTCATAGTTGGTGAACTTTCCTTTGGTGATGATGTTGAACTCGGCGCCTTTCGTGCGCACGCCGTCGTCATCATAGGCGACGGTGGCCAGGCCGCCCTTTTGCGTCCGGTCGCCGACAATGGTAATGAACTCGCTCCCGTAGCGCAGTTTATCCAATTTGTCGGTCGTGACAAAGGAGGTGCCGGCGAAATTCGCTTCGTAACCGAGAGCGCGGTCCAATTCACACGGATGACCAACGCTTTCATGAATCGTGAGCCAAAGGTTGGTCGGATGAAGAACCAAATCGCGCTTTCCCGGCACCACCGGCCTCGCTTTCAGTTTTTGGCGAGCTTCTTCGGCGGCTTTTCCGGCTTCACCGACCAAATCGTATTCACGAATATATTCGTAGCCGCTGCCGCGCGGGGCGGCCAAACTGTGGCGCGTGGCAAAACGTCCCGACTCTTTGTCGATCGCGGTGACGATGAAGGTCGGGTAGCTGCGCACTCGTGACTGGAAAAGCAGACTGCCATTGCTCGAGGCAAAGTATTTCTCTTCTTTCACGAAACTCATGGCCGAGCTGCAGAAGTTTGCGCCCCCCTTGCGCGCGGCGGCATTAATAGCGAGCAGGGTCGAAATCTTCTCTTCGATGGGAACGCTGAAAGGATCAGCCTTCATTGGCATCGTCCATTCGTCTTTATATCCAGGCAATTTTTCCAACTCGACCGGCATGTTCTGGATTAAGCCGCTCGATTTTGCCATCTCGACGGCAGACCGCGCGATGCGGGCGACTTGTTCCTCGGTGACGTTGTTGCTGGAAGAGAACCCCCAGGTGCCATTCACCAGCACACGCACGCCGAAACCGAAATCCTTTGTATCAGTGATGCCCTCGATGCGTTCTTCACGGGAATGAATCGATTCGTGGTGATAGCGGCAAACCCGCATGTCCGCGTAGCTTGCCCCAAGTCGTTTTGCGGTTTGCAAAGCCACATCCGCCAACTTCCCAAACGCCATGCGATCAAGGTTCCCATGGAGTTCTTCAGCGTGCAGCACCTCCGGTCGGACGAGAATCTCCGGAATTGATGCAACCAGTGCTGACCCGGCCATTGTGCGAACGAACGTCCTTCTATTCATGGCAAGCCGCGAGGATGCGGAGCGGAGAATGGCAATTCAAGCTCATAGAATTTGCGGGGCAGTGTAATGGCCCTCAAGAACCTAATGATCGGCAGCAGCTCTCAGACTTTACCGTAAAATGTTTCGATGACTTTGCGGAAAGTGTTCTCGCCGACTTTCACGATTCCGATCTCTCGTTTGGCGTTCTCTTCGGAATCGCTGGCGTGGGCCGCGTTGACCATGATGGTTTGCCCAAATTCACGTCGAATCGACCCGGGCGGTGCTTTGGAGGGATCAGTGGGCCCCAACACATCGCGGATTTTGCGGACCGCTTCCACGCCCTCGTAGACGATCGCGATGCATTTTTCACTGCCCGGTTCGTTGAGCTGGCTGGGATCGCATTCGCTGGGGGCTCGGCCCGACATGAACTTGACGATGTTGTCGAACTGGTTATCGCCAAAGATCGGCCCAAGCAATTCGCCGAGTTGCTGCTGCTCGCCCGGGGGAATCTTGAATCCGAACTCCTTTTCCAAAGCTGCGCGAGACCTGGCGGCGACCACATCTTTCAAACGCGTCCGCAGGACCTCGCGGACCGGACCATAAAACTCCGTTGCTTCCGAGACGCTCATCCGGTGGACCTTGATGCCGACAATGTACAAACCGGTGCGTGAGAAGAAGTCGATCACGTTGCCCGGCCGGCCCGTGGGAAAGCGAAAGTTATCCGGTTTGATCAGCACCAGGGTTCGTTGCGGAGTCTCTCCCGGGGGATAGACGATGGAATTCTCGAGGAGACCGCCATCGGACTCGGAGAACCGTGCCCAAAGCTTCAGCTTGAGCTTGGCCTCATCGACACTTGGGGCAGCGAGGACAGCCGGCTCGAAGTATCGGACCTGGCCCCCTTCATCGAGCACGATATCGCCGTAAGTATCGCGGATGGTCTCGCCGCCGCGGCGATCCGGGCTGATGTTGCCGATGACAGAGCGCACCTTGCGCACTGCATCATCCCCCTGAAAAAGCAGCATCATCGCCCGGCGGCGGCGCTTAGTCTTGGGGTCTGGAGAAAGATTTTGGAGAATGTAATCTCGAATGAGCTCCTGGATACGCCGATCCTGGGGGTCGTTTGCCGAAACGATGGCTTCTGAATATTGCTGCACCAACTCGGGGCTTGGCCCAAACATCCTCGCCCCGACCAGCTCCAGACCGGTGCGCGTGATGAGGCGAGCTAAGATACCACCGGTACGCGACTTGTAGAGCGTATACGGAGTGATGATGACGTAAGCCAATTCCTGGGCCATAAACAGCGGAGGAAATCAGCTCGCGGGATTGGCGGCGCCAGGAGCGCCTCCCGGCGGCGTACCGCCTGTGGCAGGAGGAGGAGGCGTAGCTTTGCCGCCTAATATCTTGAACATCACCGTCCCACAGGTCGGGCAGCGGCCTTTGATGGCTTTGCGGCCATTCTTCATGACCTCTTCAACCGCATCGACGATTTCCTTCTTGGCTTTGCACTTTACGCAATATCCTTCGGGCATAGTTCATTTCCTCCGGCAGGCGCAACATGCGTCCGCTTCAAGGTGCCAGTAAATTAGGGGCCGGTTCACGGGCGCGTCAACGGGAAAACCCGCTGTGATGCAAGGCCTTGCTGAGAATGCACTTGTAAAGACTGCCAGACTAGGCCGAGGCTTCAGTCTGCTGTCGCAGCGCTGTCTTAAGGATTTTGCCGGTGGCGTTGCGAGGCAGGGCGGGCATGAAGACGACCTTGCGCGGAACTTTATAGTCCGCAAGGCGGTCTCGAACAAACTGGAGAATCAACTTTTCCTCCAGCACCGTTCCTTCGTTCGTAGCGATAAAAGCCATCGGCTGCTCACCGCGGCGCGCATCGGGCACCCCAATGACGGCGGCTTCCTTCACGCCGGGCACCTGGTAAAGGATCTCTTCGATTTCGCGTGGATAGACATTAATGCCGTTGACCAGGAGCATGTCTTTCTTGCGATCTGTGATATAGAAGTAGCCGTCCCAATCGACGTGGCCGATATCGCCGGTGAGCAGCCATCCGTTCCTTAGAACTCTCGCGGTTTCTTCTGCCTGGTTCCAATAACCGAGCATCACGTTGCCACCCCGAACACATATTTCGCCCGTATGTGACGGCGATAGGATATTTCCCGCATCGTCCTGCACGCTCACCTCAACCCCCGGCACCGGCACACCGATGGACCCTTCTTTCCAGGGGCCAGTGAGCGGGTTCATGCTCACCACCGGGCTGGCTTCGCTCAGCCCATATCCCTCCAGGAGGGGGATCGTCATCTTTTCATTGAACTCGCGGAGGATTTCGACGGGAAGGGGCGCCCCGCCGCTCACACAAATGCGCAGCGGCAAGTTGGGAGGAAGAGAGGCGTTGGCCAGGGCGCGAAAGAATTGTGGAATACATGGCAGGATCGTCGCCTGATGCATGATGATTTCATGAATGATGTTCTTGGGCTGGTGTAAAGACTTGACCAGGACCATCGAACCGCCAACCAGCGCGGGCAACAGCACGCCCACGGTCATCATAAAGCTATGAAACATCGGCAGCACTACCGCGAACCGGTCCGCTGCCACGGCCGCCAGGACCTGGCGGCAACTATCAATGTTCGAAAGCAGATTGCCATGGGAGAGCATGGCGCCCTTGGGCCGGCCAGTGGTGCCTGAAGTGTAGATAATCACCGCCAGGTCGCGCTCGTTTCGGTTGTCCAGGGACGCAGGGGCTGAAGGCGCCTGCAGTTTTGGAAAATCTTCGATTTGCCACGCCCGCACGGAAGGTCGTGCTCCCTGGAGGGCTTCGACGGCTTCCGCCATGCTGGAATCGGTGATGATCAGATCGACTGCCGCATCGGCCAGGATATAGCCGACCTCGTTTGGTTTAAGGAAGTTGTTGACTGGAACCACCACCCCTCCTGCAGCCAGAACGCCGAACAATGCGGGCACGAATTCGGGGCAATTCTTCAACCAGAGAGCGACCCGATCGCCGGGTTGCAAACCAAAGTCAGTCTGGAGCCAGGAAGCCAGGGATTGGGTTTGCTCGAGCAACTGGCCATAGGTTACCTGCTGCTCCCCATAAAAGATTACAGGCTTGGAAGGCTCCTTCCGGACCACGGCGGCAAGAGCGGCAGGCAGGTTCATACTACGAGCTTAAACGTGCCGCCTCAAGTGGTGAAGTCAAATTGGGTGGGGTGAAAACCCGGAGCTTCTCCCTACGCTATTTCCTTTTTCCCCAGCCAAAGCCATGTTTTATATTCTCCCGTGATCGATACGGACCAGAAGCTCAGAGAGTTTCTGCCTCAAATGCGCGCCGCTGAATGGCTTGCCCTCGATACGGAGGCAGACAGCCTTCATGCGTATCCCGAAAAGCTTTGCCTCATCCAGGTCACTATTCCCGGAGTCGATCAACTGCTCGATCCCCTGGCTTCCATGGACCTGGCGCCCGCGTTTGAAGTCTTTCGCAAGCACGAGTTGATCCTGCACGGGGCAGATTACGATCTGCGGCTGTTGCGCAAAACCTCCGGATTTGTCCCCAAAGCGATCTTTGACACCATGCTGGCCAGCCGCTTGCTTGGATGCCTTGAATTCGGGTTGAACAACCTGGTTTCCAAGTATCTGGGTGTGACGCTGGAAAAGGGTCCGCAAAAGGCAAACTGGGCCCAACGGCCGCTGACTGCTCGCATGATCGAGTACGCCCGAAACGATACCCGCTATCTGCATCCCCTGGCGGAGATCCTGAAAGCCGAGCTTCGGCAGAAGCAACGTCTCGACTGGCACACTGAATGGTGCGATTCACTGATCAAAGACTGCGCACAGATCCGCCCGACCGATCCGGACGTCGTCTGGCGCGTCAAAGGAAGCCATCGCTTGCGCGCGCCCGCGTTGGGAGTGTTGCGCGAGATCTGGCATTGGCGCGAGAAAGAAGCCGTGGGCGCCAATAAGCCGCCTTACTTCGTGCTGACTCCCGAAACGATGGTCGACCTGGCGGAAGCTGCAGTCGAGTCGAGGCCGCTGAAGGATATTTTGCCCCGCCACATTTCGCCGCGCCGCCGCCAGGGCATATTGAAGGCGATCGAAACCGGTCTGGGCATCGACAAGCCTCCTGGCATTATCCGTCCGGCGCCTTATCGACAAAGCGAAAACGAAAAAAAGCGCATGCAAGAGTTGGAACGCCGGCGCAATCGTTGCGGAACTGAGCTGGGAATTGATCCGACGTTGCTCGCGAGCCGGGCCATGCTGGTGCTGCTGGCCAAAGATTGGGACAAACACCAGGAGCAACTCATGAAATGGCAGCGCAAGCTGCTCGCCGCATGAAGCTCGCCCGATGGCAGCAGGAGCACGAATCCAACAAGTCACCCCCCCGTGAATCGCACCCAGTCTCAATCTTTCTGCCCGAAAAAGCACATGAAACTTTACCTTGCGCGATTGCCTTCGAGCGTTACGGTTTTACTATGGAGCCTAGACTTTGGAATAGCGGGGCAGACGACGCTGAACAACGGAATGTCCGCCAGAAATTAGTCCGGCGCGCCAACGAATTGGCCGTGATTCATGGGCGCCCAGGTGCACAACCAACGCGCGAAGATGTCCAACAAGCCAAGCGTGAGGTCAAACCACTGAAGATGCCCGCGCAGAGGCTAATGTAGTCCCGCCGCCCGGACCAGATTTGCTCAACTCGCGAAGATTTTATCCATTCGCTCTGACAAATCCTTGAGGCCTTCGGGACTGCTCCCGCCACCCTGTTCGGCGATGCCCCAACCGTCGTAGCGGATCTCATCGAGCGCTTTCATGATGGCCGGCCAATCGTTATCGCCTTCCAAAAACTTCACTTGGAACCCGGCTCCGGGTCCTTGCTTGTCCCGCTTGCTGCGGCTGTATTCCTTGATATGGAGTTTCTGAATGCGCTTGCCCAGGATTCGAATCCATTGTTCGGGCCAGCCGTAGTTGATCACATTCCCGATATCGAAATGCCAGCCCACCGCTGGAGTGTTGAATTCGTCCACATAGCGAGCCGCTTCCAGCGGGCTGAGAAGAAACTGGTTCCAGACATTCTCAATGGCGATTTTTACTCCAAGCTGCTCCGCCAGCGGAATTGCTTTGCGAATCTCCTCCTGCGACCGCTTGTAAGCGTCCGCATAGGAAACCTGCTTGTTCACCACTGCCGGGACCAGCAGGACCGAACTGGCGCCATACGCCTTGGCGTCGCGAAGGCTTTGTTCAAGTCCGCGCAGGCCAATTGCGCGCGCCTCCGGGTTCGGATCGGATAGAGGTTTGGCCCAATGCGTATGACAACAAACGCTCGGCAGCTTCAGGCCGGTCATGTCACGGGCTTTGAGCACTTCCTCCTGGTCCATCCCGCCCATCGGCTCGACACCTTCGAAACCGGCTTCTTTCACGGCTTGCAATTTCTCGAGCACCGAACCCTTGACCCCGATCGTTTGGTACATGATGCCTTTTCTAATCGAGCGCTTTTTCGGTTCACCTTCGGCAGCGCGAAAAGATACGGGCGTTAACGCCACTGCTGCCGCCAGAGTGCTGCTCGCCAAAAAAGTCCGCCGCGAAAGGTTTGTCTGGCGCTCGCTCATATGAACCGGGTCTTTCCCGGGATGGCGACCGGCGGCACTTCAATCGTCGCATCAAACGCAATCTTCTCAGGGCGCAAATTCTCTTCCGAGTTCAACGCTTCATCCCACGTAATTTCTTTCCCGGTATATGCCGCCATGCGTCCCATGATCGCCAACATCGTGCTCCGGGCCATCCTCACGCCATCATTGATCGGTTCCCCTTTGCGTATCGATGCAAACAGTTCGTTGTGCTCGACCTGGTACATATCCGGCCGCGGCCCTTCGTATGTCCAATTTTTCTCGCCACGAACTTCGGGCGGTCCCTTGAACCCGAGGATACGGGCTACCCCTTTGGTGCCCATGATCGTGTCTGAGTTGTCATTGGCGCAATTGGCTTGTTGCCGGCAGAAAATAAAACCATGCACGTTGTTCGGATATTCGTAAACAACCTCGAAGTGGTCGAAGATGTGCCCGTACTCGGGCGCCGTCCGCACTTGCCTTCCGCCGTGCGCAATTGCCTTCAGCGGCGGTTCATCTTTCATCGCCCACGCCAGCTTGTCCACAGTATGGACCGCTTGCTCCACCAGGTGATCGCCGGAGAGCCATGTGAAATAAAGCCAGTTGCGGATCTGCCATTCCAAATCGCTCCACCCTTCCTTCCTCGGCCGCGACCAAAGGCTGCCGGTGTTGTAGGTGCCGTAGACCGCGCGAATATCTCCGATGGCGCCGTTGTGAATTTGCTCGAAACCGGCTCGCTCGGCCAAATTGTACCTCCAGCAGAAACCAGCCACCAGAGCCAGCTTGCGCTTCTTGGCCTCTGCCACGCTTTCCATCACCGACCGAACGCCAGGCGCGTCTGTGGCCATCGGTTTCTCGCAGAAGACATGCTTGTTTGCCTCGATCGCCGCCTTCAAGTGAATCGGCCTGAACCCCGGCGGGGTGGACAGGATCACTAGGTCCACGCCGCTCTCAAGCACTTTTTGATACGCATCAAGCCCGATGAAGCAGTTATCCGGTTTCACCTCGACTCGTTCGCCCACTTCCCGATCTTTTTTGAGACTCGCCAGGCTCGATTTCAAACGATCCTCGAACGTGTCTCCCATGGCTGTTAGAATAACGTTTTTATCTGCGCCGAGCGCGTCCTTGGCGGCCCCAGACCCGCGTCCGCCGCAACCGATCAACCCCACCTTGATAGTGTCGCCAGGCGAAGCCCCGGAGGATTTGCTGCCGAGGATCAATGGGCCGGTTAAAGCCCCTCCAATGGCGGCAGCCGTGGAGCTTTTCAGGAAAGTGCGACGCGAGGTGGAAACAGAGTTTGATGGTGCCATAAGATGTTGCGGCTTACTGAACAGTGATATTGGTCGTTAGACGTAGCAGATCGCCAAAGGTCTGTAAATGTGACGCTTCCAAAAATGCCTTATTCGATTCGCCGGAGGCACGCAAAAAACCACATAAACCAATTGACTCTTTGCTTCCAGTCAGTGTTACTAACCCGAATTGAGTAATCATTATGAATACAGTGCCCAATTCTAACAAGAATGTCTTAACATCAGATGTGGAAATCAAAGGAAATCTCAGGTTCAGCGGCGAGTTGACCTTCGAAGGCAAACTCGAAGGCGAAATCCAGTCCGACGGCACCCTGCAGCTTGGCGATAGCGCTGTCATCAATGGCAATATCAACGTCGGCTCCTGCGTCGTCCGCGGCAAAGTCAATGGCAACATCGCAGCCAAAGAAAAAATCGATATCAAAAATAAAGCAGAGCTTTTTGGCGACGTCCGCTCATCCAAACTTGCGATTGAAGAGGGTGTCACCTTCGTCGGTAAAACCGAAGTCAACCCGAACAAGATTGCCCCGAGCACCGCGCCGCCGAAACCTTCCGAACCCGCGAAGCCTGGCGAGCCGGCCAAGATCGGAATGCGCTGAACGGCTGCTGGCGGCACCGTTGTGTGTTAAGGGCCAGCGATGAAACCGGAGAAGGTGTCCGTCACTTGTCCGAAGTGCGGGCATACTCAACTGGAGCCGCCTGCCGCCTACTCTTCTGTTTGTAAGAAGTGCCGGCAATATTTCCGTCTTGGCGACCTTCGCAAAGCCAAAGCCTCCCACGCGGCGGACCAACCGGCGCAGCAGGGCCGCGAACTCAGACACGTCACCTGCTTCACGTGCGGGACTGCGTTGGATGTTCCCGCCACGGCGCAATCCACCATGTGCAAGCGCTGCAGCGCTCACGTCGATCTGCGCGATTATCATATCACCTCCACCGTCTCCAAAAATTTCAAAACCAAGGGTCGTTTCCTGATCGAGGAAACAGGCTACCTTCTCAACACCGACAGCATCGCCGGCGAAGTCATTCTCAAAGGCAAACTCCGCGGCAAACTGGCCGCCGATATTTTCCACATCTACCCTACCTCCGAAATCAAAGGTTCGTTCAAGGCTGGAAAGCTGATCATCCCTGCCATCACAAATTTCCGCTGGCCTGAAACGATTCCCGTGGACACCGCCGAAATCGCCGGCGAATTGGTGGGCAACTTGCAAGCCACCAGCACGGTGGTTCTCAAATCAACTGCTCGTCTGTTCGGCAACATCAAAGCCGGCGCCATCGTCATCGAAAGCGGCGCCGTCTGGGTCGGCCAGGCTCGGATCGGCCCGCTTCCAGAGCCACCCCCGCGCGAAGAATCTAAAGCACTCCCCCGTCCCAAAGCCCGGCCCAGCGCCGCTGCGTGAGCTTTCGGCGCGTCCGAACTCTCGCCAGGTTTTGGAGTGCGGCAGTCCCCTGCCGCTTTTCCTTCGACTCACCGATAACTGGCAGTGTGCACATCACATAAGGCCGGGCCACCTAACGCCAAAGCGCCAGAGGACTGGCGCAGTCCAAAAGCTTCGCCACTTCACGCGCGCGTCCGAACATCCGCCAGGGTTTGGAGTGCGGCAGTCCCCTGCCGCTTTGCCTTCGACGCCACACAAATGTGCACAACCGGAACAGTGCCCCGTCCGCTGCCAAAGCGGCAGGGGACTGCCGCACTCCAAAAACCTGGCGGGAGTTCGGACGCCCCCAATGTCCCTGTGCCGACGCGTTTTTTTCTCCACACCGGCCCTAAAGTCGGCTACCCATACATCCGATATCAATACGGGCCGTTTTTGATGCTAAAAACCTGAAAAAAGGGAGCTTGCCATGAACAAACTGCAAAGAAGCTGGATTTTGTTTAAATGTTCCGTCTCTGTGGTGCTGCAAAACAAGAAACTTCTCGTCTTTCCCATCCTGAGCTTCGTCTGCACTTTCGTAATCCTTGCTTTCGTGGTCACTCCGGTAGCATTTCAACGCACCGGCTACCACCTCAACCAGGGTCAGCACTGGAAAGCCGTCGGCGGAAGCCTGTTCATGGCCAAGACCGTTGTCGCTCATGCTCGCGATGGATCCACCTCTATGACCAGACTCAACCCCAAACCGATGGCCATCGGGATTGGCGCCACCGTTTATTTGGTGGCGATGTTCCTTGCCACCTTCTTCAACGTGGCCTTCTTTCATCAAATTCTGCAGGCGTTGCGCGGCGGTTCGGTCTCCGTTCGAGCCGGGCTGCAATTTGCCATCTCGAGGCTCCAAGCCATCTTTTTGTGGTCGTTGTTTGCGGGATTGATCGGCCTTCTGATCAAGACCCTCGAAGAACGACTGGAAGTCGTCGGGCAAATTGTCCTGCGAATCGTCGGGACTGCATGGAGCCTCGCTTCGGTCTTCGTCATCCCGGTGCTTATCGTCGAACCCGGCTCCAACCCGATCAATGTTCTCCGCAAGTCCGCCTCAACATTGAAAAAGACCTGGGGCGAATCTCTGGCCGGGTACGTCGGTCTTCAATTCGGCGGCTTCCTGGTATTTGGAGTGTCCCTACTTTTTCTTGTCGGCGCCGCCTTTGCTTCGGCCGCGCTGAAAAGCGGCGCACTTATGGGCGTCGCCGTGGTGCTTTGGATTTTCGGCCTCCTGGCTTTTGGCTACCTCACAAACGTCGCCAGCCAGGTCTATCGCTGCGCATTATATGTGTTCGCTGCTGAGGGCAACATCCCTCAGCCCTACAGCAATGAACTCCTGCAGATGGCCTGGAAAACCAAGAACGGGTAACCCTTCGTGCTTTCTCATTCCTTTAGTGCTGGTCATTGGTCATTTTCCAATTTCTTCAGCGCCCCTTCCTGTCTCTTTATTTCTTCCCGCAACAACTCCTCCGCCGACCACCCCTTTTGCTGAGCGTAAGCCGCCAATTCAAAAAGATTGCGCGCAAGCGCCTGTTTTGCCTTTGGTTTCCCCGCACAACCTTCAGTGTTCAGTAGCTTTGCTTTCCGCGCTTTCTTCACCAGCTTTTCCGCCCGCAACAACGAGGGCAGATGCTTTGGGATTCCATCAAGCACCGAAGGGCGCTCGTGTTTGGTCCCTTTCTTCTCGGCTTTTTTGATCTGCTCCCATTGCGCCCACACCGCCTCGACCGTCTTAGCGTCGCTCTCCCCAAACACGTGCGGATGACGCCGGATCAACTTTTCAACGATGTGCCGGGCGACCTTCTCGAAATCGAACGCGCCCCGTTCCGACGCAAGCTGACAATGAAAGACCACCTGCAGCAACAGGTCCCCAAGCTCTTCCAACATCTCATGGTCGTCTTCCGCTTCGATCGCATCCACCAATTCATAAACCTCCTCGACCGCGTGGAACCGAATGGTCTTGTGATCCTGTTCGCGGTCCCAGGGACATCCGTCGGGCGATCGGAGTTTCGCCATCACCTCCAGAAGATCGAGCAACGCACTCCGCTGCCGCTTTGCATTTGAAGCGTTTCCAACTGGCGCGACCTGCTTCATCAGAGAATTACGAGATCATCCCGATGCACAATCTCCGTGCGTGAGTTTTGGCGAGCAGCGATTTCGGTGGAACTGGCCCGCGAGATCCCGCGCGCAAATTCCGTCCCGTTCAGATCGCAAATACGGACGATATCCCCGGCGCTGAACGTCCCTTCGCACCGAATAATTCCTGGCGGAAGCAGGCTGCGACCCGATTCGAGCAACGCCTTGCGCGCCCCTTCATCGACAAAGAGCGATCCGCGTGGATGATGAAAAAATGCAATCCATCGCTTGCGCCCCTTGAGCTTTTGAGGTTGTGCGACAAACAGCGTTCCCTCCTCCTCGCCCGCCAGGACTCTGGTCAGGTTGTTTTCCTTCTTTCCCGACGCGATGATCATCGGGATTCCCGCGCGCACCACGATTTTCGCGGCTTGCAACTTCGAACTCATCCCGCCGACAGACGTCGGGCTGTCCGTTCCACCGGCCATCACTTCGATTCGTTCGTCGATTTGTTCGACCGTCGCAACGACCTTTGCGTCCGGCTTCCCAAAATTCTCCACCAATCCCTCGACCGTTGTAAGAACCACCAGCAGGTCTGCCGGCAGCAGCGACGACACCAGCGCGGAAAGCTTATCGTTATCCCCGAATTTCAACTCGGTAAACGAAACCGCGTCGTTCTCATTGATGACCGGGACGACTCCATTTTGGAGCAGTGTCACCAGCGTATTCCGCGCGTTCAAATGGCGTTCGTGATGCTGCAAATCGTCATGAGTGAGCAACACCTGCCCGACATGCAAATTGAACTTCGAAAAAAGCTTCTCATAAGTCGTCATCAATCGGGTTTGTCCGACGGCCGCGCAAGCCTGCATCTCCGCCAGGTCCGACGGCCGCTTTTCATACCCGAGCACCCCCATCCCCGCGCCCACCGCTCCGGAGCTAACAATCACGACCTGCTTCCCAGCCTGCTGTTGGGCCGCGATCTGGCTCACCAGGCGTTCCATCTGTGCCACATCAAGCTGGTTTCGGCTGTCGGTGAGAACACCGGTGCCGAGCTTCACCACAATCCTGCTAACATTTTCAAGCAACTTACTGCGCATGGCTACTTGCTGCAAGGCTATGCGTACGGCAGCACTCGCAACAGAAAAAACGCCCCGCACGACGAAGGATCGGAATTGAGGTTTCTGCCAGGTCAGATCGGCTGCTGTTTCTTGTAAAGACGAAACGAATAAACGATTGGAACCACTACGATCGCCAGGATCAGGGGGACGTAAATCCAAACATAGATTGCCGGCTGGAACTTTAGGCAGGCAACGAGCAATACGAAACCGGCTATAACCATCAGCTTGCCCGCCAGGCGATGCGTTTTGGCCCAGACCTCAGTGGATTCCAGCGTCCAGGGCGTACGCACGCCAACAAAGTAGTTGGGGCGAAGTTTGCCCATCAGATTGCCGAGTACGATCAACATTACTGCCAGTCCCACGCAAATAATCCGCGACATGTCCAGCGAAAGCCCGACACTAATTCCGAGAATAGCCAAAGCAACTGCGCACAGAAACGACGAGACGATCAATCTTACCATTCTAAAGGCGCGAAACGAACGGGCTTTATTTCCCGGCTCTTGACCTTTGACTTTAGGATCAATCAGGCAAACAAGCCAAATGAGCGCTATGGCCACGTTGAGCACCGGAACGAACAGAGCGCCAAAGGTTTTGCTCGCGTAACCATCCACGTTGCCGTGGATGTTCCAATGAATCGGCACTCGGGCCGGCAGCCTATCCCAAAGCAGGGCGGCGGCGCAGAAGGGAAGCGCGAGAATCAGCAGTTGCAGCCATTCGGTTTTTAGTTTTTTCATAACGGAGCCCCTTTTTTTTGAGTTTCATCAGCCAGGAGATGCAATCGTCGAGCACAGAGCTGCTGAGCGAATAGACAATAAACTGCCCGTTCTTTTCTGCGACAATCAAATCGGCCTGTTTGAGCAAATCGAGATGATGAGAGATGCTCGGTTTGCTGATGGCAAAGCAATCGGCGATCTCGCCGGCGGTCATGTCTTTCTCCCGCAGCAGTTCAAGAATCCGTCGGCGGGTCGGGTCGTCCAGCGCTTTAAAAAGAACGTTCATTACTTTGATATTTAGACAAATATCTAATTAATGTCAACCTTTTTTCCGAGACACGTGCACACTTGAACGCTGCCGCGGTACCTGCGTAAGCTTCGCCGCCGGAAAAACGCAACGCGTGAATCGCAACCGTATGCTCGAGATGGCAGCCGATACTGCCACGGTCTGGGATATTATCGTCATTGGCGGTGGCGCGACCGGCCTGGGAGTGGCCGTGGACGCGGTCGCGCGAGGTTATCGAACGTTGCTCCTGGAAAAGGGAGATTTCGCTCACGCGACCTCCAGCCGGAGCACCAAGCTGATTCACGGCGGCGTTCGCTACCTCCAGCAAGGCAATCTCAAGCTGGTTCGCGAAGCGCTTTACGAACGGGGCTTGTTGCTGCGCCATGCGCCTCACCTGGTGCATCCCATTTCTTTCGTGATCCCAAACAACTCGTGGTGGGACGCAGCCTTTTATGGATTCGGGCTTAAACTTTACGACATTATGTCGGGGCGATTTACCATCGGTCACTCGCGGCACCTTTCACGAAAGCAAACGCTCGAACTGCTTCCATCCGTAAAGACGCAACGCCTCATCGGCGGCACGTTATATTTGGACGGCCAATTTGATGACGCGCGCCTGGCGATCGAGCTTGCCCGCACGGCGGCCGACCTCGGCGCCACGGTCATCAATTACATGCCCATAACAGCGCTGATCAAGGAGAACGGGCGTGTTCGGAGCGTGGTGGCGCACGAGAGCGAAAGCGGTCGCGAATTTGAATTCAAAGGCCGGGTGGTTGTCAACGCCACGGGTATCTTCGCGGATTCCATTCGGCGTCTGGATGATCCTTCGGCGAAAATCAGCATTTCTCCCAGCCAAGGGGCGCACATCGTGCTCCCGCGATCGTTCCTCCCCGGAGGTACCGCCTTAATGGTGCCGAAGACCGATGATGGCCGAGTTCTGTTCGCCATCCCGTGGCACGACCGCGTGGTGGTAGGCACCACCGATACGGCTGCAGCCGAAATCGAGGCCGAGCCTCGTCCATTGCCAGCGGAAATCGAATTCCTCTTGACCCATGTCAGCCGCTACCTGGCTAATCCCCCGCAACCTGGCGACATTCTCAGTACCTATGCAGGACTCCGGCCCTTGGCCAGGCCGGCTACCATTCGCAGTAGCGCACTCATTCCACGAGATCACGCGATCACTATTTCCGGTTCGGGACTGGTCACGGTCACGGGCGGCAAGTGGACGACCTATCGGAAAATGGCCGAGGATACTGTCAGCCGAGCCATTGCAGTGGCCAGCCTGCCCCAAAAAGCGTGCCGCACGCACGACCTGGCGCTCCATGGTTGGAGTGATGCCGCGGTGGACGGAGATCCACTATCCATTTATGGCTCGGAGGCCACCGCCATTCGCGCTCTCAGCAAAGAAAATCCGGACTGGATGAAACCGCTCCACCCTGCCCTGCCCTACATCGTCGCCGAGGTGATTTGGGCGGTGCGCCATGAGATGGCCCGGACGGTGGAAGACGTGTTGGCTCGAAGAACTCGCGCACTCTTCCTGGACGCGAGAGCCAGCATAAAAGCCGCCTCGCAAGTAGCCGCGCTGCTTGCGCAGGAACTGCAACGCGATGCAACCTGGGCACAGCAGCAGGAAATGGCATTCGCCCAGACTGCGCAGCGCTACTTGCCGTAGCAGGCGGAGCGCGGACAGGCTGTACAGCCTGTCCGCGCTCCATTTCTATCGAATGATTTTCTCGAATATTTCCCTGAAAGCGCCGAACGCTGCCAATAATCCCAGCAATACCAGGGAGAGCGCTGAGACGGCAATTCCGGCAATGGCCAGGCCACGACCGCCTCTATTCGGATCGGCGTTAGTTTTCGAGAGCGCGAGTATTCCCAGGATCAGGCTGACCAGGGCCAAGGGCTGGCAGCAGACCAGCGAAATGCAGCCCACGACGAGGCTCGCCATGGCCATGCCGTTGTCTTGCTGAGGGGCAGGCAAACTGCCGGTTGCGTAGACTGTCGCCGGTCCAGCTTGTGCCAACGCGGGCGCGAATTCAGTGAAATCAGAGAGCGGTTTCCACCCGATAGTCCCCTCGAGCTGCACGAGGCTCCGAGCGTTGAGCCGCGCCTGCAGTATCCAGGCCCGAATCTGGTCGGCCGAAACCGGCCCATATTCCCGCTGATCCGCCCCAATGATTCGATACATTCGATCCTTTGCTCGTCGCGGTCATGAATAGAGCAGTTGAAGCGCGCGTTTGTCGATGTGGAAAATGCTCGCCGAAATGACGAAAGGAATGACTAAGGTCTAAGCCCGAACTTCCCATGAACGTGGG
>Ga0137394_10001115_pt1 | contig 19370 bp, 27 predicted proteins | sample czobulk116metaG_FD_108278 | JGI IMG/M metagenome (GOLD analysis project Ga0137394, IMG submission 108278) | Vadose zone soil microbial communities from Angelo Coast Range Reserve, California, USA - czobulk1.16 metaG | ecosystem: Environmental > Terrestrial > Soil > Vadose zone | place: USA...
ATGGTGGATGCGTGCTCGGAAGCAATGGTCTCTTAGAAAGACACCTTAAGGAGACGTGGCTCGCAGGGATGATGGAGAATGTGTGAGATCAACATTGCAATTACACCCGCCACTAAGGCGGAAGATGTGGTGTTAGGTACGGTATCGCTATGTGCAACCCATCCTGCTGTAAATAATAGAAAAAAGAACAAAAGATGAACGTTGAACGCGGATCGTGATGGTATGGTGATGTTACAACAAAAAGTCCTTGCGTTTTACACGGGTATCCGTCGTCCGATAAGGGTAGGATCGGCAACAGACAAAAAAAAGGATATTGCAGGTAGAGCAGGGACGAGTGTGGGTGGGGTGGTGTGTGGAGCGTGAGCCGAAAACAAAAAAGGTACGAGGAATGAACTCCGCACAAAAGACAAAAAAGTGTGATCAGATCAGAATCCTCCGAGGCATCCGTCGAGCTCGGGCAGCGCAAACTCGCTCTTCCGCATCGACGAGCGTGGGCTAGCGCGGGACCGACTATGGCTCCGGTGCTCCTTCCTCGGCTTCTCGCGCTCGTTGGCGTGCGGAAGGAAGGACAGAGCGGCTTCGCTGCCCGCGCCATCGACGATGGATATGGGCGGATGGCCCGTAGAAAGGAAATGCATCGGATCTGGTGGTACGGTGTTGACGTCCGATTCGTCCGACTCGGACGAGGACAGATCCAGGACGAGCGGCGGCATCTGTTGTTGTTGTTGTTGTTGTTGCTGTTGTTGTTGTTGCTGCTGCTGCTGCTGCTGTTGCTGCTGCTGCTGTTGCTGTTGCCAGCAGCCAGCCGCCGGGTCCGACGGCAGGGCATCGCGAAAAGCGTGCGGATGGAGCGCAGCGCCTTGGGTTGCAGATAAGCTGTGCCTACTGTAGGAGGACGGGGTAGGGGAGGAGGGGTATTCGCCGGAGGGGGTGTAGGTGCGTTCGTTGCGCGCGGGGAGGGCGCAGAGGTTCGGGACGACGACGATCGGAGCGCGGTCGTAGATCGAGGGCGAGTGGGTGAGGTGCGTTTGGCACAGGCCCGGAGCGGGCGGGAAGTGCACGCGTGGGCCGCCCACGACGGAGGCACACAGGGCAAAGGGGAATGGGCTGCTGTTTGCGGTAGCAGTAGCGGCGGCGGCGGCGGATGCCGCTGCCGCTGATGGGTCAAGGCCTGGGGTCGTCACGGTGCTGCTGTGTTTGAGACATGGGCGTAGGGCAGTGCTACTTCTCCGGGACATTCGCGAGGCAGGCAGTGAAGAGAAGACAGTCAATGTCGGGGTTAGGTCAATGCTAGTAGGTAGAGTACAGTACCCCCAAGTGGGAGAAGAGTGGAGTTTTATGAGAAACGAAATAGTGTTGTGACGACGACGGGCGAAGTGGCAACAATCAGTTGCGGTTGTGGACCTTATAAGGATGGCATGGGACGTGGTGCTGAGCGTTGATTTGAACCGTCGCCACGGTACCAAGATTCCGAAACGGGCGCGTATCATTCCGGCCGGATCGCCGGTGTCGGATCGGCCTCGTGTGTTCCTGTTGTCAAAAGGGCTCTGACAGACTAGCGTGAGCGTTCGTGATCTCTCCTCTAGCCAAAGTCCCTCAGGTGTGTGAAGGTGCTGAAAAAAATATCGTCCTTGCGCTTTGTAAATTCCGGATCTCCGGGGGGTAATCCGGCCTCTTCGTTGACCGTTATCTATCGGCCTGGCCTGACAGTTAACGTCCATCCATCCCTCAGTTGACACGCTGTAGGCTGTAATGACAGCTGCCGATGTGGTCCCCTCCACTACTGCATCGACTGTGGAAATACAGAAGTAAAATGTGCTACAACTCGTAGCCGCTATCCACATCATATGGTATTAACACTGGCGCTGACGATCCGAGCTCCTTTCTCCTTCCTATTCGAGTGGAACCCGTTTATTCGTTTATCGATAGTCGGGTATCCGTAAGATGTATTGCAATTGGTCATCCACCGGTCGCATGATCCTGCTAATGAGAGAACCTGTCTGTGGTGCGCGTAAATAACATTCAACAGTTTTACGGGGCCCCTCGCAACTAATTATACACACAAAGATACCGTCAGATCTTCGATACAACGTTCGTTCGTTGCGGAGGAACCAGGCTGCGTGTTGCATCCAATGCGTGGTAGTGATAAATGCAGAGTAAATGGAAGAACTACGGTAATGATCCAGTGTAAAGAAAAGGGAAATAGGAATAGGAAAGGAACGAGAGCGAAACACGTGTTTCAACGTTCCCAGGGATTCACAGCGAACATGGACGACGACTTCTTCACGCTCGCGTTGTTGACAGACATGCCAGTCGGAAACGTCTGAAAAGACCAAGGATCACGCTCCGTCGCAAGGCTCGCGTTCGAAGTACCACTATCAGTGTTTGAGGGTGGCACCGTCGAGCCCACCGCGGCGAAAGGTGTGGAGCGAAAAGGGTTCCCGATCGGTGCGGCCCCGAAATTGCCGAAGGTGTCTTTGTCCGGGACCTCTGGAGCCCACGATGCTTCATCTTGGCCTTTGAACGAGAGCGAGGGGCCTGCCGTGTCGCGAGAGTGGGGAGAAACCGTAGGCGGTGAGGGGGTGCGTGAGGCATCGTCATCATCATCTTCGCCGTTCGCATCCTCGGACCCGAATGGACCGGCATCACGCATATCGCCGATGGACAGAGTTCTTGCGGATGGAAGTTCTGGAGAGCCGAAGCCCGAGGGCGGGATAGATTGGAGTTGTGTAGCGGCAGTACCTTGCGGCGGGAGTGGAGGCGCGAATTCCAGTCGTACGACTCCGCTGGCATCTCGCTGGTCTTGTGGCCCCCCTTGGATATCGTCAATAACGGCCCTCATCGCAGCGAGGTCGAAACCGGCGTGCGGCGGCAATTCCGAAGGAATATCATCGGCTACGTCACTGGATTGATGCCCAGTTCCCTGAGTAGGTAGTGCGGACGTCGAAGCTTCCGTTGCATTGGCTTCGCGCGGGGGCAGGTCGCGATCGTCCGTAGACCGTCGTTCTGACTTTTGGGTTTCTCCGACTGAAGTAACCGAGGGTGGGTATGACGTTGATGCTGAACTGTTGGGGGTTTGCGACTTTCTTCCCGAAAACCAGCCCTTCTTCGGGTCTTCCCCTTCGCGCACCACGATGCGGTCTTCTTCGAAGTCGGGTTGCTATAGATTGATCGTCGCAATTCAAACCTCGGATCCAAGTCAACGATTATTGCAAACTGCGCTCACCTCGGGTTCATCGAAGTGGTCAGCCGAGACCGGAAAGCCCAGCTGATCCAGTATCAGTGGCATGAATGTACGGTAACTTGTATGCCCCGAAATCTTATCGGTGATGTCAATGTTCTCCAGCCCTGGAACATTCTCCACAGGACGTAGGCCAGCAACGGTCCCCACACCACCACTTGTCGCGCGGAAAAGGTAATTCAGAACCCAATCAGTGCGCGCAAATCCGTTCACGAAGCGGCCCGAGACTACAGAGCGAACTTGGAACCACGACTTTTGTGGGGCCGTCAGGGGGGCACCCAGCAAAATGACGTCCTGTACAACGCCGTATCCCTTTTGCTTGGCGAGCTCCAGCAAAGCGTAGAAAATGACGCGTGCGCCAAGAGAGAATCCGATGAGAGTGACTGGTCGGACGCCTAAATGGCGCCGAATGAGAACGTCGGCCAGGACGCTACCTGCCGCTTTGGCTCGATCAAGCGCGTTGTTCCAGGGGTTGTCAATCAAGTACCCCAGTTTCGTCAGGACTGTACGAGGCGGGCATGAGCTACGGGAACCTAAATGCAAAAAAGGAGCACGCTCACTGATAGGCCACTGCAAAGCAGACATTAGTGCCGTCATGGCGGTCGCTGCCAAAACTGTCTGTCCGATTTGAGAGAGAATCTCGGCAGTCATGATCCGCAATGCGCTTCCAGTCTCACGGATCATCTCAGGTTCCCATAAGATGCTGAAGACATCCCCTACAACGGGGTCAAGGACGCTGAACGGCAAGCGAGGATCGTCCAGCTCTCCATTCAGAAATCTAATGTAAAATGACCACGGGCAATTATTGAGAAACCAGAGAGACCTGCCCAGAACGCGAACACGAGGCTTACCCTGGCACAGTGATTATGGCATTGACCCGCTTGTTGTTGTGTAGCGGCAGGATATCAAATGTTCGGACAGCCCCAGTTCTCCGCGCCATACCGCTGGCTGCTATGCCAGATCCTGTCAGGACACCTCCAGTTGTTATGACTGCAGCACCTCCGACACCACCGAGGAATCCAGTTGTTCCAGATATGCCGATTGTTGTAAACGCTGCACCAAGACCTGCTCCAATCACTGGCGCGAGCAGACCTGCCGATAACCCAATTACAAGCCCACCGCCTGGCAAACCAAGAGTTGGTGAATTTGTGCTACTGCAAGCAAAAAGGTGTAAACATACCAAGAGTAGCCAAACCGACCATCATGTATCGTCGCCGTCGCGAGGACTTCTGCCGACCGTCAATGATCTCCCGCTGTTCCATGTTTTCGACGTCCTCTTGGATCTCGAGGGCCTCCGTCACCCTTTGTTCAAACTTGATCACGTCCAGCCAACCAAAGCCAAGGTGGATGGCGATCACCTCAAGTAGCACTCGCGATCTCGCATCGTAAACACTATCTGCGATCAGGACCAAGAATAGGTCGCACAGTACGGTCCACCGGATATCAAGCGTCACGTTCTCGTCCGCAGCCGAAAGTGAGGTGGATACACCGGGTACGGCCGCGGTAGATGTCGTCTCCAAGATTCGCGAGGTCGTTTGGAATGTCTCTGATTTGGCGGTCGACGAAGGGCCGTTTGGTGTCGGGTTGGAGGGCTCGACCATGGTAATTTCGGATATGTCATCAGACTCGGATGACGCTTTCGCCTCTGCTTCTGCTTCCTGCAGCTCTGCCTGCCGTTTGGCTTCCGCGGGGTCGTATTCGGGGTTAGCAACGGTATGTGTCGTCATGAGAGCGGGCACCAAATCGCTGGGTTGTAACCCGTGTCCGGCCAGACTCTCAATCATTTTCTGCTCTGAGAGTCAGATCAGCACTTCCAGTGAACACCGCGTAGTTAGCCCCCGACGTACCTGCCGTTGCCAGTTCCATATGATAATACAAACGGCCCAAGATCTTCAGCCGCCACAACTCCATGTCCTGGATGGCAGACTTGGAATTCTTGCCAATGAGCTTCTTCAATTTCGTCACCATCTCCGTCGATACGAGTGCGCAGAGCCCGACGTAAGCGATGCGCTGAGCCTCGGTGAGCATGTTCTTCGTTTGCCGCATCTGGCTGAGCGGCGTCATGGCCTGGTCCTCATCGAACAGATATTTCGTACGAAGATGGACTTCGTCCACATCATCCTCCTCGCGCATGCGCAGTCGCGTGTACTCGCTCTCGTTCTGGTCGACCTTTGATCGCCACTCGTTGCCCTTATAATCGATATCCAAGATGGCTCCCGTCGCGTTGCTCATGCCTCCTCCTCCTTGGCTATCCTTCTTCGCCTGTGGGTTGTAGCGGTATATCTTCTGATCCTCTTCATCTAGCCCGCCAGCGACCCCGGCGAATTCATCCGAATCGCTGACAATGGGCATGTCTTCCCAGCCGTCGTCATCAAAGAAGTTATCGAGTGATGTGGATAGCGGTGGCGGGATGGACATTATGAAATATTAGGAGTGTACTATGAAACTCAGGAGACCAAGGGACCGAGGAAGGGTCTGGTAAGGGGGAAGCGGATCAGGCGGCGGCCAATTGATGTTTCCCACGTGTTCATCGCCACCAGCTGACTCGGATCACTGGCAGCAGCTAATATTGAACTTGCAGCTGTAGATGTAGCAGAAACAAGTACATGTTGCCAGTGGAGCGTGATCCTCTCCAAAAGCACCAGGGTCGTGGTACCGAACGATCACCCCTGGGTGTCGCCATTCATTTGTGTCAACCCCCACGAAAAAAGGGTACATCGGGAGCAAACTGCGTGGTTGTCGTGAAGGACGGTAGAGCCTCAAATGACAAAAATACGCCAAGACAGAAACACGACGGTTTACGACTTCGTCCTCTCTTTCGACTCCTGCTTTTCCTGTATGCGTTGGCGAGCCGCTTCCTGTTTCAATGCGGCCTTGACCCTCCTTTGCCGCTTCCTTCGGCCTTTGCCCCGTTTCGGGCCCTCTATAAGGATTGGCTCCGCAAGACGTTGCTTTCGTGCGACGAGCTTCTCGGCGCGAACCCTCTCCCGCTTTTTGTCGCGCTTTCTCAATGTGCTCATCGACGATTTGAGTAATGCGCCATATACGCTGAGGAACTTGTCCAATTGCCCTGATGTTATCTGTGTCATAATGAACGTTGAGCAGTGAAATCGCCGTGGGTGAATAGGAACGTGCGCACATGTGTAGAGATCTTCACATCCTTCCCGTCGGTGGCGCGAATGATACATGGATATTCTCGGGTGTCATCAGCAGAATCCATCGTCACATCGTCCCCGTCATGAGTTACTGTTAGACCGAATAAGAGCTAAGAAGGAGATGGCAATCAAGTCAGCAGTGCTCACATCTTTTATGAGTGAGCCATATCGTTCCATGATCCTTCGTTGATTGAAACAGCGAAGACAACCGGGATAGGAACTAGCACAGCTGATAATCGGTCATTCTGCCATAGTTCCTTGACAAGTCGGTACACTCACTGTATCGTTGTCCACCAGCTGCATGAAATAAGACACAAAGCTCGTCGACAAACGCAGGCCAAGGAATTGGTGGAGTAGGATTACGTAATACTCAATGGCGACACATCCGCACAAGTCTAAAAGTTTTCTTTGCGAAACAGCTTTTAGCATTCGACGAGTGACTCATATGTCCTTTGACGTTCACCGCACCAGCCGTGCACCGTGATGCACCACTTGAACACGCACGCGATGTTCCCAGAGGCACAAGATGGCGCATCGCTCTTACTAGCGTTCCATGCGCGACCTCAAACAGCCGTCCTCATCCTCGGCGGAGGTCAACTCGCCGCCTCTCGCGCATTCTCCGCACTTGAGGCCAACTACGAAGTGGTCATCATGGTTCCCGGCGGCTGTCCCTCAGTTTGTGAGGAGCTCGCCTGGCGCGCCTCCCACGCGCAGCTCACCATCGTCGCTTCCGAGTCCAGCAGCAGCAGCCCTGCTGCGAGCATCGAGGAGGAGCGTCGTGACGACCTCGCGCTGGCCAGCTACCTCGACACACACCTCTCCGTCCGCCTCGTCTTTGTCTCGGACACCGTGCTCGGTGGCAACAGCACCGCGCCACGCCGCAGCCGCGCGTCCGCGGAGCAACTCTACGGCGTGTGCCGCGCCCGACGAGTGCCCGTGAACATGACGGACATGCCAGACCTGTGCGACTTCACCCTGTCATCCGCACACCGCGTGCCAGGCACGCCCCTCCAGCTCGCAGTGACGACGAACGGGCAGGGGTGTCGTCTCGGCGCGCGCATCCGGCGTGAACTCGTCGCCCGGCTCCCGCGTGACGCGGGCACGGCTGTCGCGCGTGTGGGGGAGCTGCGCCGCCTTGCACGCGCGGAAAGCGAGGCAGATGACGAGCCTCAGGCTCCGACCCCAAATCGACCTGTGCCCCAACGGAGCTTGACCGGGGAAGAGACGGACGCCGAGCGTTCGGCGCGGCGGATGCGCTGGGTGGCACAGATCAGCGAGTATTGGTCGTATTCACAGCTCTCAAGTCTCACAAAAGAGGGGATGGAGAAAGTCCTGAGCGATGATGGGCTTGACGTTCCCTCGGAATCAGCACGGGGTGACATCGGAAAGAGCTCACGGCATGGACTTGCTGTCGCCCCATCGTCACCTCGTGGCACCATCTTTCTCGTCGGTTCCGGTCCAGGTCACCCGGACCTGCTCACGGTGGCAACGCGTGATGTCCTTACAAAGGGGGCAGATCTTGTCCTTTCAGACAAGCTCGTGCCAGCGGCGGTACTCGAACTCATACCAAAAAACGTCGAGGTTCGTATTGCTCGCAAGTTTCCCGGGAACGCCGAGGGTGCGCAGCAGGAGATAATGGAAGCTTCCATCGATGCAGCAAGCCGTGGGTTGACGGTCGTGAGGGTGCGCTATCAAACCCCTCTTTGGCTATCGATGGTTTGTCTGATGGAAAACGCAGCTCAAACAGGGTGACCCGACAGTATACGGGCGTGTGGGTGAAGAGATACTTTATTTCCGCGAAAGGGGCTTCGAGTCTGTCGTCGTCCCTGGAGTCAGTTCTGCACTTGCGGGTCCCATTTGTGCGGGTATTCCGGTCACGCAACGAGGCGCGGCAGAGTCGTTCATCGTATGCACCGGAGTCGGGCGGCAGGGTCACGATGTTGTACTCCCGGGCTATGAACGGAGACGCACGCTTGTCATTCTCATGGGCGTGGCTCGGATTGCGCAGGTCCTTGAAACTTTACAAACCCCACACTCAGCTGGCAGACGTGATGGCCCCCCGTATCCTACACATACACCAATTGCCATCATCGAGCGAGCCTCGATGCCTGATCAACGAGTCATCACGTCGACTCTAGCCCATGTCACGACAGCCTTGGAAAGCAGCGGAGCACAACGACCACCAGGAATGATTGTTGTTGGATGGTCCGTGTTGTCGTTGTGGGGGAGCGGAGACATTGCCATCCTAAACGAAGGTGCGGAACAAGAGGACGAGTTGCGGATAGGACGATGGTTGGATGGGCAATCTTGGAGAGTGGTTGAGGGATTTATCGGTGGTTGGGAGAGTGTATGAGGTCGCAGCATCTTGTTGTAAATCTCTGTTGAAAAGTAGAGTAATCCTCGGTTCAACACTGGTTCGCCCAAGGGCCGGCGCGGAACACGGAGTTTCCCGAAGAGAAAAAACCCACCGAAATGCCGACGCGCTCGCCCCAATAATCTCCTGCCATCGTCGTCGCTGCTGTCGCTAGCCACCCTCCTCCACCTTCTTCCAGACAGCCAGCCATGCGCACGCAACTAATATCTACCCTCCTCCGCGCCCGCCCTGCAACCGTCTCGCGCGTGACGACGCCGATGCTCGCCCGCTCGTCATCAAACGCACATCACCAAGAGACGTTCGAGTCGTTCACGGAGCGCTACGTGAACTTTTTCCAATCGGCGGAGGACCTCTTCGAGGTCCAGCGCGGGCTGAACAACTGCTTCGCGCACGACCTCGTGCCCGCGCCCGCCGTCGTCGAGTCGGCGCTCCGTGCGTCGCGCCGCGTGAACGACTACGCCACCGCGGTCAGGATTTTGGAGGGCATCAAGGAGAAGGTGGAGAATAAGACCCAATACCAGGCATATCTGGATGAGCTCAAGCCGGTTCGAGAAGAGCTGGGTGCGTTTCTGACTCTGCCACGAATATCCCACTCGGCCCTGTCATCTTACCTTTTTTCGCTCCGTCCAGGCATAGACACAAAAGAAGACATGTTTCCTTCGTAGACTGCATATATCATTACTTTAAGTGAGCCTAGCCGTGATTATTTTCTCTGACCCCCGCTGACACCTTTGTTAAGAGTATGTTGGCAGCACAATAGCTAGTTTGTTCCCCATGCTGTGCAATGCGGACCTTTTTATTAACCGCTCCTCCCCAATCACAACGGTCCTCCGCTAAACACTCCTTTGAGATGGATAATGCTAATTCCGTCTCCCTGGTCAACGTTTAAGACATATTCACTCGCTCCTTTCACCCTCAGTACATCCATAAGATAAGCTTGTTCTCTTCGAAGAGAGCGCATATATTTGATTTCGTTGAAAGCTTGCCTTGAAGCTGAATTGGTTATCACGTGCTGAGAGTAACAGTGTGTTCTGTTTGTTTGGTCCACATGTTTGACGCTTCGCGTTGCCCTTTGGCCTGGACTGGGCTTGATTCTAACAATTCCCTAGCCATCCCTTTTAACGCCCCACAGCATGGTTAAGTTTCCGAACATCCGCCTCCCCTTTAATATCAAATTTCTTACTACGAGCAACAAACTTTTGTCTGCGCTCAGAAGGACTCGCAAACTGATAAACAACATCGTGATGCCACATCCTGTATGAGTCCCCTCTTTTTTTCTTGCGCGAATTACACCGCCAAATGCGCCTCTAGCCAATCGAGGTACCACGTTCCTACACAAGCTCGCGGCGTCCCCGTGCGCACATGGCCTTTTGCTTTTCCTCTCGGAAGCTTATTTTCGTCCTAGTTGTCGTCTACCCTATAACGAAGATACTTCCGACGATGCCCTCAGAGAACGATTGGGAGGCCGCGAACTTATCGACTCCAGAAAGCAAGTCCGGGCAACTCGATGCACCCTCAGCAGACAGCATGGTATGCTGGCGTGCTCTGCACACAAGAAGTGCATTGACTCATCATCTTTTCACGTTTCAAGCAGCATATATCTAGTCCTGACAATCAAGTAAGTCCTCTCTTTTCCGCCCTGATGTTTTTCGTTCGAGTTCGGTACTCATCTACCTCAGCATCATGGAGGTGTGGTTGGTACGGCTTGTCGGGTCAATACTCTAAGGCGAACCAAGGGAAACATATGCTCAATCAAGCACGGGCACAAAACCGCGATCTCTTTGTCGTCGTCTCAGCCGAACACTCACCACGCGGTCGAGGATCATACCCGCTCGCCGTCTCCCAGATCAGGACCTAAACCACTTACGCCAATCCTCGAGCAGGGAGACTCATTGGAGTTAGTCGCTGACACTGTCTCTCTGAGCGACAGTACCAACAGTCTACTCGTAAATCCGGCCGACAGCGCTATGCCAATCCTCGAGCAAGGAGACTCATTGGAGTTAGTCGCTGACCTTGCCTCCCCGAGCGACAGTACCGACAGTCTACTCGTAAATCCGGCCGACAGCGCTATCTACTTCATAGATGGGGATTCCGGGGCACTCTTCCGCGTACAGCATGCCTCAGGTGCTTTCACCTCAACCGAGCAGTTCGTACTCGAGCGCTCCAGCCTCACGTCCTCCCTGTCCCTACACATAGGCAGTCCTCCTGCTCCCGTTACCACCGACCTCGATGCGCACCTCGAGTCGCTACCCTCCTTCGTGCTTACGCTCCCCACACCGGCGTCTCCTCACTCACCCATCTTCTCACCTGGGGTACATTTCACGACCGAGAAATTCCTCGGTGCCACCGAGGCCGCTTCCCCTAGAGACCGTGCGCCGACGCTTCCACAGTGCGATCATATGCAAGGGCAAGGGCATGGGCACGGGCAGGGCAAAGAGGGTAAGCTATGTCGCGCATGCGAAATGCAACTGCTCGCCTGTCGCGTGTGGTACCAGAATGTCGACGGCGGAGCGCGTGCGGCGTTGCACGAGCCGTTTGTACGTCCCGCTCAGAGCACGGTGCGCACTCGCGCCGTGCTCGCTTCTCTGGGCGTTGGCGCTCCTCAATGTCCTTCGGGTGTCGTCTTGGGGATTGCGAGCGGGCGGGACGAAAGTGAGAGTGTCCGAGACAAGGACGAGGACAGGGACGACGGGGACGACATCGGCGACCCGGGTTCTTTGGCGATCGAAGCTCCACCGGCGGCAAGCTCCAGATTCGTACCGCTCGGCTGGGCGATTTCATGGTCCAGGGTGGTTCTCGGAAAGATACGGAGACGCCTCAAATCGCCGTCGCTGTCTATGTCGACAATACGGTGTGGCAACAGACGTCGCAAATGTCGCCATGTATGACAGACATCTTCCTCTCTTGCCTGGGAACCTTGCTTCGCCCCAGAGAAATGTTGTACTGCGTTCACTTTTCCTTCACCTCAATGAAATGTTTTTGGTCATTGGACTCGTTAGACCCTCGGGCTCGCTTTGGGTATGAACCTCGACGCTATTTTTCTTCACCATTTGCGATGTTTCGCACCATACAATCACGCTCACGCTCACCAGGTGAGGATCAAGAAAGTGAGCTGTAGTACTTACGGCATATGATACGAGTGACGGGGACTCGGAGTGTTTGTCTTGATCCAAATTTCCGCATCATTGGACGCCACCATGGATAAAGTACTCTTATGGTCGTGGTCCGCGTCTTGTATGTCGTTGCCCGCTCAGTCGGCTACTCATCGCCTTTGAGTGGCTGCCGGGAGTACTAGTTAATATACTGTACGTAGGTCACGTTCAGGATAGGAATTTAGAGCAACACGACGGCCTCAGTGGGGCCAAGAGTTTCACCTTTCGCAAACACCTTGGCTTGTTGGACCCTCTCCCTAAGGCAAAAAGATTGCTCATGTGAGGAGTGGAGTGTGGAGTGTACGCCGAGCTATTATTAACCCAATGATGTCAATCAAACGTCAAAATCTTCGCTAAATTGTCTTGGAAGATCGACTAGTGTCGTACATTTTTTCCGATCTGCGCGCCCCTGTCCATTTTCAACATGGAAGAACGTGTTATGAGACATCAGCGAGTCTCGCGTACTCTAGCGGTGGCATCTTTGCCCCCGGTCCGCACCGAATGAATATAAATATTTCCATATATGGTGCAAAACACCACATCTACATCTACGGTCTTAGTGCGGGCGGAACATGGTATCTCTCTTCACAGATTTTAGGTAAACGCAGCGCCGACTGGGAAACCAACGAGAAGGGTAGGCGAGTGGCCTTTTCCGTGAAGTTGAGGTGAGGGGGAACGGCGAGCACACTGGCAGGCACTTGGCACATGCGGACCAGTCCTCACTTGCCACCGTGACGAGCACGCATCGTACGCATCCCCGGGCCCTCGGGTTCCATGCAAATTTCAATGAATCGCTCGATTACGATCGCTCGAGGCTTCGACGTTTGAGCTTTTTTTTGTCTCCTTCCAGTCTTCTTCTTCCTCGCCTCTGACTGGGTTATAAAGGATGGCATTCGTGCAGGGTCGTGCCGCTTGGTTTGGGGACTTTTTTTCTTTCCTTCGCCATAGTCACTCCTTGAAATGTTCTCGTCCGCTGCGTCTACTGTTCTCCTCACCCTCGCTGGTCTTCTCCCTTCCGCTCTAGCGTCGTTCGGCCCGAGCTTCCCGTATGGGGCGCAGAAAGTCCGCGGCGTGAGCCTTGGGGGATGGCTGGTGCTCGAAGTACGTTGTTTTTTTCGGAGGGGACCTCTTTCTGTGTGAAATGTATTGACACACCCCATCACGTGTAGCCGTGGATCACACCCAGCATATTCGACAATACCGAAGACCCCAGAATCATTGACGAGTGGACGTTTGGACAATATCAGGATCGAAATGTTGCGATGGCGGCTCTCGAGTCCCATTGGGACACCTGGATAACAGAGGCCGACTTTGCCGCCATTGCCGCTGCCGGGTACGTACGCGCAAAAGGCTCCTTTACTTGGCAATGTTGGCTGATGCGCGTTTACTATCTTTTAGCTTAAACCACGTGCGGCTACCAATCGGGTATTGGGCCTGGGACGTCGGGGCAGGCGAACCGTACATCCAAGGACAACTCCATTACCTCCGCAGAGCTGTGAGGTGGGCCAAAAATAATGGTCTAAAGCTGATCATCGACTTGCATGGCGTACCCGGCAGCCAGAACGGGTACGGATATGTGTTATTTTTAGCGAACGCCTGTCAGGAGAGAAAGCTAACGCCTAGCGGTGCCGATCCCGGTTCACCATACCGCCATGCAGTTTCGATAACTCGGGACAACATATGTCTTCCCCGCAGTGGCAAACGAGCGCATCAAACATCGATCGCACCAACAACATTTTTCGACAAATCGCGAACGAGTTTGGTCCCCAGTTTCAGACAGTGGCTGCCATTCAGCCAGTGAACGAGTTCGTCCCGAGTCTTCTGGCGCCGGGTCGGTGTGGCTAACAACCAAAAAACTTAGGCCCGCCGGGTTTTATAGCCAGGAATTGATCGATACCACTCGCCAATACTACTTGAGTTCATACGCGACCCTCAGATCATCGTCAACGAACACCTTGCAACTGATCCACGATGTCTTCCAACCTCTCAGCTCTTGGAATGGCTGGGAACGCCCGCCGCAGTACCAGGGCGTGGCCATGGACACCCACATCTACCAGATGTTCACCGTTGCTGTGAGTCAAATTCCCTTTGGGCATCGATCTACATGCCGGAGACTAAATGACATACGAACGACGGGTAAACTAACTTCTCTCTTCCAGGGCAACCAGATGTCGGATTCGGAACACATCGCCAGCGCGTGCTCGCACGACAGCGAGCTGCAGAACTTTGATAGGACCCAGCTACGGACCATCGTGGGGGAGTGGACGCCCGCGATGACGGACTGCGCAAAGTACTTGAACGGACGGGGCGTCGGCTCGCGCTACGACGGGACTTACCCGGGCGCCACCCGCGTCGGCAGCTGCAACGGGCTCACCGGAAACGCCGCGAGGTTCAGCTCGAGCTTCAAAGCGTTCCTGAGGCAGATGTGGGAGGCTCAGGTCGTCACGTATGAAAAGGCGAGTGGGTGGATCATGTGGACGTGGAAGACGGAAAGTACGGACGAGTGGTCTTACTCGGCCGGCTTGCAGAACGGCTGGATCCCCCAAGACCCCACTGCGCTCCAGAACCCGGGAATCTGTGGTTAAAAGGGAGAGGGGTGCGCGTGCTCTGCCTGAGGCTATCATCATCGCGCGTTCACAGGAGTTGTCACGGTTATAAGAAAAAGGACGATACGACACGATACGATATCATACCCCATCATAACATTAATGTATACCCCCGACCATTCGTTCTCAATCCATTCGTTTTTTTCGCAAAATGCGTCCGGGTAGTTTACTCCCGGGCCTCCTTTTGTGCGCGCGCGGTCACTTTCTTCTCTGCTCACTGCTCACGGTCATATAACATACAGGGGGCGAATGTACTCCCGAACACTCGAAGACCCCTGACATACGTGACGTCTGAAATCTCTGATGTGGCCATCGAGATGTACAAGAAGAAATACGTCTCCGACGAGGTGGCGCGTAACGCGGGTCCCTCGACGCGCGATTATTGAAGGCCTGACGACTAATTTCTTTTCTCATATCTTAGCTTGTTCTTATCCAGTGCATAGCGTTCGACGAGCGCATCCGCGATAGCTATCGTGAATTTCCTCCCACAAGTTTCTGTGTGCGCTTTTGCAGTTTTCCTCCTCGCCTTGGCCCTTCACTGAATCGTCCGCATCGCCGCGTAACATAGTGCAGGGCCACGACTAGATGAGGCGTAGTCAGCGGTTTTAGATCAGGGAAGGAGTCATAGATGACTTATTAACCCAGTTGTAGGGGCTTCCTGGAATTTGAAGTAGACGAAAACTGTGTAGGGATAGAGGGTAAGAAGAAATGGTTATATGTTCTTTGGTGATGTGCCAATGGAAGGCAAAATACCTGATGTCTTGAATTCTAGCGTCTTCTGATCATTCATTCATTGCCCAAAGGTATCGAAAGGCCAGGAAACGGGAGGTGGGCGCAAAGGGCGGCGATCTCGAATGACTCGTAAGTCTATGGGGTGGCCTGAGAGACGGCGGGTGCGGATGAATGAGTCAAAGGGTTGATGGACCAGATGCTCCCCAGACACGACAATGAGCTCTGTGAGCCTGGGGAACCACTCTTCGATCGCCGACTCATCTTTAGGATGTAGAACGTCGGAAAGCTCTGCGGCGAGGTCCATGTCAACCTTCAGCGTCTTGGCACCTCCGAACGACCGAAAAAATGTATGCCAGATTACGCGCTGAAGGAAGACGCCCGAGTAGCAGTGATAGCTGTCGTACGGCGACTTGAGTTCAATTTCAAGGCTTTCCACGATGGGAATAGCAGACGCAATGGCACCGCAGATCCGTGCGACGGGGCTTACTGCGCGCTCGTGATTGGAAGTGTCGTCAATGGCAAACCTGAGATAGGTCGAGGCAACTGAGGGTTGCTCGGGGTGGTAGGCGACGGTGAGAGAGCGTGGGAAAAACGACACCACAACCGTCCGAAGATTGAGATTCTGGATTGTACCGAAAAACGCTGACAGACGGTGAACAGCGGAGGCTTCGGTCGAGGGAAACGTAAAACGGAAGTCTTGAAGAAAAGGGGTACTGATTCGGGACAATATGTTGTCCAGATAGGTGCTGGTGCCCGAATATATGAGCCTCGATAGTTTCGTGAGCACGACGCGTGTAATCTGGGGATGAGGCAATTCCCTGGCTGAGTCAGGGAGCGGGGAATATGAGAGGAAGCCGAGCGATATATTCTCGAGATAAGGCATGCTCGCAATGCGCTCTACCAGATAGTCAGGGGCAAAGTGGCACATTGACTCGAGGCGGAGAGATAACAGGTTTGTGACATTGGTCAATAATAAAGATTTACTTGGAATGAGGACATGTCGAAGGTGGAGGACACGGAGTCGAGGAGCCACAAAGTTATTAGGGAGCCTTCGCTGCATCTGGTCATCGACGAGAGAAAAAATCTCGAGCTTCGGGAAGGCGTAATCGAGTACGCTGCACAGGTCCAAATACCCCAATGACCAAGAAGTGATGGAGATAGCGCGCACACGGTCGTGGAGCTGGAGCGCGTAAAGCAATTCTTGTGCGGAATGAGGGGATACCATGAGATTGAATTTGAAACTGAGGATGGAAGGTATGGGTGGAAAATGTGAAGGAATTGCGGTTATAGGATTTGCAAAGTTGCATAAGAAACGTAGCCTCAGACGGGATGACCACTCCAGCATGCTATACCGCCACCGTCGACAAACTTGCAGAGGATTGTACCATTTTCGTCGGTAATTCCAGCCATATTCATCGTCTAGTCGACACCAATCGAATATCTCGACAAGCAATTCATTAGGGAGGCTGTTGATAGTGGTACGTGACAGCCGTTGTGCTAGTTGCCAAAGGGTTAATGAATATCGCAAGCAGGACGTAAGAACGTACCACCATCGGATCTGAAAATCATGCGCCGGTCAGAAGACATCGGGAAACGGAGGAAAGGGGGAGAAGGTGCGTGATTACTGACACCCTAGAAAATGTTCTCGTCGTAGCAAAGGCGGAGGAGCGAGGCCGAGTGACTGCCGAGATTATCACGGAACCTCGGCCCGGGGCTCCGTTTTGTCGGTTGTCGGCGGTCGTTCTCTGTTTTCTCACTCACACTGCATGTTGCCCTACGGTGCCCCGTATTTCCGATGCCCTCCTTTCTCTAAACGTCAGCATAACTCGCCGAATCCTAGAAACCATATGAAATAAAGGAGGCCAAAGCGGCGGACGCCTCTCCGGGACCTCCCCACCTCCATTTCGCGATCACGTGTGATTGGCGTAGCAATGAACACGTCCTACTGCAGTCGCAAGGCCCCTGACACATCGAAAGCTACTTAAAGCCATGTTTCCTCGAAAAGCAGATAACGAAACTCACACAATTACGATCATCATGAAAACCATCACGAAAACTGCCAACTCTAAACAGTCCACTGTGGCCTCGTTCACGCAGCAATTCGTCTCCGAGGGAAACTTTCTCGTGAGTGTCTGTCTCATTGCGTATTCATCTATCAAGACCGACTGACTCTAATTCTATCTCCTTGTCGTGTCTCCCAGAACGCCGTCATGGACCTCATGGCGTACGAGCATGGCTGGGGTCCAGTTCCAAGCGCGGCCTCGATGACTATTGTGAGTTTCTTTCGACACTCGTCCATCTCTGTCCTCCTGGTCTTTCTCATGCTGAAAAAATCGCTTTCTTACCATGACAGCTCGCAGATCAGCGCGGATCGGCATACGCATCTCCGCGTTCAGCCACCGTACCCCCGCGCAACACAGCGCAGGAACCTCGTAAGGCGAGGACGTGTCACGCCCCCACCCTCCGCGTCGTCATTCCTTCATCCATTTCTGCATCCTCTTCCGTCCCCGCCCCTGTCCGCGCTCCTGCTACTACCACTGGTACATCCAAGGCATCCTCACCCATCCTAACCATTATGGTGATTCCGCCGACCCCCACAACTCCTCGCTCACCCATCCATCCATCATATACAGAAGAGACGCCAGAATATACGTTCACGTCCTACTATGACCTCGCCCGTCGTGCGCCACTCACGGAGCGTGTGCCCTACCTTCCACAATTCTGCCCACACTCTGTTCGGTCGTTCGTAACCCCGCACACAAGCGGTTGCGAGCTTTGCTCCAGGCAACTCCTCGCATGCGACATCTGGTTTTCGTGGTCGTCAGCGTCGATGGGCAAACTCCAGGCACCGGCTGTACTTCCCGCTACGTGTACTGCGGAAACTCGCTCTATCTATTACGCTCTTGGGATCCCGCTTGGCGAGATCGACCGGTCCTGCGTCGACAGAGAGATTGTCAAGTCCATCATCATTTCCCGTCGTACTGCGGTGGTGTACCGCAGCGTCAAAAAGCCCGCAACCCATGGCTCATCACGGATACGTACGCTGCTCCGCCGCGCGCGTCATGTCTTCAGTGCACCATTGCGCGCGCCGGTGATGGCTATGCCTCGATAGTTCATGATCGGGTTGTTTCACGACTAGAGCTTGTCGCACATGTTGTAATGTTAGTTCAGTATCGGACCCTCGGACTCTTTGCTTCATTTATACCTTATATATTTCACCGTACGTCGCGCGAAATAGATACCCAAATAGAATTTTTTTTCGAAAGCAAAATGTGACAACTGTTAGGCTGTAGTTCCTGTCACGGTATTACCTGACTGTAACTTGTAACTTGGAAATGTATCCTATAACATGAATCAGACGTTATGTACCCTTGTCGTCGGTCGGTCAACTTGAGTCAGCGACCACTTGAAGCTGAATACGAATTACGTTCCGATACCCTCCTTTCTCTCCACGTCATCGAACAGCGGCGGAGGTTCCTCCGTGCCCCAAAACTCCATTATGATGACCTCTCCAGTGGTGCATCAATATGCGGGTTCGACTCGACACTCGCTCGAGAGTCCCCAGCTCGAAGCTTCGAAGGCCTACGACGTTCACGAGGTCTAAAACTTTCTGAAGTATACGTCGGAACGTACGAGAAACGATATGTCTCCGCTCAGAGGCAGCCTTTAGCTTGGGTGTCTCATCGTGCCCCCATGGCATCCGTCAGCACTGAGGAGAGGACACGACGATTAACCGTGACCCTTTTATTTTCACATTTTGCGCACATTTATCCCGTGCATAACGGTCGACCTTAGGAATGATACGACAGCTATCATGAGTTCTTTCCACAGCTTTTAAGTTCTATCTGCATCCTTCCACTTTCCTCCCCCCTTCTTTAGTCACAAACAAGCATATTCGCCCGTAGTAACTCTCACATCGTACATCACCGTTTGTATCTTCACAGATCGCTGACGCTGCATGCCGGTGCACCACAGCACAGGAATCCGGGTTGACGAGTTGTACTCAGCCGCTTCAGATGAAGGAAGGAACCCTGGATGGGCTATGTCCTGGTCGCAGGAGCTGCTGGGATATGTAGACTGGGTAAGGATAGAGGTAAGGGGAAACGGTTG
>Ga0137394_10001116_pt1 | contig 19368 bp, 20 predicted proteins | sample czobulk116metaG_FD_108278 | JGI IMG/M metagenome (GOLD analysis project Ga0137394, IMG submission 108278) | Vadose zone soil microbial communities from Angelo Coast Range Reserve, California, USA - czobulk1.16 metaG | ecosystem: Environmental > Terrestrial > Soil > Vadose zone | place: USA...
AGCGCTCGAGCAAGGGCGCGTACATCTACGCCGCATCGCTCGACGCCGTCGTGAGCGCCGTCCAGAACGGCGCGGTCGAATTCCACACCTGGGGTGCGACGGTCCCCGATATCAAGCATCCCGACCGGATCACCATGGACCTCGATCCCGACGAGGCATTGCCGTGGAAGCTGCTCGTCGAGGGAACGCTGCTCACGAAGACTTTGCTCGACGGCCTGGGGCTGAAGACCTTCCTGAAGACCACCGGCGGAAAGGGCCTGCATGTCGTAGCGCCGATCAAGCCGCAACTCGAATGGGACGCGTTGAAGGCTTTCACCGAGCGCATCGCCCAGATGCTGGTGAAAGCGCGCCCCGATCTCTTCACCGCCAAGGTCGCCAAGGCACGCCGGTCGAAGAAGATCTTCGCCGACTACCTGCGTAACTCGCAAACCGCGAGTGCCATAGCGGCGTACTCGCCGCGTGCGCGACCGGGAGCCGGCGTATCGGTGCCGCTCGCCTGGGACGAGCTCGACCCGAAGGACGACCTCCGCGCGCGGTTCGACGTGCTGAATGTCCCGAAGCGGCTCGCCCGGTTGAAGGACCCCTGGGCCGGCTATTGGACGACGCGCCAGGCCCTCACCGCGAAGATGAAGCGGGCGCTCGACTGGACCTGAGAGAAGGAGAAGCGCCGTGCCGGGCTCGCTCGCGGGGGAGGGAGGGGTAGGGGTCGCGAACGTGCCCGGCCCGGGCAGTCGCATCGATGCACGGCGCGTGCCGGAAATTTTTGCGGCCGATCTGTCGGCGCGAAGTGACACTCCGAAGGGCGTGCGTCGGCGCATCCGCTTCACACAGTTAGGGCCGAACGGAATCTTTACGCTGGACCCTCATGCACTTACGTTAGCCGTGTGACGAACGCGGAAATTTTTACGCATGCTGGTACGCATGTTGCGTTCGGCTTTAGCGTCGCGCCGCAGCGCGCGAACCCTGCAGGAAATACACCTCTCCGGTAACTCTTACGAGCGCGATGCCCCATCTTCTTCTTGTAGACGACGACCCCGAAGCCATCGAATGGCTTTCCGAGCTGGCGAAGGCCGAAGGCTTCAGCGTGGCGACCGGCGACAGCCTGCGCGCGGCGCGCATCCACATGTCGCGCCTGCAGCCCGACATCATGCTGACCGACCTGCAGCTGCCCGACGGGCGCGGCATCGAGCTGGTGAACGACCTCGAGACGCGCGCCTCGACCGAGGTGGTGATGATCACCGGCCATGCGAGCGTCGAGAGCGCCGTGGAGGCGCTGCGCCTGGGCGCGACCGACTATCTGGTGAAGCCGGTCGACGTGGAGCGGCTGAAGTCGATACTGCGGCGCGTGCCGAGGACCGGCGAGCTGCGCGCCGAGATCGGCGAGCTGCGCGACGAGCTGCGCAGGCTGGGGCGCTTCGGGCACATCCTCGGCAGCTCGCAGCCGATGCAGAAGCTCTACGACCAGCTCGGGCGGGTCGCCCCGACCTCGGCGACGGTATTGCTCATGGGTGAGAGCGGCACCGGCAAGGAGCTCGCCGCGCAGACGATCCATGATCTCTCGCGGCGCAAGCGCGCCCCGTTCCTGCCGCTCAACTGCGGCGCCGTATCGCCGCAGCTCATCGAGAGCGAGCTGTTCGGCCACGAGAAGGGCAGCTTCACCGGCGCCGACCGCCAGCACAAAGGCTACTTCGAGCGCGTGCACGGCGGCAGCCTTTTCCTGGACGAGATCACCGAGATGCCGCAGGAACTGCAGGTCAAGCTGCTGCGCGTGCTGGAAACCGGGCAGTTCATGCGCGTGGGCACGACCACGCCGATCAGCGCCGACGTTCGCCTCATTGCCGCCACCAACCGAAATCCCGAGCATGCGGTGACGGAAGGGAAGCTCCGCGAGGACCTCTACCATCGGCTGAACGTCTTCCCGATCGCGCTGCCGCCGCTGCGCGAGCGCGGCAACGACATCGAGCTCCTCGCGCAGCATTTCCTCGAGCTGCTGAACAAGCAGGAAAGCAGCAACAAGTCGTTCGCCCCCGCGACGCTCGCGGCGCTGTACGCGCACGGCTGGCCGGGCAACGTGCGCGAGCTCAAGAACTACGTGCAGCGCTGCTACATCCTCGCCGACGAGGTGATCGAGGCGGACCTGGCGCCCGCGACCGTGACCGCGCCGGATTCCGCGTCGCTGCTGACGGTGCGCGTGGGCAGCACGCTGGAGGAGGTGAGCAGGCGGCTGATCGAGGCGACGCTGGCCGAGTGCGGCTCCAAGCGCAAGGCCGCCGACATGCTCGGCATCAGCCTGAAGACGCTCTATAACAGGCTTGCTGCGTACAAGGCCAACGAGCCCGCGGGCGAGGACGACGACACCCCGCCGAAACCGGCGTCCAGCGAGGGCCATCGGCGCGCGGCATAGAGGTTGCTTGCTTCTGGCCGAGCCCACACCGGAGACAACACATGGCCACGAGCACGACCAACACCAGCGGAGCACAGAAGCAGATCGACCGCCTCGCCGACGGTGCGCACGGCGCAATCGACCGCGCGAGCGAAATGGCCGAGCGGCTCGGCGACAAGACCGACGAGCTGTGGGGAATGAAGGACGATTACGTCGAGAGCGCGCGCGATTATGTGAAGCACAATCCGCTGATGGCGCTCGGCCTCGCGCTTGCCGCAGGCTATCTCTTCGGCAAGATCTCGAGCTGGCGCTGAAGGCGTGGCAGTAGTCTTTCCCCCGCAGGGCGCGAGCCCGCAGCGGCGGCGCGAGCCCGGACTGGGTGAGCTCGCCGGGCGCCTGATTGACGACGTCCGGCAGCTGGTCTCCGACTTCGCCCAGCTCGCGGTGCTCGATGCGCGGCGTGCGGGGGTGCGTCTCGCGATGCTGCTCTCGGCGGGGCTGCTCATCGCGATTCTCGTGATCACGGCCTGGATGGGGTTCGTTGCCGCGGGAATCGTCTGGATGTTCGACCAGGGCGTTTCCTGGCCGGCGGCGATCGCGATCGCCGCCGTCATCAACATAGCCGCCGCGGCGGCCCTCGCATGGTGGGCGCGGCATCTGGTGTCCGAAATGCCCTTCACCGCGCTGCTGCGCCAGCTGCGCGGCGACCCGCCCGGCGATCCCGGCGAATGAAAAGCATCGACGCCGAGATTTTCGAGCTCGAGCGCCGGCTGCACATGCGCGAGGCCACGATCCGCAACGAAGGCCGCGAGCTCAGGCAGCGCGGCGCGCGCGCCCTCATGTCTCCCGTCACCATCCTGGGCGCGCTCGCGCTCGGCTTCGTAGTCGCGGGGGCTGCCGCCCGGCGCAGGGCGCGGGCGCCCTTGAAGTACCGGGACAGAAGGAGGCAGCCGAAGGAGCAGTCCAAGGGCCTGGCCCTCGGCGGGCTCGCGATGGCCGCGGCGACGTGGTTCGTGAAGAACCAGTTCGGCGGTCCGGTGGGTCTTGCCCAGTTTGTCGCTTCGAAGATTCGCAAGAAAGAACATCGGGTCTGACCCCCAATTCCTGACGTCGGCCGGCGGCGACAGCCGCTCGGCCCAATTTCCCCGATAGAATCGCTCCCAGGGGCGAGCTATCTTCAACGCAGAGGCAATGCGTCCCCTCGCAACGCTATCCCCGCTGCTAGGCAAGCTCAGTCGCGCTGCGCAGCTCGCCTACGGCCTTGCCGCGCTCATCGCGACCGCCGCGATCTGGGGCTGGGCGTTCGACGTGCTGCGGCTGCGCGACCTCGGCGCCGACTTCGCGCCGATGGCCCCGGGCGAGGCGCTCGCCTTCCTCCTGCTTGCCTCGAGCTTCTATGCCTCGTACCGCGACGACTTTCGCAGCCGCCGCGCCGCCTATAGCGCGGCCGCGGTAGCGGGAGCGATCGCCCTGTTCGGCCTCGTCGAGGCGCTGAGCGGAGAGCCGCTCGGCATGAGCTTCGGCGTGGCCGCGATGTCGTCGGCGACCTGCATCATGGTGCTCGCACTGGCGCTGGTCACGCCGCTCGCGCGCGACTTCAAGATCTTCGGCGCCTCGGCGAACGGCCTCGCCGCCGGCGCCATCGGCGCGGTCGCCTTCTTCGCGCTGCTCGGCGCGAGCCTGCGCGTGCTGCGCTTCGACATCGGCGCGCCGCTGCTCGCGCTGTCGGCGCCCGGCGCGGTCGCCGCCCTGCTTGCGGCGTTCGCGCTCGCCATAGGGCGCCCCACGCCGTGGCTGATCGACACCCTCTCGAGCAAGCGCACCGGCGCGGTGGTCACGCGCTGGCTGCTGCCGGCCGCGTTCTTCGTGCCGATGACGATCGGCTGGGTCCGCCTGCTCGCCGAGCGCGAGGGCGTGTTCGGCGAGGCCTTCGGCATGTCGCTCTTCACCTTCATCATCATCGGCACGTTCAGCGCGCTGGTGCTGTGGGTCGCGCATACGCTCGACCGCATCGCCGCGCAGCGCGCGCAGGCCGAGGTGCAGGCCGACGAGCAGCGCGAGTGGCTGCAGGTGACCCTCGCGAGCATCGGCGACGGGGTGATCGCCACCGACAGCGGCGGGCGGGTGCGCTTCCTCAACGCCGCCGCTCAGCGGCTCACCGGCTGGCGCGCCGACGAGGCCACCGGCCGGCTGGTGGGCGAGCTGCTGTCGCTCTTCGACGAGCGCGACGGCAGGACGGTCGAGAGCCCGCTGCAGACGGCGCTGCGCCGGCGCACCACCGCGGCGGCGGGCGGCGAGCCGGCCCTGCGCGCGCGCGACGGCTCGGTGCACCCGGTGGACGTGAATGCCGCGCCGATCATCGATTCGGCCTCGGGTCTCGCCGGCGCGGTCATGGTGCTGCGCGAGGCGGCGGTGCAGCGCCAGGCGGAACGGGCGATGCGAGAGGCTTATACGGAATTGGATCAAAGAGTCATCAGAAGGACCGCGGCGCTCGAGCGCGCGAGCGCCGCCCTGAGGGAGAGGAATGCGCTGCTGAACGCCATCACGACGAGCACCCCCGACCTGATCTTCGCCAAGGACCGCCAGGGTCGAACCCTGATGGCCAACCCGGCGTGGGTCAAGGCGATCGGCAAGGTCGAGCACGATGTGGTCGCCCTCGACGAGAAGGAGCGCCTGGTGCTCGACTCCGGCGAGGCGATGATCATCGAGGAATCGGTCAACCAGAGGACCTACCTCACCACCAAGGCGCCGCTGCGCGACGAGCAGAGGCGGATCATCGGCTTGATCGGCGTCGCCACCGACATTACCGAGAGGAAGCGCGGCCAGCAGGAGCTGGAAAAGCTGGTGGTGGCCGAGCAGCGGCTGCGCGCCGAGGCCGAGCGCGCGAACCGCGCCAAGGACGAGTTCCTCGCCATCGTGTCCCACGAGCTGCGCTCGCCGCTCAACGCGCTGCGCGGCTGGAGCCACCTCCTCGCCACCACGCGGCCGCTGGAGGCGGTGCTGGTCGAGCGAGCCGCCAAGGCGATCAAGCGCAACGTCGACCACCAGACGCGCCTCATCGACGATCTCCTCGACACCTCGCGCATCGTCAGCGGCAAGCTCAACATCGAGCGGCGGGTGGTCAACCTGGCCGAAATCGTGAACGCGGCACTCGAGGCGACGCGCCCCGGCGCCGCGGCGAAGGAAACCACGCTGCGCTTCACCGCCGGCGAGCCGGTGATGGTGGTGGGGGACGCAGGGCGGCTGCAGCAGCTCGCGTCCAACCTGCTCTCGAACGCGGTCAAGTTCACTGCGGAGCGCGGCGTCGTCCAGGTGTCGCTGCTGAAGAACGGCGAGCGCGTGCAGCTGGTGGTCAGGGACAACGGCCTCGGCATTGCGCCCGAGTTCCTGCCGCACGTCTTCGACCGGTTCACCCAGGCCGACACCACCTCGGCGCGGCGCGCGGGCGGCCTGGGAATCGGCCTGGCGCTCGTGCGCCACATCGCGCTGCTGCACGGCGGCCAGGTGCGCGCCGATAGCCCGGGGCTCGGCAAGGGCGCGACCTTCACCGTCGACCTGCCCGCGGCGCCGCTCGCGGCGGCGCTCGCGGCGATCGGCGCCCCGAGCCCCGATCAACGCCGCCGCGCGATGGAGAACGCGCTTCCCGAGGTGCGTGTGTGGATCGCCGACGACGATCCCGACGCGCACGAGGTGGTCGCGCTGACGCTCAGGCAGACGGGGGCGGTGGTCCAGAGCTTCGGCTCGGGCGGCCAGCTGGTCGACGCGCTCGAGAACGCGCTCGCGAAGGACCCGCCCGACGTGCTGCTGCTCGACCTCGCCATGCCGGACCAGGACGGCTTCGAGACCCTGCGCCGCGCGCGCTCGCTCGAGCTCGCGGCGGGCATCGACCAGCCGACTCCGGCCATCGCGCTCACCGCGTTCACGCAGGTGGAGCGCGAACGGCTGCGCGCCGCCGGCTTCACCGACCGGGTCGACAAGCCGGTCGACGCCGACAAGCTGATCGCGGCGATCCGCGCGGCGCTCAAGGGCCGCCAGCCCGCGAGGACCGGAACGCACTAGGCTAGAGCTGCATTCCGAGCGGCGGGCAGACCTCCTCGAGCGGCCGGCGCTCGGCGTCGACGCCGAGCTTCCACGCAACCCACGCCGCCACGCACATGAGCGCGCCGGCAAGCGCGTAGGCGGCGAACAGGCCGTCGCGGCTGCCGCCCTCGATCATCGCGCCGTAGAGCGGCGGTCCGACGAAGCCGCCGAGGGCAGTGCCGAGCGCATAGAAGAGCGAGATCGAGATCGCCCGCATCTCGAGCGGAAACACCTCGCTCACGGTGAGGTAGGCCGAGCTGGCCGCGGCGGAGGCGACGAAGAAGATCACGGACCAGCACAGCGTCTGGCCGGTGGCGGAGAGCAAGCCGCGCGAGAACGCATACGCGGTCGCGATGAGCAGAAGCCCGGAAACCGAATAGGTCACCGCGATCATCGTCCTGCGGCCGACCGCGTCGAACAGGCGCCCGAGGAGCAGGGGGCCGAGGAAGTTTCCCAGCGCGAACGGGAAGATGTAGTAGCCGACGCGCTCCTCGGGGATGCCGTAGAAGCGCGTGAGCATCAGCGCGTAGGTGAAGAAGATGGCGTTGTAGAAGAACGCCTGCGAGGCCATGAGGGTGAGCCCGAGCACCGCGCGACGGCGGTGGCGCACGAGCAGCACGCGCAGGACTTCGCCCCAGGAAACGCTGCGCAGGGCTCGCATCGACAGGCTCTTGTGCCCGGTGTCGGAGACGCCGACCTGCCGCTCGATGTCCCGGATGACCTCATCGGCCTCCTCGACGCGCCCGTGCGTCAGCAGCCAGCGTGGACTCTCGGGGACGTGGCGCCGCACCAGCAGGATCGCGACGGCCAGAACTCCGCCCAGGCCGAAGGCGATGCGCCAGCCCCACCCGGGGCCGATGAAGCCGGGATGAAGCAGGACGATGCTCAAGCCCGCGCCCAGTGCCGCGCCGATCCAGAACGTGCCGTTGATCGCGAGGTCAACGGTGCCGCGCAGCCGCGCCGGGATCAGCTCGTCGATCGCGGAGTTGATCGCAGCGTATTCGCCGCCGATGCCGAAGCCGGTGAAGAACCTGCAGACCGCGAAAGTAAGGATGTCCCAGGAGAACGCTGTGGCCACGGTGGCGATGAGGTAGACGACCAGCGTGGCGAGGAACATGCGCTTGCGGCCGAGCCGGTCGGCGAGCCGGCCGAAGAAGAGCGCGCCGAGTACCGCGCCCCCGATGTAGGCGGAGGCGGCCCAGCCGATCTCGCTCGCCGTGAGCCCGAGAGTGTCGGGACGCTGCAACGCGGGGCCGAGCGAGCCGACCACCGTGACCTCAAGACCGTCGAGCAGCCAGCTCACGCCGAGCGCGATCACCACGCGCCAGTGCCAGCCGGACCAGGGCAAGCGGTCGAGGCGGGCGGGAATGTCGCTGCGGATCTCGCTCATCACTGCAAGCTGCAGGCAAGCCCCGGGCCATGCGCCGATGGAGGGTATAGTCCGAGGCCAGCCGGAGGAAAACCAGGGGAAAACCAGGAGGGAACCATGAAGCTCTACATGCACCCGGTCTCGATGACCAGCCGTCCGGTGCGCCTGTTCATCTCAGAGCACAACATCCCGGTCGAGGAAGTGACCGTCGACCTGATGAAGGGAGACCACTACAAGCCGCCTTTCACCACCATCAATCCCAACCGCCAGGTGCCGGTGCTGGAAGACGAGGGCTTCCGCCTCACCGAATCCTCGGCGATCCTGAAGTACCTCGCCGACAAGGTGAGCTCGCCCGCGTATCCCATTTACTTTTTCCAGCAGGAGACGGCCAACGAGATGATGGACTGGCTGAACACCCAGTTCTACCGCGAGTACGGCTACGGGTTCATCTACCCGCAGATCTTCCCCAACAACAAGCGTCCGACCGACGCGGCGCAGCAGGCCTGCCTGGAGTGGTCGAAGGAGAAGGCGCAGAACTGGCTCAAGCTCCTCGACCAGCACTGGCTCGGGCCGCGCGCCAACTACCTGTGCGGCGACAAGATCACCATCGCCGACTACCTGGGAGTGGGCTTCGTATCGCTCGGCGAGATCATCCGCATGGACTTCGGCGCCTATCTCAACGTGAAGCGCTGGCTCGACAACATGAAGCGGCTGCGGAGCTGGGGCAAGGTGAACGAGGTGTTCTACGGCTTTCGCGACGCGGTCAAGGACCAGCAGTTCGCCGTGCTGTGATCAGGGGCCTGCACCACAACGCCTACCGCTGCCGCGACTCGGAGGAGACGAGGAGGTTCTACCAGGACTTCCTCGGCCTGCCGCTCGCGCAGTCGCTCTGGATCAAGGAGTCCAAGAGCGGCCGGCGCACCGACACGCTGCACACCTTCTACCGCATGGACGACGGCTCGTGCCTCGCGTTCTTCGAGGCACCCGACATGCCGTTCGAGTTCAAGCCGCAGCACGACTACGACCTGCATATTGCGCTCGAAGTGAAGCACGACGACCTGCTCGCCATGTTCGAGAAGGGCAAGCGCGCGGGCATCGAGACCCGCGGCATCTCGGACCACGGCTTCATCGACTCGATCTACTTCCGCGACCCCAACGGCTACGTGATCGAGCTCACCGTGAAGCGCGAGGACCACGAGCGTGCGATGGACCCGGAGTTGAACCGGGCCCGGCGCACGCTCGAGGACTGGCGGAAACGAAAGGCTTGAGCTAGCGGGTCTGAACCGATCCGGCGCGCTGCTGGTACTGCTGGTAGGCCGGCAAAGCGACCGCCGCGACGATTCCGAGCACGAAGACCACCGGCACGATCCACAGGGCGACAGTGACCCCGGTGGAATTGGGCGGCGTCTTGGCACCGAACCGGTTCGCGCCGTCGGTTCCGGGAACGAACCAGAACAACAGGTTCGCGAGCGGGACGAACACGAGCAGCGAGAGCCAGCCGGTCATGTTGAAGTCGTGGCAGCGCTGGATCGTGAGCATCATCGACATGACGAAGCAGGCGATGTACGCGACCGCCAGCACGGCCATCCCGAGACCGGGGGATAGCGCCATGAGCGCCATCGCCGGTAGCACCAATACGAACGAGACCAGCATGCTGTAGACGATATAGCGTGCGCGGCCGATGCGCCCGGAAACGGCGAACAGCTTGACCGGCTGGAACTCTTCCCTGTCGCCGACCATGGCGCGCGGCGCGCCGTACGGGTTCTGCATGACGTTTTGCTGTGCCATCTGTTGTTCCCCCTTTATCGGTTTTTTAAGGCTTCAGCGCTCCCTATAATACGCGCGCCCCCCTCGCCGAGCCTGCCTTGAAATTCTGCTTTTTCCATTTAATGCCGTTCACCGGCGTGAAGGAAGTCACGCCGCAGTGGCCGACGCCGAACCGGATGTTCGATCCCGCACGCGCGCACGAGCTGTACCGGGACTACGTCGAAACGATGGTGTACGCCGAGCGCTGCGGCTTCGACTGGGTCGGCTGCAACGAGCACCACTTCAGCCCGTATGGTCTGATGGCGAACTGCAACCTCATCGGCGGCGCGCTGGTGTATCCGACGAAGAGCATCCGCATCGCGATGATGGGCAACCTCGTGCCGCTCAACAACCCGGTGCGCGTCGCCGAGGAATACGCGATGCTCGACTGCATGAGCGGCGGGCGCCTCGTCGCCGGGCTGATGCGCGGCATCCCGCACGAATACATCGCCTACAACATTCCGCCCGACGCGTCGTGGTCGCGCCAGCGCGAGGCCATCGCGCTCATCCTCAAGGCGTGGACCGAGCCCGAGCCGTTCGGCTGGGAGGGCGAGCATTTCCAGTTCCGCCAGGTGTCGATCTGGCCGCGCCCGCTGCAGAAGCCGCACCCGCCGCTCGTGGTCTCGGCGAGCAGCCTGGAGTCGGCGCGCTTCGCGGGCGAGATGCGCGCCACCATGGGCATGGTGCTCATCTCCGACCTCGCGCTCGCCAAGGAATGCATCCAGGCCTACCGCGAGGCGGCGCGCGCGACGGGCTGGGAGCCGGCCGCGGACAACATCCTCATCGGCATGCACACCGTCATCGCCGAATCCGACGACGAGGCCAAGGCCGCGCTCAGGGAAGCGCGCAAGTACTTCGACGGCGTGCTGATGGGGGGCATGCGCACCGCGGGACGCCTGGTGCTCCAGAAGACGCGCTACTACCAGGACGAGGCCAGCCGCGGGCGCATGCAGAACCGGCTCGCGAAGCGCGAGGCCGCCACGCTGGAGGAGCAGATCGCGGGCGGCATGGTGTTGTGCGGCAGTCCGGAAAGCGTGGTGCAGCAGATCCGGCGCATCCATGCCGAGCTCGGCAACGGCATCTTCAACTTCACGATGAAGGTCGGCGACCTGCCCGACACGGTCGTACGGCGCGGAATGGAGCTCTTCCGCGACCGCGTGCTTCCACATGTGAGGCATCTGTGAAGGTCGAGACGCGCGGCGCCGGACGCGCGCTCGTCTATCTGCACCCCGCGGGAGGCGTGCGCTGGACCAGGGTGCTCGAGCGCCTGGCGCTCGCGCGTACGCTGCATGTGCCGACCTTTCCCGGCTTCGACGGCACACCGGCCGACGCGAAGGTGAGCTCGCGGCAGGGCCTGGGGCGCCTGGTCGGCGACTACATCGAGAAGAACATCGGAACGGCGTGCGACGTGATGGGCTGCTCGTTCGGCGGCGCGGTCGCGCTGTGGCTCGCGCTCGAGCGTCCGGAGCTCGTCGATCACCTCGTGCTCGAGTGCCCGGCCGGGCTCCAGAGCATCGACCCGGCGCTGCGCAACAACCCGCACGCGTTCTACAAGGCGCTATTCGCTCATCCCGAGAAGATCTCGTACGAGAGGAAGCCGGAGGAAATCGAAGCGCGGAACCGGGCGATGCTGGCGCACTATGGCGCCGAGGACGGCAAGGACGCGCAACTGCTGGAAAACATCTCAAGGCTGCGGGCGACCACGCTGATCGTGCACGGTACAGAGGACCGCATCATCGCCGCCGAGACCATGCGGCTCCTCAAGAGCCGGCTCGCGCGCGCGTTCCTGGTCTACGTGTGGGACGCGGCGCACAACATCGAGGTCGACCAGCCCGAGCGCATGGGGGCGCTGGTCGAGAGCTTCCTCGAGCGCTCCGACGCCTTCGTCGTGCCCTACGCGTAGAGCTTCCAGCCGAAGCCGGCGCACTCGCGGCACGGCAGCGGACCGACCTTGCCGGTGGCGTGGCAGGACTCGCACTCGTCCCAGAGCGTATTGACTGCGCTCTTCACCACGCCCGCGCAGCGCCGGCCCGCGAGCACCTTGTCGCAGCGATGATTGAGGGCTTCGTGCTTGTTGAACACGGCCTGGCAGACGCTGCACACGCCGGTCGGTTTCTCCTTCTTGCTCGGCTGCATGGCGCACCTCGGGCGTCGATTGTGCGCTCCGGGCCAGGGAGGCCCGTGTTAGATTTGCCGCAATGCAGGTCGTCGAGCGTTGCGCCGCGTGGGCGGCCCGGTTCCGCGGCCAGCCGATCCCGCCGCAGGTCATGCACCACGCTCGGCGCGCGCTGATCGACTGGCATGCCGCGCTTTATCCCGGTGCGGTCCTGCCGCCCGCGACGCTGCTCGAAAAAGCGCTCGCCGGGGAGCTCGACCGCGGCGCGGCGCGCCTCGCGCTCGGCAGGCAAGCCACCGTACGCGCCGCGGCGCTCATCAACGCGACCGCGGCGCACACCGCGGAACTCGACGACATCTTCCGCGACGGCATCTATCACCCCGGGGCGCCGACCATCGCTGCGGCCCTGGCTTTGGCGGGCAGCCGGAACCTCTTGCGCTCCATCGTAGTGGGCTACGAGATATCCACCCGCATCGGCGCGGCGATGGGGCGGGCGCACTACAGGTACTGGCACAACACCGGGACGATCGGCTGCTTCGGCGCCGCCGCGGCCGCCGCGGAGGCGCTCGGCCTCGACGCGAGCCGCTTCGCGCACGCCCTGGCGACGGTGGCGACATTCTCGGCGGGGTTGCAACAGGCATTCCGCATGGACTCGATGTCCAAGCCCCTGCACGCGGGCCACGCCGCCGAAGCCGGCGTCCTCGCCGCGCTCGCCGCGCGCGAAGGCGTCACCGGGTCGCTCGACGTCATGGAAGGCGAGGCGGGCTACGGGCGCGCCATGGGCGGCGATCCAGACTGGAGCCAGGCATTCGCGACCCTCGGCGAGGACTTCCACATCACGCGCATGACCTTCAAGAACCATGCGTGCTGCGGCCACACCTTTGCGGCGATCGACGGCGCGCTTGCGTTGAAAAACCGCATGCGAGTCCAGGTTTCGGAGATCGACAGAATCGAGGTCGCGACTTATCGCGCGGGCCTTGAAGTGGCGCATTATGAGAATCCCACCACGCCGGCCGAGGCGCGCTTCTCGTTGAAGTATGTGGTCGCCACGGGGCTCACCCACGGCAGCGTGCGTCTTGCGGCATTCGAAAAGGAGCGGATCGAGGACCCGGCGACGCGCGCTCTGATGCAGCGCATCCGGGTGTCGCTCGACCCGCAGCTCGACGCCGCCTTCCCGGCGCAGCGCGCGGCGCGGGTCGCGATCCAAACCGGCGGGCGGCGCGAAGAGCACCTGCAGCCGACGCGCATCGGTGACCCGGACGCGCCGCTCTCCGACGCGCAGCTCGAAGACAAGTACCTGGAGCTCGCCGCGCCGGTAATCGGCGCGGACCGGGCGAAGGAAGAGCTCGCCCGCCTGTGGGCGCTCGACGGGCGATGACGCTCGGCGAAGCCCTGTTCCGGCCGCGGGCGGTGGCCCTCATCGGCGCTTCCGGCGATCCGGCCAAGAACACGGCGCGCCCGCAGCGCTATCTGCGCAAGCACGGCTATTCCGGGCGCATCGTTCCGATCAACCCCGGCCGCAGGGAGATCCTGGGCGAGGCGGCGTACGCCACGCTCGCCGACGCGCCGGTCGACGTCGACCATGCCTTCATCATGGTCGAGGACGTCGAGCGCGCGCTCGAGGATTGCGGTCGCAAGGGCGTGCCGGTGGCGAGCATCTACAGCGACGGCTTCGCCGATGCCGGCCCGGCGGGGGAGCAGCGGCAGCGGCGGCTGGTCGAGCGCGCCAAAGCGCTGGGCGTGCGCCTGCTTGGCCCGAACAGCATGGGCGTGGTGGACCTCCGGCGCGGCCTCGCGCTCACGGTGAACGCCATCCTCGAGATGGATTCGCTCCCGGCGGGAGACGCGAGCATCGTGTCGCAAAGCGGCACCATGCTCGGCACCGTGCTGTCGCGCGGCGCCGCCCGAGGCCTCGGCTTCGCCAAGCTGGTGTCGGTGGGCAACGAGTGCGATCTCGGCGTCGGCGAGCTGGTCGAGCTCCTGGTCGAGGATCCCGATACGCGCGTGATCCTTCTCTTTCTCGAGACGATCCGCGATCCGGGGCGGCTTGCGCGCGCGGCGCGCACGGCGCACGCCGCCGGCAAGCCCGTGGTCGCCTACAAGCTCGGGCGCTCGGCATTGGGACAGGCGCTCGCGCGCTCGCACACCGGCGCGCTCGCCGGAGCCGACGCCGCGGTCGACGCGTACTTTCGCGACTGCGGCATCGTGCGGGTCGATCTGCTCGAGACGCTGATCGAGATCGCTCCGCTGCTGCGGGGACGCCGGCCGCCGGACCTCGCCCGGCCCGGGCGCGTCGCGGTGGTGACGACCACCGGCGGCGGCGCCGCCACGGTGGTCGACCGGTTGGGTCTTGCCGGAATCGAGGTGGTCGGGCCGCGGCCGGACGCCCCCATCCACGACCTCACGATGACGGCGACGCCACGCGTGTACCAGGAGACGCTGGAGAAGCTGCTCGAGTCCTCGCAATGCGACGCTGTCCTCGCCACTGTGGGCTCCTCGGCGCAGTTCCACCCGGGGCTCGCGATCGAGCCGATTCTCGCGGCATCGGCAAGGCAGAGCACGAAGCCGCTGGCGGTATTTCTCACGCCCCACGCCGAGCGTTCGCTTTCCCTGCTTGCGCAGCGGGACATCGCCGCGTTTCGTACGCCCGAAGCCTGTGCCGATGCGTTCGGCGCGTACTTCTCCTGGGCGTCGCCGCGCAAGCCGCCTGCACTTTCGGCGCCGCCGTTGCGGCAGGACGCGTTCGAGCTCGCCGAGTCGCTCGGCATCCCGGTCGCGTCGCGCTCGATCGCGCACGCGCCCGACTATGCGCATCCGATTGCCTATCCGGTCGCCGTCAAGGTGCTCGACGCCGAGCACAAGACTGAAACGGGCGGCGTTGCGCTCGACGTTGCAAACAAGGATCAACTCCTCGAAAAAATCGCCGCGTGGGGCAAGAATGCGGTCTTGGTCCAGAAAATGGAGCACGGCCTCGCCGAGGCGATCGTCGGCTACCGCGACGACCCGGTGGTCGGACCGTTGATCCTGGTCGGCGCCGGCGGGAGGCTTGCCGAGCTCTATCGGGATTTCTCGCTCGCGCTCGCGCCCGTGACCGCAGAAGAAGCCGAGCGCATGATCGAGCGGGTGAAAGGACTGGCGATGATCCGCGGCTATCGCAACCTGCCGCGCGGGGACGTGAAGGCGCTTGCGAGGGCGGTCTCCGATTTCTCGCGCCTCGCCCTCGTCCCGGGGCGGCCGGTCGCGGAAGCCGAGATCAATCCGCTCATCGTCAAGGCCGATTGCGTGGTCGCGGTCGACGCGCGCCTGGTGGCGAAAGGCTAGCGGTGCCGCTCGCCGCACTGCGCGAGATTTTCGCCGCCGCTGGAGTCGAAGCACTCGAGCCGCCGGAGATCACCGGCGCGGACCCGGTCGTGCGCACGCGCTACCGCGTGGGTACAGCCGGCGCGGCCGCGCTGGCGGCGCTGGGGCTCGCGGTGGCACGATTCGGCGAGCTGAGAGGGCTGCCGCGCCAGCGCGTTGCGGTCGGTCTGCGCGCCGCGGCAGCTTCGCTTCGCAGCGCGCGCTACCTGCGCATCGACGGCCGGCCGCCGACGCCGCAGTGGGATCCGCTGAGCGGCTTCTACCCGGTGCGCGACGGCTGGATCAGCATCCATTGCAACTTTCCCAATCACCGCGAAGCCGCGCTGAAAGTGCTGCAGACCGCGCCCGACCGCCAGGAGGCCGAGCGGAGCAGCGCAAGCTGGGCGGGCGAAGCGCTCGAGGACGCCATCCATGCCGCCGCGGGCTGCGCCGGGTTCGTGCGCAACGCCGCCGACTGGGCGCGGCATGCGCAGGCGCGGGCGGTGGCGGCACGGCCGCTCATCGAGATCGTGCGGATCGCAGACGCGCCGCCCGAAAAAGTCTCGCAAGGCGCAAGACCCCTCGAAGGGATACGGGTGCTCGATCTCACGCGCGTGCTCGCGGGGCCCACGTGCGCGCGCAGCCTCGCCGAGCATGGCGCCGACGTGCTGAAGATCAGCGCCGCCCATCTGCCCGATTCGGGCCCGATGGACATCGATACCGGCATCGGCAAGCTCTCGGCGCGGCTCGACCTCAGGACCGGGGAAGATCGCTCGAAGCTCGAGCGCCTCGTAGTGAAGAGCGACGTCTTCTCCCAATCGTACAGGCCCGAGACGCTCGCGGCGCGCGGCTTCTCGCCGGAGGTGCTCGCCGCGCTGCGGCCCGGCATCGTATGCGTATCGCTCTCGGCGTGGGACGCGACCGGGCCCTGGCGCGCGCGGCGCGGCTTCGACAGCATCGTGCAGTCGGTGAGCGGCATGGCCGCGCTTTCGGCCAAGGACGGCAGGCCGCAATATCTTCCCGTGTCGGCGATCGATTACGTCAGCGGCTACCTGATGGCCTTCGGCGCCACGGTGGCGCTCGAGCGCCGCGCGCGTGAAGGAGGCAGCTGGCTCGTGCGGGTGGCGCTGGCCCGCGTGGGCAAATGGATCGCCGATCGAGGTCTCCTGCCGCAGGAGGTCTCCGAGGCAGTTGCGCCGGAGCTGCCGGAGCCGGAGCTGCAAGCGCTGATGGGCGAGATGGAGACGCCTGCCGGCACAATCCGCTATCTGCGGCCGGTGGTGCAGCTTTCGCATACGCCGCCATACTGGAGCCGCCCACCGGTGCGGCTCGGGACCCACGCTGCGGCGTGGCCGTAGAGACATGATCGAACGCATTGCTGAACGCGTGAATGCCGACCCGGCGATCTTGCGCTGGGGCCGGCACATGAACGAGACGTTCATGGTCCAGGTGGGCGAGACGCAGTATCTCGTCACCGTGGCCGCGGGCCGCATCGAGAAGGTGGAGCGCGGCCCGTTCGTCATGCGTCCCTGGCGCTTCGCCATCCGCGCCAGCGCCGAGCACTGGGAGAAGTTCTGGCGCGACCCGCCGCCGCCGGGCTGGCACGACCTCTTCGCGCTCCTGCGCCGCGGCGAAGCGGCCTTCGAGGGCGACCAGCGCGTGCTCATGTCGCACCTGCTTTACCTCAAATTGGCCCTGGCCTCCCTTCGAACCAAATGAGGATAGAACCGATCACCGGCCGCTACGCGCACATCGAGCTCGAAGGGCGCGAGCACCGCCTGTACTTCGAGGAGGCGGGCCAAGGCATTCCGCTTCTGTGCCTGCACACCGCGGGTTCCGACGGCCGGCAGTACCGCGCGGTGCTGAACGACGCCGAGATCGCTCGGCGCTACCGGGTGATCGCGTTCGACATGCCCTGGCACGGCAAGTCTTCGCCACCCGCGGGCTGGGAAAACGAGGACTATCGCCTCACGACGGGGCGCTACACCGGCATGATCATGAGCGTGGCGCGCGCGCTCGGGCTCGAACGGCCGGTCGTCATGGGCTGCTCGATCGGCGGCCGCATCGTGCTCGATCTGGCGCTCAAGCACGCGCGCGAATTGCGGGCGCTGATCGGCCTCCAGTCGGGCGCTTTCGTCGAGCGCTACTACGACCCGGCGTGGCTCGATCATCCGGAAGTGCACGGCGGCCGGGCCTGCGGCGCCGTGGCCTACGGATTGATGTCGCCGCTCAGCCCGCGGAGCGAAGTTTGGGAAACCGTGTGGCACTACATGCAGGGCGGCCCCGGCGTGTTCACCGGAGACCTGCACTTCTACCAGGTCGAGGGCGACGTGCGCGGGCGCATCGGCGAGATCGACACCTCGGTGTGCCCCCTTTACCTGCTTACCGGCGAATACGACTACTCCGCCTCACCCCGGGACACCCAGGCGGTCGTGGACCGGGTCAGGGGCGCGAAGCTCACCGTCATGAAGGGCCTCGGGCACTTTCCGATGAGCGAGAGCCCCGAGGCCTTTCTTCGCTACCTCAGGCCGGTGCTGCAGGAGATTCACGGCTAGCGCCGCGCCAGCTTGAGGTGGACGACTTTGGGCGTTGCGACAGTGCGCACGAGCTCGAGCCCGCGCAGCTCGTCGACGCCGTCGAAGAGCCGCTCTCCGCTGCCGAGGAGGGTGGGCGCGAGGTTGATCTCCATCTCGTCGACCAGCCCTTCGGCGAGATATTGAGCGCAGACGTGCGCGCCGCCGGCAAGCGAGACATCCTTTCCGGCGGCGGCTTGGCGGGCCTGCTCGAGCGCGGCGTGAATCCCCGCCGTGACGAACGTGAAGGTCGTTCCCCCTTTGAGCGCGAGCGGCTCGCGCGCGTGGCGGGTAATTACGAAGACGGGGTGATGAAAGGGCGGGTCGTCGCCCCACCAGCCGTCCCAGGGCTTTTTTGAATCCCAGGCGCCCGGATGGCCACCGAACATGTTGCGTCCCATCACGGTCGCGCCGATGTTCGCGAGCGACTCCTCGACCACCCGCGTGCTCTCGTTGACCTCGCCGCCGGGCATCCCGTGCATGGAGCGCCACGCGGCGAGCGGAAACGCCCACTCGTGCAGCCGCATGCCGCCGATTCCCAGCGGATTGTCGACGCTCTGCTCCGGGCCGGCGACAAAGCCGTCGAGCGACATCGAGATTTTCAGACGCAGCTTGGACATTGCTATTCCCCCGTGGATCCATGATATCGCCGGTCCGCGTGTCGCTGTTTGCACTACATGGTTCGTGGTTCACCCTCGAGCATATCGAGAACTACCTGCGTGCCGACGTGTACGGCAGGGAAACCCCCGAGGAGACACGCCGATTCCTGCAGGCCGTGGCCGGCGAAGCGCAGAAGAGCGGCGTGGGTCGAGTGCTCATCTCGGTCCATTCTTCGCGGCCGATCTTCCGTGTGCAGCGGTACGGCCTGTCCGAATTCCTGGAGACCGTCGCTTCGCGTCCGGCGCATCGCATCGCCACCGTCGCGGACCGCTTCGAAGGCCAGTTGGCGCAGCAGTACGTCGTGCGGATCGCGCGGGCGCGAGGACTGAACGTCAGGAGCTTCAGCTCCGATGAAGCCGCCGCCGCGTGGCTTCAGAGAGAGTAGACGTTCACTCGACGACGATGTTGCCCTCGCGCGCGACGCGGCGCCACTTCTCTAAGTCGGCGCGCACGAACGCAGCGAATTCGGCCTGGCTCGAGTCGATGATCTCGACGCCCATGCTGTTGTAGCGCTCGCGCACGGTTTCGCTCCCCAATGCTTTTTTCAGAGAAGAAGAAAGCTTGTCGAGCACCGGGCGCGGCGTGTCCGCCGGGGCGAAGAGGCCCGTGAAGGTGCTCGCCTCGTAGCCCTTCACCCCGAGCTCGTCGAGCGTCGGGACGTTCGGCAGGAGCGGCGAGCGGCTGCGCGAGGTGATCGCGAGCGGCTTGATGCGGCCTTCGCGGATGTGGCCGATCGACGCGGTGAGCTGGTCCATCATGCTCTCGACCTGGCTGCCGAGGAGATCGGTGATCGCGGGGCCGCTCCCCTTGTAAGGGACGTGCAGCAGCTTCACATCCGCCATGCGCATGAAGAGCTCGATCGCGAGGTGATTCGACGACCCGCTGCCGGCGGAGGCGATCGAAAGCTGCCCCTGCTTCGCCCTGGCGAGCTGCATGTATTCCTGGAACGACGAAACCGGCGTTTTCGGCGCGGCGGTGAGCACGATCGGCACGGACTGGATCCCGCCGACCGCGACGAAATCCCTGACCGGATCGTAGGGCA
>Ga0137394_10001117_pt1 | contig 19363 bp, 23 predicted proteins | sample czobulk116metaG_FD_108278 | JGI IMG/M metagenome (GOLD analysis project Ga0137394, IMG submission 108278) | Vadose zone soil microbial communities from Angelo Coast Range Reserve, California, USA - czobulk1.16 metaG | ecosystem: Environmental > Terrestrial > Soil > Vadose zone | place: USA...
TCGTATTGTGGCGCGCAGGGATTTGGGACAGAACGTACGAGAAAGATACCTATTGAGTCAGGTAGCGGAACAGACAAAAGGAAGGATCGTCACATGATTTGTGTGCCCGAAAGCACAAGGCCGAGACGGAACAGTAAGCCCCTAAAAAGGGGTGGAAAAAATTACGAGTCGCTCTCGCGCCCCGCTGTCTCGACTTCGGCAGATCGAAATCCGCCAGTAACCCCATCGTTTCCTTTCCTGCATGCGACGCAGTCAGGCTTGATAGAAAAACAGTAGCCATTGGTCCATTGATTGGCTGGGACGAGAGATCACGAATAATCAAGTTTGAAGTGATCGGTCCCATTTTCGCACACTAATTTCGTGATCAACGTCTCGCCACGGCGATGTTGTACGTACAAAAGGACCATACATCTTCTCCCTTTTTCCACCGCATAGAGCGCGTAGTGCAACAACCTCATCAAATAAACCCACTTTAAAGGTCGACAAAACCTCCTCTGAGGCGTCCAGTGGGGAAAATTCCGTGATAAATTGCTTAGAGGACATGGGACCAAGAAAAGCAGGTTGGATGCCCTTGGCCATCATAGGGTGGTGGAGGTGATGGGATCGCGAGCTGTGGGGACGAATATTATGCTGGTGGATGGGACGCTAAAGGTGGAGAGAGTGGTAAAGAAGTGACGTGGTATTTATAACAAATACAGAGAGTAAACTAGTACCTCAGGCCTCAGTCTGTGTCGCGTAAAAGGCGCGCCGCATCACGTGGACATGAGTGCCGTGACCGAGAGTTCGCGCAGCATCGGTCCTATTGATGAGACATTATATCGGTACAGTACTTCTCAGGCTTTCATCTTTCTCTAGTAGGAAACGTCGCTTTGTACCGCGAGCATAGTACGAGGCTATCTGTAACAGGGATTGAGGCTGCACGACCTGTCGATCGCGCAGGGAGTGCGAGCGCGCGTGCATACATCATCGATATTTAAGCTTTAAGGTTAAGTACGAGTTGTGGGGATCGCACCGACAGGCTGCTCGTGAATGACCGCTCAGACTGGGACAGCGACGACGTATGTCGTTTTCATTTCGATGTGTCTACGATCTCAGATTCCATTGACAAGCTAGCCCGTTGACAGGGAGGATGTGAACAAAAGGCCAGGCGAGAGCCTGAGAAAAGAGAGAAAGGTCACATGATCAAGCATGAGCTTTCTCTTTTATTGCCCCATTTTCCTCTAAGACTGTGAAGTCCGTTCGCGAAACATATGTGGGATCAAGCCCGCGTGGTCCTTCTATCGGGAAAGGGAAGGAGTCTGTTAATAACTGGTAAGCACCAATTTTATAACAGCGCACCCAAGTCGTAACATCGCCACATGCTCACCAGAAATGAAAAGCATGGCATGAGACTCTGCATGAAGTCAATTCATCGTGCACTGACCCGAATTAGTCGACAAGCATGTCGATCGTTCGAATTTCGGCTGTGCAACCGTGAGCCGGCCGGCAGGCCGCGTCGTTCGCTTGAGGTGAGGTTACCTCCGAGTACCATCATCATTGTGTATGTTCAGCTGGTAATGGACGCTCACCTCCTGGGGCACTCTTTCTCCCTATGTCCTGGTTTCTCGTGGATGACATCAAGGCACAAGATACATGCAGAGAGTGAAGTGAACCTAGACCACAATATGCTGTTAATTATGACACCAATCCCAGCTGTTATGGTCTTTGGCATTTGGCCTGTGCGCCGTGACGTGCATGGCCGGACCTTCGCCCAAGTCAATTCAATCGATGGGTTCATATAGCCACTGCCATTCTGGCTGAATAGCGTGCCAGCACAGGAATCACACTAGTGCGATGATCGGAGCAGTAACGGAACAAGGGCTCTCTTATTAAGGTCGTGCAGAACAGTGCGGCCTTAACGCCAAGGGTGTGTCCCCTTGCATTTTCCCTAGAGTAGAGGTGACATGATGGTAGGTCCATCAGGGAATGGCACTTAACAATCATCCCACTCAGATGATCTAAAGACAAGTCTCGTTTCAAGGTCTGTTCAGTGGTCTGAGGGCCGTGAGGGTAATTTATTGAGATGTCACAACAAATGCCAACCCTTGCCTTAACAGGAAGCGGGCGCTTCGCGGGTCGGGGCGTCGGGCTCATTCAGGGCTCGATGGTATATATATTCAGGTTCCCACATACAACAGGCGGTGTTAATGACTCGTACAGAGACGATCATCCCTCCAACCATGGTCCTTTGTCTTGCATTTTTGCTAGCTGGCTTGGAATCTTGACGTTTAGCACTGCCAACTGTCGTGCCCTGCCGTTCCTAAGAACGGTGCAACGATATGTGGGACGATCCTGGAGCCTGAGTAACAGACTACGAGTCACCCTCATTTCGTTCGGCTACATAAGATTCCTTCGACCGCGAACTTTCTTCTTTCCCCAGCTTCCGTAACCATCTCCTCCAAAGCCCCAGTATCCGCACGGCAGAAGTGACTCGGATCCGTCCTCCACCTTTTCGATTTCCTCGCGTGCAATCGACCGTATAAACTATGCAGGCGAACCGCGGAGGCTTGAAGCCCAATGATGCTGGAGCTCACGCACAGGACGTCCTCGAAGCTGGACCACCCCCGCTGCAACACGTCGATGCTGCGGTGCACGAGCTGAACGAAACCAGGATAAACGCCCTCAGGCTCATCGACGAAGGCAGTTTCTCGTACGTCGCCTCGCCTCGCCTCCCCCTGGCTCTCTTGTTTGCTCACTACGCGCCGTTTGCAGTTGGTTTCATTTTAAAGTGTGCTTGGTTGCGGGTACCGGGTTCTTCACGGACGCGTGAGTTTTCCGTTCAACACCTTTACTTCTCATTCTTTTGTGCCTTTCTAATTTTACTCTCCCGCTTTCCCACGCCAGGTATGATATATTCGCGATCAACCTGGCATCCGTCATGCTGGGAAGTGTCTATGGCCACACGACAGGTGAGGACCCTCGGTCACCTGGAATGTCCACTCACCGCTCGCGCGGTCTGACTTGTCAACAAACTACTCTTAGGTCTTGCCGGCTTGGCTCACCGACTCTCCTCAAACCAAGATTTCGGAATCAAGGTAGCGGCGCCCGTTGGGAACCTCTTCGGCCAACTGTTGTTTGGTTGGCTGGCCGACATACATGGACGCAAGCGCATGTGTAAGTGGCTTATCTGTCGTCACTTCGATCCTTGAAACGTTCTAATGATGTCAAACCAGATGGGATAGAGCTCATGATCATCGTCACGGCCACCTTTGCTCAGTCGCTTGCCGGATCCGGTCCTGGTGTGAACATCGTCGGTGTTCTCATCGTATGGAGGTTTATCATGGGCGTGGGCGTTGGAGGGGACTATCCCCTGAGCGCCGTCATCGCCTCCGAGTTCGCATCGACGCGCTTTCGTGGCCGTCTCATGACGACCGTGTTCACCGCGCAAGGCTGGGGAAATTTGGGTACGACCCATATTTCCTCCTGCATTTGAAACCCGATGACGCTCAAATCGATATCTACATACTTCTACTAGCTGCCTCCATAGTCGCACTAATAACGATCCTCGTGTACAAGGATTCCATCATCGCGGACAGCTTCGATCGACCGGACCACGTGGACTACTGCTGGCGCATCCTCATCGGCCTGGGTTGCGTTCCGGGCGCCATCGCCCTTTATTTCCGGCTTACCATTCCGGAAACTCCGCGATTCACGATGGACATCGAACGGGACGTACAGAGGGCGAAGGACGACATTGATAACGTGCTCGACGACGGCGCAAACATGGGGATCTACTGGGTCGACCCAGATGCGGTCGTCCAGCCTGCAGAAGCACCCCGCAGAAGCCGTCGCGATTTCATTCGTTATTTCGGGCAGTCGAGGAACCTTCAACTTCTATTTGGGGTAGCCTACTCGTGGTTTGCCATCGATGCAAGTTTCCATTTGTATTATGTTTGGGGTCATAAATTGGAATGGCTGACTTGCGTCGTTGTGTGTCTACAGGTCGCATTCTACGGCCTCGGTCTCAACTCGCCTACGATTTTAAGTTCGGCGCTCCTTACTCGGGCGGGGATCGGCGAGGTCATCGGCTCATCGGAGCTCAACACCACCTTGGGCACATACAAGGCGCTGCACAACATCGCCATAGGCAACTTGGTCGTTTCGGTGGCCGGACTTCTGCCAGGCTACTATGCGACCTTGCTCCTCATCGACACCCCGGGTTGGGGCCGGAAGCGGATCCAGTTTCTGGGCTTTGCCATGTTGACGGCGTTGCTAGCTATCCTAGGTGAGGATATCCCGTCCATCTGGGGACGGTTTTCCGTGAAGCTCATTTTTGGAAATCTTGCTTCTGATAGCTGGCATCTATCCTGGTCCTAACCCGGACTCCAATCATCGGGGTAAGGCCGAGGCGTTCGTCGCGCTGTACTGCCTGGCGAACTTCTTCTGCAACTTTGGGCCAAACGTGACGACCTTTATCATTCCCGGGGAGATCTTCCCCACGCGCTACCGCTCGACCGCGCATGGCTTCGCAGCTGCGTGTGGGAAACTCGGTGCAATCGTGTCCCAGATCATCTTTTTCAAAGTGCGCGGCTCGGACAACGTGCTGAAGGCGATGTAAGCATTCGCATCTCCTTTCCAGCCTTACAGCATGGTAATGATGGTTGTTTTTTTCTCTTCAAGTCTCGGAATATTCGCGGGCGTCACATTGACTGGCATCGGCTCAACTTGGTTATTGGACGAAACTATGAATCAATCGCTAGAGCGGCTCTCTCGTGAGGATCAACGAGAATTCATCAGTGGTACGCCGCTATCCCGTACATAATTTACAGTGTTGACCACTTGACAGGTGTTCCCCCTATCGAGTTGCGGCATGGTGTGGTCCACCAACGTAGCTTTCCTTGATTTTCTATAACTTCCTAAGCTTTCTTCGGATCGAGAATTGCACCAGCAAATTCTCTTGGGACGTGACGTTGGATACCCGAACTATCTGACTGCATCATAAATTATTGTATTTTCTTTTCATTCCCACTTCTGGCTTGCAACATATTGTCGACTAGTACCACACAACGGACAACTCTTTGCGAGCATTCTACAAGCACACACCAGAGATCACTGCGCGGCACAAACAGCTCTCCAAGTTGAGTGTAAGATATAGGAGGGGACAGTAAATGCCCTGGATGTCGATCGTTCCGGTGGCCATGAAAGACATGATGCAATCCCTTAACCATCGTAATACCCAAGTACAGGGCTGGCAAAGGTCGTCATGACGTGCTTTTAGGTTTTTTCTATGGGAACAGAAGGGCTTTTGAGCAATGATTGAGCCGTAACGTACGGGGAAACTCACATATCCAACTTTGTCAAAGTTGTACACAATCCCCGCCTCGACAAGCTTCCGCTTCCGCGCCGCTTGTCTGCTCAATAAACGGGTTTCTGCGGCGCGTTGTTGCATCTCGGTTCGAGGCTGCAAGCGACCCCCCAACGGTCACGGTCATGAGAGTTCCTACTATTGAGGGTGGGATTAAGCAGCAGACGAACTGACTGACCTTATTGTGTTGCGCCTGCGCGAGGCGATACGTGGGCACGACGCGCCACTTGCGATTCGCACCGACCCAAAGCTCCGGGTGCACTTCGTCTTTCGGGATGACCTTGCAGGTCAAGATGTGGCCCATGAGCAGATAATTGTCCATCGTCTCCGCGACGACCTGCGCGACCTGCGCCGACGCAAACTCGACGAATCCGTAGTGTTTCGACCTGCCAGTCTGTACGCAATTTTTTTTTTTTCAACGCGCCGAACAAAGTTGGACGCAGTACGGGAGCAGACGCACCCTCTTGTTCCGCGAAAGGCGGAGACGTGATATCTCCCCGAATTGGGAGAAATATGCGCGGATCTGATCCTCGTAAAAGCCGTGTGGAATTCGGCCGAGATAAACTACGCCCGTTTCTGACGCCTGCGCGGCGGGGGGCGGTCATAGAATGAGCAATGAGTGGGCGGCGAGAGCAGGATAAACGCACTAGCTTTTTCTTCGCCTTTTCGAGTTTTCTCTTTACGGTCGCGTCATCCCGAGCGACGGTAGGAAGAGAGCCCAGATCGAGTTCGGCTTCTTCACCGACGTCCAAATCGTCATCCGAGGAGTCCTCGTCGGTGGAGAATCCGTACAAGTGGACGTTCTCCTCGCCGGGACCATCCTTATCATCACCGCCCTCCTCTTGGGACGCCTCAGGCTCGTCGTCTTCCGAGTGCGAGGGTTCAAAGTCAGAAGTCGGCGATGGCGATGGTGAGGAGGGTGCCCTCCATGGCCCTCGCAGTTTCCGGCGCGCAGGACGCGTTGCCTGGTCGACACGCTTGGGCGTAGCTGGCACCGTGTCGCGATGTGTTTCTTCTGCTGTTGTCACTTTCCTTCCGTCACCTTTGGCGGGCTTTGATTTTGTGTTGTGGACACGCTCCCCCGGTTTGGCCAGCTTGGGTTTGCGTTCCTTTATCGGTGCCGCATCGACTTCGGCAATAGGCTGTTTTGCCTGTGCTTTTGAGGCTTTTTTGACTTTCTTCAAAATGGTTGAGGACATGGCTACAAATTAACTGGTATTTTCGATCTTCAAATCATATCGTAGCCAAACAATGACCAACAAATATCTCTGGCTCTTACTGTCGCACTCTAGCAGGCCAATGAATATTCCTCGGTTCACCAACCCTCATTGCCCGCATGAACAGCATACAGTAACAGTCCCCCGTACAGAGCTTTTCCCTCGGAACCATCACTTTGTGGCAGACAACGATAAGCTTGCGGAACTTGATGAACTTCTCCAGGCAAACCTCAAAGTGCCACATACGCGAAAACGGAGGAGGCATACTAGCTCGTTAGGGGAGCAATCTTCGCCAAATGACGCGGCTGCGCCTGCTCGTAAGTCAGGCCCTCTAGGTTGAGCGGTGAACTGGTGTGTCACGACCCGTCCAGCATTCAGACTTCTTTCCGCTGCAAGCTCTCCAAAGGTAATCTCCTTGGAGCCAAAACCTCTGCCCGCGAGAACGTGAGTCCGATGCAACCCATCTGTTATTCTATCTAGAATTCATTCAGGATATGGGAGCCCCCCTGTGAAGACAACGATCGCGAGGCAGAAATCCGAAGGCAGCAGGCGCTCTCCGCTGCCGTCGACATTCCGTCCATCTTCAAGTCTGCCCAGACCTACATAGTTGAGTTGGTTATGTGCTCTCAATCATGCCTTGTATCCGACAAGTCAAATCAGACTCGGCCCCAGAAACCGGAAAAGGTCATCCATGTCACCGCAGACGCGCCACTTTCATCTCTTGCGTTCTTTTTGGCCGAAATGCCTCGCAGAAGACTCAGTCTCTCGAGAGCTGCGCACGCTCCCCGCCCGTCTCCACACGAGGTGAAAATGAAGGGGGACGGTTGTCTTTCCGTCGTTTCGCTAAAGTTATCAGGAAACGAGCAGCCCGCGGCGCGTCCCAAACGGAAGCGCAGGCGAAAGACGGTGGAGCGACATCCTCCAACGTTCTGGCGCCCATTGAGATGTTGGGGTGGTAAGGGCCTTGGATATGCAATGGGTTATGAAGGTAGTTGGCCAGTCGACGATGAGCATGAGCAGCGTCAAAAGATGTTACCTTCGGAGATAAGATGCGAAATGCTAATTACGTAATACATACATCGTAATGGATCTCCGCCCAAAAAACTGCCCTTGACCACAACGCATATCTCATAACTGCCTCTACTTGTCACTCGAGGTTCACACTAGCAACCAAGATCTCTGATCAGCATGCCTAAGGTGCGTTCTTGCGCGCTTACAATTTTCATTCGCCATGGTTAACTTGAACCGTGCAGAATAAGGGAAAGGTTCGCCGCATATATGATGCTCCCTCAGGCTGTCAACCTAGTATTGAGCCTTCGTATCTTCACAGGGCGGTAAGAACAGGAGACGTGGAAAGAACGAGAACGACGACGACAAACGCGAGTTGGTATTCCGTGAGGATGGGCAGCAGTACGCACAAGTGGTCAAGATGCTAGGAAACGGGCGCCTTGAGGCTCTGTGCTTCGACGGCGAGAAGCGACTAGCACACATTCGGGGAAAGATGCGCAAGAAAGTGAGTGTCCATTGTCGTTGGCATTCATTATCTATTTTGTCTGACCGACGCTCTGAAACAGGTGTGGATTAACCAAGGCGACATCATCTTGTTGTCGCTACGTGAGTTCCAGGACGGCAAGGCGGATGTCATAGTGAAATACACGGCGGACGAAGCTCGTAACTGTAAGTTTATGTAATTCTATATCTCGGCCAGACGCTAACCCCACACAAGTAAAAGCGTATGGCGAGCTTCCCGAGAACGCCAAAATCAATGAGACGGACGCCTTTGGGGAGGAGGAAGGCGAATGCACGTTTGAGTTTGGTGACGAAGGGGAGGTGGACATCGACGATATATGAATGTATTCTTGTTGTATATACGAGGTGTGTCCATCCATCCATTTTGGTCGACATTGTCATATTAACCACTGATCCAAAGCGCGCAGATGTGTATTGCTGCGACGATTGGCATGATTCCATCACCATTGGTTAGACGCATACATACACCTGTACCCTGAGATACATCATCCTCTGTAGTTATCGTCCCGGTTTGAATCAACATATCCCTAGTCAAAGCTAAAATTTCACACGGCTGCGTAGGACTCAGTGTCTGGCAGTGACACGGGTGACATAGCTCGTACTGTACCTTAACAGGCATACTGTTTCAAGGTCTGGCACGCAGCCCTTCTCGTTCATCAAATACTCTGCGATGTCTTGCGCACCACAAGTCACCGCCGATCTGAGCATCTCAGAATCGACTTGGACCCGATCGGACAGCCTCCTACGCTTCCCCTTCCTGCGCTCTTCCGGGCATACGTCCGGCGGCTCGACCAGCAAGCGCACGAGCGCGAGATCCCCCCGCTTGATGGCGACCTTGATCGCGAGCGCATTCCTGCGGCTCGGCGATGCGCCGTGGTCGAGAAGGAAACGCACGAGCGGCATCGCGCCCGCGCTCACGGCGCGTACGAGCGCGTAGCCGTCATGGGAGTCCGCATCGGGGGCGCTCCATGTGACGCGCATCATTACGTCTGAGCCCTCGCGGTTGCTGCCGTCAAGGCTGTTGTATAGGTAGCGGAGGAGCGGGAGCACCTCGGCACCCGATGCACTCAGCTGTCTGAAGAGCCGCCTCGGCAGCTCGGGTCGTGGCTGCGCTGGTGATGGCCGCGGGCGACGGGTGACGGGGCGGTTGTCGTTGTTGCCGTCGTTATCGTTGGCGTTATCGTTAGCGCTGGCGTTGGCAGGCGCGTGGCGGCCGGCGCCATTGGTGCCATTGGCGGTGGCGGCGATAGATGTTGGCCGTTCGAGGAGCGCGGCGAGCACAGGTAGCGTGCAGAGGGGGAAGCGCAGGGCATAAGTGATCAAGTCGGGCCGCAGCCGGCGGCGGGAGATGTTCTGCAGCGCGACGTAGCGCGTTGCGAGGTAGTCGGCGTGCACGGTGGGAGGGGCCGATTTGAAGACGTCGTGTAGGCGTCGGCATGTGAGGGGTAGGGCCTCCGATGCGGCGGAAAATTGGATTTCATACAAAAGCTGGAATGTGGTGTGAAAGTGCGTTTAGGTGTGTTATGTGTGGAAAAATTCCGGGAGAGAGAGAGACGGACCTCTACGGGGAGAGTTGCGAGCAGATCAGGTTGCAGTTGCATGGATACATTTGTCACAACACAAGTTGCTAGGCTCGGAACCAGCCGTTCTAGTTCATTCTCCGCGTTACTGCCTTTCCCCGATGCCAAGAAACTCCGACTAGAGTGACGGCTTAGCTAAGGAGGTCCCCGAACGCCTGGCTAGTGAAATATCGAAGTTTTTTTTTCTGTCCAATTCAGAATATCACTAGTACGACAAAACCAAGTTTTGCTCTTGCCAGTGTTGTTTGTTCGCACTCATCACCGGACATCCAAGGATCTGCCCCCATTCCAAGCTTTTCGTGTACACACGTCTGGTTGCTGACCATCCTCGAGCTGCAGAACCCCCTTCATTCGATACGTCTTGACGCGGAAGCTTGAACCACTGCCTACCACAGACGCGTCTCATAATTGGTCTCACCGAGTCGTACACAGTTTGCATATTCCCTCGGACGTTTGGACCAACTGAGACGAATGCTTGGCCTGTGACGCCGCACAATTATAGTACCCATCCAAGTTGAAACCCGTCGCGCTTTATCTTGGTCCACGTTTAGCCTGCGTCTGTGATATGGGAATCTTTCCGCTAGGTCACTAGCAAAAACAAAATACCGTCGGTCCAAGCTGATCCTCGGGATGAAGCGCCACCGTGTACAATCTTCTCTCCTTTCTATCTCCACCGCATAGTGTTCACTGCCTTTTACCTCTCACGGGCAATTTTGTATTGAGCCCTTCTCCCCGCTCTTACGGGAATGATCACGATTCGGATCCATTAAGCTAGGCGGAGATGTGTCGCGGTCGTGCGGTGAGATTAAAAGAACCCTTTTCCGAAGACCACAACGGCATCTCCGTGATAAGAACAGAAGTGCCCAACACGCGACGTCGGTGCCAGCGGACGGTTCTCAAGACTGTACAAGGTACAGCAAGGACATTTGTTGGGAGGTTAGCGCCGCAACACGGGTGTCACGGTCGAGTGATATCGCAAGCGATATGCTCGCCAAGTTTTAATACATCGGTACGTCAATGAGTCGACCCTCGCGACAAGAAGAAACACGGGTTGTGATGTGTTGGAAGATATCAATATATCAATACATTTTATATCCATCTGCATCTGTGAGAACTCTCGTCGCCATACGCGTGAGAGACATATGGATGCACGCGGTGTCAGCACGAATGCGAAACAAATGGAGAATTTTCTCCTTCGGTCCCAACATGATGGGGATTGAGCGCACGAAGAAGAAGCACTCGAAACAAGCTCCGAGCCGGCGGCCACTCGATGAGAATACATTCTTTACAAGGTACACAGTTTTCGCAAAAGTATGTTACTGCCAAGCACTGCGGCCACTACAGTACTATCCTTACTCTGTACAATTCAGCCGGGCCTCATGGCACCCTTTTGATCGTCTCCCGTTATCTGCACGTTTTCTTTTCCATCGAACATTCCCGCAATCAGAATCAGGCAGCTGCTTTCGGAGGGAGCGGCGCCTCTGTGGTGTCACATGGGAAGTACTCGGGAATGAGCCTCCTGTTCAAAAAAGCGTAGTCCTTGTACTTCAGCGTTTCAAATTCGACAGACGAACCCGCCTGCACTTACAAATACACGTTCTCGTCCTCAGCGGAGAACACGACGAAGATCACGCGCTCAAACTGTATAAAAGTGGTGTAGTAAGGCGTGCCTGCCGGTGAGTTGGGGCGAGCCCAAAACGAGAACAAGACATGCCTTTTTCCCCTGCTCCGTCTCCAAGAATTTCCTCACTTCCTCAAATGCGATCTGGGTCGCAGCTTCTATGGGGTAGCTGTAAATCCCCGTCGATATGGCGGGGAAAGCCTGCGCAAATGAAAGGGGAAAAAAAAATAAGATAAAATAATGCTTTCATTTTTATTTAAAAAGCAAAATAAAATAAAACACAAGGGTGTGTCTCAGCCGGGCTCGGGCTGGGAGTGTTTTGCTTGCTCGCGCTCGCACTTTTAGTAGTCATTGTAAAGCAAACTCACGATGTGCTTCAGCCCGTGCTCCGCCGCCAGCTGCAGGCTGACGCGGTAGCATCCCGCGAGCTGCAGGGGCGCGAGGGTGCTCCGGTGCTGATAGACAGGACCGACGGCGTGTATGACGTGCTTCCTATGACATGGCGGGCAGGGTATGGAGGTGGTCAGCGGTGCTCTTCGCGGCCACAGTGATTAACAGTTTCGGCGTCCGAGCTGAACGTGCCGCGGTCACGCTGGTACTCACGCTGGAAGGTTGTAACCCGCGGTCATGCGAGCCTCGCCTGTCGGGCAACCACCTAGAGTGCGACCTAATAATCGCGTCGAGACCGTGATGGTCGATGAGGGTCTCTCTAAGGGAGACGAAGGATTGTCTAGGAAGACGCACATTCTTTGAGGAGTTTAGGTCCTGCCGCCCTGTGTATGGCTCCGTCCACTGTCCAATCGATCCGTCAATAAGACATCCGAGTCGATAGCAGAGTTTCTTGGCGGGATAAGATTGTGGTACTACACACCTCCGCCTCCACCTGTGATGGATCGGTACTCTCAGTCTGAGCACTTTGATAATCCCAATTGGGACCGGGGCAGGAAAGCACCATGACCCAGTCCAGAGATTACAGCACTACTATCATGGTTCAAGTTTACCACTGGGAGAGAGGCGCACCCAAAAGCCCGGCGTTGGCTGCGTTGACGATCGCGTCGACTTGGACATGCGTAAGGTCTCCTCGGCTGTTCGCAAAAAAAAAGACGCGCAACCATGATTAGCAGCTGAGTGCCCGTGCCGCGGAGGGAAATTGAAGGCACTGGCGCTGCAGATCCAGTCGAATTTCACCAGGCGGCGCTTGCCCGCCCACACAGCACAGTACCACGAGTACGAGTACGAAGTATTGTAACTCACTAGATAGATACGCGGTCCAACAGCGTGTTGGAGAACGGGAATCGCGCTGCTCTACCTGACGCTGGGCGCGCAGCGATGGCTGCGCGTTGGTAGCGCTCTCGGAGGGTAGGGATCTGTTGCAGCGAGATGACTCTGGACATTCAGATCTGCGAGGGTTACGAGGTGAGATTATCTGAGTGATCGGTTCCTACAATGTGGCAGGTTCTTGGCACTGGCGGCACACGCGCGCCGGTTTGTCACAGATTTATTAAATTCACGCCCACAAATACAAGGATGACCATTGACGGTCATCAGCATCAAAAAACGTGTTCGATCGTACTGTGATTTTCACAGAAAGCTGTCCGGTTGGATCGTAGCATACACCCGTGTCAGTGTGTTTGTACGCTCCGTCTGTGGCGATTTTCGTACGTCGACAAGGATTTAATTACGTGCTCCAGGCCAAGGAGAATATTAGAATACGAGAGCGAATAATTATGTTGGCTATGTAGCAATTTTTAACGTAAAAAGGGACCGCATGCTGTCCTGGGAGAATGAAAGAGGGGAATAAATAAATGAGGCGTTACGGGGGTTGGTGCAAAAACAAGCGCATACAGGTGATGAGCCGTAAACATGAAGGCGAATACAACATGATGCCGAAACGGAGACATGAACAATCTAATGGGCGATTGTCCCAGGACTGAAGTCGATGCGGAATACGAGCAATTACACTGATGATGCGCTGAGAGCAGAAAGGGAGACAAAAGGTTTGACTAATTGAGCATAGAATAGCGTGACGCGGAGTAAGGCAGGCGACATACGTCGCGTGTCATGAAATGGTCGTCAGATGGTATGAAGACTCGAACCCCCTCGAATGGCTACCGGCGATCCTGCTGTGAGCTGTGGCGCAACGGCTCAGAGTGGGAAGTTGACGAGCGTGATTGGCTCGTGGTCGTGCCGGACTGCACGTATGTATTCGATGACGAGGCCGAGGAAAATGTTGGCCTTGAACTTGTACGGCCATCATGATGCGCACCAAGTGACTCGTTCAGGGGATAGTAGGATCTCCGACCGGTCCGTTCGAAGTCGTACACGGTGAAGTTATCTTCCAACTGTCGCATTTCTGGCTTCATCTTCTCCGGGTTCGCTTTCCGCTTATGATGCGTCAAGGGTTTCTCAGCTAAGATGAACTCGTCCAACTCGTGAGAGACATCGAAATTAGCGCGCTCATGCTGGAATGAAAATTAACGACGTGATGCGGGAAAGATTGAGATAGGACCAACATCGGGAACGAACGGGGGATCGAGCTGCTTGGCCGCCAGCCTCTCCCAATCAAGTTGCGAGAACCAACGGTGGCACCGGATCTCTTCCGTGTTCGAGGCGCCACTCCTGCAACCTAACCGCTTCTTGGGGTCTCGCTCGAGAAACTGTGATCCAATCATACATCAGTAAGACCATCCCGGCCAACGGTCACTCGCGACTTACTCCGAAAATGGCGGAGGTACATTCGCTACTGACTGGACCATGTCGTTGCGAGGGTTTCCTGATCGGATGTGCCAGGATACTGTCCCGCATTTTATCCGCCGTGTTGCCGTCAAAGGGCCGCCGGTGCCAGAGTAGCTCAAAGGCGCAGACGCCTAAACTCCACCAATCAACCTGCCAGGAGTAACCAGGGCGTTGCGGATCAACCACTTCCGGTGCCATGTACGCCATAGACCCTGCAACAGAAGTATGCAGGCGATGTTGAGAATAATGCATGGCAATGTTAAGGTCGGTGAGAGCGGCGTGTCCTTTGGCGTCCAAAAGAATGTTGTCGGGTTTGATGTCGCTACGGGATATTAGGCGCCGTGACCACCAAAAATTTTCGGAAACATACCGGTGCATAATCCCCTTGCTGTGAAGATACGTAAGACCAGAGGCCAGCTCGGCCATCCAAAAGCGAACTACGTTCTCCGGAAAATTGCCCCTGGTGTTAAGATGATCTAAATGACCTGGTTGGTATTTCACCACAAGAGGAATAAAAATGAAAACTTACATCGAAGGTCGCCACCAAGCATGAGGTCGAGGACGAAGAAGCAATTATCATCATCCTGGAAAGCATAACGAAGGTTGACCAAGAAGGGGTTGTCAACCTAAACAGAGGTCAACGAACAAGAAGACAGTGTGTGAAGGCGTGCCACACCTCCTCAAGCAATCGTCGCTCCTGGATGATGTTGGCAACAGCTTTCTGTTTGATGCACTGTTGCTTGTCCATATACTTGAGCGCATAAAGTTTCTTGCCCTTTTTATGTTCAACGACGCGAACCTAGGTACGGGTGGATGAGGAGCACGACGAGAGGCAAGGAGGAGGATGACGAACCTTGCCGAAAGCACCTTTACCGATCACTCTGTGGAGGTCGAAGTGATAAAGTGAGACCTCGCCGGATAGATCGACGTTCTTGGAGGGAGCACAACCCATGACTCGACAATCGACGAAAAGGGGAGGGGGGAGAGTTAGGGCAGTTGAGCCAAGATGGGAGGCTTATAAGAAACAAGGAGGGATCATTATGCCAGACAAGGCAATCCGAGTACATGGCGAGCCAGTGCAAGCCACGTGGTGTAAGTGAGACAATAAGACGCCAGAGAGGCGCCCATGGACTGGTCAGGAGGAGAAACAAGCGTGAGCAGAAAGAGACAATAAGGCGGTCGTCGAGATGTGCAAAGAGCACCGTCAATTGTCATTCTCGAGATAAAGTTGCTAAAAGGGCCCTAATCCTTTCCTGGCAACCACAAACCGTAAGCGAGCTGAAGCCGTCACACGCTCACACTTCAACTTCAACACTCCAGCGCTCAGTCACCGTCTTACCCGTGGTATATACAAGGACTACCACACACGCTACAATAACACTGCAACGTTTTGCGGATGGATACAGAGTGTCAAGACGCCCCCCTTCTGTCACCCCTTCCGGATAGCGTAGACTCTATCAAAGTATTTCCGTTTATCGTCCATTTGAAACGTGATGTTATTGTGAGTCGTCAAACAATTGGGATCGCCCTTCTCTCTGAAACCTTCTTTTCCTGCTCCCATCCCATCCCATCTCTGGCACGGCGTTGTAGAGGAACCTGGGTTCGTGTTCCTATCTCTTGATGCCCGAAAGTATCCTTATATGGCTACCCCTGCAGACACCGCCCTCAGTTGGGAGTTCGTCTCAGCGCTCCTCCCGTTTTAGGCGTAACACCGCTCACGACCTCATAGTCAACTAACTGCTTCTGATGTGAATTTTGCCCTTGTTCGCCCCCTTGTTTTCAAATACGCGCGACCGAGAAATCCCGCCATTGTCTATGTATGCCTCGTTGTGCGGGAACATTTCATCACCGTTGCCGAACAGGACCTCGCATTTTCCGGGCTGAGCTTTTCGCGGGCAATCTTGTGCGAAATCCTGGCCATGAAGCTCGTCCACCATTTCGCCACCAATCAGATCGAACTGGTCTCCGTTCTCACCACCACCTGGAGTCCCCTTGCTGGCGCTTCCACTGACGTCATCGAAGATGTGAAGAGTATACTCGGAAGTAAAGACGACAGTAGCATGGACGATCTTCAGTCTGCCCTAGAGGTCAGTCACAGACGCATATATCCGTTTGTGTTGTGCCGTTGATCGTTGCATACAAGATGGCGATCTCCTCAAGCGCAAAAAGATTTGTCGCTTCCCCCATAGTCCAGTCTGTCGTGAATGACATTTATTCTGGTCGGGTGATATACTCTTCATCCGCAAACCGGTCCATCGTTGCGGACAACTACAAGCCCCGTTCTATTAAGATATATGATAGCAGAAATGCCCCTTGGCTCAATCATTATCGGTACGAGCCTTCATTTTGCGTCCTTTCATAGCATAGTGATAATCTTTTTCATCTCAAGGTTACGCGTACCGCGTTACCGTGCAATCTTCGAGTTTCTAAATTTTACTTTCTTGTTGGTTGTATTCGTTCTGTGCCTTTCTTGCAAGTACCATAGCTCCTCTTTTTCCAAGTGCCTCCATGACTCCCTTTCAGTTAAAGATCTCAAAAATCCCCACCCTTTGGAAATTCTCTTCATCATTTTTGCCGCGGCATTTGCTCTGGATGAATACACAGCATCCATAGAGCATGGGTGGCGCAGTACGTGTAGACATCACAATGTCTCCTCTTTCTCCATTAATTATGCGCCCAGTCTACATTGCAAACGTGAGCACTCGTTCACACCACTTTGAGAATCGTGTTCCAAAGCTGAATGATTCAGACGTGGAATGTCTTTGACACTGCTTTTATTTTAATTACAGCTATGTATCTCATCCTTCGAGTGAAGGGTCTTGCGTCCGAGGACCGTAAGTTGTATCTCGCCTCCAGGTCCGACACTATGCCTCACCATGATGAATTGCGCCTCATCACAGCTTCTGCTTCTGACTTGGGCTTTGATATACTTGCCTGTGGGGCCTGCATCCTCTTCCCAAGGTCTAGTAGTGATCTTATCGATTTTCTTTGGGCGCTCTCAACTGCTGTTTAGACTTGCGTTCTTCCTGGTCAAAAATAACGTTGTCGTCCTGTATGTTTTCGGGCTCTCTCCTTCATCGTTGAATGTACCACCGACGGTGATACTTGTAGCGCCCTCCGTGCGATGACTGCCGAATTTGTCTTTTTCGTTGGCATTGCGTCCATCTGTTTCTCCGGGGTGCTCTTTACTCTCTGGACCCTCGCTTCGACTTTGGAAAAATGGACCCTTAAGTCTATCGCTTGGCTCATGGTGCAACTTTGGTTTGGAAATACGTTCCTGTCTTTCGGCCAGGCGTCCTCTTTCCATCCATGTCAGTTTTACTACGGTTCATTTTTCAATTTTTGAACCCGGTTGGCAGTTTTCGGCCCTATATTAATGGTTATGTTCGCGGCCTTGAGCAACACGCTCCTCCTTACTAGTAAGACTGTCCATGATGCCGTCTAGCATTTGTTCAACTATTCTGCAGTTTTGATCTCAATTCTATCTAACACATTTAGCAGGATTGATACAGTGAGTCATGCCTTTCGTTTCTCCATCAGCCACGCTGAGCCAACGAATATCATAGAATGCTAACCAAGAGGTTTACTTCTCGTCGTTGTAACCGGCTCTTGAACTAACTTTCTCGATAGTATCTATTCCAGTTCACAATCACCACGCTCGAAGGGTAAGTATTTCTGCATAATCATGGCTTCACGTCGTTGACGTAGTAATTACAGAATGAAATCAGACGCGCTGGTCAGTTACCAACCCCCCTTCAACCTGCTGGCTTTTGCCATCCTCTGGCCTGCTAGTTGGATCCTCTCACCACGGCGTTTACATTCTTCGAATGTTTTTCTTTTACGAATAACGGTATGCCTCTGCTCGTCAATCGCCTATGCCAACCCTTGACTCGCTGTAGTCATTTCCCATCCTCCTCACAATTTCTCTTTACGAGCGTTATGTCATCACGCACCACTCCCTCCGTGAATCTGCCCAGCTGTTTACACAGGTCATCTACGATTCCCTTCCGCGTCCCATTAGGTCCCTACCGTTTTTCGAGGCGCTTATGGGAACAAATCTGCACGACGTTTATGAGGCTATATTCGAGGCAGAACCCGACGTAGTCGAAGAAGACGAAGAACTATTTGCGGACAGGGAGCAGGATCGCATCGGATTGCACAGTTGGGGCAGCCGTGAACGTGACCGAAACGGAACGCACACAGCACCCCCCGAACTGCACATCCCCGGGAGCCCGGCTCGCGTCAATCGCCGCACATCCAGCATTCCACGCCCCCATCAAGGGCAGCCGAGTAGCTCTCCGCGGACTCGCAAGCTCAGTCTTCGACCGTCGCTTGCGGAACCCCTTCGTGCAGCTGCCGCAGAGACGCGCACTCCCCTGTCCCGTCTGTTCGGCGCCAGGTGGCCAGATGCGGACAAGGGGCAGAGCCCGGTGGACCCCCAAAAACTCGACAAGGTCGAAGAAGGGGTCCGACGCGTACAGGAACTTCTCGAGGATGTACGCGAGATGCCTGTGTCACAGCTGAAGGAGGAAATGCGCGAGCTTCAGGAACGGCAGGCGCGTATCGAGGGTCTCCTATTGATGCTCACGCGGGGAATGCGTAACGAGGCAGGCAGCCTGAGTGCGGCGGCGCCATCACGACATGATACCCTTTGAGCAATCCGATTACGAAATTTTCTATGATGGACGCATTTCTGCGTCCCCGCTTCTTATCACCGTATATCAAGCGCCTGTCACATAGTAGTATCCGAATACTACGTTTGCAAACGGAGCATGGAGATAATGAACGAATGCTAGACAGCGGGGGAAAGAAGCTTTTGTGTAATGCCCCGCCCTGGTTCGTACGATCTTGATGGAACTGGGGTTACTCCATCCGTTCTGCGTCCTCTCCTAGGACAACATCACCTCGATATACATGATCTCCGTTGCGTCTCCGTTTAGGATATTTGGGCGCTTCGGTTCGCATAATCTCCGCGTATGGCCGCCTATGGTTTCAAACTGAGGCCTGAGGGCTCGATATTGCACCGTACTCCATGCCAGATGACCTAGCCCACCTTCCCGCTCAGGTATCGAATGTTCTCGGCGCACAATGGCCCCACTATGGGCGCGGCACCAATACAAGGACATCCCATTCTGGCATAAAGCGAGTGTTGCAGTTGGAATTTTGGGACAAACGATTTCACTTGCCAGTGGCACGTCTAGTGCATGTTGGACGTCCATGTGCAGATCCACGATTTGGTTTCGAATGAAGCTTTCTCTCGATATTTGTTATATTGGAGGATCGGGGCGGGCGTTGCAAAGGACGAACGCGGTCATTGTTCCGAAGCGATTTTAAA
>Ga0137394_10001119_pt1 | contig 19357 bp, 14 predicted proteins | sample czobulk116metaG_FD_108278 | JGI IMG/M metagenome (GOLD analysis project Ga0137394, IMG submission 108278) | Vadose zone soil microbial communities from Angelo Coast Range Reserve, California, USA - czobulk1.16 metaG | ecosystem: Environmental > Terrestrial > Soil > Vadose zone | place: USA...
CACGACCACTTCGATCATCTCGACCTCGGCACCGTCAAGCGGCTCGCCGCCGACCGCGACCCGGTCTTCCTGGTGCCCCTCGGCCTCAAGCGCTGGCTCGAGGGGGAGGGGATCATGCGCGTGGTCGAGCTCGACTGGTGGCAGGAATTCGAGTACGGCGGGCTCCGCATCGTGTGCACGCCCGCGCAGCATTTCTCCCAGCGGAGCCTGTGGGATTCGAACACGCGGCTCTGGGCCTCGTGGGTCGTGGTGGGAGCAGCACGTCGCGTCTATTTCAGCGGGGACACGGGCTACTTCGACGGCTTCCGCGAGATCGGCGAGCGCCTGGGTCCCTTCGATCTCGTGGCCGTTCAAATCGGCGCCTACATGCCGCCCGCCATCATGCGCTTCGCGCACCTGACGCCCGAGCAGGCGGTGACGGCCTTCCAGGACCTCCGGGGTCGGACCCTCCTCGGCATCCACTGGGGCACCTTCGATCTCGCGGACGAGCCGCTCGACGAGCCGCCCGCGCGCATGCTCGCCGAGGCCGCGCGTCGCGCGGTGCGGCCCGAGCGCGCCTGGATCCTGAAGCTGGGGGAGACGCGCCGCTGGTAAGATAGCGGCGACATGGCGAGCCGCGTGCTCATCGTCGAGGACGAGCGGGACATCCGCGACCTCGTCCTCTTCCACCTGGAGCGCGAGGGCTTCCAGGTGTCGAGCGCGAGCAGCGGCGAGGAAGCGCTGCGCCAGGTCCGCCACGCCGGCCCGGACCTCGTGCTCCTGGATCTCATGCTCCCCGCCATGGGCGGGCTCGAGGTATGCCGCAAGCTCCGCCAGGATCCCGCCACCGCCGCTCTGCCCATCGTGATGCTCACGGCCAAGGGCGATGAGGTCGATCGCGTGCTCGGGCTCGAGCTGGGCGCCGACGACTACATCGTCAAGCCCTTCTCTCCCAAGGAGCTCCTCGCGCGTGTGCGCGCCGTCCTTCGCCGGGCCAAGTTGGCGCCCGGCGCCCCCGCCATCGCCATCGGCACCCTCGCCATCGACCCCGGCACCCGCACGGTGACGGTGCAGGGCGCGCCCCTGACCCTGACCCACAAGGAGTTCGAGCTGCTGGGCGCGCTCGCCGATGCCCAGGGACGGGTGCTCTCACGCGAGTTTCTCCTCGACCGCGTGTGGGGCTACTCGCGCGCGGGCGAGATCGAGTCGCGGACGGTGGACGTGCACGTCCGTCGCCTGCGTGTCAAGCTGGGGCCGGAGGGACGCCGCATCCTCACCGTCAAGAGCGTCGGATACCGGCTGGACCCGGAGAGCTGATGCTCGCCCGGATCATCCACGCCCTCCGCAGCCGCATCGCCCTGAAGCTCACCCTGACCCTCGTAGGCTTCGTGGTGCTGACGATGATGGTCGTGGGCCTCTATCTCTCCCGGGGCCTCGAGCGCGTGGCCATCGAGTCCATCGAGGCGCGGCTGGGCACCGCGGCGCGGGTGCTCGAGGACGAGGCGCGCGTGGCCTTCCGGTCCGGTGGTGAGGCGAGGGGCCTCCAGACCTTCGCCGAGCGGGCGGCCCGGCGCACGAACTCACGGGTCACCCTCATCGCCCCCGACGGGCGGGTGCTCGCCGACTCCGAGCGTCGCCTGGAAGAGGTGGCCGAGATGGAAAATCACGCGTCGCGGCCCGAGGTCCGCGCCGCGCTCAACGGCAGCGTCGGGCAGGACGTGCGGCGCTCGGGCACGCTGGGCGCGCCCCGCATCTACGTCGCGGTGCCCGTGTCGGAGTCCGGCCGGGTGGTAGGGGCCTTGCGGCTCGCCGCGCCGCTCGAGGCGGCCACCCCCGCCTATGAATCGCTCCGCGGTGTCATGCTGGCGGGGGGCACGGTCGCCCTCGTGGTCGCCCTCGGCATCGGGCTCTTCGTGGCAGGAAGGGTGACGCGGCCCGTGGTCGAGATGGAGGACGTGGCGCGCCAGATGAGCGAGGGCAATTTCCGGGTGCGTGCCTCCGTGCGCTCTCCCGACGAGATCGGCACGCTCGGCCGCTCCCTCAACGTCATGGCGGGGCGCCTGCGCGAGAAGATCGACGATCTCGAGCGCGAGCAGGCCAAGGCCACCGCCATCCTCGACGCCATGGTCGAGGGCGTCATCGCCACCGACGGCCACGACCACATCATCTTGATGAACGAGCGGGCCCGCGGCATCTTCGGCCTGGGCCAGACCCGCGTGGAGCGCCGGCCTCTCCTCGAGGTGATCCGCAACGTGGACCTGCACGGCCTCCTCAGCGAGAGCCGTGCGGCGGCCGACGGCGAGGTGGTGAGCCGGGAGATCAAGCTGCCCGAGCCCTCGGAGCGCGTCCTGCAGGTGCATGCCGTCCCCCTCCGCTTCACGGGTGACGAGCCCGGGGTGGTCATCATCCTCCACGACATCACGGAGCTCCGCCGGCTCGAGCAGGTCCGCACGGAGTTCGTGGCCAACGTCTCCCACGAGCTCCGCACCCCGCTCACCGCCATTCAGGGCTATCTGGAAACGCTCCTGGACGGCGCCCTCGAGGAGCCTCAGCATGCGCGGAAGTTCCTCGAGATCGTCTTCCGCCACACCGAGCGGCTCGGTCGCCTCACGGACGACCTGACCGATCTTTCCAACATCGAGCTCGGCCGGATCTCCCTGCGCATCGAGCCGACCGACCTCACCGAGGTGACGGAGTCGGCCCTCGCCATCATCCAGCCCCGTGCAGGATCCGGCCGCGTGACGGTGGAGGCGAGCTTCCCCGTGGACATGCCCGAGGTCCTGGCCGATCGGGATCGGCTCGCCCAGATCCTCATCAACCTCGTGGACAATGCCGTCAAGTACACCCCGGCGGGGGGACACGTCTGGGTGGAAGCGCAGCGGCTCCCGTCCGGGATGGTCGAGGTCGCGGTGCGCGACACGGGGGTAGGGGTGCCGAAGGCCGATCTGCCGAGGCTGACGGAGCGCTTCTATCGAGTGGACAAGGCGCGCTCTCGAGAGCTCGGGGGCACCGGCCTGGGGCTCGCCATCGTCAAGCACCTCGTGCTGGCGCATGGCGGCGAGCTCGGCATCGAGAGCGAGCTGTGGAAGGGTACGACGGTCCGCTTCACGTTGCCCACGGGCAAGACAACGACCTGAGACGATCGCGGCCGCCCCGGATTTTTCCGGGGCGGCCGCGAGAGGACGTCAGCTCTCCCGCGTCAGTTCTTGCGCCGGCGGCCGGCGTAGATCTCCTGCATCTCCTTCTCTCCCCAGGCGATAGCCTGGTCGATCGTCAGCTTGCCCGTCGCGTACTGGGCGAACATGTCCGGGATGATGTAAAGGTCGAGGACCTGCTGGGAGGCGGCCGTGGTCGGGCCCGGCCAGGACGGCGGCACCGTGACCTTGGCGACCTCGGGAATGAAGCGGTACTGCTTATCGCTCTTGTACACGGGGTGCCTGGTCAGGTTGGCCAGGAACGGCATGTTGAACCCGTGGCCTGCTTCCACCCACTTGGCCTGGTTGTCGGGCTGGAAGTGATAGCGCAGGAAGTCCTTGGCGAGGTCGACGTTCTTCGAGAAGTTCCAGATTCCGACGCACCAGTATCCGGTGGTCGTTTTGCGGTCCACGGGGCCTCGCGGCGTATTGATGTGGTCGATGACCTCGGCGATCTCCTTCTGAGTCCCCGGCACCAGGACCTTGTCTTTCTTGGCGGACTCGTAGGCGCTGATGGGGTTGTGGATGCCGATGCACTTGCCGGCGTTGAGACACCGGTTGTTGCTGGCGTCGTCCCAGGCCAGCACCTCCGGGTCCATGGCCTCGGTGTAGAGGCGCTTCACGAACTCCATGACCTGCCGCGTCTGGGGCGAGTTGATGGTGATGGTCTTGCCGTCCTTGGCCACATAGGAGGCGCCGTACGACCACATGATCGAGAGGAGCGTGACGTTGGCGTCGCCGCTGTGGCCCAGGGCGGTGCCGAAGGGATGGCCGATGGCCTTGCCCTTCTTGCCGATGCGCAGCCAGTCTTCCCACGTGTCGGGGTTCTTCTCGCCGATCTTCTCGAGCAGGTCGGTGCGCACGGCCATGGGAAAGGGCGGCATCCACCAGGGCAACAGCTTCCACCTGCCGCGGATGAGGTAGTCGTTCTCGTTGAGCCACCCGCCGTTTTTGGGCGCGAGGTCGGCGGCCACATCGTTGAGGTCGGCCAGGTGGTCGAAGTAGAGATCGGCGTCGCCCAGCCCGGGACCGAGGGCGGTGAGGTCGTGGCCCGAGCGCGCCTGCACTTCCGCCGCCTTCTTGGTCACGAGCTGCAGGTGGGCGATGATGTCGAGCCGCACCTTGACCTTGTTCTTCGCCCCCCATTCCTCGAATTGCCGCTTCAGCTCCTTGTCGGTGTCGGGGACGAAGCTCGCGATGCTGAGGAAGGTGAGCTCGCGGGCTTGGGCGAAGGCGGGAGCGCGGCCCGCGGCAAGGATCCCGCTGAGGCCGGCGGCGCCGCCCGCGGCCGTGCCCAGGAACTGCCGCCGGCTCACGCGACGCGCATCGCGACGGGTGGGAACGCTGGATCTCGCCATGATGACCCTCCTTACTTGACGGCGCCCGCCGTCAGTCCCGAGACGTAGTAATCCAGGAAGAAGACGTAGGCGATCACGATGGGGAAGGAGCCGATGCACGCCCCGGCCATCAGCCCGCCCCAGTAGTAGATGTCGCCCCGGATCAGCTCCGAGAAGACGCCCACGGTCAGGGTCTTCAGCTCCGCGGGCGAGACGAAGACCAGGGAGTAGAGGAACTCGTTCCAGGACAGGGTGAAGGCGAAGAGGGCCGCGCAGATCACGCCGGGCACGGCCACGGGAAGGAGGATCCGGATCAGGGTCTGCAGCCGGTTGCACCCGTCGAGCATGGCGCACTCCTCGATCTCCTTCGGCACCGTGCGGAAGTAGCCCATGAGGAGCCAGGTGCAGAAGGGCACGAGGAAGGTCGGGTAGGTGACCACGAGGGCCCACAGGCTGTCGGAGAGGCCGAGCCGGTTGACCACCGTGCTGAGGGGCAGGAAGAGGAGCGTGGGCGGCACGAGGTAGGTGATGAAGATGGCCACCCCGAAGGACTCCGCGCCGGGGAACTTCAGGCGCGCCAGCGGATAGGCGGCGAGCACGCCGAGGACGACGGATATCACGGTGGCGGCCACGCTGACCATGAGGCTGTTCACGAACCAGCTCCAGAAGAAGGTGTCCTTCGAGAGCAGCTCGTAGTGCCCGAAGGTGACCCCGCGCCCGATCCAGAAAGGCACGGAGTTGACGTCGTAGAGCTCGGCGTTCTTCTTGAACGACGTGACGAGCATGAAGTAGAGGGGGAAGAGGGCGAAGAGGACGAAGGGCATGGTCGGCATGTAGAGGGTGAAGAACGGCCGGCTCCGTCGCCCCCAGCGGGCCAGGCTACTCATAGATCGTGGACTTGCGGACGGTCCGGAGCTGGACGAAGACCACGAAGAGGAGGATGGGGAAGAGGAAGAGGGAGACGGCGGCCCCCTGCCCGATCTGGCCGCTCTGCAGGCCGAGGGCGAAGGAGTAGGTGGCGAAGAGGTGGGTCATGTTCATCGGCCCGCCCTTGGTCAGGACGTAGACAATGTTGAAATCGGCGAGGGTGAAGATGGTGGAGAACAGGATGACCACGGCCAGGACGGGCTTGAGGAGGGGGAGGGTGACGTGCCAGAAGCGACCAACGGGGCCGGCGCCGTCCGACTCCGCCGCCTCGTACAGCTCACGCGGGATGGAGACGAGGCCGGCGAGGAGGGTGATGGCGAAGAAGGGGAGTCCCCGCCATGTGTTCACGAGGATGACGGTGAACATGGCGAGGTAGGGATCCGGGAGCCAGGGGATGTCGCGATTCACGATGTGGAGGGCCTTGAGGGTCCAGTTCACCACGCTGTACATCGGCTCGAACATCCACCACCACACGAGCGTGCTCAGCGCGGTGGGCACGATGAACGGGAGCAGCACCGCGCCCCGGATGAGGCGCTTGAACTTCGTGATCCGGAAGAGCAGGAGAGCCAGCGCCATCCCCAGGGCGGTCTTGAGCCCCAGGGCCAGCGCGGTGAAGACAATGGAGTTCTGGAGGGTCTGGAGGAAGATCGAGCTGGTGAGGAGCCGGCGGAAATTGTCGAGGCCGACGAAGACGCCCGCATCGCCCACGCGGGCGTCGCTCAGGCTGAACCAGACGGAGAGGACGAACGGGTAGGCGACCAGGAAGAGGAGGAGGAAGAACGCGGGGGCGATGAAAGTGTAGGCGACCGGTGTGTCCTGGACCACGAGCTCTGACCAGGCGCGCGCGCGGGCCTCGCCGCCCGTGGCGACCTTTGCCACATCCCCGTCGAGCGCCTTCAGCCGCCCGTTGAGCGTCTTCAACCGAATGACGCGCTCCATCGAGGAGCCGCGGCCGCGCGGCCGTCTTCCCGTCGGGGCGATCAGCCTACCGATGTCGGGCGGGGCGCCCACCGCGCCTCCCCGTATCCCGGCACCAAGCGGCCCCAACTTAGTGCGGCCCGCCGCGAGTGTCAAGCTCGCCCCTTCGCGGCGCGTGACGCTTAAACGACGCTGCCCCCGCGGGGGCCGGGGGCAGCGAGAGAGCGCGGCGGGCAGCTACTCTTACGCGGTCAGCTCCTTCGACGTCAGCCGATAGCGCACGGAATCGGGGTCGAGGCTGTCGCGCCGCTCGCTGGCCGTCTCCGCCTGCGGATACATGAAGAAGGGAAGAGGCTCGCCCGAGGAGTTGGGGAGCTTGAGATCGGCGGCGTAGTTGTACGCGAGCCAGTTCATCTCGAGCGCGCCGAAGAGCTTGACCCTTGCCTTCTGCACCTTGGGATCGCTGAGCGGGATCCCGCCATTCTCCTCGAGCACGAGCTTGCGGACGTCAGCGGGATCCACGGGCACCCAGCCGTGGCTCGCCGAGTAGAACTCCGCGCGGCAGTGCTGGGCCTTGGTGATGTCGCCGCTCCGCCCGAGGCTCTTGTACTCGGCGGAGTCGGCCACGCGCACGCCGTAGATGTCGCGCGCGGGGATGCCCACGGAGCGCGCCATCCCCACGAAGAGGGCGTTGAGGTCCGCGCACTTGCCGCCGAGGTTGCCCGTCTCGAGCATGGCCTTGATGTCCCCCAGCCCGCAGCCGCGCACCTTGGGGTCACGGAAGGTGTTGTCCACGATCCACTCGTACAGAGCCTTGGCCTTGTCCACGTCCGTGCTCGCGGTCTTGGTGATCTCGCGCGCCGTCTTGCGCACGATGCCGTCCGTGGTGATGAACTTCGTGGACGCGACGTACTTCTTCAGCACCGCCTTGTCCTCGGGGGAGGGATTACCCGGCGCGGCAAGGTCGACGACGCGGTCGCGAGTGGAGAAGCGCGTGGTCACCTCGACCACGGGGGCCGCTTCCGTGCCCGGCCACTCCGCATAGAAGATGCCGGCCCCGTACTTGTCATCGCGATACACGCGCATGGTCGCCGCGTTGCCCGTCCAGCCCTGGTCAAGGTTCTTGTGGTAGTCGGTGTCCGGCAGGAGCGGCATGGGCACCCAGGCACGCGTCACGCCCGAGGGCTTCAGAATCTCGAGCCGCGTGATCACCTCAAAGGTGCGCCAGGCGCCCGCGGAGGCCTGAGCGGCCCAGGAGCGAATCGGCCGAGCGAGGCCGGCCAGCATGATCCCAGCAGATGCGCCAGCGCTCGTCTGGAGAAATGTCCGTCTGTCCATGAATCCTCCCGATTTGGTCTACGGATATGGAACCCAGCCCATCATGCTAAGGCCAGCGGAGGGAGAGTCAAATTGGCAGTTCCGATGCACACGCTCGCGGGTATCGGGGCGTCCGATCCGAGCCTGGACCGCGGCCCCTGTACTGTGTCACTCCCATGTCGTCGACATCCACAGCGACGGCGCTGAACTAGAGACGGTGACTGCGTCATCAGGCCTCGATCTTCCCGCCACGGTTTCGTAATGGCGGGGATATAGCGTGAGCGCGAGCATGACGCCTTCGCTGGGCGGTCGTGAAGCTCCACTACGTCAGCAAGCTCTTCAGCGGCTGTCGCCCGGGGGACGGGCTATCATTCCTCGCGGGTGACCCCTCGGCGCACAAGGAAGCCCTCGTCAGCATCGCGACCTGAGCACGAGCCCGACAGGAGACAGTCATGGCCTACGAGCCCGACGACATCCCGGTCAACCCGTCGTCTAACCAGCGCTTCGAGGAGGTCCTCGCGGCGAGGCTCTCGCGGCGGCGCGTGCTCCAGCACGGGCTGGGGGCGGCCGCCCTGTCCTTCCTGGCCGGCCGCGCGGGTCTGCTCGCGCCGCCAGCCCTAGCCCAGTCGCGGCTCCTGGGCTTCACGCCGGTGCCTGTCTCCACGGCCGATATGGTGATCGTGCCGTCCGGCTATACCGTGGACGTGGTCTATGCCTGGGGCGACCCCATCTCGAATGGTCCCGCCTGGAAGCCTGATGCGAGCAACAGCGCGGCCGACCAGGAGCAGCAGGCGGGCATGCACCACGACGGCATGCATTTCTTCCCCATTCCCGCGGGCTCCTCCAGCTCGACGCACGGCCTTCTCGTCGTCAACCACGAGTACACGGATGACGGGCTCCTGCATCCGGGCGGGATGGAGACCTGGTCCGCCGCCAAGGTCGCCAAGTCCATGGCCGCGCACGGCGTGTCTGTGATCGAGATCTCCCTCGTCAACGGGAAGTGGACCATCGTGCGGCCCTCGCGCTATGCGCGCCGGATCACCGCGAAGACGCCCATGATCCTGAGCGGGCCGGCCGCCGGCCACCCGTGGCTCAGGACGTCCGGCGATCCCTCCGGGCGCCTCGCCCTGGGCACCGCGAGCAATTGCGCCCACGGGTTCACGCCCTGGGGCACCTACCTGACCTGCGAGGAGAACTTCAACGGCTACTTCGTGAATGCCTCGGGCCTCGTGCCCGCCCTCCAGAAGCGCTACGGCATCAGCGACAAGGGATTCGGATACCGCTGGCACGAGCACGAGACGCGCTTCGATGCGGCCGCCCATCCGAACGAGCCCAATCGCTTCGGCTGGGTGGTGGAGATCGATCCCTGGGACGCGCGGAGCCAGCCCATCAAGCGGACGGCGCTGGGGCGCATCAAGCACGAGGGCGCCAAGGTCGAGCTGGCCGTCGACGGCCGCGCCGTCGTGTACATGGGTGATGACGAGCGCTTCGAGTCCATCTACAAGTTCGTGAGCCGCGACCGCTACCGCCCCGCCGACCGTGTCGCGAACCTGCGGCTCCTCGACGAAGGGACGCTCTATGTCGCCCGCTTCAACGCCGACGGCGCGGGGGAGTGGCTGGAGCTGAGCCAGGGCAAGAACGGTCTCGACGCCGCCGCGGGGTTTCCAAGCCAGGCCGAAGTCCTCATCAACGCGAGAGGGGCGGCGGACAGGGTCGGCGCCACCCCCATGGACAGGCCGGAGTGGATCGCCGTGCATCCCGTGACCAAGGAGGCCTTCTGCTCGCTGACCAACAATACGCGGCGAGGCGAGCAGGGGGCGCCCGCCCCGGACGCGGCCAATCCCCGGGGACCGAACGTGTACGGCCACATCATCCGCTGGCGCGATCAGGGGAAGGATCCCGGCGCCGCCCGCTTCGACTGGGACATCCTCGCCCTGGCCGGCGATCCCGCGAATCCCGATCCCGCCAAGCGGGGCAACATCAAGGGCGATATGTTCGGATCGCCCGATGGGCTCTGGGTCGATCCGCGTGGCGTGCTGTGGATCGAGATGGACGTGTCCACCAGCACCCTCAACAAGGGTGACTACGCGCGCATGGGCAACAACGCCATGCTCGCCGCCGATCCCTCCACGGGCGAGGTGCGGCGCTTCCTCGTCGGTCCCAACGGCTGCGAGATCACGGGCATCATCGCGACGGCCGACGGCAAGAACCTCTTCATCAACATCCAGCACCCGGGGGAGACGGCGAGCGAGCGCACGGATCCTGCCAAGCCCACCGGGGTCAGCCAGTGGCCCGACGGCGGCCGGCCGCGCTCCGCCACCATCGTGATCCGCAAGTCGGACGGGGGCGTCATCGGCACCTGACTCGGGTCCAAATCGTCACACAGTCGTCATTTGCCTGTAACGTTTCCCCGTCATCCTCTCCTGAATGATCGAGCTTCTTGGAGTGGGTATCCTCTCGAAGGACTGGCGGCTCCTTCACCGCGTCTGCGCGCACATCTCTCAAGGAGCCGTCGTCGCGGTCTGCTCCAGCGAACCCGCCGAGCGTGCCGCCCTCCTCGCGGCCGTGACGGGCCGCACGATCCCCGATGAGGGGCGCGTCTGGGTCAGCGGGGTGCCGGTGGCAAAGGGATTTGTCGGTCGGGTGCGAGGGCACATGGGCGAGGTCGATCCCGGGGCGGGCTTCGACCTGCACCGGTCCGCGCTCTGGAACATGCTCGCGGATGGGTGCGGGCTAGGCGGGCGGGAAAAGCTCTGGCGATTTCATCGGGCGCGAGACCGTCGCGCGACCCTCCGCTCCCTCGCCAGGGTCGGGCTCGAAGCCCGCTCCGGCGAGCCCGTCGATGGCTTCGAGCCGCTCGCGCGGGCGCGACTGGCGGTGGCGCGCGCCCTTTGGCGAGGACCTGAATACCTCGTCGTGCACGAGCCCGACGCAGCCCTCGACGGGCCAGATTCGGCAGAGCTCCTGGCTCTTCTCCGCGAGCTGGTCCGGGCCGAGCGGCTGGGAGTCCTCGTGAGCGGAGCGCCGACGGAGCCGCTACTCGCGGGGGCCGACCGCGTGCTGCTGCTCTCGGAAGGCATGCTGATCTTCGACGGCGCGCCGGTGACCGTCCGCGGTTCCGGGGCCCCAGTGGCCGCGCGGCGGGCAAGCTGAATCCGCGCCCGGCATGGGCCAGCGCGTGAGAGCCAGGACAGCTCCCGGTTCAGGTGGCGCGCGGAGACCGTGCTGATAGCAGGAGCCGCTGCGCCTCGCGCCAGAGCACGCCGTCGCGGACCCCAACCGTGCACACGGTCAAGGAGAGATAGCCACTCAGGACCATCAACTCTTCCAGCACGATGGTGCCAGCCAAGATGATGTCGGCGCGCTCGGCCTTGAGCCCGGCCAGGCGCCGCCGCTGACGAGAGGAGAGCGCCTGCAGCTTCTCGCGGATGGCCGTCAGGTCCGACGGCTGGAGCCGCAGCCCTTGACGGGACCTGCGCTCGATGCCGCGAGCGCGGAGATGCATGCGGGCGAGCGTTCGGACGGTGCCTCCGATGACGACCAGGCGGTCCTCCGGTCCCGCGGCGGGCAGGACCCCCGCGGACTGGGAGCGGATCTCCTCGCGGAGCGCGCGCAACTCGCGGGGCGTCGGCGGATCGTGATGGAGGAAGCGGCGGGTCAATCTGACGGCACCTAACGGCACGCTGGCCGCCCCTACGATGTGGGTATCGCGAATCCGCGTGAGCTGGAGGCTACCCCCACCCAGGTCCGCGACCAGGCCATCGCCGATGGGCAGGCTACGAAGGGCCGCCTGGGCGCCGAGTCGCGCCTCCTCGGTGCCCGTGAGCACGCGGACATCGATGCCCTCGCGATCGCGAAGAGCGAGGATGAGGCGCTCGCGATTGGGCGCCTCACGAACCGCCGAAGTGGCGATGGCGAGCACGCGCGGGCGGTAGCCGTTGCTCACCCGGCGGAGAAATCGGCGGAGGGCCTGCGTGGTCTCCTCCACGGCCGCGGGCGGGAGCAGGCCCGATCGGCTGGACCCCAGCCTGGTCTGCACGCGCTGCTCTTCGAGAATCCGGAAGCCCGCCCCGGGATGCAGGCTGGCCAGCAGAAACCGCGCGGCGTTCGAGCCAAGGTCCATCAGGGCCACCAGCTCCGCCATCACGCGTCTCCGAGAGATCGGACGAGAGGTCGAATCACACGGTCGGTGCGCAGGAACTTATCCACTTCTTGTCCACCGTGAACTTCCCGCCCATCTCCAGGCAACACCATATTTACGGTCTCATAGCTCCCCTGTCACCATATATTGTGTGCGGGGAAACCAGTCAATGAATAATGTTGAAAATCATGCTGACCGGCGAGGACCTGCTCGTGGGTAAGTGTGGATAACTCGACCAGGGAGCACACGGGGCGCCCAGTAGACCGTCGAGCGCCCACGTCACTCAACATTTACGGGGCCGTCATCGGGCTGTAACCTGCCGCGGCGACACTTCCGCCATGACGACACGAGCCATGGGGGAGGTCAACGCGGCGATGGCGACATGGCGGCGCACCTCGGAGTCCGCTCCATCGGCATCGCCCAAATCGGGTCACCGCGTCCTCGTGGTCGAGGACGAGCAGGACGTGGCCGAGCTCATCCGCTACAACCTGGCCAAGGAAGGCTACGACGTGACCCTGGTCGGGAATGGCGCCGACGCCCTCAAGCGCGCGCGCGCGAGCAAGCCGGAAGTCATCCTGCTCGACATCATGGTGCCGCAGCTCAACGGCTGGGAGGTCTGCCGGCGGCTCAAGCAGGATCCCGAGACCCGCGGCATTCCCGTGATCATGGTCACCGGCCGCGTGGAAGAGGGGGACAAGGTCCTCGGCTTCGAGATGGGCGCCGACGATTACGTCACCAAGCCCTTCTCACCGCGCGAGCTGGTCGCGCGGATCCGCGCGGTGGTCCGGCGGGGCAAGGGGAGCGATGCCGCGGACCGCAAGCAGCACCTCAAGGCGGGCGACCTCGAGATCGACCGGCACCGCTTCGAGGTCATCATGAAGGGCCAGCGGGTGGATCTCACGCCCAAGGAGTTCGACTTGCTGGCCGCTCTCGTGGGTACGCCTGGGCGTGTCTTCGGGCGCGAGGAGCTGCTGGATCTTGTCTGGGGCGAGGACGGCTTCGTCGAGCCCCGGACCGTGGACGTGCACGTGGCCCGGCTTCGGGCGAAGTTCACGGCGGCCCGGGTGCCTGCGCCGGGCGTCGAGACCGTGCGCGGCGTCGGGTACCGCTTCCGAGAGCAGGACTCGGCGCGGCTCGGCAGCCGGAATTAACAGGAACGTAACACGACGGTTATGTCGTTGAAACATGCCCGCCCGATGATCGAGACATCCCCAGTGACAAGGGAGACCACATGACGAAGCGGACGGTGGTTGCAGTAGCCCTGGCGGTCGTCGGGCTAATGTCTGGCCTGGCGGTGGCCGGGGGTCAGGTGCAGCTGGACCCGGGACTGCAGCCGTACAAGGCGGTGAGCGGTGTGAGCGGCAGCATATCGAGCGTCGGGTCGGACACGCTCAACAATCTCATGACCCACTGGGCGGAGACCTTCAGCCGCTTCTATCCCAATGCCAAGGTCCAGATCGAGGGCAAGGGATCGTCGACGGCGCCTCCGGCGCTCATCGCGGGCACGGCCCAGCTGGGCCCCATGTCACGCGAGATGAAAGGGACGGAGGTCGACCAGTTCGAGAAGAAGTTCGGCTACAAGCCGCTGGCCATCCGGACCTCCGTCGATGCCCTCGCGGTGTTCGTCAACAAGGACAACCCGATCAGGTGCCTCAGCATGAGCCAGGTGGACGCGATCTTCTCCAAGTCCCGCCGCACGGGCTACAAGGAGGACATCAACACGTGGGGGCAGCTCGGGCTCACCGGTGAGTGGGCCCAGAAGCCCATCAGCCTCTATGGCCGCAACTCCGCCTCCGGCACCTACGGCTTCTTCAAAGAGCACGTGATGAAGAACGGTGACTACAAGGACACCGTCAAGGAGCAGCCGGGCTCGGCGGCCGTGGTCCAGGGCGTCACGGTTGACCGCTTCGCCGCCGGGTACAGCGGGATCGGCTACGCCACCGCCGGGGTGCGGGCGGTGCCGCTCAGCGAGAAGGACAGCGGCAAGTGTGTGGAGGCCACCGCCGACAACTCGTACTCCGGAGCCTATCCGATGGCCCGCTTCCTCTTCGTCTACATCAACAAGGCGCCCGGCAAGGCGCTCGATCCGCTGACGCGGGAATTCGTGAAGGTGATCGTCTCCAAGGAGGGGCAGGAGGGTGTCATCAAGGACGGTTACTTCCCGATCCCCGCCTCGATCGCGAAGGAAGAGCTGACGAAGATCCAGTGACGTGGCCATCAACAGCGAGACCTTCACGGCGGGCGGGCCGGCATCCCCGGCCCCCCCGCTTGTCGTCAGCCGCGCCCGCACGGAGCGCCGCATCCTCGCCGACCGGTGGGCCTCGCGGCTCGTGGTCGTGGGCGGCATCGTCATCATCGCATGCATCCTCGCCATCCTTTTCGTCATCGCCGCCGAGGTCTATCCGCTGTTCAAGCCCGCCACCGCGACCTTCGCCGGTAGCTACGCCGCCTCGTCCACCGGCGCCGGCCCGGCCGCGGGAGACGCTGTCGGGGTGGACGAGTATCGGGAGATCGCCTACACGATCACGGGACCCGGCAGCCTCGAGTTCGTCTCGCTCAAAGGGGCGGCGACCCCTCCGCCCGTCGTGGTGCCGGGCCTGAATGGTGCCACCGTCGCTTCGGTCGTCACCCTCAACAAGACGCGGCTTCTCGTTGGCACCTCGGATGGGCGGGCGATACCGCTCGACATGAGGTTCGATGTCACGTTCAAGGATGGCAAGCGTGCGGTAGTTCCGGCCCCCGCCTTCGGACAGGCCGTGGTCCTCGACCCGGAGAAGAAGCGGGCGGTGCGCCGGCTTGCCTCGGGGGGCGCGGATGCGGGCGGGATGACGGTCGCCCAGGTTGGACCCGCCGACCTCATCGTCCAGAGCGTCATCGAGAAGAAGGCGCTCATCGGCGGGACGCGCCGCGAGGAGTCGATCCAGGCGTTCACGCCCGAGGTCTCGGGGGAGATCACGGCCCTGCGCCTGGACGGACGCGGCGAGGACCTCTTCATCGGTACCAGTCAGGGGAACGTGCTCCGCTACGACATGAGGGATGCGGCGGGGCCGAGGCTCATCGAAACGGCGGCCGTCACCACCAAGCCGGGCGCGGCCGTCACCGCCCTCGGATTCCTCCTGGGGGACCGAACGCTGACGGTCGGCGACGAGCAGGGTGGGGTCTCCACGTGGCAGGTGGTGCCGCCGCCCGGCGGCGGCGAGAAGCGGCTCACGCGAATCTACGAGTTCGCACCTCACGCCGGGGCGGTGGTCGCCATGACGGCCTCGAAGCGGGACAAGAGCTTTGCCACCGCCGACGGCGCGGGTCATGTCCACATCTCGTACGGCACGTCCGGCAAGACCCTCCTGCGCGTCAAGAGCGACGCGCCGGGACTGACAGCCCTGACCTTCGCCCCCAAGAACGATGCGGTACTGGCCACGGACGGCAAGGGGAAGCTCGCGCAGTGGACGGTGGACAACCCACATCCCGAGATCACGCTGAAGACGCTGTTCGGCAAGGTCTGGTACGAGGGCTACTCCCAGCCGGCCTGGGTGTGGCAGTCCACGGGCGGCACGGACGACTTCGAGTCCAAGATGAGCTTGACCCCGCTCATCTTCGGCACCATCAAGGGCACGTTGTACGCGCTTCTCTTCGCGGTGCCTATGGCGCTTCTGGCCGCGCTCTATGTCAGCGAGTTCATGCATCCGTCGGTGAAGGCCTACGTCAAGCCGGTGGTCGAGATCATGGCCGCCCTCCCCAGCGTGGTCCTGGGATTCCTGGCCGGCCTCTGGTTGGCGCCCGTTCTCGAGCCCATCGTGCCTGGCCTCTTTCTGATGCCCCTCGTGCTGCCGGTCGCCATCCTGGCCGCCTATTGCCTGTGGCGACTCGTTCCCTTGCGCGTCCGCGGCCGCTTCAAAACGGGGACCGAGGCCTTTCTCCTGATCCCGGTCGTGCTCGGGGGCGTGTGGCTTGCCCTGGCGGCGGGTGGTCTCGTCGAGACCGTCCTCATGCAGGGCAACTACCGCGGCTGGGTCCTCTCGGCACTCGGCCTGACCTATGACCAGCGCAACTCGCTCGTCGTCGGGGTGGCCATGGGCTTCGCGGTCATCCCAATCATCTTCACCATCGCCGAGGACTCGCTCGCGAACGTGCCCGGCCACCTCCGGGCGGGATCGCTGGCCCTCGGGGCCACCCGCTGGCAGACGGCGCTCAGGATCGTGCTCCCCACCGGCAGCCCCGGCATCTTTTCCGCGATCATGATCGGACTGGGTCGGGCCGTGGGTGAGACCATGATCGTCCTGATGGCGACCGGCAACACGCCGATCATGGACTGGAACATGTTCAGCGGGTTCCGCGCCATGTCCGCCAACATCGCCGTCGAGCTGCCCGAGGCGCCCGACGGCGGAACCCTCTACCGCGTGCTCTTTCTCTCGGCCTTCCTTCTCTTCTGCATGACCTTCGTGCTGAACACGGCGGCGGAGATAGTCCGGCTCAAGCTTAGAAAGAGGTACCGCTACCTATGAGCGTGCGCCACAAGGGTTTCTGGAGTGGCGGCGAGCCCTTTGTCTGGCTCACGGGCGGGGCGCTGACGCTTGCCCTCCTGCTCGTGGTGGGTCTCATCTCCCTCATCGTCTACAACGGCATGGGCTTCTTCTGGCCCAGGGCCGTCGTGCGGATGACGCTGTCCGACGGCACGATGGTGACCGGACAGCTCGTGGACCGTGAGCCCGTGCCGGGCAAGCGAAACGAACACCGCATCAAGCTGAAGGTCGCCAATCGAGACCTCTACGGAGCCGACTTCCAGTGGGTGGACGAAGCCCAGATCGCCAAGCGTGAATACCCCGCGGACGTGGCCGTCGTCGAGCGGACCGAATGGGGCCTCCTCATCGGGACGATCAAGGAGATGCGGGACGGAGGCAAGGTCGTCGCGGTCGCCCCGGCCGCCTGGGCCGAGGTCCAGAAGCGGCTGGGCCAGAGTGACCGCGCGCGCCGAGAAATCCGAGGCATCGAGAAGGGCGAGATCGGCGCGATCAACGCGCGCCAGGAGGCGCTCCGCCTCAAGCTCAAGGGGCTCGAGATGAAGGGCGTCACCTCGGGGCCGGCGGTCGAGGCGCTGCAGAGGCAGCTCGCGCCGCTCCAGGAGCAGTATCAGGTCCAGACGGCGCGTCTGGCCGAGCTGCGGAGGAGCCAGACGGAGACCATGGTGGTGACGGCGGACGGGGGCAAGGCCAAGGAGCTGCCGCTCGCCCAGGTGGTCGACGTCCGCTTCCCGAACACCATGGGGCTCCTGGGCAAGACCGGCTACTACCTCGGTCATCTCTGGGAGTTCGTGGCGGGCGAGCCGCGCGAGGCCAACACCGAAGGCGGCGTGTTTCCGGCGATCTTCGGCACCATCCTCATGGTCATCCTGATGAGCATCGTGGTCACGCCTCTGGGAGTGCTCGCGGCCTTCTACCTCCGCGAGTATGCCCGGCAAGGGCCGTTCGTCTCCGTGGTGCGCATCGCCGTCAACAACCTGGCCGGCGTCCCGTCCATCGTCTTCGGCGTGTTCGGTCTCGGGTTCTTCATCTACGGGGTAGGGGGTGTCATCGACCGGGTCTTCTTCGCGGAGGCGCTGCCCACACCGACGTACGGCACGGGCGGCATCCTCTGGGCTTCCCTGACCCTGGCCCTCCTGACCGTGCCCGTGGTCATCGTGGCCACCGAGGAAGGGCTCGCGGCCATCCCGGGCGGGATGCGGGAGGCCTCGATGGCGCTCTCCGCGACCAAGCTCGAGACCACCCTCCGGGTCGTTCTCCCCGCCGTCATGCCCTCCATCCTGACCGGGCTCATCCTGGCCATGGCCCGCGCCGCGGGCGAGGTGGCGCCGCTCATGATCACCGGGGTGGTCAAGCTCGCGCCGTCGTTGCCCATCGACGGGCAGTGGCCCTTCCTGCACTTCGAGCGCAAGTTCATGCACCTGGGCTTCCAGATCTACGACACGGGCTTCCAGTCGCCGAACGTGGACGCCGCGCGCCCCATGGTGTTCGCCACGACCCTGCTCCTCCTGGTCATCGTCGTCTTCCTCAACCTGTTCGCGATCGCGACGCGCAACCGGCTTCGCCGGAAATACGCGACGTCTGCCGTATAGAATGTGGAGATAAGGAGACCGCCATGCCAGGAACGGTAAGTGTCACCGCGGGCCTTCACGCCCCCAGCGCCCCAGGAGCCGTGATGGAGACCCCGATGGTGGAGATCGAGCGGGTCAACCTCTGGTACGGGCCGAAGCAGGCGCTCAAGGACGTGACCATGTCCATGCCCAAGCACCGGATCACGGCCTATATCGGCCCCTCCGGTTGCGGCAAGTCCACCCTCTTGCGTTGCCTCAACCGGATGAACGATCTGGTGGACGGGGTCAAGGTCACCGGAAGCATCCGGATCGGGGGTACGGACATCTATGACGTGAGCCAGGACGTGACGGACCTGCGCAAGCGCGTGGGCATGGTCTTCCAGAAGTCGAATCCCTTCCCGAAGTCCGTCTTCGAGAACGTGGCCTACGGCCCGCGCATCCTGGGCGTGACCACCCGCACGGACCTCGAGGGGCTCGTGGAGCGGAGCCTGCGGAATGCCGCACTCTGGGAGGAGGTCCACGACCGGCTTCACGAGTCCGCCCTCGGCCTGTCCGGCGGGCAGCAGCAGCGGCTGTGCATCGCGCGCGCCATCGCGGTGGAGCCTGACGTGCTCCTCATGGACGAGCCCTGCTCGGCCCTCGATCCCATCGCTACCGCGAAGATCGAAGATCTCATGCTCGAGCTCAAGAACAGCTACACCATCGTGATCGTCACCCACAACATGCAACAGGCGGCGAGGGTGAGCGAATACACGGGCTTCATGCTGCTCGGTGAGCTGGTGGAGTTCGGGGTCACCCGCGAGCTCTTCACCAACCCGAAGAACAAGAAGACGGAAGACTACATCACCGGCCGGTTCGGCTAGACGCGAGCCCGGAGACCGCCATGCAAAGGCATTTCCACGAAGAGCTGGAAGCTCTCAAGCAGACGCTGCTCGCCATGGGCGGGCTGGTCGAGGACCAGATCCGCCGCGTGATGCGCGCCCTGCTCGAGCGGGACGATGCCCTCGCCCAGGAGGTGATCGACCGGGATCAGCAGGTCAACGCCTACGATGTCGAGGTGGACGAGACCTGCGTCAGCCTGCTCGCCCTCCATCAACCCACGGCGGGGGATCTCCGCTTCATCACCACGGCCATGAAGATCGTGACCGACCTCGAGCGTATCGGCGATCAGGCCGTCAATATCGCCCAGCGCGTGCTCGAGCTGAACCGGGAGCCCCAGCTCAAGCCCTATATCGACCTGCCGCGCATGGCCGAGAAGGCCCAGCAAATGGTCAAGGAGAGCCTGGATGCCTTCGTGGCGCGAGACACCGCGCTCGCCCGCAAGGTGTGCGCGGAGGACGCCGATGTCGATGCCCTCAAGGAGCAGCTCTTCCGGGAGCTCCTGACCTTCATGATGGAGGACCCAAAGACCATCCCCCGCGCCATCCGGCTCATCCTCATCTCGCGCTTCATGGAG
>Ga0137394_10001120_pt1 | contig 19353 bp, 18 predicted proteins | sample czobulk116metaG_FD_108278 | JGI IMG/M metagenome (GOLD analysis project Ga0137394, IMG submission 108278) | Vadose zone soil microbial communities from Angelo Coast Range Reserve, California, USA - czobulk1.16 metaG | ecosystem: Environmental > Terrestrial > Soil > Vadose zone | place: USA...
GCGCGACGACCGAGAATACCGGGAGTATTTGAGCGAGGAGCAACGCAGCCAGCGGGGTCCCCAACGCGGCAGCCGCGTTGGGGTGGAGCGGGGATGCATCGCCCGTCGAATGCAGCCAGACTTCGCCACGGGCTGCTAACTAAGCCGCCGCAGCGATGCATGCCTCTGCGCCATGGAAGCGACAGCGGTCCAGTCCATGTCGGCGTTTGAGCACACTGATGCGGCCTTCACAGCCGACACGCCACCGTTGCGCCCGACGGAACCAACGCTGGTGTTCATACGCGCGCCGCGCGGGCGACTTGGGGCCGCGCCGCGGCAAGACGACGCGTCGGACACCGCGAGTGGTCGCCGCCTGTTCATTGGTCGCCGAGCTGAAGCCCCGATCGCCGGCGGACAGGTCAGGCGCCCGACCGAAGATCGTCTGACGCCGATCCAGCGCCGGTGTCCACAACGTGACGTCGGCGGGCCGCGCCGCATGGATCTCGTAGGCGGTCACGATCTGATGTTCGGCTTCTTGAACGGTCAGTCGGGCCACAATTTGTGCCCGTCGGGCAACAGAACTTCGAACAGACTCCGCTCGCGCTGTTGGCGCTGTACCATGCTCGCTCCTTTGATGAGTCATCTTGCGCGCGCATGTTAGTACGGCGGATCGATCGTCGCAATCGCAGAATCGGCAGAATCGAACGTTCGGTCACGGCCGGCCGCCGGCCATCGGTACCAGTCAGCGCCTTACGCGGTCATTTCTTCACCGCGAAGTAGCTAGAGTGGCTCGTCGCCTTCGAGAACCCGGTGGGCGGCACCTGCCCTGGCACACCCGCACCGAGTTCTCACGACGCGGCAACAGATAGTTGCGCGCAAGCGGCGTCGACGCGTCGAACACCGCGCTGGAACCGTCCGAAGAAGAGAGTTGGGGACCCATGACGCTGCGAAAGTCGGCGGCGGAATTAGAGCGACACGGCACGGCTCTGGCTCGCAACGCGATCGAACTCAAACGCCTCGCCGCCAGTATGGTGAAGTGGGCAGAAGATCTCCAACGACAGTCGGAGCTGTTGCTGCGGCGGGTCGAGCACATGAAGGAGCGGAGGAAACGTTAGAGGCGGGCGGGGCTTGCCAATGCCAGGCCAGAACCGGTGCCTCGACCGCGTCCAGCAGAACAGCCCACGACCTGGAGCGTGTTTCGCCGTTGTGTTGCCGTGCGATGGCTCGGCTGGGACTCGGCCATTCATTCAATTTGTGCACACTTCTTCCGACGCTCGACCGCCATTTTCGCCGCGTGTCGCCAGTTGCCACCCTCTCTGCTTGACCCTCTCTGCTTGATGTCCTTTCGTAGCGACCCACGCGAAGGCTAGTCATGATGGTCGGCACTGTGTTTGGAATCACACAAGGCCGACGCGATTCCACCAACCGCGCTCCCGAACCCGAAATCGCCTTTCACGGGTAGCCCTCGCCCCACGACGATGACAACGACCTTGGCCTTTTCCAGATCTGGGACCATGGAAAATCCCGAGACACTCTTGCTGAATGTCAGGAATCGAATCGCGAATGCCGGCATCCATATCGACGAAGCCGTCTCGCGCCTGAGGCCCGACGTAAATGGCGATGCGCTTCTGCTCCTGTGCCTGCAGGCTTGCACCAAAAACGACCAGACAGCAAATCGCTGCTTTCCAGAATGAAGACCGTGTCATTGCTGAGCCTGTAAGGTGCAGACAGCATCACCAATAGCGAAGGGTCGGTCGCTCCTGTTCATTCAGCACGTCCGCCCGACAAGGTATAGACTCCGTCCATGCTGATCAATGAAGGTCTCTTCATCGGACTCGACGGAACGACGTTCATTCGACACGTTCATGCTGCCGTCGCTGGCTACCAACTTGGCAGTCCGGAGAGCCCGCGATACGAGCGCACGACCCGACTGGACCCGGACGGCCGCGTCATCTTCCAGCAGCAACCCTGCCTTCCCGCGGCCGACCCTGGTCTCAGACCTGCACCATCCGGCGGCGCAGGCACGGATGGCGCTAAGCACTCTTAGTGCTGACTTTCATAAATACGGTGGCATTCGGCCGGCGATGCATCCCGACTGGCGGCGTTGCTCGTCGCTCACATACTCCCGATATGCTCGCTCCTCGCGCCTTGCCAGGCGGGCGCCTCGCCGCCCTCGGTGCGTCACCGTATTTATGAAAGGCAGCACTTAGTCCCGTCGCCTCGCACTCGGACACCCGACTGCGCGACGCTGACGGCCGAACAGCTTGGTGCACGCACCGGAAGGCGCCGACGGATTGGTGGCACCCATCCTGCTTCTTTGCTCGCTCTTGACCAATGAGGTTTTGGGACAACGGTCAACGTGGACACGAGAGAGACGTACGGTGGCAACGAAAGAACGATTGCAGCGACCCCGACGCGGAGACGCTCACCTGCGCCGCGCCCGGTGTCGCCTATGGATTATCGAAGACAGCAGGCCACCCGGACACAATGTCGGGCATCGTCGTTGAACTCGTGGGAAGCTGCCGGGGACTCGAGACGGTTCAGTTCGAAATTGGCGGGCACTCATAGTCGAAGTGACGTTCAACGCCTTCGCGAGTGAATGGGTGTTCCGCGTGTCGCACAATGACTGAGTAGACGACGTCATGGCCGGCAATCTGGGCTGTCAGAAATGCTTTCCCTTCCGGAAGATCCAAGTAGGTAAATTTCACGAGCCGACCGCCGGAAATCATCTGAGTCCATTCGTCTTCCATCACCCCGCCTTTTGGCCTGAGGACGTGCAGCTCTTCGAGGAGCGCGCGGGCCGTCCGGAGCTCTTCCTCGACGGTTCTTTGGAATTCTTCCACCTGCTGGCGTAGCCGCTCGACCCACATGAAGTATAGGCTCACCATCGCGGCGGGGGTCGTATCTGGACGAGTCTCAATAGTATCGCCGGCCACGCGTCGGGTCGAGTCTGTCACCTGGTGGAAAAGTGTCACCCCCGGCTCAGATCGGACAGCGCTCCGTTTATTCTTTCTTCACGACTGCTGTAGCTCAGCGAGGAAGATAATCTTGGCAATTCCACGCCTCAGACGGATTGAGATAGCAGCGCGAGGGACGAAATGATGCTCGAGGGGAAAGCTAGCTCTCGCCGCTGTCTCGCCGAACGATGCTCCGCAACGCCGCGTTTGCTTCGAGCGTCGTGGCATCAATGCCGATCGTCTTGCCTTTGACCAAGCCGGCCGTACTCAGGCACTGCAGCACCCAAGTAAACACAGCACGATGCGTTTCGAGATCGATCAATCGACGCGTCCGCGAAATCGTCGAATGGTCTTGTGGCGCAGCTTCCAGTCCGACGCCGAGAAGTCGCGCAACGCGAACGAGTCCGCCGCGCGCCACGCGATGCCACGCTCCGAATCGATGCCCTCGAAATAGCCGATCAACAACAGCCGAAAACAGATCCCTGGCGGCAGAGCGGGTCGGCCCATCGTGTCGGCGTAGAACGTGGCGCGCTGAGCTTCGGTGAAGGCGTCGAATCCATGCTCGCGCAGCAGCTGATTCAAGCGCGTGTAGAACGAGTGACTGGCGGCTGTCGGGAAATCCGCCGTCGCCACCCACACGCTCGGCTGTCACATCGTTGGGCTCATTCTGTCGGACACTGACGCTGCAGGCAATCGACGGCGTGTCTTCATCGGCCACGACAAAGAAGGAGTCGCCAGCGTCTCGCTCATGGACCGCAACGGACGAAAGAGAATCCTGTTACAGGTCACCCCCGACGGAACGCCCAGTATTTCGTTTCTCGATGCGGACGGCAAGGTCGTCAATCAACTCGGACCCACACGGTCCCATTGAACTCTCCGCCGGGTTCGCCAGGAAATTGTGGGGCCGATCCCTGATGTCTCGCGGGCGCATAGACACCCACGACGACTTTCGCCACGGACTGGGCCTCGGTAGCGGCCGCCGCGATACCAGCATTTAGCAGCAGGCGCGGGCCGAGGAGCACGCGGTCCTGCGTGATTTTCGTCCTCGCGCTGCGCTCCGCCATCGGTGCCGCCACAGCAACGCTGGACACTAACATTCGCTAACAGGACATGACCCTCGACACGCCCACGGAAGTCGCTCCCCCGCGCGCTTGTGCTGCTCAGGGGAAAGGTGTACTGTCAGGGTTCACGCTTTCCTGAGACTCCGACCACCTCGCTGGGCGTTCTCCAGCGCTGGCCCCTGCCCTCATCAAGGCTCGTTTCCCCAGAAATCAGGCTGCCATGATCACCATCCCCCCGACCTCCGCACCACTTGAGGCACTGCTGCAGCGAGTCCGCGAACAATACCGAGAAACGCCGGGGCTCAAATTAACCAAACTGCAGGCGACGCAGTTATTTGGGGTGGCACCCTCGGTGTCCGCCGCGATGCTCAGGGCGCTCGTGATGGAGAACTTCCTGTCCCGCGCCGGAGATGGCGTGTTTGTGCGATCGATCACATATTAAGAACGAGCCCACTGCGATCGCGTCCGCGTGATGCTCGACTGGCCTGGAGAATCCTGAGGTTGAACAGACCAGAGAGCCCCATGAGGAAGGCGGCCCGCGCGTGGCGCGGGTTGCCGCGAGAACTGACATGCCGCTGGATTGGATGAAGAGGCACGGATCGCCGGCGCACAGGCAGGCTGAAGCCGCCACCGAAGCGGCGCAGCGGCACGGGTGCGCCATGTCCGGAGAGCATTCGCTGCTCTACAAGTATCTGGAGAATCGGTACGCAAACACCGTCGTCCTGACGTTCGCGGAGATTGAAGACATCCTCGGTTTCGCGCTGCCTGACCCCGCGCGCGTCTCCCGGGAGTGGTGGACGGACGCAGATTCGGACGCTCCCGAAACCGGTTACGCACAATCATGGATTCAGGCCCATCGGACGGCCACGCCGAATCTGCAGGCCCAGACTGTTGTGTTTGAACGCGCGCAACACTGACACCTGCGGCACGATGTAAAAGAGAGGCCCGGTCGGGGGTTCCTCGGCCGGGTCTTGTTGTTCCACGCAGAGCCTTCTGCGTTCGTGTATCGACGTGCTCTTAGTACATTCCACCCATCCCACCGCCGCCCGGCATCGGCCCTTCCTTCTTTTCTTCCGGAATATCACAGACCAGCGCGTTGAAGCCTTCTTCGTCCTTCAACTCGCGCACGTTCTGCACGACGATCGATCCCTCTTGGCCGGCATTGATCGCAATCCAGCGCGTCGGCTCCTCGATGGCGCGCTTGACGACGTTGACGCCGATCTGCTGATCGTGTGCATGGCGAATTGCCAAATTTTTCAGCCTTTCGAGGATTTCGCGATCTTCGGGTGGGCGTGGGAGTCGGTCAGGGCTACGATTCGTGCTGCGCGCGACCTGGTCGTCCTGTTCGTCCATCTGCTGGCGACGGTCGCCCGACTCGCCGGTCCGGGCGGTGCGTGTTCCGTGGTGGCCGAATCCGTGTTCGTCAGCAACAGGTTCGAAATAACCCTTGTGCAGAAGGGAGTGAGGCGATGAGAGCTTGGTCGATCGGAATTCTTGCCGGGGGTGTGCTGGCTTACGGAGTGATGGCAGCGGAGACGCCTGCCAAAACGGCTGGGTCGCAAGGCGCCGCCAAGACGGCCTCTGCAGGACAGGCGGCGAAGGCCAGTGGCGCACCAGGCAACGTGACTCAAGCGCGCGTGCTGGCCGAGGCCGGTCGTGGCGACAACTGGCTGGTGAACGGCGGAAATTTTGAGTCCCAGCACTTCAGTCCGCTGAAGAGCATCACGGACCAGAACATCGGCGGGCTGGGCCTGGCGTGGACGCTCGCGGTGAACAGTCCGATGGGTCTTTCGGCGGAGCCGATCGTCGTCGATGGGGTGATCTATCTAGGGGCTCCGTTCGACATTGTGTACGCAATTGATGGCGCGACCGGAAAGGTCCGATGGGGATTCGATCCGCACATCCGCATCAACGGCCCATGGCGCAACTCCTATGAGGGGCGCAAGAATCGCGGCGTCGCGGTGTGGAAGGGCAAGGTCTACGTCGGGACTGGCGACTGCCGTATGGTGGCGATTGACGCCGCCACTGGGAAGCAGGTGTGGGAGACCCCAGTATGCAATGGCGATCAGACCGGGATTACGGAAGCGCCGCGCGTCGGCGACGGCAAGGTGTTCACAGGTTGGGCCGGCATGGAGTACGACGTGCGCGGTGGCGTGGTAGCCGTTGACGCCGAGACGGGCAAGAAAGTCTGGACGTTCTGGACAACGCCCGGCGATCCGTCGAAGCCGTACGAATCAAAAACGATGGAGGCTGCCGCCAAAACCTGGGTTGGGGAATCGTGGAAGCTCGGTGGTGCCAACGTGTGGACCGCGATGACCTACGACGCGGTCACGAACCTGTTGCTCTTCGGGACGTCGACCACCGGCGAGGATGTGGGTGATTTCACCGGCATCAAATCGGGCGGCAGCCGGTTGTTCGCCAACTCGATCGTGGCGGTGAACGCCTCGACGGGCCAGTACGTGTGGCACTACCAGACCAATACTCCACCAAATGGCGCGGAGGAGTTTCACATCCTCGTGGCCAATTTGGTCGTGGACGGCAAAGAGCAGCGGGTGGTCATGACCATTCCGAGAAACGGGGTCTTCTACACGCTCGACGCGCGCACCGGGAACGCGATTCTTCCGCCGCGGGGAATCGATGGCAAGGCGGTGTTGGCCCTGAAGCAGATTGATTTGAACGCAGTGCCATCCGCCGCGCCCGGCGCCGCGGCGGGCACTCAAACCGGCGGAGCGCCAGACGAGAACGCGACGTTGACGTGGGGCGAAGCGAGCCGGAACAACAATGCAAACGGCCCCGCCACCAGCATGGGGCATGCGTGGTTCCCCATGGGCTACAACGCGCAGACGGGACTCATGTACATTCCAGCGTACGAGACCCTCGGGAGGGGTGCCGCTCAAGGAACTTTAGCGCACGGCAAGCTCGTCGCGTATGACCCGATCAAGCAAGCGCCGCGCTGGGTCGCGACCGTCCCGCTCTCGGTCAACGGCGGCGTCCTGGCCACGGCCGGGAATCTGGTGTTCTTCGGAGACGCGAGCGGGGACTTCTCGGCGTACGCCGCAGACACCGGCAAAAGAATCTGGTCCGTCAAAACGGGCTCGGCGATCCAGTCGGTCCCGGTGAGTTATGTGGTGAACGGCGAGCAGTACGTGCTGATGCCCATCGGGCTCGGGGGCGGATTTCGGTTGTTCGGACGCGTGAGCGATATGGCGACCATGGAAACGAAACGGGGCCCCGCGGGCCTGATGGCGTTCAAGCTGGGTGCCAAAGCGGCGATGCCACCGATTCAAGCCTACATTCCCGCCGTGCCGAAGCCACCCGAGCAAACCGCCAGCCCGGAAAAAGTTCAGCAGGGCCAGCGAGTGTACAACAAATTTTTCTGTCAGAAGTGTCACTCCCCTGAGGCGGATGGGAGCGGCGCGTGGGCGCTTGATGGCGAGGTGCCCGATCTGCGCTACATGCCGCTCAGTGTTCATCGGCGCTTCAGCGCGAGTGTGTTAGGGGGCAGCAACAAGACGAAGGGCATGCCAGGATTCGGCACCCCTCCGGGCTGGCCGTGGATCAACACCGGGATGACGCAGGAAGAAGCAGACGCGCTTCACGCCTACCTCATCGATGTGCAGTGGAAGACGTACAAGGACGGGCCGCGGGCATACAAGAGCCCCGAGAAATGAGATTTAGTCGGAGTAGGACAGAGGTCGCCCCTCGCCACCGGGTGGCCAGGGGCGGTCACCCGTCCCCGGCTCCCACAGAACGTAGCGTGCAGTTTTCCCGCACTACGCTCGTCAGAAGGTGCGTTACAGCGCCTGCCCGACGGACGCGCAAAAGTCAGGATCCTGCGAGCCGTGGATCGTGCCGTGACTTTGTTCCGTTGCGGGCGCTCCTGCGGTTCCTGCGATTGTCCGCGAGTCGGTTCCATGCCTGGCGACGGCTGCAGCACGAAGAGTTCGTTGGGCGGCGTGACCGACAGGGCAACCGGCGTCGGACCGGTGGCCGGGATCACGGTCGGTTGAACCGGGTTTCGCGATAGCACGCCGTCGCGACGCTGAACACAGCCAGCAGCGAAAGCACTCGGCGCATGCTGATCTCCAACCCGTCACGCGGGCTGCTCAATCGCGTACCGCGCATCCATTGCCGTTGTCGGAACGGCACGCTCGCGGCGCACGGCGTCGATGTAGCCGATCTTGGTCAGGAAGTACCAGGCCTGCGCGGGTGGTGATGAGGACACCAGCCCGATGGAGCTTCTCGGTCAGTTCTGAAAAATGGAAGCCGTGAAAGTCATGGAATTCGAGAAAGACTCGCTTCACGTTCCGTAAGAGCGAGATTTCTGAGACTTCGACGTCCATGGCGACATGACTGATGAGTGTGGTGGGCTTGACAGCAGCGCAGGCTGCACAGCGCAGGCTTTGACAGGGAATCAAGGTGACAGGGAATCAAGGTGCGCTTGACTCCAAGCCGTTCGAAGAGTAAGGTTTCGGCCCGCCTGACCAACAAGCTTTCATCCCTCCGCGCGGTGTCGTTCCCGCTCGTCTGTGCGGCAGGTCTCGTGGTCGTCGGGATTCTCGATTCGGTCCACCAGAACCAGAGGCTCCGCTGGTCAATCGTTGTGGCGGCAGGAGTACTCGCCCTGTGGAGCGCCGTTCTCTTTGCGTCGGCGAAACGTTCGGGCCGCATCCTGATCGTCGAGATCGTGGCGCGCAGGCAGCACTACCTCCAGGCGTGTGCTCAAGGATCCCTATTGCTGTATTGGGGGTGGTACTGGCGTGAGGTCTACCGCTCGATAGATCTCATTGCCGCCCAGCTCCTTTTCGCCTATGGGTTCGAGATGCTTCTCGCGTGGTCGCGGCGGGACACCTACACCCTGGGCTTCGGTCCATTCCCGGTGGTCTTCAGCATCAACTTGTTTCTCTGGTTCAAGCCTGATTGGTTCTACCTTCAATTCCTGATGGTGGCGACCGGGTTCGCCGCCAAAGACCTGATCCGCTGGGAAAAAGAGGGGCGACACGTGCATATCTTCAACCCCTCCTCGTTTCCCCTCGCTATCTTTTCGATCGCCCTCATCTTGACGGGCGCAAGTGACCTGACGTGGGGCCAGACCATTGCTAGCACGCAGTTTTATCCGCCTCACATGTACGCGATGTTGTTTCTCGTCAGCCTTCCGGGCCAATTCTTCTTCGGCGTCACACCGATGACGCTGTCTGCGGTGGCAGCGACGTATGTGTTCGGCCTCCTGTACTTCGCGGTCACCGGTGTCTATTTCTTCTACGACTCGTACATACCGATCGCGGTCTTCCTCGGTATGCATCTCCTCTTCACAGATCCGTCGACCGCGCCAGGCACCGAGTTAGGGCGGGTCATCTTCGGCGCACTGTACGGTTTGAGCACCGTCGCGTTGTACGCCCTGCTCGGTCGTGCGGGCCTCCCCACGTTCTACGACAAGCTCCTGCAGGTTCCAGCCTTGAATCTCTCGATCAAATTGATCGATCGAGCGGCACGCTCGACGTTCCTTCGTGCGCTGGATCCGGCGGTGTTCGGCCGACTGCTGGCGCCCCGGCGGCGCCACCTCGCTTACATCGCAATTTGGACGATCGTGTTTGCCGGGATGAGCGCGGCAGGGGGCGTCGGCGACGACCATCCCGGTCAATGGCTGCCGTTCTGGCAGCAAGCGTGCGAGGCGAACCGTCAGCGTGCGTGCTCGTACCTCGGCAACGTCGAGGCCGGCTTCTGCGCCAGCGGTTCCGGGTGGGCCTGCAACGAGCTCGGGATCATGCAGGCGCAGCGGGACGCGGATTATGCCGGCGCGGCGAAGTCGATCCAGCGCGGGTGCGCGCTTGGGTTCTCACTCGCATGTGTCAACGGCAACGCGATTGACGGTGACGGCGCCTTGAAGAGCGCGCCGCCCACGCTTGCTGATCTCCCGATCGTCTTGCGCGGAAGCAAGGGGCCGATCCTCAATCGGTCGCCGTCGGCACTCTATGCCCGCGCGTGTCGCGAAGGCTGGCCGAATACCTGCGGGCAGCCGTAAGGATTACGGATTAACCCCTCGCTAAACTAATCACTACTGTTTCTTTTTCGGAGTCTCCGGAGTCAGCTCGTACGGCGCGCCCGTCCCCGTCGCGCCGAGAAACATCTTGCGTCCGTCGGCAAACGTCAGGTCTCGCCCATTCGCCCGGTGGGATCCGTCTTTCGCCTGGTACCCGTCGACAGCGACTTCCAATCCGGCCTTCACGGATTCTTTCGTCACGCCGCGTCTGAACAGCACGGTCGGCGTGCCGGCCTCGAAGGCCCACGTCTCTATCGAACCATCCGGCTTTTTGACATCCAGGTGAAGCCACACGTGGGGATTAGTCCATTCCATTTTGCTGATCGTACCCTTGAAGGTCAGGGGCTTGTTGGCGTCGAATTCAGCCGAAAATGCGTGATGCGCCCGGAGCGACACTCCAGTTGCCACCAGAACAACGGCCACGGCCGCGAGCACGACGACTAGCTTCGTTTTCATCGGATTCAACCTCCTGGTGCGACCACCGCAATCGTTCCAAGTCGTGCCGCGCTCATCGCCGATTCCATCATGAAGCGAATTGCCTGGCGCGGCCGAAATCACCTCGGCGTCGCTGGTGTGACCTTCTACCTTCTGTACCACTCGTAGAGCGTGTCGCCGGGTGGGACCTTTCGAGTGATGTCGACGATCATCGTATCCCCTTCCCAGTGCTTGACCAACGGCTGCTTACGAAGATTTCCCCACAGGAACTCCTCCGCGAATTCGACGCAGCGGTACTCAAGCAGCTGCATGTGAGGCTCCATGCGGCGATAGATGGGCATCGAGATTCGCCATGGCCGCGTGAACACATCCGGGTCCTCGATCGTGACTTCGTAGCGGATCACGTCGGGCGTCTGCAGCGTGTAACGTTCGACCAGATGCAGCTTGTCGCTGTGGAAGTTTCCTGCTCGGTCGAGCCAGTTCCTGCCGTTGAAATCCGTGACGTCGACCACCAGCGCGTCGCCCTCCCACCGGGCCACTGAATGCCCCATGTAGGTGTCGACGGGCGGTCCTGTAACCTTGTCGAAGTGGATGGTGCGAGATGCGTTCGAAAACGCGAACGCCATCTGAATCTGCTTGCCGCCCTGAACGATTTGAAACGGGTACGGCATGTACATCGCGCGTGGAGTGCCTGGCAGGTAGCACTTGAGCTCGGGATCGCGGTCGATCCAGTGCTGGCCGTTTTCCTTCCTCATCGCCGCGGCTTCCGGCTTGTACGGAATCTCGCCATCGCCCTCCACCACGCCGAGCGATGCAGGAACGCCGGCCGCAGCGCCGAGCGCCACGACGGGCGCGGCAGCAACTTGGGCATATTCGTACGAGTAAACGCCCGGTTGCGTGACCATTCCCGCTCGCGCGCTGTGTGCCTGCAAATCCCAATACGCCTCGTTGTTCGCCTGCCAGATGCCGCTGAAATCGGGCTTGCCGTCCGCGGTACGGGCGGCATCACCCGCAATTCGGCCCCCAGACTGGCAGCCGATTCCTGCCGCGACGACGATGGCGACGATAACTCCTGTCCAACCTCTGGTGCCGGATTGCATGACTTCTCCTCTTATCTCAGCGGGTTGGCGTCGCCACCCTCGTCGGCAAACCCTCCGGCGAACCCTCCACAGGCGCCAAGACACATTGTTGCCGGGTTCGGACCTTTCCCCATTGCGAACGCGCGCTCTTGCTGACGCGCTCCGATCAGTAGTCCGGCCATTCCATGGTTGCCTTCATGGCATCGCGGCTCGGCATAGATTCGATTGTCTTCGTCCTTCTGTTTCTTCAAGTCGTGTGTGACGGTCCACCGTTTGGTCCAGACGGTCGGATCCTCTATGGTCACCGTATACCGGATGGTTTCCGAGTCGACACGCTCCCAGCGCTCGAGCAGATGCAGGTTTTCGTGGGCTCCCTGGAAATTCGATTTCGGCGAGAAATTGGTGACATCAACCACGAGCGCGTTGCCGTCCCACCGGGCGCGCGAATCGCCCCACCACAGGCGGACATTCTTGGGTACATGCGGCGCATCCGTGATGGGGATCGCACGAATCCATCCCTGCCCCTGACCGACGTCGTAGAGAATAGACACCTGATCACGAGACTGGACGATGCGACGGAACCCGCCGAAATCCGGGAGCGCAGCAGCCATGCACCGCTCGCCGTGGCCACGATCCTCCGGTCCGTCGGATCGGTTGATCGCGCCGCCGCCCCCTCCCACAGCAGCGTTGAAGACGTAAGACGGAGGCGTCTCCGCGCGGCGAGGGGACGGCGGACCATACTTGCCACCGGCGCACGCAGGCAGCTTTTTCTTGCATTCGTCGGTCGCCTGCATGAGCGCGAGTGAGTATTCCCGCATCTCATCCCTCTTCTTTTGCTCCTCGGGCGTGACTGCCGGAATCCTGCCGTCTGGCGGATCGACGATCATCGATGTCCGCCGGCCCGTGCGCAGGTGTGACGTGAAGACCGCGGCATTGTAGGCGCCGCCGACGTCCTGTTCGGTCCCGCGCTGGCGACGCTCTTCCGACGCCTCTCGACCAACAATCTCCGCGATCTGCTTGTCGAAGGCCGCGCGTTCTTCGTCTGTAAACGTAGCCTTGCTCCCGTATTTTGCGGGCCGCTGCAACGGCTCGTCGGAGTCCCGGGTCCAGATCCCCTGGAGATCCGGCTCGCCCCATGGAGTGGTCGGCGCCGGCCCCGCCTTCGCGGCCGTTCCCGGCTGCCCGGCCTGAGCGCTAACTGGCGCTCGCGCAAACTTCAGAACCAGTACCAAGGCTATAATCAGCGCCGCTACACCGAGCGCCTCGAGAAACCTTCTGCGCATGATGTGTCTCCTGTCTGAGGTCGGGCTTCGAACGGCGGCTTCCACTGTCCGACCCGGCTATCTCGGCCAGACAGGACAGAAATCGGGTGGCGCCGTGGCGCATCATACGCCGGCCGAACATCGATCGCCAGTCGTACGCCGGCGGAACGTAGCCGGACCTGCGTCAGCCCGCGTGACCGATGGCGAGATGTTTTGTTTTGGAACCAGATGCTCAATCACCTTGGCTGATCTGTGGAAGCGATTGATTCCACAGAGTGTTGTGCCTTGTGGTTCGCCAATATTCCGATCGCCGTGCGAATCACGTCGCAAACACCTCACCGACTGAACGAAGTGTCGGCCCTGCGACGACGTTCACGACTCGATTGCACACCAAATTGAGCCTCATGACTGCAAATGGCCACGTACGCGCGGACAAAGTGATCTCATGCTGCCGTCGGTCGCGAACGGACTTTCGGCGCGCATGAAATAAACCCGGCGCGGCTGCCGCGAGGCTGGTTGCAACGGCAAGGTGCCGCGGCGTGTCACGGCCGCTGCTCTTGCGCGCTCCTGTATGGTCCTGAAGGTGATTTTGGCCGAGACGCACGCCGAGGGACGACGGCCCAGAGCCCAGAAGATCGTGGACTACTCGGAGCCAGGCGTGGACGTCGTCGTTGCCGCTCGGCCGATCAGGTGACTGGGTCCCAACCGCGCCCACGCCCGGATGGCGCACAGGCCGGGCGTGGGCTTACGAGGTGCCATCGAACTACTGAAACGGACGAACTCTTGACAACGGTCTTTCCATGCTAGAAATCGAACTGCGCGCTGATCTTGAAGAACCGCGCCGACATGATCGATAACGGTCAACCGTAGGTTCCCCTGCTTCCACGTGCCGTCGTCGACCGCTTGCTGGCTGGTGTCCGGGTCGTAGGTCCATTTCGTGGGATCGCCGGCGTTCCTGTTGACAAACATGCTGGCGACGTTCTGCCGGCTGATCTGGTAGCGGTATGTGCCGAAGAACCACAGCCTGTCACGGACGATCGGGCCGCCTAACGAGGGATTGACCTCCCACAGCTTCTGGATCGAGTTCGCTGCCGTAAGCCCCCTCGCCTGCACGTCCGACGTGAGGTTGTTGCCCTGGAACGCGCTGCCCGTGCCGCTGACGAAGAAGGTCCCGGCGAACCGGTTGCCGCCCTGCTTGCCGACGAGGTTCATCTGCGGGCCGCCCGTCGTCGCCTCGCCAAGCCCGCCGCTCAGGCTGAACACCACTTCCTGTGAGTTGCCGACTTCGGGCACGTAGCCCGACACGCCCATGCCCTGATAGCCGCCGTTCATGCCGTCGACCAGGACCTGTCCCTCGTTCCGGCGCCCGCCGTGGATCTGGAACACGCTGTAGAGCGCAGGGTTGGAGCCTTCGAAATCATTCTGCTGAACGTTGATCGCCGGGATGAGATGCGTGAAAGCGGAATACTGTCGGGACGACGGAATCTCGGCGACCGTCTGGCCGCTGATCACCTGCTGGTTGCGCGTGCTCGCCACGTCGACGGTGGGCGCCTCGCCGGTGACGGTGACCGTCTCGGCCACGCCGCCGACTTTCATGTCGGCGTTCACCGTCGCGATGAAGCTGCCGGTCAACTCGATGCCTTCGCGCTTGACCGTGGCGAACCCGGTCAGCGAAAACGAGACCTGTGACTACTAAAAAGGCCATTTCCGTTGGCGCAGTTGATATTGCAGCTCACGATGGATACGCTTCTGGGCGATGATGTCGGTGCTTGTCTCGCTCCTCGTCACCCTCCGAACAGCAGGTCGATCGCGCTCGAGGCCGATGAGTTCGACGTGTTCGGCGATGGGCAAGTCGTGATGAAATCGGCGCCCGGCCAGACACCCGGGCATCAAGTACTCGTTCTGCGCCTGCCGAAGACCGGCCGTCTGATGCTCGGCGGCGACCTCTATCACTATCCGCTGGAGCGTGCGCTCCATCGGGCGCCTCCCGACAACGAGTTCGATGTCCGGCAGTCGGCCGCCTCGCGCGCAGCGATCGAGGAGTACCTGAAAAAGACGAAGACGACGCTGTGGATCGAGCACGACTTCGGTGCGAACACGCAGCTGAAGAAGGCGCCGGCGTACTACGAGTGATGTCAGAACTGCTGCGACGCGACTTCCTCAAGGCGGGCGCGGCTGGGCTCGTCGCTGCTACCGCGCCCGCGCAACTCGCCGGCCTGCGTTCGGCGACCCGGGCGGATCTTCAGGGCCTCGTCGGCGACGGCCGGAGACGGCGCATCCTGCTGCGCGGCGGCGCCGTGCTCAGCCTCGACGCGCGCGGGGGCGACTTCGAAAAAGCGGACGTCCTGATCGACGGGACGAAGATCGCGGCCGTCGGACCCAACGTGTCCGCCAACCTGGGGTCCAATGCGGAGGTCATCGACTGCGCGGGTACGATCGTCATGCCCGGCTTCATCACCACTCATCATCACCAGTATGAAACACTCCAGCGAAGCCTCATCCCCGACGGCCTGCTTGCCGGGAGCTGGCCGCAGGAGAGCTATGGATCGGCGGTCCAGAACATCTGGACGGCCGGCCGGATCGCCGATCCGGCGAACCCCGCCAACGTCATCTGGGATCTGGGCCGCGTCCCCTACGATCCCGAGGACCTCTACATCTGTGAGCTCGTGGCCTGCCTGAGCGAAATCACCGAAGGCGTCACGATGGGCACGGATACCTCACAGGCGTCGCACAGCCCAGACCACACCGACGCCATGATCCAGGGGCTCGTCGACTCGGGCCGCCGGATGGTTTACGACTACAGCCCCGGGATCGACCGGCGTGCGGACGGTATTCCGTACGAGTTCCCAGGCGCCATGGGCGACACGACCAGGGGCATCGGTCGCATCGCGAAAAAGTACTTCAGCTCCCGCGACCAACTGGTGACGCTCGGCTGCGGCTCCGGTCCGACGGAAGCATTCCCGGGCGCCGGCTACACCGGATGGCAGCTCGGACGCGCGTTCGGCGCCCTCATCAGCAATCACAACGTCGGTGGCTCGAACGTTGTCATCAATGCTGCCGCCGACCCGCGGAATCTCGCCGATTGGTCCGACGTCACGTTCATTCATTGCACCCGGTGGCAGGACGAACCCCACGCTCAGGTCAGTTACAACGGAGCGGGGTACCCGAACAGCAGCAAGTCGAAGGCCTGGGAGATTTGGCGAGACAGAGGGGCTCATGTCTCGATTGCCGTGCTCATCGAGATGCAAATGCGGCACGGGATGCCTCCTTTTCAAGATGCGCTCGATCACGGCATCCTGCCGAGTCTGAGCCCGGACGTCGACACGAACATGACAACCGACCCGTTTTCGCTGATGCGCGGGGCCTTCTGCCTGCAGCGCGCGCTCGCCAACGACCTGGCCTTTCCAATCAGCAATCCAGGCAGTTTGCCCGTTCCGCAGCTGCTCACGTCACGCCAAGTGATCGAGATGATGACCATCGCCGGAGCGGCGGCCAATCGCGTCCTGGACAAAGTGGGGACGCTGACCCCAGGCAAGGAGGCCGACATCGTCGTGCTCGATGCGCGCAACATCAATATCTGGCCGATGAACAACACGCCCGGCGCGATCGTGACGATGATGAACCCGAGGCATGTGCGGGACGTGCTGATTGCCGGAAAGGTCGTATTCCTGAAAGGCAAGCTCGTGGGATGGAATGTCGAGCGCCTGATGCAGCGGATCGAGCAGGCGCGCGACCAGGTGCTGGCGCGGATCAACGCCCGTCCGAAGGCCGGCGCCCTTCCCGCCGGCAACAACAGCTTCAGCAATCCCTACCGGCCGAACCGGCTCGGCTCCTGCTGCTACAAGGGACAGAACACCGTCGCGCCTGAGTACGTGCTGAGGCCGTGACCGGACGGGCGGATGGTGCTCTCCTCCGTATTGTCCCTGTGCTCGGCAAAATCCGAGGGGGAACCGACAGTTTGTGGAAAGCGAGGGTATATGACGGTATTCCGGTCTGCATCGCTCGTGTTGGTGTTGCTCCTTCTCGGCCTCGTCGGACAGACCCTCCGCGCGAGGCCGGCGCTTCCGGAAGCAGGCGTGAACAAGAAGCGCTCGTCGACTCCCGAGGTGGCCGGCTTCGACAGACAGCATGGCCCGCACTTCGACTTCGAATGCAACGCCACCGGCGGAGGCGTGAACACGAACCTCGATTGCGATGATCCGCTTCCAAACAACGAGCCCGATATCGAGGTCAATCCGATGAACCCGCTGAACATGGTCGCGAGCTCCAACGATTTCGGATCGTGCTGCGACCAGTACTACACGACCTTCGACGGCGGGGTCACCTGGTCGACCGGGAACATGTCGATCGAGAAGCCGTTGAAAATCGGCAGTGACCCCGTGACCGTGTTCGACGTGAAGCACGGCACGGCGATTCACTCCTCGCTCAGCTTCTCCGTGCAGCACGCGTCCGGCACGCAGGCGTGCGACGGCGATCTGCTCGTATCACCTTCGCACAACGGCGGCCTCAGCTGGGACAAAGTCGTCGTAGTCGACGACGGCGTCGGCTGCGACTTCAGCAAGTCGCAACTCTTCAACGACAAAGAGTGGATCGTCACCGACAACCACGCATCGTCGCCGTTTTACGGCCGCACCTACCTGACGTGGACGAGATTCGAGTCCTCGTTCGGCGCCTATCTGAGGTCTGCGATCTTCGAGTCACACTCCGACGACGGGGGCGACACGTGGTCGCGCGCTCAGGAGATCTCAGGGTCGAACGGCGCGCTTTGCACCTTCCAGGTGAGCGGACCGGAGGGCCAGTGCGACGAGAATCAGTTCTCGGTTCCAACGGTCGCGCCCGATGGCACCGTCTACGTCGCGTTCCAGAACGAGCAGAATCAGGCGTTGTGGGAGGCCGGCGAGTTCTTCGACGACCAGTACCTCCTGGTCAAGTCGACCGACGGCGGTCGAACGTGGTCGAGTCCGAGCTTCATCGTCGGCCTCGAGGACGGTTCGAACGACTACCCGATTAACGTTGGTGGCCGCCAGACCCTCACCGGGTATCAGCTGCGCGTGAACTCGGCGGGCAACATCGTGGCGAGCCCGATCGACGGGACGCTGTTCTTGGTGTTCAGCGACAATCGGAACGGCGTTCACGATTCGGCGAACCCCGTGACGAACACCGACGTGTTCCTGATGGTGTCGTCGAATGGCGGCGCGTCGTGGAGCGGGCCGACTCGCGTTGACCGAGGAAGAGGGGATCAATGGTTCCCGTGGGTGGAAGTCAACCCGAGAACCGGGACGATCGGCATTCTCTACCACGACCGCGGCTCGTCGAACGGCCCGCTCTATGACACGGCGTTCGCCGAGGGGACGCCGGCCGCGCTTGCGAAGACGATCGTAAATGCGGCCCCGTCGAATCCGACCAACTCGATCTTCTTTCGTGCGGGAGTTGCGGGTTGCGAGGCCTGCGCCACGTTTCACGGCGACTACATCAACGTCAGCTTTGGAAGCGACGGCGTCGCGAACCTCACGTGGACCGATATGAGCACTTTCGTGCCGGCGGCAAATGGCTTCGCGCAGTTCATCGTCTACCGGCGCAAATAGGTGCCAACACGCGACATCTTCTAAACGAAGGGGCTCTTCGTCGACCTGAGTGCAGCGACAGGCCACGTTTCAGCCGCGGCGGCTCATGACCGCGACCGCCGCGGCCGGCTGCAACCATGTTAGGCCCGCCGCGCGTGCAAACCAGCTGCACGAGTGCCGACGCACTGAAAAAGTCCCACGAGAGTACCGGACTACGAGGTCGGCGATTACTGCAGCCGGCGAGCGGCGCTCGGATCACCGGTCGGAGGGGGCGCGAGATCTGTCGTGCCAGGCGGGCCGAGCAACTCACGAAAGATCGGCTTCAACGCGTCTGCCCAGATCTGGTACCTGTGCTTGCTGAAAATCCCGTACGTGTTGCGACCATTGATGTTCGAGGCGTCCCTGGATACGCTTCGTGCCGATGATTTCCGTCCTGGTCTCGCTGGTCCTGTCGGTCCGAAGTGGTCTTCGGTCGCGCGCCGCTCTGCAGCTTGAGGTACTCGCCTTGCGGCACCAACTTCAGGTGCTGAATCGGTCTCGACCGCGGCGGTTGCGCCTCGTGGCGGCGGACCGGTGGCTCTGGGCGTGGATCTCGCGATCGTGGACCGCTTGGCGAACCGCACTCGTAATCGTCAAACCGGAAACCGTCATCGCTTGGCATCGTCAAGGTTTCCGCTTGTTCTGGACGTGGAAGAGTCGCCGCCGCGTCGGCCGACCAGCGGTCGCCGCTCCCCTCAACGGCGCCACCGCGGTCGCGCGTCCAGGTTCCTCGAATCGCGTGTTCTGACCATGTAACGCGTGAGTCGCCCGCCGCGTTGAACGCAACCAGCGCGCGACGGCGTACTGTCCACTCTCCACTCTGAAAACGGGTGCCGAAAAGTGAGCCGATCCAATTTTCAGTAAGGACCACTACGATCTGCGCTACTTCGACGATGGGACCTGCAGACTCGAACCGATCGACACCCGTTTGGTCCGA
>Ga0137394_10001121_pt1 | contig 19350 bp, 27 predicted proteins | sample czobulk116metaG_FD_108278 | JGI IMG/M metagenome (GOLD analysis project Ga0137394, IMG submission 108278) | Vadose zone soil microbial communities from Angelo Coast Range Reserve, California, USA - czobulk1.16 metaG | ecosystem: Environmental > Terrestrial > Soil > Vadose zone | place: USA...
GGGAGGTTACAAGACGGGATCTTTTCTTTGGGGAGGAGGCACGGCTTCAGGGAGCTCCGGAGGTCTGTTGCGATTTTTTTCGCTGCTGCGAAGACCTCGAACATGTGGTATTGTTCGCCGGCAAGCTGTCGTTAATAAATCGTTATGGTCGGATTTGGAGGCGTCGGTGATCTGTTCCATGTGCACCTCGCGGCGTACTGCATCGAGGCTCAAGGCCGTTATGTGGGGCAGAGAGTCACGCTAAAAAGCAGCAGTGGCCCAGTGAGATTTGTCTGTGATGGAGCAATGTTAAAACCTCACCAGTGCGCGTCCTGTTGACTCGGACTACCAGCCAGGTATCGATGGCCCGCGCGTCCGTCGGGATCGTGGTAGAAGTCGTAATGTTGTGGATGGAAGATTGTGATAGTAGCGATATGGATCATGATCTGTGCAGATGGTATTATACAAAACTGATATCGAACACACCGCCGAATCATCATCAAACAGATGATGTTTTGCTTTTGCTTATAACGACACCACATTACATTCTAATACAGTAATAAGATGCACGCCTTCAACTTCTCTCGCGAATTTGAACATATTATTCCGGGATTCAACACCAACAGTAACATATTGGGATATCGTGCCATGGTACGCGCTCAGCGGCCTGTTGCCCGAAGGCCACGTCAAACCCGCCGCCAACACACCGATGATACCATCTACACGGCCGCGACAACTTCCGTGATCATGGATCCCTATCGCTATCACAACTCCACGACTTCCACCGCCATCGACGATCCGCGTCCACCGTCGCGTATCAAGCAGTCGTGGCAGCAGCCAGTCACCGCACCGCCCTCACACCGCGCGCCTCCCACAGCCTCATGAGAGGCGGAGTCCCTCTTCCGCACGCAGCCTACAACCGACGGTTACGCTTTTGTGCCCTGGCAGGCCATATTCTTCGAGGGTGTCCTGCCGCCGAAGAATCCGTTGCCACCAACCGCGCCGTCATCAAGAACAGCCGCCTTTACTTCCCCGATGGCGATCCGATACCGAACGACGGCAGTGGCCTGAAAGTATCGATACCTGGCTGGTGGTTAACAGGACGCGCACTGGTGAGGTTTTAACAGCCCCATCACAGACAAATCCCACTGCTGCTTTTCAGCGTGACTCCCTGTCCCACATAACGGCCTTAAGCCTCGATGCAGTACGCCGCGAGGTGCACATGGAACAGATTGCCGACGCTTCCGAATCCGACGATAGCGAGTCATTAACGACAGTTTGCCGGCGACCAATACCACATGTTCAAGGTCTTCGCAGCAGCGAAAAAAAATCGCAACACTAGACCTCCGAAGCTTCCTGAAGTCGTGCCTCCCCTCCCCAAAGCTTCACCTCCTGTAACCTCCCATTAACCTCCAGCGGCGCCCGCTCCGAAAGCTGCGCGCTCTCCGCAGCACCAGTACCAGTCGAGCGCCGAGGACCAGAAGCTCACCGATGAGCTCTTCTGTTGGCTCCTGGAAGCCAGCCTTCTGCAGACGGCACCGCTCATATCCTTGCGGCTAGTGCCCCAATGCGCAAAGCCCTTGTTGAGCGGTTGCGCACACGCCGCGTCGAGGCCGCCGCTTTCGAAGGATATGAAAAGTTCGAAGTCGCCACCTCCGTCTGCGCTGCCCATTTCGGTCCTCGGAGCCGCAGCAAAGCGAACGGCAGAGTACTCGCTCCCTCTCCGCGAAGCTGGCACCCGCATCAAAGGCCATGGACCGTGTTTTTATCTTTTACTAGGTCTTAGAAGAGGGATGCATCAAAGAAGTGCCTCGATGGTTCCCGGCTGCTCGCTTGAACTATGCCTAGAACCTGCTCTGACGCACTGATGAACAGAGGCACACCAACGGAGTGCAATGAATCCAGGCCCGTTTCTTCCTACTCTATCATGAGTTGCGAGAGCAAGTTCGCAAACTGGCGGGCGCCCTCAGAATCCATGGACTCGCTAGTAGGTGACAGGTTCGTTCGGCGTTTGACACCCGCACGTCTCACTCATCTCATATGACCAAGCCATTGTTTGCTAACAGAACTATATCTGTCGCCATCGCGTTGGCTACAGCGTGCCTTGGAGGTATCTTCGCTAGTACTGCAACAGACATGGGCGTGAAGGTATTGTCATTCGAAGTACAAGCGCAATTCGGTCGACTCAACTGCGCCCCAGGGTATTCCAAACCGCTCTGCCCAAGTTCATTACCGAAGCGGTGTACCCTGGAAAGGCCATCGACAAGGGGGGAAAGATATCTCGGAAAGCGGCATGGCAAGGGAGCTCGTCTATACCAGACCTCATTTCTCGATCCCGCTGCGCTTCTGAGATGATGATAGGACCCGGTTTCTCAAGGCGTACTACTACGACATTTATCCTGGCGTGTGGCATCACGGAGACTTCATCGTGATGAACTCGCACAAGAGGCTACATAATCTTCGGTCGCAGGTCCGAATACCACATTACCTTCGTCCCTTATTTCGTGCGTGCTGATGCGAAGACCCAGTTATCGACAGCGACTGTGTGCTAAACCCATCAAGTCTGCGCTTCGGCTCCGGAGAGATCTACGGCGTACTGGAGCGGTCAGAGTTCACGGCGCGTCGACGACGCGATTTGCGTGGGCCAGCGTCGGCCACAGGACGAGGACGAGCGCGTGCTGTGGTTCATCAAGATGCGCCCAGACCAAAAGCTGGATCAGTCCTTCGAGCAGGCCATCCGTACCGCGATTAGGGCGGTGCTGCGTTCGCGTCATATCCCTGCGCATATATTGGAGGTCAAGGATATCCCGGTGAGTTACAATATATTTCTACAGCTTTTCGCGCGTATGCCTGTGTACACGCAAGGAAGGGGCACTTGGGCTGATGGTCCATCCATGTAGTACACTATCAACGGTAAGAAGATCGAGATTGCAGTCAAGAAGATCGTCTCTGGGATGCGCGTTGTGCCGAGCTCTACGGTCGCTAATCCGGGGGCCCTAGAGGACTATTACAAGTACCAGGATATCGAGCGGTTCGTGCGCCCTTCGAAAACGGCTGGAGATACAAAGTTCCGAACTTTGCCGTCGACGTTATTTACACTTTTCCTTTGTTTGTCCTGTCCTCACATAGACCATGTTTAGGTATGGCCGCGCTGGGCTGGCTTCGTAATCGTATCGGGATCGGGAGGACGTTCTAAGCATAAACACGAACCTATGTAAAAGGGAGTGTTAGGATGGACTGCAGATGTCAGATATGGGGACGGGAGAATGCCAGTGGTTACTAGTTTGCGCTAGTAGCGCAAACCGCCACCGGCCGTATACGACTGTCTAGTTGTACGCGCAATAGATATAGTTAAAGACGGGCCTATAAGGCGACGGGCGCACCAATTTACCTTTGAGTTTCTCCAAGATAAGACGTCCTAGGAGGACATTTCAGTTTGATTACTACTGTAGTAACCGAGCGAGGGGACACTTTGGCCTGACAGCAAGCCCGGCCCGATCCCGGGCGCCAAACGCATACGCAAACAAAACGTATCGGTCGCGCACACTCGCGGACGTCCGATAAAATCAAGAGAAAAAGGATTTCATATTCGGAAGAGAAGTCTCCTTTAATTTCGCATTTTTGTTACATTTTCCGGGTCTCCTTTCTACACGAGCGCGCTCCTTTCGCATTGCACCGACATTATTGCGCGCGCCCCAGCATTCTACAAGCTCCTGGAGACCCCTGACTTCAAACTATCCGACATCCGAATCGCTTCTAAGTTGTTCCATTCGACCCCTGTCCCCTTTCAACTTCGCCTGGACCCCTCTTTTATTGTTGAGTAGAAAACTGTATAAAAGACACTGTATCAACCAACGGAATACACCATCTGTATCGGTTCTTTCGCACTCCGTGCATTCAAAACTTGCTTGATCGACTCCAGCTCGTTCATTCCGCTCAATCCCAAGGCTTCGTAACGCCCGCGCTCATATTTTCCAACAAATTGGCACTCTTGGACCACTAGTAGTACCGGCCCCCCCCCAACTTATCTTATCACTCGCAAATTTCACCATCTGATACTTGTTCGTGTCCTTGTCGTGTCCTTGTCCCTTGCTACCCATTAACTTCCACAAATCACAAACATGCCCTCAAGAAGCCCCAACAACCAACAACCGGCGTTTCAGCCACCTGAAGACGGCGCTGCATGCAAGTGGACATGGACGAATTGGTTGCTCATCAACAGATTCCACGCCGACGCCTCACACTCTCCCGTCGTCGCAACAAACGGTGTCTATACCAGATGATGCGTTGGAAGAAGCGTGCTGGGGTCTTGTACACTTGGTTGATCCCAGCCACAGCGATGCGAGTATCGGGAAGTCTATGTACTGTGTCCATTGTGACATCTATGGTGCCCTTGGGCAAGATCCAGCCCTGAGCCGACGTCTTGCCAACACAGACGAATTCCTACAAAATGTTAAGCGAAAAGGCAGGCAGCAGGTCATCAATATGTTGAGAGATGCGGCAGTGAATGGGACCTGGAGAGATCTAATGTCAAATGGTACATTTTCCTTTCCTTTCACCTCGATCATTCTAATCATGTTCTGCTGCCAGAGGTATTTTTCACACCTCAGATTGTACGGTCATAGGACAACCTCTCTTCGGCGACGGAGTAGGGCGACCATGTGCGAGGAATATCAGCGCTCGGCCGGACATGCCACATATGCTCTGCTTGGGGGTGAAGGAATGAGTCACCAGAGCGGCCTATTGGCACGATATCCCAATATGTTATTGTTGATGTTGAATCCTGGAAAAAATGCTCAAATTCGCGAAAGAAGTTGAAGGCGTCTATTTTATTACTGTAGAATGTGGCATTGTTATAAGCAAAACTGATAGTGAAGACATCAAAACATTATCTGTTCGGTGATGTTACGGTGGATCTTGCTCTGTGCTTATGATAATACCACCTTCGCTGTGCCCGAAGGCCATATCACGCACCGCGACTTCTACCTCAATCCCGACGATTCGCGGTAATACCGCGACCACGACAGCCATCGTGACACCCTGAGGGACGCATCGGCGACTCAGCGACATGAATACGAGACTAGGATCTTCCGTTTTAAAGAGCCCGAGCTCGAGCCCGAGGCGGACTCCTTCCACACGCAGCCTAGAACCGACGGTTGGTGCACGTACAAACACTAACACTTTGCACTTATTGCTTCCGAGACTCGTACGTGTACACTTGCATCATTTTCGTAAAGTTAGGGGTGCTCGTCATGATGGGCAACGCGGCCATCGTCCGCCTCCGATCTGCTCTTAACTCCGTGGCATCGTTCAGATGAACGTCGCCTCTTAACAACTCGAATTCGCGAGGCCGAAGCGAACGGTCCAGCAGAATTTGGTACGAGGCCAAGCCCTCGTGAGTGTCCTTGAATGACGACAGCCCACACACCAGATATCGAAAGCGGTGAAATCCTCGTGGGAGGAAGTATGGGGACGCTCGCGCACTTCGGGGAAGTGTATGCCAGATTTTGAGGAGGTGAGGGCAAAGGCCATTCGAATCACGGGCCTTGGGGCTGCCTGCATCGAATAGGCCTACCCGGAATAGAGATAATCCACCAAACAGTGCCTCTTCGATATCGTACCCATATTTGTCTGAGGTCTTGAGTCTTGACCTGAATAAGTATCGCAGACACGGTGCTGCGCGAAAGCTTCCTGTCCTGAGACAAAGAGGCAAGATGATGTCAACACAATTTTGATTGTGGGGGACTATTAACATCGTGCCGCGCGTGATGAACATCCAGAGAAACTTGGCATTGAGCATATCGTCCGCCTCGATCATGATAACGTGATTGTACTACATGGCATAATCCTGGAACGTCTCAACGGATGGCCTGTCCTCTCCTACGCGCCAAGATGCCGGCAGAGAGCTTTGAAGTTCCACATATTTCTCCTTCGGAAGCAGGGCCTGCATGAAGTCATTGATGGATTCTCCCTTGCGTCGGCGGCTATGCTCCCCCGTGTCACGTGCCTGCATGATGAGCGCGGCCACAACTTGAAGTTCACCACGCCCACGCCGTCCAAGGTTGAGACAATGCAAGTCCGGGTAGTTCGCCAAGTGGTGCACCGGATTCGACCCACTGTCATGTATGAGTTGCAACGCCGCCTCAGCTAGGAAGGGCTCCGATCCGGAAGAAGTGGTCAAGATTTCGAATCCCGCCTTAGCGGCGAGACAGCTGCATGTGGTGTCCAACTTGTGTGTAAGCGATGTTACGAGATATTGAGCCCGCATTGAACTCCAGAGCGAACCGCACAGAGAGGCATGCAAGAGAACCAGAGTCATCCCCATCCACGAGCCTAGACCTGCCGTTCAACAGCTTCTGCTTCGCCAAGATTAAATGTTCCGATATTTCCCCAAGGCGTCATAATAGGCACCAAACCTGGATAAGGTAAGAACCAAGCTGCTCTTGGGAGGAATATGTAAAACGCACGCACAGTACTAGTCAAGTGAGATATCCAATTAGCTGTCACCACGTGACTCAATGAGACAGTTCCTTCCTTTGCAGGGTACGCGATGTCGTCGAAGCTTATTTCCGTGATAGGGCCCAGGGGATGAATGCTGTGATTTATGACCCGGGTTCCAGGGTCTGATTTTATCTCCGGAGAAGATAGATGAGAGTTTCCCGCTGTCGCAAGAAACAGAGAGAACATGGGTTGTTTGACGATCGCATGCAACGCATGACACAACTCAGGAAACAAGGTCCAATCGCAGTGTTTCGGAAGTTCCGTGAGTATATGGGACTCGCCAAAGGCAAAGATAACCAAGGGCCATCGTGACCCTGCGGGCGAATCCAACACGCTGTGAGGATCTATGAACTGACAAAGTCTATCCCCGGCCTCTTTGACCTCCATTTCGAGCTCGTAAATGTATCGAATAGGCCCATGTCTGTTTGACCCTTGGGATTCTCGGCTGCGTTCCTCCAACAAGGAAGGTCTATCATACTCAAAAACAATGGTGAAGGACACGGAAATTTACCTCAAGCATTACTTCTTTGTAAAAACGATGCCGGTAATCATGGGACTCAAATGAGATATCTGCCGTCATTAGGTCACAGAACTTCGCTGCCAACTTTTCTTGGCGCTTTTTGACAAGGTCTTCATGCAAAGGGCGGTTTTGTGGATCATATGATGGTATTCTCGGAATACCTGGCATGTCGTTAGCTCATAGTCTGGGAAGGAATTACAGGATAATCACGACATTCCCCCGACTTGACCTCCTCGAGGCGTTCGTCCGACTCGATCTTCTCGAGCCATTTGAGAAGTATAATTAAAAGAGAGTACATGAAATCATGTAGTCTCTTCGCGACTGAGGCTTGCTCGTTTAGTTCCGCACCTGCCAGTTTTTTAAACCAATCACGAAGACCGAAGACCAACATCAGGAGGAGGGAATCCTGAGGGACCACGTTATAAGCACACCAAAACGAAAAAGCGCAGAACGCGAAACCTTGTGTTCCCTCTAGACGCAAGCACATCGGCACCATGATGATGATTTTTGTCGCCACTTCATGGACCATGCGCGACTTTCCTGTCCCAGACGAATTTACAAAGCAGGTATGCATTGAATAAACGCTTCTCCGTATTTCGAGGTAATCCGCGATAGTGTCGACAAATACATCTGCAGCTTTGCCTTTGAAAGTGGTACCCCACGCGCGTACAGAAGCTGCGATCAGGGGCGATCAGCGAAACGTGGGGCGGCCGTAAGCTCATTTCGCACCATTTCATTGTGGCCGGTCTCAGGCTCCACTCTGGTTTCTTGAAAAACACGTCTGGAGACGGAGGCAGACCACGATTAGGGCGCTTGAGGTCAGACGCCAGGAATGCATTATTTACCGTTTTCAAGCAAATCCCGCCATTTTTCTTCTTCGTTATGCCTCTCAACAATTCGGTGAATTCTTTCTCGCCAAATTTTTCGACATTTTCTTGAAATTCGTCTCTGTCAGCGAGACGTGCGCGCAGCGTTTGCTCTAGCGAGAGAGCATCGCGAACTATAATCCAAACAGTGCCCAGGCCCTCCCGGATACTGTCGTCGTCGTCGGGTTGAATGCAACGTTCGAGCTGTTTGCACGCGCCTTGGACAGCTTCCTCTGGGATAGAAACCCTTGACTGCGTGGACGGTCTCTTGGGCATAATGCTCGGCCCGAGATTGGTGCGATCAGCTGGCACTGGCTCGTCAACTTGCATGCGTGACTCGACAAAAGGGTGGCCCTCGGACTGCATGATCGTAGAAGTGATAGAAAAGAATGCGACACGGAACTCGCGTCTGACAGGAGCACGGACTCATCACGTGTTACATTACAATTCTGATCTCTGTACTAATTTTTGGGAAGAATACTGGCGTGAGCGATCTGATACTGTAGTAACGCGATAAGTTCTTGTCTTGTGTCTTATTTACTGTATTTTTTACCCTACGTCACTGCGTGTCCTATTCATTGTAAGTCCAGTGAACCACAGCTTTCCCGCAGACGGCTTGTCCCTCCGGTTTTTAACGAGCAATGATGTGACCGCTGCAGTCATCTCGTTTGGCCCTTCATCCGGGACCCCTTCTCCGAACGTGCTCAAGGACTACTTTTCAGAAGCCGGGTCACTGGAGAGGGGTATCATGGAGGAGCATAGGTCAGCAGCTATCAGCTTCGGTGCGCGCGTCCCTGACTGGTACGGATCGAGTCATTGCATCCAGGAAAAGTTTATTATATGGCTAGTCATACAAACGCTTGAAGTGTAATTGAGGGGCTTTGATAAGAAAGGAAACAACTCGTCAGAAACATGAACGTGCTGCACATCGAGACAACATGTAAAACAACGCAAAACCACACAGTTCGAACACTAACACTCCAACTACTTACGATCGCACGAGTCTGTGCTTTCCCACCAGTCGGTAGGGGCGTCTATGGATATCCAATTAGTCATGGCCGCGTTCGGGAGCCAGCGGAAGCGGCGAATCGGTCCTATCTTCATCCTCCATCCCGTGCCGGTGACGGCGGCGTGCAAACCGCAGATACCGCGAGAAGCGCGGGGGTTGCGACGCGCGTCGCTCGGTCGGTTCACCACCAGCAAGTAGCGTCTCCAGCGCTTGAAAGTCTGCCAAAAATACCCGTCGTCATCAGTAAGAGAAAAAGAACGGGGCGAATATCATTTTGTTTTTTTTGCTACGTACCGTGCCGGCAGATCGGACACGAGCTGGACAGCTCGAGCAACCAAGGATCGACGCACGCCTGGTGAAAAAGGTGCTTGCCCTCGCATGGCAAGATGCGCACGTCATCGCCGTCCTCAAAATCAACGATGCAAATCGGGCACGTCTCACGACCGATTGCCTCCGGTAGTGGGTCCGCTTTCGCGGAGGTAACGGCCGAAGCGGCCGACGGTCCGGCCCGTAGGCGCGGCGGCGGGAGATCTGCCAGCTCGTCGTGGCTGTGTTCGATCCCGTTCGAGCTATCTATGTTTGCGGTCTGTGTCGGTTCTGGCTCTGCGGCTTCTGCGGCGTCGCCTCCGGTATCTTGCATCTCGTGCCCGGGTTGCTGCCCGTCTCCGAGGGCCTCCAAATCCTTCGCTTCCCTTTGCCTGTCCGCCTCGGCACGGCGGGCCCCGAACTTGATAAGAGGGAACGTGTCGAGGATCGCGCGCGTTAGGACGCCGCCACGACCTCCACCAACATCCCCTGCGCCAGCAGCAGCACGATAACGTTCAGGATGTCGTATGGCACGGATTACCTAAGCTTATTGTCAGCGTCGCCATTGGTCGTGAAAATCTAGTGTGCCTACGCCAGTGATGATGACCACAGCAAATAACCCCGCAATGCAACCAGTAATGGCATAAAGAATGACCCTATGACGAGATATATGTGAGGAGCTAGTTAACGAACGTAGTGATGCATATCCTCACATCGCAAGGGTGGTCTTTGAGCTCCCCGTACCACTCACAGTTGGTGGGTTTTGATTTGCATTCCCAGAGCCGTTGATGCCTAGGGGTGCCGTGGCATTGTACGCGGCGAGTGTCGCCCATAGATAGCCCGAGGCAGTCGGATAGCCAGTAACGAGCGTTTGGTTGATTGCAGATTGAGAGGCATTCAGGGTTGTAGCATTGTACTCGCCATATATGCTAATGTTGATGGCCACGAATTGGTTGACAATGACCCGTGCGGACGCCAGGGACTGCGTGGAATATATGTCCATGAGCGGCGTGAAAATGTCGGGGTCTTTATATCCGGGATTGATGATGCACGCGCTTGACCATTCCGAATAAAGGAGCTAGATCAGGATGATCACGATTAGTCGCGCTCAACAAGTTAGCATGAGAACACAAGCGCACCGCTCCAACAGCTCCTCTCTCATTGGCAAGCGTGAAAATGTCGACTTCTTGAGATGTATGTGTGGAATTAGCATCACATGCGACGAGCGCTATCCAAGGCGTGGTCGCTGGATGGCACAACGTAAGGCTCCACAAGTAACAGAGGGATTTACGGCGCCGATAGTAATTACTCACTGATATCGTCTGTCGCATTCCTTGCGTCGTCTTCTGAGAAGTGTACTAGCGCCCCCTACCCGAAATAGTAAGCTCAGCATGCGCAAGCGCGCGGAAGGCCGCCGACGCCCACCTTGCCAACTCCGTTGGTATGCTGACCGATGAGTTGGTACGATACCGTCTGCGAGTCCTCCCCGGGCATACTGGACCAGAAGAAAATGCGTTAGCCACCGACTCGTACACTGACGTGCCAAGCTCTCTCGGCAGGGCAAGATACATGTGGGAATGATAAGAACAAGGCATGACGATGATACAAAGCCGCAAGGACAACAAGCGGGGTTCTGCAGGCATGGCCCTTGAACAAGCACTTCACGACTTCCAGGGAACTCCGGCATGCCAATCCCAAGCACCATGCGCGGAGAATCGCAGGCGCCACTAAAGGCGCCGCCGGTGCCATTGAGCTGGGTCGCAGACTGCCAAGGTAAAGACCCATCGAGCCAAGGGAGAGGATGTCCAACACGCCAAGAGTGGCACATGACTCACCCTACGGCACTATACCACTGCAAAAACAGTCGGGACTGATCGGTGACGTTGAGTCCGTCTTGAATGGCGAGATTGGTATCATTTGTTGGCCCAGCTGGTATATACGCGGAAACTGGGAGGAATACTGCAAATATACCAACGAAGAAGGTGTAAAGAAGGGGAATCATAGAGGGAGATGAGAAAAGGATTGGACGGTGTTGGACATGACGGAGAACACGCCGAGCGAGTGTGGCTAGTTTAAGTTAGTCGCGTGCGTCAAAATCCCGTGATTTGGAAATTTCGGCCATGCGGAGACAGCGTGGGATGGGCGCTGTAACACGCAGGTAACGATACAACTACGGTACTACTGTACAGAACAATGTAAGAGGTGCAATATACTTTACTTACGCCCAATTGTTATCGTTCATGTCTCCTTGACAACTTCCCCCACTGCTTCTGAGAAAATGTCAATCCCCTTTGCGAGGTCCTCACATGAGATATTCAGTGGCGGGATGAACCGCACCGTCTCATACACCGACGTCGTAAGTAAAAGTAGGCCCTTCTCGAGACAGCGCTTTGACGATTTCATCGATAAATTTGTCGGTGTACCCTTCCTGACAGCCGGATCAAACGTCGAATGCGACGGCGAGGCGAACTCAACCGCGACCATTAAGCCCTGTCCTCGTACGTCGAGGATGTGCTGTCCGACAGTCGAGTCAGCTTTCAGTGCTTCCAACGCTTTGAAAAGCTCCGCGGATCTGAAATCGTGACGTGAGTGTGGCTTGCGCCAGCTATCAGTTTGAGCGAATACGAGCCGCACCGTGCATTAACGTTGTCGAGGATCTTCTCCTCTTCGAAGGCATCCGTCACTGCAATAGCTGCAGCGCATGACACGGCGTTTCCTGCATATGTTCCTCCCTACAATACTCTCTTAGGTTTCACTATCATTTCACGGCGAGCAATCTTACCATCGTTCCGGGTTTGAGTTTGTCCGTCAGGTCCTTCCTACAGATGACGGCGCTGAGTGGGAATCCATTTGCCAGACCCTAACAAGGTCAATATCGCAGCAGAACCAGCAGGGCAAACATACTTTGGCTATGACCATGATGTCCGGTCTCACCCCACTATACTCGATATTGAACATGCGTCCAGTCCTTCCGAACCCACTCTGCACCTCGTCTACGATGAGCAGCAAACCGTGTTTGTCGCATATGGCGCGCAATCCTTGCAAGAAAGCCGGCGACGCAGGGACGTATCCACCTTCGCCCAGCACGGGTTCGATGATGATCGCCGCGGTGTCCGACGGTGCGGTCTGCTGAGAGAGTAACAGTTCCACCTGATACAGTGAGGCGCGCACGAGCTCAGCCTCGTCCGCGCCCGGTTCCGCGTTGAAATGGTGCCAATAAGGGAACGGCGCGGTCAGCACGCCCGGCTGGCAGCGCCATCCGCATTAGAGCATTAGATAAATTCAACGAGTGGCGATGATTCAGAGGAAACGCACCATGAGCGGCGAAAACCCGTCGGCGTAGATCGTCTTGCTCTTCGTGATCGCCATCGCGCCGAAGGTCCGCCCGTGGTACGCGCCTTGCATCGTGATGATGTTTTGCTTGCGCGTGATGCTGCGCGCCATCTTGAGCGCAGCTTCGACCGCCTCGGAGCCCGAACTTGCGAAGAAGAACGAGTCGAGCGAAGGGTGTGGCATAATGGGGAGTAGCCGTTCGATGAGGCTCAGGTACGGCTCGTGGTAGGCGATACTACACTGGCCCCACCACCACTCAGGATAAAGCGTAAAGGAGGGAGGGGGTGAGCGAGGATAACTACCTGTCCGTGTACGAGATTGAGGCATTGGTCCGCTGCAGCTTTGCTCACTTTAGGATGGCAGTGACCTGGGGTGGTTCTTACGAGTCAGCGTCGAATGATGAGAAAAAAATACCTCCAGACGCACCCAGGTTCGTAACTCCGATGCCCGATGTAAAATCGAGCAACTTTCGCCCGCTATGCATAGTGACCCACGAGCCGTCACCCTTCGCGAACACGTCTTCTGTGAGGTGGTTCACGCCTTTTGTGACATGGCGTTGCGCAAAGTCTAGGAGCGGGACGGTCGTGATTGAGCGTCCTCTGAAGCATGGAGGAGATATATGTGAGACATCCAGACTGAGATGACCACGACCGGCAGGAAAAAAACGCACCGTTTTGAGGGGACAAGCCCCCGCGTATTCCCAGCCGCAGTACGAAACAGCTTTTGTCCAAGCGGCATTTTTTTGAGTGGTGAATGAGGAAAATTGGTGGGAATCGATCACACGATGGGAATGATAAGGGGATTCCTTTCTTCTTTAATTGGGGCTCCTTATAGGCCCTGGCGGTGTGCAACTGAACTGAACATGGCTTTGGTCTCATCGTGACGTACATTCGGACTCGTGGGTGACGGCTATGAAAGCGCCTTAAACAGCTTCGTTGGACAATAAAAAGAAGTCTCGGATCGTCTAAACAACAAAGATGCGATGTCTCCGCTCCAGGCCAGTCATTGCACTGGTGACCCGCCAGCTCTGGAGGCTGTTCGCTCACGATAACAGCGCGGAGTACACATGAGTGGGTTTACATAATTACACTTGTGGCCTTCGAGTCCCGGGCCGAGAGTGGGCCGAGTCGGTGCTGATTAAATGGACTGGCCGGAGCTTGAGGTGGCGTACCACGCAGTACTGGTTTGGGTCATTGGGTGTATGAGACAGGGGAGATGTACGGGGAGAAGAAGTAGGGGGATGAAATCTCGTATAGGTAGACCATAGCGCTAGAAGTGCGCGCCAGCAAGGAACTAGAGACGAGGAAAGGACGAGAGGGCACTAGCGAGCAAGGGCAATCTTTCCGAGCACAAAGGGAGCTTAAAACGCAAGCCCAAAGCCATTCTATTCATTTCTTCTTCGCTTATAGGGAGACCCAAGAGGTCTATATACAGTTTGGCATGCGCTAGTCAATAGCGAACGAAGGGAGAGTGCTAATAAACATAGATCGAAGCCCGAGGAATAATGTCGAAGGTATAACGCGAAATAATAGTAGAGATCAAGGAGGGAAGGCGGCGATAACTTTCGGAATGAAGTCGCTGGTCGCTCTGATCGGCGCCGTTCAACCCACAGCCCGGATGACAACACCATTCGGGTAGAACGTCATCAGGGGCAGAATGTGATAAGGAGATTCACCTAGATGTATAAATTTCGCCCGACGGTGAAGATGGGAAGGTTCGAGGTAGACTTACATTATCGACCTGGCAGGAGACAAGGACCTGATTGTCATTCGAACCGTGATATGCCGTACTGCAATCTGGGGTAGTGCCTGCGTAGATTATTCAGCCCTTCGAAAGGCGGTAGACAATACAGTCAGTCGTACAAGTGGCACCTCGACCATCACAGCCGTTGAAGAAGCTATAAACATACGTCAGCGCCACGCATACATATGAGAGATATGTATGCGAGTTGACCTGAATCCGACAGGGACATTAAGGGCGTGTCTGTGGTGACGATAAGATAATTATTGGCGCCGGTTATGGTTGGAATCGTGAGGGGACGCACGGTGAGATAAGCGATATGTCCACATATGAGCCGCATCCCGCGCACGTAGGATTATTCAAGTTGAATTCCACAGTCGCGCAGTACTCGCCATTCAGCCAGCACTGACCTGCCGCAGCGCGTCAGTCCCCCTGTGTCGGCCACTTATGTCGTGTCAAAAATGTGCGCACCAGTCTGCAGATATCTGATATGGGGAGATAAGGAGGCTGTCGTCAGCACGTTGCCCGTTGTCCCATAGAAGGTCGATACGCACGCGATGCCGGATGCAGACCCGTAGGTTGTCCAGTCCTCGCCATTCGAGACGATATTCCCACCTATGACGATCTGCGGCTGTTCCCACACATTCAAATTTCATAATCAGCTCTCCGCCGTCTTGAGCATACACGGGGACGAGACCCTTACCGTTCCCGTGCCGCATCTTCGCGTGCAGAAGTCGGCCTCGTGTTACACATGACCCTGGACAGAACTTCTGTGCTTACTTGTTGTTGAAATGGATGGTGTGCGATTCCGCGCGCACGAGCGTAACACCCATGTTGATGAGCATGGTGATGGCGAGCACGCTAGTAACGAATATGTTTTTCATAACGAAAGGAAAGCTGCAATTGCTAAGCAAAGAGAAAAAGTGGCTTGAGGTGGGGAAGGGAGCGTGGCTCAAAGCAAATGGTGAACGCCGAGAACGAGCAGAAGAACTGGGGGGCGGATGTTGACACATACCTGAGGATTGCGTGCGATCTTATATGCCCGTACGTTGTTGGTAGTATGCCAGCCTTTCCCAGGTCCGCGGAACAGAAATCTTTTCTGTCCTGTCTCTAGACAAGATGTGGGAGAGCGGCGTCACCGTGATTCTTCAGGAGAAACCTCCCGCGTTAGCGAGAGCTAAAGCCCGAGAAAATTGCCGCTAACGAGATAACTCGAAGTCCTGAAGTTTGCTACGCCACATGGCAGCCCCAAATCTGCATGAAGCACTCAAGCCTGAGATGAGAGAAAGAGGGCCAGGAGGTGTATTTCCCCTCACATTCAGGTGCTACCAATGGCATTTTACTTTCCAATACTTTAAAAAACATGACAATCAAGGACTTACGCAATTCATATCGTTAGATCTTTTGAGGGTTCAAATTTCGGATTGAACTTTTGACGAGCACGCGCCATGGAGGATCTAGAACAAGTAGAACAAGACGTTCTTTTTGGTATTACTGTAAATAAATTTTACAGATTCAACGACTCGGAACGGGTTCGGGTCAAAAAAGGTACCAACCAAGCTTCGATTGGAGCCCAATTTTCATACAGGATTAGACGATATGATGATACGACAAATAGAGGGTGAGCTTTACACAACATTGACACCACTGGCAGCAGTCGCGGTGATAGAAGGCGAATAAATTGACTCGTCCTTGCTGACGGCACTCAAACTCCGACCGCGACGTCGACTTTCTGTACGTTGTCTCCCTGTAAGCGCCAGCGTCTTGCACTGTAAAATGCACCCACTTTTCATCGTGGCTCATGGATCTATTGTGAGAATCTCAAAGCGTCCGCGGAATGAGCAAGCCCCGGCCGACCGACTGCGATCGATTGACATCACGATACGCGCGTAACTTGAAGATGCTGTAGTTGACAAGATACCGCGATACCGCATACACCGGGGCTGAGTGAGATGGGCGAAGAAGTACGAGCGACGAGCGAACACGGTTTAACCCCGTAAGTACGCTCGTTGGTCATATTCCGTAGTACATGTTTCGGACATGCGTTCGCCGTACCGAGATGAGTGAGCCGGGTGAGTGCCACGGTTAGAACTCGTTTCTTTGCCCTTGAAACCGTTTCCTTACGTGAAGGTAGTCAGTCTTGCTCTCGTCCTCTTGCCAGGACGATCCTTTCGCGCGCACATCGAATTCACTCAGGCTCGAAATGTACGGTGCCAATATAATAACGCTAACGCACACACATCCACCTAGCATCCTCTTTCATACCAGCCAGCATCGGTTGCGGGTGCTTTTGTTTCATATCTCTGGCGATACGTGGTTCTATTTGATTCTTTTTCCGACTCGGAATGGGCGTGCCCAGAGCCCACGCGTGGATTCGGTTTGCGTGCCCCTCAGCTCGCACCTACGCTCGGGTCCAACTCGTTTTCGCTCCTTGTCAACGTCACCAGGGTCCAAGCTTTACTAGTACCAACGTTTCCTGTACTATTCCCTGCAGCCACAGAGTTTCTTATGGACTATGTCAAACTCTACTTGGTGGCGTCGTCAGGTGATGAAAATTTCTTGTCATAACGAAACTCAGATGGAAAGGTCGAGATGCCCATAATCAGCTAGTTTTCTATTACGTGTGCTACCTGCCACTGGCAGGAAACAGTACCCCCTCAATCATGTAGTTCTCCCTCCAACGATTTTCGAGATGACGCAGTGGGACATACAATAGCGCCGTGACTATAAGCGCAGCTTCCATACTAAGGTCGCCAGCCTTGCGGGCGATAGGCCCCGTATACCACACCTGGTTCATGGACGGAATAACAAGGAAAAGGCTTAGAAGTGACGCTCCTACGGCAGCTGCGCCCAGAGGCAGCTGAGACGGCACATTCCAGCACCGGAGGTCGTAGCGCGCGAAGTCACCTTTACGGAAATACAAGTGCTCGACGCACATTGCCACAAACGACCCTTGGGGTGCACTAGTGGTTAGCCTACTGCGCGAAGCCTACGTGGGACCACAATCGTGCAAATCACCTGTCCAAAGTCCAATGATACCCAGGAAATTGGAAAGGGCGACGTATAACTTGTGTTGCCCAACAATGGCAAGCAACATTATCCTTTGTGCTATCGTAAGACCGAGGCCAAAAGCGAGAAACGATATTTACTCACACTGCGGTCAAGACCACCGAAAAGACATATCTTGGGATAGCCACGAGTGGTGGAATGAGAGTTTGGACGGCTATACCCATAGAATATACTACCGTGGAATTGTTGTCCGTCACGCTCAAGCTAGATAATGCCATCAGGACCTTGCCAAATCTCCCAACGGGGGAAAGCATCGCGTGCGTAAGGTCCACCGATGTCGCCGTCAGCATAGCCTGCATTCCAGCTAGGAACTGAGGTTGCGGATATTACTGCCGCCGCGCCTAGGCACAGAATGGTGCCTATCCGTGACGTCGACAGGGAGAATACCTATCAGGCGACGGTTGCATGAATGGGGTTAGCGGTATGATTACGGGTCGCGTAGTACTCTGATCGAGCATCAAGTTCCAATCCCGAGACACAAGACGCACCACGCTCTTCTACACCCCAAGTCAAGAGCTTTCTTGACAAAGACTGAGTTGCTCTGGCGGCCCGAGAGGCGGCCAGAGCTGGAGTTACCGAACATTCGAACAAACTTTTTTCGTCGGGTAGTTTCTGTGAGTGAAGCGTCAACACATTGGCAGGGTCCTCCATCGAAAGGCCAATGTTGGAGCGGGAAGCGAGGATTGAAAGGTGTAAGAGTACTAAAGAGAATAAATAGAGAAGCGTAAAAATCCCCGAGACTTCTTCATATATACGCGGGCGTCGGCCAAACTACAGCAGTATATTTCGGCTTTTCGGTGCTCCAGATCGGATACGTACTAGTAGAAGGACAGAACCCAGATCCGGAAAAAAATAACTGTGGGCGGACTCGGTTCCTTTCTTTTTTCTTAAGAGCATTTACTCATAGTAGGGGCAGTGACCCCATCCACCTGAGTAGCGCTAGCGGGAGATGAAGTTATCAGCTACTGTGTAGAAAGGGATAAAAAGATTTTGACTCTGACATGATCTGGAGAACTCAAACACCGACAGTTAATTTGTATCATCTGCGTGACTGCGTTGCAAGCTCGGCGCTCGTCCTCTGTGATCGTTGTCGGAATTATGGGGCCTCAGCTTACAGACCCCATTCAGGTCAGCCAACGGGAAGGGAAGCCACGGAGTGCTTGAGGTGAGCAAGTGGAATTGATTACATCTGTGTTAGATACGCTCGTAATCGATCATCCATGTCAAAGATGACATATTCTATTTTCTTGCGGTTTGCCACCTTCACATTTGCCGCGTGGTGTAGCCATACGATCTTCGGGGCGTTTGTTCGTCAATGCCGAGATGTGCGCTAGTGAGAGTCCATGATGGCACGGCACCGGACTCAACTGAGACTAAAACACTGACCAACTCTAATGCTGACACGCTCGCATCGTCACCCCTCGCTTGGGCCCGTGCTACTGCGCACGCCCTGAGTTTATGACCGTCCCTGTTGAGCCACTGCCAGTGCAGTGGCAAACAGTCAGCTAGGTAATATTGATTTTGTTGTGTCTGTTGGAATTACAATAAATAGAACACGTCTGAGATGAGGAACGGGTGTGCTCAGACAACTGTGAATGGAACGGCCTGGACAATGCACTTCCTTTTCGCGCTATATAACTGACCAAGCACGGCGCTGGCAGACCGCGCGCTGGTTATATTCTGGGTGGGTTGTATGAGGTGTGCTGGGTTAAGAATCGTACGGTATCATGAAATTAGGATAATGGCATGTCACTTTGTATGGCACGTATGTGTGCCGGTATGATTCATGCCTCTGCTCCGGATTGCTCACCGACAGGGACGTTACCCGAATCAAAGGGAGGCAAACCCCACTCCTCCGGAACAAAGTCTTCGAGCGAACGAAGAACCTGGTCGGGCTTCTCCGTGACCTCCAAGGAACCTACGCTGAGCAGATTCTGGTCCGGAACCCACACAACTACGTGCCCGAAACGCAAATCAGACGGCGGGACCGAAGAAGAGGAACAAACACCGCACCGTTCATCCCCGCA
>Ga0137394_10001122_pt1 | contig 19328 bp, 18 predicted proteins | sample czobulk116metaG_FD_108278 | JGI IMG/M metagenome (GOLD analysis project Ga0137394, IMG submission 108278) | Vadose zone soil microbial communities from Angelo Coast Range Reserve, California, USA - czobulk1.16 metaG | ecosystem: Environmental > Terrestrial > Soil > Vadose zone | place: USA...
AAATAGGCGACAGCGCGATAGGTAGGTATTAGGGGTTCGAGGGTGCCGGTTCAGTTGGCGTTGGCGAAGGACGCGAGGATAAGCCGATTGAAGAGCTGAGTGGAATGGAAAAGTAGGGCTTAACAGTTCATCGGTTGGCACACTGTGTCTTTTATACAGGTTTCTACATTCTACATTTTACCATAAAAGGGGCTGCAAACGAAAGTAGAAAGGGGCGCGACGGAGACGGGGATATGCGAAAAGATGAGACAAACTGTTGACTCCCTTTTCTCGTTTCGTTCTTTGGGATCGGGCCGGGCTTGCCGCAATGCAGCCGCAACCCTTTGTTTCCTTGGCTAGGCACATGTAGATACGATGGGATCGAAAGGAGTGGGCCAAAAAAGCCGATCTGACGTTGTCCAGTTTGCCACTTAGAACCGCATATAGTCCTGCTCGCGATAGATATTAAGAGGCTGCACACAGTCACATTGATTTGAGAGAGCTGGAAATGCAACACTTTTTTCGAATAAACGTTACTGTTCCCCCCCCATGGAGCCCAATGGGACCACGTTCCATTGGCATGCTGCCGTTACTCGTCAGATGGTCGACAGCCCCACTTCTCGAAAGGTCGCAAAGTTTCAAGGGACGCCCCATCGTTGAATATAAAATATCATTTGTTTTCGTCTGAGCCATTTAACTCCCCAGGGAATATATTACGACATGAGGATCATCGATCATCATGATGCATGAGAACTACAAGGTCGAAAACAAATGGTGAAAAGTGCTTCGCACGGTCGTGTAGTATCGTTTCGTGAATCGTTACTGCAACTCGTTCATCGTGGGTCGTGTGATAACTTGAAACCGCCGTCACAGACAGCTTTGCCTCGATCATGCATCGATGGTATCGATCCGCGTTACCGTCCTCGTCGTCGTCACCGTCACGAGCGTGGTCGTCACCATACTCGTCACACCGCCGTGCCGGACGGTCTCGGTGGTCGAGATCGGCGGGTTCTTCACGACTTGCTCGCGTCGCGGTGGGCGCAGTCGCCAATAGGTGCTCATGTTGTTTGCGTCTTTGGTAAGGAAAAGCTATAGTACCCGCCACTCGTTAGAATATGGAGAGGAATACGGCATATTTGAGAAAGTGCGGTACGTACCGGAGCCCCTGCGTAGCCTCCCTTGAATCCCAGGACCATCTCTGAGCCCGGAAGCCGAATGCTAAGATGGCATCGAAAAAAATCCATTTTAAGCAACTCGAGCAAGGACAGCGCGACGAAGTGACACGTACCGAGCGTAAACATCTTGGTTTTCGTCTTCGCCGTCCTCCGCGCTGCCGTTATCCATGACTTCCATTTCCCAGCAAGTGGGGAAATCCCCGGTGACGACCTCGATGCTCGCTTCTTGATGGAGTCCTTGAAGGTCCTCGAGTACGAGGAACGAGCCGCTGCAGACGCTCTTGATGACAACACCAGCACCGCAGGATTGGAATTCCCACTTTGTGTAAAAAAGGGGGTTGCGCGAAACCAATCGTCCGTCAGCTCTCCGTTCCGCAGACTCCGGTGTCCAAAGGGACACCAAAAAAAAAAGGCTAACTGCGCTCACCTGCTGGTTCTCCCACCCATGCGATCCAAAAGCGATCGGCGACCTATTGTCTGCGCTAGACAGATCGAGCGCCATCCCCCAGCGCACGTCCGTCACGGTATAAGCGCCTTGTTCGAACTTGCGCATCCGTTTTTGAAGGGCCGGTGGCATGGCCCGACGCGGCAGCGGCGCAATCCTGGCGGCGCGCTCTGGGCGGACGTCTCGCTGAGACACTTCCTGTACCGGCACCGGAATTGGCGCGGGCAGGGGCGGCGGAGCTGGGAGCAACAGTCGGGAAAACGGCGGCGAGTGCTCCTCCGCGTTGTCTTCTTCGTCTTGTGGGCGCACATACGCGACCTGCGCCTCTACGCCTCCCCAGTGCACGCGCTTGCCTGGTGCACGCTGCGAGGCTTGCGTTGTGCGGTCTTCGTCGTCTTGCGTGCCGTACCCTTGATCTTCGTGTTCGATGGTCAGTGGGAATGGGACGGGGGACACCACGCGAGGATCGTCGAGAGTGGGATGCGGGGTATCTGGGCGTGGGAACTCGAGGGAGGAGGAAAGATGCTCGGAGTGTGTATCGGAAGATTCTTCGTGCAGGGTCGAGGGGGGTCCAGAAGGGACGAGGGGCGCCTGGTCGAGCGGGTGCTCCTCGGCGACGACGGGAGCGTCCTGGGGAACGGGCGCCGCCTCCTGGGAAGCTTGGGCTTGGAGGACTTCCGCGCCTTCCTCCTCGGACTCTTCAATGGAGACTTGAGATTGCTCCGGACTGACTACCGGCTCCTCGGGGACGACCGCAAGTTCCTTCATGTTAACCGGCATCTCCCGTGAGAAGGGATCAACCTCCGAGAACTCGTGCGTCTCCAGCTTCTCGGTAACCTTCTCGGGGTGCCCGACCGCCGAGGCCTCCGGTTCTTGATCCGGCTCTTCCACGAGAGTTTCCGTGGTCGGCTCCGAAGAATGGAAGAGGGATGCAGCCTCGCTATCGCTAGCCTCGCGCTCTAGCCCCGGCGGGAACTGTAGCGCGTCCAGTGGGCCGGTCTCCGCATCTTCGTAGATCGTCATCTTCCGTTCGCGCTGCAACTGCGCCTCTTCCTCCAATGTACGCTGCTCCTGACGGCGCTCCATCGTCTCCCTCGCGATCTCCTCCACATGGTTGCGAACCGAGCCGATCGCGTGTTCCATCGCCGCGCGAGCGGCGGCCCAGTCTGTGCGAAGGCTCGACTGCTCCTCTGGTGTCCCTTCGAGCTCACCGGGCATGGCCTCGCCGACGTCCTCTTCCGGGAGTCCCTCCCGCTGACCAGCCACCTCCAACTTGGACGCGGGCCGCGCAGGGGACGGAAGAGAGACCGCCATCGCAGGTTGGGACATGACGTTGAGCGACTGTCCCCGCATAAGAGCGAGTGCTTCGCGCGGAGGTGGAGAACGAGCCTGCGGGGGCACACGCGGTGGCTGGGGCAGCTCGGGCGGGGGGGTCGAGCCGCGGGAAGAGCTTGGTGCATTACCCATTCTGCCTAGAAAACCGGGGTAGGGATTGGTGGGTAATGATGTGTGTAAGGTAATTGGGGGAGGGAGGCGAGAGCTCCAGCGAGGGACGACGGTTTTGTGTTCGGATTACCTGCGCTTTGCGCGTGTATCTCCTAGTTTGGAGCCACCCGCTTGGGCTTGGCCTGTGAGAGGGCTGCCGGGTGTACGCAGCATGTCGTTCATGTTGCGAGGGTAGAAATTTGTGATGCGTGATAATAGGGCGTGCATGGAGCCGAACATTCCAACACGAGGGGGTCGCATGTTGCATCGCTCGCGGCTTGGAGAGCCTGCTTGATGTGCATGTTTAGCAAACTTGGATAACGGCGCTTGATGGGCTGAAGCGTCGCGTGGCGCGGGGAATACACGTTGGGTACGCAAGGGGTTTGGAACCGCGTGGTACTAGTAGTACCATGGTAGCAAGCAAAGTCTGACAGAACGTATTGCTCGCCTGGGGTATCTGAGCTGTGAAAAGGCAGTGCTCGTCAAGCCGCAGCTAGAACATCGAGGGCACGTGATCGTAAGAAGTTTGGCGCTTTTCCACGTTCCGCCCGCGCATCGGCGTTGATGCATACGTTGATGTGCGAAGCGCGCATGTTTATTTGACGAACCAACCCCTCATTCCAGAATCGAGGCGCTTCAAGTGGGCCGCCGGCGTACGCATGACAAAACCAAGATTGAGATACCCGGGATGCTTTGCTGGATGTGATCATCGTAAAGAAAAGACGTTGAGACGTTATCGAGTGCGCATCTCCTTGTATAGTATCTCCTGCAGTACAACTTGGAGACCGTGATCTCACATTTGAAAACACCTCCAAGTTCACAAAGCCGAGTAGAATCCGTATCGCGAAGCATGTAGCCATCCGATATCCGAACGAAGAGGATGGGCACCTCTGAGTGAACTTGAGCGTTCAATATATGTTCGATCACGGTGCGGGGGTGATAGACACGACCAGCCTATCCGGATCTCAATTTGAGGATTACCCGTAGCCACCCTCGGGCTAATCTGGGCTTGGCGTTCCATAGTTGCGTCCAGGTGAATGCATGGACGCAAGCATCGCGAACAGGATGACGTAGGTCACCGTGCCAACGAGGGCTTATCGATCACAATTCAGCGCCCCTGACTAGACCCCCGATCTCTCGTGTTCCCCACGTGTACTGCACAAACGCTACAGCGCAACGGGAATCTTATCCTCGTGTGATTGCAATGGAAAGCCTGTGCCTTCACGGCCTCCCAAAGGTACTAACGTAAATTTCTGAAAGTAGACGACAGTCCACAATTATACCTTGATCAGGAGCGCCAGCGGAGCCTTGAATGGTAGGAAAAAGATATCATGCGTTTTGGACTTGAAAGACGGTTGAGCTGTACGGCGGAGGTTTGTCTCTGTTGTACGTCTCGGAATGTCCCTCTGATAGGAGATGGTAAACACACCCCCATGGAGCATCACTTTCATACATACGCTCGTGGACCGTAGAACGACGAATCAGACCTTCTGACAGATCGGCTGGTCGAGGCGTGGGCGTTGAATACGGTGGGGGATTGGATTCCTCTGCGATGATGATCGCCGAATCTGAATGACCATCCTCCTCACGCTTCGTCGCTTGCGCTGCACTGCTGACGGTGTGACTCCGAGTCAACGCAGCTAATTTTCTAGCCTGGAAATAGCCCACTGGCATAAGCTATTGAACGCACAGCGTAACCGCGACTAGGTTCAGGAGAGGACATACGCACCCGTTTTTGCGCCCGATGCTTTGTGACACGCTTATAGGCGATTCCGACGACAACAACGACTGCGAGAACGAGTACGACCATACCGCGGTCTAACTTTGACTCAGCCTGGGACAAGCATCCTATATTTATCGGGAGAGGGGACTGCTGCGGAACAACCATTGTCAGCCATTTGGTGGCAGTAGTGAGCGCCGACGCTTGCGCCAACCGCGGAACTAAGATGTTTGTCATCCCGCTTACCCAATCCACATCCGGTGACGGCGGTTAGAACAGATATGACCACATGTGATACGTGACTTAAACAAGCATCCACGTTCATTCACAGCGCCAAATAACTTGGCTAATGTATGCTTGTAGCAATGGATGTACGGGTGAATCGAGGGATGAAATCTTTGATCGGAGACCTCGTAAATGATTGATATCAATATCGCAAGCGATGCGAGTAGACGTGGTAGAGTTTTGCCGAGGCTGGGCCACTGAGGAGAGTGGGCATCGAATTCACCAGGAGGGCTACGCAGAAAGCTGCGCTACAGACATAATGGGTACAGTTATGGTGTTTCTAGCAAAAGACAGATTTGGGAAGGGAAGCGCTTAGGACCTTTGTGGTGATACCTCGAAAGTACTTTGAGTGAAGGGGCTTCTCTGAAGCCGCTCGCACCTGCGCGAGCCACTCCTCACATTCCTCGATTTTCCCCTCGATTTTCCCCTAAGATAGTACGTTAGGATATTCGAACCAGATTGAGTACTTCGTACCACAGGAAGGCCTAGGACTTCTCGGATGTCTTCCAATACCCCACTCGTTGAGCGCAGCATGCTCAACTCGGCATCTCTTTGTTCATGCTCTAGAACAGTGTTCTGAAAAGATTTGCCAGAAGCCCCCACATTCATATGGCAGTCACAAGCACAGTTGGGGCATTCGACAGCCCTTTCCCCTTTCAAAAGCGACGGTCGGTGGTGGGCGACTCGCCTGATAGCGTGACTGATGGCAGTTGCTGTGAGCAGCGACACGGGAAAACGAAGCATACTTGGCCCTACCAATCTAAGCGGGACGATCGGGTAAAGCGGAGAAGGTTAGCACGTACAATGAGCGGCCGAGATGAGTTGCTTCCATGTCTCTTCCAGCACGTCTTGCCACGCACGCTCGGATCCCAAAGTGAGGCGTAGCGCCGGGAGGGCAACGGGCAATTCGTCGAGGAACTCTTGAGGAGTTGGTATCCCGAGGTTATACGAGAAGTGACGGAGTAACCTGCGCTGAGCCAACTAAAGAATATCAGGAGAAGGCGAGACTTTTCCGGTCAAGCCTTTCCCCTGTTTACACACCTCAAGATCCTCAAGACGCATTTCGTGGTGCGCCAGAGCCAAGAAATGATGCCCAAAGATAGGTTTTAACGGGGGGTAGATGTCTCGATGCATCTGAGTGTAAAAGCCATTCAATGGGATAAAGTGGAGGTGAATTGAGAAGCTCTAAACCTTCACGGAGAGAGCGATCGCGGCGACAGCATAATCCCAGATAACCTTGTTTTCACCTCCCTTCATGGCCTCATAGTTCCTTGTTTCTGAATGATGTACTACCTTACTGACCTCTGAGTGCCTGGCCTGACCAAAGAAAAACAATGAAAAGAGAAGTGCGGCAAGAAATCGTGAATCATGGTGGACAGTCAGTTGTTCGTGCAGATCATGGGAATGTGCCCTCCCCCTGATGGATGAAGCTGTCGGAGATCCAAATGGTGGTTCGACCTGCGTTCCGAGAAAAGGTAAGTAGTGCGTATGAAGATTGAGTGAAAATAGCGGATACGGTGAGTATCCACGCAATAACGTCCGGCCCGAGGTTATCCTTCAAAGCAAGATCCGGGTCCAGGAAGACATCGAGCCATTCTTCTGTTTGGTAGTAGCGGGCCTCCTTCCTTAGTAGTGACATGAGGCGAGCTTCCGCCGCATCCTCATTACTCCAGAAGATGCGCGGAATATCAGCTTCGGGAATGTTTCGGAGATCGGGGATTGGAACAGGACCAAGACCAAGAGGTGACGTCGATATTTCAGTTTGTGGGTAGGAAACGTCGGATTCACAGGCGGAAAGGGCGTTTGAGGGGTCGAGGGATTTGAAATCTTGCTCATCCTGGGACAGAGAGTGAGATGGGGACGGGTACTGCACCCCCTTGCTTGCATAGTGCGTGGCATTGTAGTCAGATCCTCGATTTTTCCGGACTGACAATGGTTCCGGGGGTATCAAATTTGTATCTGAAACAACTGGCGAGTCCGCGCGAGAGACCGGAAACAACGGAGAAACGTTCAAAGAGAGAGACTTCCTTTTCTTGAAGGGTGGACAGAGAACATCTGGACAGGGTGATTGCGCAGGTGAAGCAACATCTGATGCGGAAAAGTAAGAGTCCTTTCGTTTATTTCGCCTTGAATCATGGCCAGCGTCGTAAGATTCGATCGCGAGCGTGTTATCATCAGATAGATCACCAACAAACGATGAAGACCTCTGTGGTTGCCGTAAAGACAAAGCCAACAAGCGAGAATCGTGCTCTGCTGGACCAAGTTCTGACGCAGTAACCTCGTCATAAGCTATGGAGGCCATCCGAGAGACGGAACGAGGGATCGCTTCTGGAAAATCGAGTTGTATGCGCACATTCTCGCCGATTTTAGTTTGGAATTGTTGGTCCGCAGCCCGCCGCAAGAGGTTGTCCAAGCGGTGAACAAAGGAGGAATGAGAAAAGGTTGCCTCAGAGAAAGGAGCCACATTTCTATGTCGAAGACGTTCACAACTCGCAGCATGCAAAGAAGGTGACTCCCTTGTAGCGAATCGGCAAGGGGAACTGGAGGCGGTAAAAGAAAGATCTGGCGTGCTCATGGTCGGGACGGGCTCTCCAGAATGTTCATCAGGCTGAGTACTGGACTGAGAAAAGACGCCTTTCGCTTGATATAAACTTCGTTCTTCTGGGTCTGTTTCGTCGGAGGGAATCACGTTCGCGTCAAGGAACGGGTCATGTATGCGGGCGGAAAAGGGGGTAGAGGCACGGGTGCTATCTTCTGACTCCATTTTAGACCTAGATATGCCAATGAGCGCCTATATGCGATCGTGCAGGCCGTATGTGCGAGCTGAAGCCTGAGAGTCGTGATAAAAACCTCGAATTGCCCAAGTCCCAAGCCAAGCACGGCGTATGATGATAGAGGGGTAATGGCACAGAAGGTGTTTTTTGTTTCTTCTACTGGAGCTTTATCCTGGCCGTACGGTCGTGTGGTTCTGGTGCGGGGGGTGAAGAGACAGACTTCAAGTTGTACTGTACTATTTAGACCCAAATTGCTGCCTCACCTTGTGCACGTGACGCCAGAGGAGGCGGCCCGGGACTGCCTGAGATCAAGTTTGACGCTTCAATATTTGCTCCGTTACTCTTTCATACCCGCATGATCGCATAAAAAGATAGTGGGACAACTCGTTGCAATGTATTATGGCTATTGGGTGCGTTTACAGTTCAACTAATATGCAGAGAATTTGAACGTCGCGGAGTAGTTACAAGCAAAGGTTACAAGGATGCAGGGGTAAGTGACTGGGTAACCAAAAGATGGAAAGAACGTGGAGAAAATTTATAGAAAATTACCGTATAATTGAACCCACTTCAGGGAACGACAAATTTGAGGGTCACAGCCGACTTGCCGCCCGCAATCTCTTCGAGTGTGGAATGCGATGCGAGGATCTCTGACTGTCCGTTGTCTGTCCGCTTGTAGAAAGTGCCAGCAGTGCGTGCGCGCTTGATTTCTTCCTGCTTGAGCACACCAGCGACACGCCACCGCAATGCGAGTAGACGCGTCGAGGTTTCCTCTTCAACTAGAGGGCGATATAATGTCAGCATGTAATTTCGAACGAGATGAAATAGGTACCAGAAGTGTCGCCCAACACTTTTCCCTCTGGCGATTTATCACGTATGGAGACGTTGACAGTGACCTTCTCCGTCTCGGAACTGGGACTCTGTGGCTTTTATCACCGTGAGCAATCCAGCTCCTTTGGGACCGTACAACTTACGCTGTTTAGCATATTATTCAACTTCTCCATACGTTCCTTGTCCTTGAGGAATGCCGCGGTTAGGTCCGACTGCTTTTTTGTCCATTCGTCTTCGAGCTGCGCAGGGGGAGTACTCAGCTAAAAAAAAAACGTTATGTGGAAATAGCAAGACTCACGCTGACAGATCGGAAGATGTCGCGGATGAGCACTTCTGCCTCCCCGAATGCTATGACAGTATCGTCTGTGTCGAAGTTTGTCAAATTGAAAGTCCTTAGCACAGTGACGGCCCTGGCAGCGGCCTGCAGTGCGACCAAAGCTTTGTTGAATACGCTGGCAAAATGTCTCGTTCAAGGAGGATTACCAAGGGAGTCAAGAAGTAAAACCTACTCCTCCAGAGCGTTGACATTCTCGACGGTGATCACAGAGTCCCCAAGGGCGTTGAATTTATCTGCCAAGAAACGACAAAGGCCGATGAGGGCTAAGGCCTGGGCGTGGTACGGCCGGCGAATGCGGCCTGCTTGCTTCATGAGATCTACATAAGTTCTTGGTAGCACAAGCTTGCTCAACTTCTGCGGTGGCATGTACTATAAGAGATCTGTTCAAGGAGAAACATGCCGAAACGTACCTTGAGCGTCTCAACGAAGTCGTCATATTTCGTCTGAGCACTTTGTTGCATGGTCGGTTCTCTTTCATCTGCCTCCTCCAAGAATTCTATGAGTCTAGGAAACGTCAGGTCCGAATGAGATCAAGAGCCCTGAACATGATACACACGCTGAAGCAGCCTTCCAAACAGGCCTCGATCTCAGATGGTCCAAAATTTCTGTACTGAGGGCTGCGACCTTCACAATCTCCACGACGCCCTCGATGAGCATACTTGTTTTGATTGTGATAACCGTGAGCCACTGCGTCCGATATGTCAAGTATGTCAATAGAAGCGTGATCTTCATATAAATATGGACCTACGTCTGCAGGATCGTCGTCGATGACTTTGCTCTGCAACCTGTTCAGAGAGGTCTCCACATCTTTTACGTAGGAAGGGAATCTGTGAACAAAGTTAAAATAAAGCCAACGAAGCACATTAATACATGCCTGGCCGAATCTTCCACGATAGAAGTGTGGATAGTATTCCTCATCTCTTCGAGAAGTGTCCTGTCATCGTAGATTTGTGCCTCCCGGTGCTCACTTTTTCGAGAATTGGTATCGGGCTCGTCGAACAGTCCCTAAGTGACTGTAAGTGCGTGCGGCATGGGACACATGACACGGTATGCATACCACAAGCTCTCGACGCGTGTCGAAACCGTCCAAAGCACTCGATAGTCCCGCTCTGTTGTAGGCCCATGTCTCTGCTGATGAGATGCAATCGTCGATAGAACTAGTATTAGCGAGGTATCGTGCTTTCTCGTCTTCAGTGAAGGCGAGCAGTGTGAACAAGATCCTGGGAAATGGCGGGTAGGTCAGTAATCGATTCCCAAACATGACAGTTGTGGGCTTACTCCTCTAGGGGCTCGATCGCCATCGTAAACTTCTCAAAGCTGTCCCAATCTCCTGTTTCACTGTCCTCCACTTTGGCGATGTACTCGTTAATCGACTTGATCATATCTCGTGCACGCTCCACGGCCATGTAGGAGACGTGTGTGTTGCGGCGAAATGACACTACATCGCGTCCCACGGCCTGAACGAGATACTTGACCGACTCTGTGGCGCCGGGGCCCCCAATCCCAAGATTGGTAAGGCTAAGGAGCTCTGTAGGCTGAACGTGACTAGCCGAACTGCCACCGGTATCTTCGCTGTTCATTATCTCAGAGGTGGGGAGGTTCGCCAAGGGTGCATGCGGAGTTACCGTTGACGAGTAGGCATCAGGTTTGCCTGAAACGTCTATCGACTGGTCGTACTTCTGTGTCTCTGTGAGTTGTTGGGTAGCCACAGTATCTGCAGGGCCGTCTCTTCCGAAACTGGCGAGAATACGAGGCCCCTTTGATGGGGCGTTACTCGGAGAATCCCGGCTGGAATTTGTACTGTTAAGGGAATCAGACGTAGAGATGTCCACAGAGAGCGGCGGAGAACTCTCCCTTGACGGGGGAGAAATTACAGGGTTTATTGCTTCAGTGTACTGATCGCGTCGTACGGACGGGGTGAGCGGTACATTGCCGCCAGTCGCAGTGGTATCGCCGCTCCCGTGACCGATGAGATTAGGAAAATCGTCGGGTTGGTCATGATCATGTGGACTTTGAGAAGGGTCTTCATCGTCACTCGTGTCAGTCGCAGAGGAACCCTCGGATGAACTTTCTCGAGATGAGGCTGTGGTGGCTGCCTTTGAAATCTGGGTGAGACGACCACGTTCTGCAACTTCTACTGCATGGGTAGGAGGGTCGCCTGGCCTAGCGATAGGGAGGATGCCGCTCGCACGATCATGAAGCGGGGTGGGACCTCCACTTATGACTTGGGGATAACCGACTGAACGTCGGTTCGCATCTCCAATATCAGTGGATCTAGTCGAGGAGGCCAAAGTTGGAGCGTCTCGGGCTAGGGGCGGTGGGGTAGAGGTCCTGCTATGAGATCCGGCATGCTGATGGAGTCCTGTTGCTTGTGTGAACTGTTTGCTAGTAGTAACGACCGGAGTGGCGCCACTCTTGGGAGAAGATGACGGGTGATGAGCCTTGAGTGTGGGGTGACTGACTGGACGATCTGCGTTATTGATGGATCCTGTCGCCGGGCGAGGTGCAGATGAACCGTCCTTCCGAGGAGAGCCGGTTGCGTTTGTACCTTTGGTGTTTTCGAACGGCGGCATGATAAAGCTCAAGAGGAATGTACGCCGATGAGGGTTGGCGGGTGAGAAGAACCATATTACAAGGACTATATAACGGGCGGCGGATAAGCACGAGGGATGGGACACTCGAACCCCGGCCGTGGAACGAATAGTTGAAAGTGGGGAAAGTGCGGACTCGTAGGACAGCACGTGCCAGAAATTATTAATGCGGCTAATTAATTAATTTGTGAACTGCACGAGACAAGTCATCTATCCCAAATAAGGAAATAAAGCCCCAAAGCGCGAATTTGGATCTAGAGCAGATCCATCTCAAATCAGCGATGTACTGTAGGATGAACGAGCGTATAAGTTGGGTACGCACCTCCAGCAAGTTTCAAACTCGACGAGTGGTACTATGACCTATGGGGCATGCGCCAGTATCAAGGTGAGGCAAAGGGGCCGTATTCACGAGGCTGTACAGCATGAGGAATATTACGAGACGACGCAGCCATCACATCCTAAGTTGGCAAGTCATGAGACATTACCCATGGGTACATACACGCCGTCCCAGCCCCAACTTTCCCTGCGAACAACTTGAAACGAGCCCACCATGCACTTTGAGCAAACAACAAATTTTTAGACAGAGGATTATGGTAGAATACCAGAAAGAATCTATTGATAAAATCCGACAAAAATCGATCCAATTCAATGGGTCAAGCTCCAATCCAAGCCGGAGCCGAGAAAAACATCACAGCAGCCGCATGTTGTGTTAAAACTCTGGGGGCGTTCCACGAGGCGGAAAGGAGAGGAACCCCTCCAGCACGTTGGGTGTGATAAGTCCGGAACAAGGTCCGAATGATTAAGAAGGGGCCCGGGCTCCTACCTTCACACTCGGGGTCAACGGGCGAGCGGTCGAGGGCGGCAATTACCAATTCCCCGGGTCCCAGGGGGTTCATATCCGCGTGAACACTAATGTGACCACGCTGTGAAGCGCGACATGTCGCATTTCCCCTGACCTATGGTCTTGTGAGTCGCAATGAGGCGACTTCGTTCAAGTTCCTCGCTTCAGAAAGGACTTGCTCTGACGTTTCAAAACACCTAACACATTAGCGGGACGTGCCAGTGCTGTATAAAGGTACAGGCGACTATCTATCCCATGGACTCATCGTGAAGGGACCGCTCTTTCGACCATAGAGCAAACGAAGGTGTTGACAATTTGGCCAAGGGCATCCCGAGATTTATTTACAGCATTGTGTAACACTCCAGTACCGTATCCTAAAGTAGATGTGGTACTGGCATTTTAATACGAGACTGGATGTGTCACAGCCAAACCTCTTTAATTGTTTAGCAGAACGAGGTGCGGGTATGAGCTAGCTTGAAGGTCGGATTGAGTGGAAGGATGTTCTATTGAAAGGTGGTGAAACTGCCATGGGACCCGGCTCATCTCCGGGGTTTAGCCAATTTTGTGGCCGGTCGGCTAGAGGGTTGCATGCTCATGGAAGGCAACGTACAATGCAAAGGGGTCCTAAATCGGGTGAAGTGGGACCAGTGATCTTACAGACCCTCATTTCGTGTCACTAAGACCGAGAAATCAAATTGTACCTTCCTTATTGATACTCATTAATCCCGAGGCCATCCACTACAATAGATGCGAGCATCGAAAACAGAGGTCCCGAGAAGGTTTCTGGAAAAGGACGGATTCGCGGCTCGGCTACTCTCGAGCTTCTGGATGGCGCCTCTGGGACAGATCGCCCTGCCAGTGGAATACAGTTTTACATTCGGCCAAACGCCGCTGAGTGCCGAGCGATCAAAGACGCTACACTTCCCGGACTTTACAGATTTCTAGCAAGCAGCTGTACTTTCGTGCTCGATCAGCATAACAAAGACTAAACCGTGAGACTCCTGCTTGCCGGCTTACCATCGGAGGAAAGATGGCAGTTTTCGGCACCACAGGACCGCACATCGGTGAATCGCATTCGAGTTGATGAAAGATGTCGACAGAAGTGAGGCCTAGTGTGGAAGATAACTGATGGTGTGCGCTATTATGTTCTTGACCAGACTATATCAGCCTGGGCTGAGCCAAGCCACAGACGGATGGACAGCGATTTGCAAGGCACATCGACGTGGAAAACGACAACTCTTCGGAGGGTCCGGTATCGCCTAACGCATGACCCGCCGGACGCTTTACGGGATGTCGTCTCGAACGGGAAGTCAAGAACTCCGTTTGACCGGATACCCAACCACGGCTCTGAAAAAGATTCAGAACGTATTCTCAACTCAATTGAGGAGGAAAGAGATGACGTTGGCGAGGGTTAAGGGGTGGAGGTGTTGCAATGCCTCAATAGAGCAGTGAAATGAGGGCGAGTGGGCATTGCTTCATGAAATTATACCTGGGTACAGCATGGCTTTAATCCAAGGTATGGGATGTCGTGGCCTCACTCTGCACCATGTAGTTCAAGCTTGAAGTTGTTGCGGAAAGTCCGAGTCGAAAGCGGACTCGGCCAGGCACCGGTGCGGAGGTCCGGTGACTCCGGTCGCTTGAACCCTTTGTTGCACTACCGACTGTACCTTCATCAAGTTCAATGTCAGATAAATTCGTTGAAAGCCTCCTCGACATCGCGGTTCCTCGTTTCCCATGTTGAGACAACCCTTTGCATCGAAGACATGAGTTCTATACCAAGGAGAAAGATGCGAACGATGCATCGATAAAGGGAAAGGCTTTAGGCAGTCATATCGTTTTCGAAGCGCGTGGTGAGTCGCCACTTCTCCCCACATAAGTGCCGAGCTGCCCCGAACACAAGCGTATGTAAGCTCGACCAGACAGGACGCGGTCATGTCTCTGGGGTGATCGTGTAGTACCCCATGCCCAAACCGGCGAGGGCAAAACCGGCGATGATACCTGGCCAACTCGGAACACCCACATTGAATCGGAGACTGTGGAGAACAAGAGATGACTATACACGCTAATACGTTTCAAGGCCTCGAACTTCAAATCACTGCCTACAATCTGTCCAAGCGTGGAACGCAATTCAAGGGGCTTTGGCTGCCCACGGCTGGCTCTCTTGATTCCTTCCTGCTGGAGCTCGAACGCACCAGCGACATTCCACTGCACCGCAGGTAGGCGCGTCGAGATTTCCTCAGGCTCCTCAAATAGAGGTAGGTATAATGTCAGCGCGCAGGGATACTCAAGGCCATCCCCAAGCTCTGACGCATCAGGAACCATTGGCTTCTATCCCCACGAACTTGAAGCTGCGTACATCCGATTCCTGCTCGACCACAACCGCCACACGTCTTGTCTCAGCTTCTGTTGCTTGCTCAACTTGAAGGGTCTCCTGGGGCTCTCGCGCACGGATCATCAACTTGAAGTATCACCATCCCTCTGAGAACTTACCGATCAAGGGGGCACGTGATCACCATCCAGGAGTAATCAGAAAACGTATCGTTTCCCGCCGGTGATCTGCTTTGTATTTGCCTAAGCCTTCCGCGCCGCTCTCTCCTTCCCCATCAACTCGAAAAGAAATATCCTCGGTACCAATTGACGTTGCACCAATGACGAAACCTGGAAGTACAACGGAAGTGTTCAACTATCTCATGGCCAACCCACAATCCCCTCGAACTCGTTATCCCGATCTGAGAAAATTTCACTCCGACCCCTAGCCTTCCAAGATCTCGATGATCTCCATCCATCCGCGTAACGGGAGGGTTTCAGTGGATGTGAATCTTTCCTCGTGGGGCTTGGTTAGCCCAGTCAGCTCAGTAGTAGAGGTCTTGAGAACAACCTGGTGTGTACGACCGTTCGCCTTACGTGGTTAGCTCATTGATCGGTATGCTGCTGCACTTCTACGTCCTGGTCGGCGTTGTTATTCCTCTTCTACCCACAGGTTTATTTATTTTGCTATGCCTTATCGATAATCCCTATTCTAACCAGTAGTGAAGCCTCACGACGAAGAGATATGCAACAGTGCGTGTGGCAAGGAATGCTGCTGCGCAGACGATCAGAGTTATCAGGACCTTGGGAATAAAGACTTGCATAGCAGCACAGACGATCACTCGCGCTGTGGGATAATTCTACCCAATTTATATGGCTGCGATCGTTCAACGTTGTGATCGTGGCAAGGCGGGTCAGATGTCCGACAACTGGTTTTCGTCAGCCTTCCGCTGTCTGTCCCTGTAAAGACGGTTATCTAATTGATTAACAAATAGCTCGGAGTGCGGTTCCAGCGTGTTTGATCAACCCTTATCATGGCTCTCAAAGTCCCATCCCCTACAGCCTCAGCGCTTAAAAGGAAACGAAGATGACACATCTGTCCACCAGCCACCAGGGACAATGGAATGCGGATGAAGCCACCCGAGCAGGCGCCACCTGCCGTGCTTCGTAACGCGACTTTGGGCGTACTATATTAGTGCCTGAGCTGGCAGATTAAGCCCCCGCTTTCAGTACTACAGCACCCTGCTGATCACTACGGGCGCTCTTAGACTGTCGCTATTGCAAGTCATGGATAACTCCTTCTGTTTCACAAACACACCAAAGTTTGTCGAGGAACTCGCGAGGCCCTGGGAACCGGAGAGTCACGGAGAGCGCGTACCAACAAGCCCTTAATAGCTAGTAAAGATCACAGAGAACAACACTACTGTCGCATCAGTACCGTGACCATATCTGGAGAACAGATTGTTGATCTGCTTCTAGGATTCACAAACTCACGACGATCAGTCTGAACTTATTGACAGCCTCAGGCTGCAGTCACTTGAGAGCGGTCGTGAACGTAACTTCTGTTACGTAAGAGTGGGCTGTTTGGAAAATCCAACCAAACGGTTGAGCATGCGAAAAAAACTCCTTTTCCTGGATACAAATGCCATGGCGTTACAGACATGGACCCGAATCCGCGCTGCCAGTGCCACGCTGCCTCTCGGGAGGGCTGAGCGCTGAGCGGCGGACTGCACCAGATTTCGGACATTCCCGCTCATATATGTTATTTTTAATTTCATGTTTCCCGGCGCTATTTTTACAACATGCGACGACCACTACGCAAACAATGCGGCAAGTTCGTCATGAAGGGAGGTAACCCGTCTACTAGGTCATCGGGGTGACTTCCTGAAAGTGAACGAGATAATTCGTAGAACGATCGGCACGCATATAGCATGCGTCCGCTTGAGATATCCTACTTATTAGACTTCTCGAAGGTGATCCGAGTTGCTGTCTGAGCCGCCATTCTTGTCTATCTGATGTCCCTTCTCTACCACCAATGCCTACCACCGAGTCTCAGCCACAGGTTTGACAAATTCTCGTTTGTCAGGTATATGAAGGATATTGGCCGTGCGTACCGAAAACAGGCTACGGAACTGATCTCCATTTGCCGACTATTCGTCCAAGCCGAGGAACAAACCCCAGATTCAGATGCCTGGCTGAGAAAGTAAGGGACTTCTATGACACTCATTTTCTCTTTTATTCTGATGATATTTTGATAGTGCGTTAGAACACGTTGATGATGCGCTGTTGTCCGCGACTGAGGCAGGAAAGAAGTCATCGAAGGTGGCGGACAAGAAATTTGGAATTGCAAGCCGAATGTTGAGTGACTATCAAATGGAATTCCATCCCACGTGCTCGGCATCGAATGTCCAGGAAAGGATGGCAGAAGCGAGGGCGAATGATGAGTCTTCGTCGACCATCCTGAACAGGCTGAAAGAGAAATTCCGTGTAAGTGAGGAGCTTGCACCTTCGCTTTGTCATATTCTGATAATGGCTTCCAGCCAATTGAGCCGCAGCCGACAACGACAGTTGAGTTTCTTATCCACAAGTCACTTCCCGACAAGAGTCCCACAAGCGTAAGACGTAAGCGCTGACTCGTCAGTTTCCCTCATGCCATCTGACTCGGATACCAGAGGTGCTCTGTGAAAAGTCGCGTGTAGGAGAAGTTCTGTGGAACTTCAGCCGTTTCAAGGATGAGGAGAAACGATTGAGACTCAAGCAGCACCCTTACTTCTATATAACGCTTCCCACATTACCGAAGGAATATGGGGGTGGATTCCGACGAGACCCGACCGAGATTTTTATACATGAGAAGATCTGTGTTCTCACGGACAACCGTAGCCCGGCCGGCAAGGTGTTTCTTGAAACCACCCGGGAAAAGTGGCGAGCCTTTGGCAACGCCTGGATCCCGAACAATGCCATCATTTTCAAAGGTTCGCGCCCTACTAACTTATATTCCGTTTCCTTCAGTTCTCACATTTTCTCAGACGTTTGTGGAAAGCTCGAGGGTGAAAGTATTGTCGGTGGGGCCATTCAGGACACGCTCAGTCTATGGTGCTTTAAGGAACCTCCGCGAATACCGCGATCCCCCACCCGTTCGCCGACACTTTCGCCAGATCGGAACAACCCCTCACCTTCCGCGACCGGAACATTAACACGTTCCGCAGGAGGGTTACAAATACAGGACTGGAGGAACCCGATTTACGAGATGTTGGAAATCCTGAAAAGTGGCCGAAATCTCGATATCAATATACGCATCATAGCAAAACCACCTAGCAACTCCGGTCACAGCTACTCAGCACCCTCCTCCCCAACCCCACAGCCGCCCTGCGGTCGCGGTGATGGCAGTCTATTACCGATCATGCATTCTCAATCTCTGCCGCCGAGCTTGCATACGGAGATCTCTGCCAGTGCGCCATCTGCGGGACCTCCTACTCCTTCCAGTTACGGAACGGCACGGAATACACCCCTCTCAGAACGATCTCCGGTAGCAGGGCCGTCTACGAGCATATCAGCACCTCTTCAAAGAGCACCGTCCATAACCGCTCAGCCAGCGCTCATAGCTGCACTGCCCCCGCCGGTCCCTCCGAAAACGTCATTGCCACTGATCGGACAAGCTACACCTGTTCCTTCAGTAGCACATGCACCATCTGAGATGTCTCCGAAACGAGAGCCTCGGGGGATCGCCTTTTCGCAAGTTGCCCTGAGTTCATCGCAAGTGCCTGCCCCGGAGGTACCTCTATCAGGTACTATTAACGCAATGTCGCGGGAGATTAGAAGGATCCCTAGACCTCATGTAGCAGGCGATCTGGGTGAGGTTGATAGGCGACTTTCCATACTAGCCCCCGACACCTACCCTGAACACACATATGCCACAAGCCGAGCCCTGCCTCCAGGTCAGGAGCTGGCCCGTGTTTCACAACGACAGGCTCAGAAACGGAAGAAAAACTGGGTCCAAAAGTACATTGTTGATCCTTGTAAGAAGTTATCCGGATCGTTGCACCATGCCAATCCTTCTACGCCCGAGCCGGCTGAGCGCTAACTTGAAGGTTCTCTGTTGATCACCTTACTTAGTCCTGGCCTGCATCGATACTCGAACCCCGCCATACGCCATATATCCCCCATCGTGGTTAGTGAAGGCTTGTTTTATATGTATGACTTTTCTCGTGTATGTATGACAGGGACTGGTGAGGTGGATCAGGTGAAAGACTCTCGTTGACTGAGCCCGGCCCTGCCGGCTCTCGCTGTCTCACTCGTCACCCCGCTCCCCCTCGGTGTTGTCTCCTTGTCACTCTGTTCCCCTTTCGTTTGGCGCCGCTGGTCGTTACGCACCCTCTAGTACATTTTTCATGTATATAAACTTTTCTTGGTCTCCTGGAAGGGCAGGCAATCGATAGCCCTGTTTCACCCCCTTTGCCACTCGTGTGAACACTCGGTCCCGCTCTCGGTCTGAATTCGCGCCGCAGTACAGTACTGCATTCTGTACGCTTATTATGCACGAGATTCAACGGCAGAGTACGTT
>Ga0137394_10001123_pt1 | contig 19318 bp, 13 predicted proteins | sample czobulk116metaG_FD_108278 | JGI IMG/M metagenome (GOLD analysis project Ga0137394, IMG submission 108278) | Vadose zone soil microbial communities from Angelo Coast Range Reserve, California, USA - czobulk1.16 metaG | ecosystem: Environmental > Terrestrial > Soil > Vadose zone | place: USA...
GAAGGGGAGGGGACGTAACCACAAAAAGCACAAGAAGCACAAAAATTCTTGCGCCTTTTTGTGCATTTTGTGCTTCTTGTGGTTTCTTCCCCGCTTCTCCTTTGGGTTTTGCAACACGCTCTTTCAAGGGGAATCCGTTGCTCGAATCCGACCAGTTCTGCCGGAAGCGCTCCGGCTCCCGCACTTCCTGGTCAGCATCTGCCGGAAGCACTCTGGCTCCCGCACTTGCTGGCCAGCGCTAAGGTCATCTCACATTCAATTTGTTTGCAAAGCAAGGCGAACTAGGTCGGACGCAGGCCAAGCAGGCGGGCGGCGATTGCCGCCGGTTTTCTGGAGCGCCCGTTCGGCGACGGATTTCCTGGAGGCGTTCAGTTCCTTGTCCCACATTGAAAACCGAGATCCCTTCAGCGAGCCCGGAAATCGCAATAATACTCGGATTCATCCGCGCGACATACTGACCTGAAACTTCACCGTAAGCCATTGACTTTATTACATGAATGATCCGCCGCAGGCGGGGGCGCGACCAGCCCGGATTATTCATAATTCGGGCACAAAAAGGCTGTGGACTGTGACACGAGCCAGGGATTCCCCTCCTTTTCAAGAGGGTGTTGCAAAACCCTCGAATGTGAGGGGATCTAGCCACAAAAAGCACAAGAAGCACAAAAATTCTTGTGCCTTTTGTGCCTCTTGTGGCTCGTTCCCGTTCTTACTCCAGGTTTTGCAACATTCTCTTTCAAAGGAGGGGAATCCGTAGTCCCGATACTGACCAATGTTTAATTCCTAATTCTCAATCCGGAAAAAGAGACGCGAACAGTGCCATTCCCCTCGGATGGGAATTGGGCATTGGGAATTGAGCATTGGTCAGATCCCGGATAGTTCCACTACGGCTGCTGGAACAAACTCGGCGGCAGGGGCGATGGATCGCCCGAGAGAATCACGGGTGCCCATTGCAGGAAGCTCGGCTTCGCCCGGCTGCCGAGCAACTGCAGTTGAGCCTGACGCAAGGCTTCCGCGCGCCCCTTACCGGCACTGAGCTCTCGATAAAACCGGTCCATGAGGGTCTGCTGAGTTGCATCGGCGATTTTCCAGAGCGGCGCAACGAATGTTCGCACTCCCGCGATGGCGGCGGCTCTGCGCATCCCGAACACACCTTCTCCGGATGAAGGGACACCGTCGGCCATACGGCACTGCGAGAGCACCAGCATCTCCGAGCCTTGCAGATCGAGCGACTGCAATTCGAGCGCGGTGAGCAGACCGTCCTGCGGCGAGTCGCCGCCCCGTCCATATGCTTCTTCGAGCACGATCGCCGACAGGCTCATGACGCGCGTGGCTGGATCGATACCGGCAAGTTGGCAGCCCGGACTCGCCGGAGCAGCCTGGCAATCTTCATTACCTCTGACGATTCCATGTCCCAGAATGTGGAGCAGTGCCGGACGTTGCAGTTGCTTGAGCCGCTGTTCCGTCGCTTCCCCTTCGCCGAGCAGCACGGCCTTCGGCAATCGACGGCGCAGGTTGCGTGCCTCAAGCGCCGCGCCGGCCAACCGCTCCAGCCTGTCGGCGCGAAAAGCGCTCGCTGTCAGGCCGGCGGGCTGTGGTTCCTTAGAGCCGGATCCCGGACTCAACGCAATAATCATTGGACCCGCTGCAACTTCCGCCGGCGCAGGAACCGCAAGGTCACGTCCTGCGGAAAGGTAGCTGATGGCAAACCGCTCGATCAGGTAGTGCCCGCGCCCGTCCAACAGCGCCCCGAAAGGAAGTAAGTTGAGCATGCCGTCGGGCGCGACGCGCAGCCGTCGTGCTTGTTTCGTTTGCGCGAGCGACACGATAACCGGGTTCAGTTTGTCCGAAAGGACCTGGAGAGCATCTCTCGCGGTTTCCTCCGCCGACTCGACACCCCGTTTTTCGTTGCCGGCCACGGACACGCTCCAGTCGTTAGCGGCAGAAATGAGATCCTGCACCGCCAGATCGATTGGGCCTGCCGGCCCCAACGCAATCCACTGCAGTTCCCCGCTCGGACCGAGCAAGAAGGCCCCATAGCGGCGTTGCCGCGGACTGGACGCGCGCGCGTCGTCTACGTACGTGACGAACTCGATGAGTAGTTCGTCGGATTCGAGGCGCGACCGGATATCTTCCAGGCGTGCCGGTTTGATGGCCGAACCGAACTGCGGGAGTTCGCGGCTCAGAGCCGCTTCCAGCGTGTCGATGCGCTGTTTCAATACCTCTACAGCCTGGACAGCCTGCCGGCCCAACGCGTTGCTCCAGGTCGTTCTCAGGTCTTGCAGAAGGCGCTCATAGCGGCCTTCCAGGTCGGTACCCTGCAGAGCGCATGTGCCCAGCACGGCCGGCTTCAGATCGCGGTAACCCAGGGCAAGGGTTAGCGAGGCCTCGCATTCCAGAACGGCCGCCCGCTGATTGAGGCGGTCGCGGATGCCGCTGTTGGAACTCCCGCGGAGGCTTTGACCCCAGTCGTGCACCTCCTCGAGAACCCGCCCCTTGCGCCGGGCAACTGCTTCGAAGGCCAGAGCGCGCGCTGCGGGAATCCGGTCGCCTGCACGTTGCTGGAACCCGAGGAGCGCCGGGATCGGATCCTCCAGATTGACGAGGACCGAAGCCTTGCTCCTTTCCGACCCGACAGTCAGCATCTCCGCCAGCACTCTGTCGGAAATATCCAGGCTGCTCCGATAAAGAGGTTCGGCGGCGCGATAATCGCCGGCGGCATCGTAAACAGCCGCCAGTGTCTGCAAGTATCCCCCCAGATCCGGGTGATTCTCTCCCTGAGTCTCCTTGACAATGGCGATGGCTTCCTGCAACTGCCGCTCTGCCTCAACATATTCCCCGGCCGATTGATGCACGCGCCCAAGATCGCGGAGCACGGCGGCATAGAGAGGATGTTTCGAGCTGAGTCCCTTTGCAGCGACGTCCGAAGCATGTCGCAGCGTCGCGCGCGCGGCGCTGAAGTCGCCCCGATTCCTCTGCGCTTCAGCCAGACCACGCAACGCGCTGGCTTGCTCGAAAGCGGGCGGCGTGGCCTTCTTCTCGTAGAGATCGACAGCTTCTTTGAAGAGCTTCTCGCCTTCGATGGGATCCCTGACGTAAACGATGCGGGCCAGGTTCCCAAGCGACGCGCCTACTGTGGGCGCGTCAGGAGTGTAGATTTTTCTTTTCAACTCCAGGGATTTCCGATAATCGGACTCGGCCAGGGTCAGATTGCCTAACGCTCTATACAGAGTTGCGCGATTGTTCAGAAACGACGCGTAAATGGGATGCTGTTCACCAAGCTGTTCGAGCAGAAGCCTGCCGCTCTCATCGTAGAGCTTCTCTGCCTGGGCATAGTGGCCCAGATCCGCCTGCAGATAGGCAAACGAGACGAGGCTGGCAGCATAGGCAGGGTGATTGACTCCTGGCCTGACGCGCAGCACGTCAAGTCCCTTTTCAAAAATGGCCTCGGCTTTTGCATATTTCCCGACGCGCTGGTAAGTACCCGCAAGGTTGATGCAGAGCGTTCCGTACTCCTCGCCAAAGTCTCCAGGGTCCGGCTGCGAATCGTGAATGGCGCGGGCTTCCTCGAACCGGGAGATCGCCGATTCATACTCACCGCGAAAGGCAAGAACGGTAGCCAGGGTGTTCAGGCTTTCGGCAACCAGCACATGATTCGCGCCGAGCACGCGCGACCGGATCGCGACGGCTTCCTCGGCCAGCGCCTGTCCTTCGGCCAGCTTGCCGATGTCGCGGCACAAGAGCGCGAGATCGTTGGCGCTCTCCGCATAGTCGGCCGTATCGGAGCCCACTTTGTCCTTGCGAAGTTCAAGGCCCTGCCGCAGAAACGACTCGCCGTCTTTCAGATTTCCGGACTGGAATTCGAAGAATCCCAGCCGGTCGAGGCTGCGCCCGGATTGCTTCGGATTGGAAGCGGCTGCGACGGCCAGCCTGGCGATTCGAATCGACTCTTTCAGGTCGCCTCGGGTATACAGTTCCTCGCCCCGACGGTCCAGTGACGCCCAGTCTTCCGTGCGCGCATCCTGAGAGATGGCCAACGGGGCTCCAGTTCCCAGAAGGAGCGCCACAACAAGAGTCATTTCGACGAACCTGAGCATTGGTGATCCTCCTGCCCTCCGCCTGTCTCGTTTCACCGCGCGCTGCTCAGCCGGGCCAGGTTCGTTTCGATGAGTCGGCGTTCCTGCTCGGACCCACCAGCAATACCTGCGAACACGCGCAACGCTTCCGTGTAAAGCTCCTTCGCTTTCGACCGGTCGCCTTGCAGTTCAGCCAGCACGCCGAGGTTATTCACGCTCCGCGGATACACACTATCGGTTGCCGGCAATTGTGACATCGCCTGTCTCAGAGGCGCTTCTGCGCGATCGTAGTCGCCGAGCAGTAAGCGCATGACGGCAAGATTATTGAGTGCGACGGACTGTTCGTGCAAAGGCGCCGGCGGAGCGGATTGGAAACTGTCGACCTCGGCCTGGTAATGCCTCTCTGCGGCCTGCAGCGAGCCGGCCCGATACTCGAGTGCGGCTAACCGTTCGAGGGCTTTCCGGCTTTCGCTCGGCCCGAGCCTGGCGCTCTCCGCCAACGCCACGGCCTTCTCCGCCATTATTCGAGCTGCTTCTGAATCGCCTCGAGCAGACAGCGCGTCCACCTGCTCCAATAAAGCGCCCAGATAGGCCGCGTCGGCTACAAGAACTCGATCGTTAATTTGTATCTCTTGTCCCCCAACGATCGTGCCGCGCGCGCGTTCACGAAAGACCGTAGTCACGGTCACGCGGCCGATGGCCTGCGTGGACTGCTCGCCGCGAAAGACCTGCAGTTCGCCGCCCTTCGCTACGCCGTCCAATGAACCCAGGTCTACCACTGCCACACCATTCTCAATAGATACAATCGCACCCGCCGGCCGAGGCGCACGACTGTCCGGCTGATCGCTGCGGAAGACCGGCGCACCGCGGCCGGCTGCCTCGGATTGCAGGTCACTGGCGAGAAGAATCGGTTGGCCGGCCGTTGCCGAAGATGCCAGCGCGGGCTTAAGGGGAGCCGTGACAGTCTCGGCCTGCGCCGGCGAGCGTGGATTCTGCTGAGGCAACGTCGATCTCAGGGAATAGATTGAGAACGCCACGATGGCTGCCGCGGCCGCTGCGCCTGCGACGAAGACTCGGACCCGCCGTGAAAATCGAATAAGTTTTGCGGTCGAAGGCGGCTGCTGCAACTTTTTCCCGAGCGTTGGGTCCGAGAGAGCAGCCTTTGCAAGAGCCGAGAAAGTGAGGTCCTCAAACAACTCAGGGTCGTCGAGAGCCTTCTGAGCCAGCGCTCGAGCTTCTGCGGCGGACAACTCGTTATTCACGTATCGATCGATTGGATCTTCGAGATGCGGCCGGTTCGATTCAGTCATGTGGTATCCCTTGCTCCGGCGATGGGGACAGACCGGTTAAGCGCTCGGTGCGTTTGCGGACGCACCGGGCCAATGCCTGGATGCCGCGGCTCACCCACGTGGCGACAGTGTTTTCACTGACACCGAGGCGCATGGCGATTTCACCATACTTCAGCCCCTCGACGCGCATAGTCAGGACCCTGCGTTGCTCGTGCTCCAGCCGCGGCAAACAATCTACTACGAACCCCTGAAGCTCCTTCTGAATCAGGACGTCGAGCTGGCCGGGCGCGGTATCCGCAGGATCATAGCTCTCGTTCGATCTCTCCGGCTCGATCCCGCCGATCCGCACTTCGCGCCGGCTGCCGACCCGATGACGCTCTTCCCGAACGACGTTATAAAGTACGCCATGCACCCAGGCAAAGAGCTGATCCAGCGGCCATTCGGGAGGTTCCAGGCCGCTCGGCGGATCCTGGCCGAAGTAATACCGGACCGCCTGTTGTGAGCTGGTGTTTTCCAATGACCGCTTCAGGGCTTCCTGTGCTGCACCTTCCGGATCTCGCGAGCCAAGCCACCCGGCCCTTGAAGCAAGCCTCGCCAGCAGCCGGCGATAGTCACTGGCGACCTGCAGTGTCCGCGCCTCGACGGGTTCACCAGCTGGGCGAATCATGCGCCATTCTTGCGCTCGGTTACCCGGAATTGCAAGCCGACACTTACCAGCAGGTCGGGAAAATGTTCAACACAATTGTAGACGGCACTGAACGCGGGCTAAAGCCCGCGTTCACTCATTTTTCCGCGGCCTGCTAAAACAAAATGGGGTGATTGCCCTGCTTCTTTCAAAAAAATTTTGAAAGTAATTGCGCGCTCGCCCCATTCCTTCCTGAGTAACGAATTTAAGGAGGGGAGTTGCCGTGCTAAGTTTTGGTCGTTTTGTTCTCGCTATCGGATCTGTTTTCGTCGCGTTCACTGCATTCCAGGACATCGCGACCGCGCAGGGAAATCTGACAAACGGAGGAAATCACAGCGGAGCGATCTCACTTCCCGGTGAGATCGATACATGGACTTTCCAGGCAGCGAAGGATGATGCCATTTCCGTAAAAATTGGCGAGGTGGTGTTGAGCGAGGTTGATCCCGGTTTCGTGCCATATATCCGGCTCCGCGGTCCCGATGCCGCGCAATTGGGTTCGGCTTTTGGATCTCTTGCCGCCGGAATCAACATCAAAGCGCCCCTGACCGGCATCTACACCGTGCTCGTCGCAAGCAACGATGCCCGCGGTAGCGCCAGGGGGAGTTATCTGCTCACATTGGCGAAGACACCCGGAGACTTCATCGTACCGCCGGGCGATCAAGGCGGTGCGATGGCAAACGGAGGCAACCACGCAGGAACCATTTACGTGGGGGACCTCGATATGTGGACTTTCCAGGCGGCCAAGGGCGATGCGATTTCCGTAAAAATCGGCGAAGTCGTGACGAGCGAGAAGGACCCCGGGTTTGTGCCATATATCCGGCTCCGCGGTCCCGATGGCACCCAACTGGGCGCGGATTTTGGATCCCTTGCCGCCGGGATCAATGCGACGGCGCCCCTGACCGGCACCTACACGGTGTTGGTTTCCACCAATGATGCCTACGGCGACGCCACCGGGAGTTACTCACTGACGTTGGCCAAAACACCTGGAGATTTCATAGTGCCTTCGGGCGATGAGGGCGGCCCGATGACGAACGGCGGCAACCACGCCGGATTCATCCGCGTCGGAGACCTGGATATGTGGACCTTCCAGGCGGCCAAGGGCGATGCGATTTCCGTAAAAATCGGCGAGGTGCTGACGAGCGAAAAGGATCCCGGGTTCGTGCCGTGGATCCGGCTGCGCGGCCCTGATGGCGCCCAACTGGGTTCGGATTTTGGATCCCTCGCCGCCGGGATCAATGCGACGGCGCCCCTGACCGGCACCTACACCGTGCTGGTTTCCACTAATGACGCTTATGGGGACGCCACCGGGAACTATCTGCTGACGCTGGCCAGGACGCCCGGAGCTTTCATAGTGCCTCCAGGAGATGAAGGCGGCCAGCTGACGAACTTAAGGAATCACAGCGGATCTATTTATGTGGGAGACCTGGATCAGTGGTCCTTCTTTGCAGCAAAGGACGATGCCATCTCCGTAACGATTAGCGAACCGCCCCCCGGCGAGAAAGACCCCGGTTTCGTGCCGTGGATTCGGTTGCGCGGCCCGGATGGCACGCAATTGGGCTCGAACTGGGGCGCCGTCAGCGCACAGATCAACCTCAGAGCGGCGCCGCTGACCGGAACCTACACCGTTCTGGTCTCCACCAACGACGCTTATGGCGACGCTACGGGGAGTTACGTGATCTCGACAGCAAACACCGGGCTGGGACAGCTCCGCTACACGGTCACAGACGGCGGCGGACAGTCGATGACGAGCCCGGCTTCTTCGGGTGCTGTTACGGCCGGATACGTGAGGATCGATCCGGACGGCGGGAATCTGAACCCGTCGGGACTGGCGATATTCGGATTCCGGCAAAATAACATCCTTGTAAGCGAGGCTGCGGTTCCCGCGTCGGGCTTGATATCTTCCGGCCGCATTTACGCTGAGATCGCGGGAGCTGTAGATACGGGTCTGGCGATCGTAAATCCGAACAATCTGCCGGTGACGATCGGCTTCTACTTTACAGATACGAACGGCCAGAATTTCGGAACCGGCTCAACGGTTCTCCCGGGAAACACTCAGCTGGCGAGATTTCTCAGTCAGGCACCGTTCAGCAGTGGCGCTTCTGTGATCGGCACCTTTACTTTTACAGCCTCGCTGCCGGTATCGGTGATCGCGCTGCGCGGACTTACGAACGAGCGCTCGGAGTTCATCATAACGACGCTTCCGGTTTCGGATCTGTCAGCGGCTCCAACCAAAGACCCCGTTCTCTTTCCACACTTCGCCGACGGCGGCGGATGGACAACCCAGATCGTCATGGTCAATCCCACCGAGGACGTGATGACTGGATCCATTCAGTTCTATAGCCAGGGAAGCAGCGGCGAGGCCGGCCAGCTCATCGACGTTACAATCGCCGGCCAGACCGCAAACTCCATCTCTTATTCGATTCCCGCGCGGAGTTCCCGGACCTTGCGCACCAGTGGCCTCGGGTCGGCAATCCAAGTCGGTTCGGCGCGAATTACTCCGAGCGGCGCAAGCGCGACACCTTCCGGTTTAGGCGTTTTCAATTTTCGAAATGTTTCGGAAGCCGGCGTAAGGGCGGTACCGGCAGGGACCGCATTTCGAATGTATGTCGAGTCTTCCGGCAATTTCAATGCGGGTGAAATCGGCTCTATACAAACGGGACTCGCGATTGCCAACTCGTCGGCGGTTGCCACAACCGTGAAAGTCGACTTGTACAATCTGGTGGGCACGCCGACCGGATTGACGAGCGTCTTGACCGTCCCGGCAAATGGACAGGTGGCGCTTTTCCTGGGTCAAATTCCCGGTTTCGCGGCACTGCCAGGCTCTTTTAAGGGAGTCCTGCGCCTGTCGAGCCCCGCGGGCGTATCCATTGTCGGACTCAGGGGACGGTACAACGAGCGTAACGATTTTCTCATCACGACGACGCAACCGGTGAACGAGGCCGCGGCGCCCTCGAGCTCGCTCTTCTTCTTTCCGCACATCGCGGACGGAGGAGGCTACACCACTCAATTCATTTTGTTCAGCGGCACGCCGGGCCAGTCATCCGGCACAATTCGCCTGCTGTCACAGTCGGCTCTCGCCTTGAACTGGGTGCTCCAATGACGCGCCCGGTTTTAGCGCAGCCTGCAGGAACGCAGCACACCATGGAGGTTTCAAGCATGAGAAAGTGGATTCTTCTTCTGTTGGCCATCTGTCTGTTCCCGGCTTATGTGACCGGGCAAGCGCCGGCGCGCAAAAAACGTGTGGCGATCCTGGATTTCGACTATGCGACGGTGCGTACCAACGTAGCAGCGATCTTTGGATCGGACATCGACGTAGGCAAAGGGATCACCGACATGATGGTGACGATGCTGGTCAAGGATGGCACTTACTCCGTCATCGAACGGAAGGCGCTGGACAAGATTCTCGCCGAACAGAATTTTTCGGCGAGCGAACGCGCCAATCCGACGTCTGCGGCCAGGCTCGGTAAACTTCTCGGGGTAGATGCCATCATTCTCGGCAGCATCACTCAGTTTGGCAATGAGACGCAGAATACCAGGGTCGGCGGAGCCGGTCGCGCGGTGGGAGGATTCGGCATAGGTGGGTTTGGGCGTAAAGAGTCCTCCGCCATCGTTGTCATCGATGCGCGTATCGTAAACATCGATACCGGCGAGATCCTGGTGGCTGCCGATGGAAAAGGTGAGTCCAAGCGCAAGAGCACTTCGCTGCTTGGCGGCGGCGGAAACTGGCGAGGATGGGGAACCGGCGCTGTCGATTTTGGACGCAGTGATTTCCAACAGACCATCCTTGGGGAAGCCATCCGCATGGCGACCGATGAGGTCGGTGCGAACCTCGTCGCCGGCAACGGGAAGCTCGAAGCACGGCAGATCACGGTCGAAGGCCTGGTGGCGGCGGTGGAGAGCGGCGTTGTCGTGCTCAACGTCGGCGCAAAAGCAGGTCTGAAGGTGGGTGACCGGCTCTCGATCGAACGCGTTTCCCGGGAGATCAAGGATCCCGCAACCAACAAGGTGATACGCCGGTTGTCTTCCCAGGTTGGTCAGATTGAAATCACGGAAGTGGATGACGTCTCCGCGGTCGCGAAGATCATTAGCGGCTCGGATTTCAAGGTGGGCGACCTGGCCAAGACCGTCACGAACTGACGGACTGTAACAGTATTCCAGCCGCGGAGCGGCGCTAGAGTGTAGCCTCGGGCGTAAGCCCGGGGTTCGGTGCGATTAACGGTTCAGCCCCGGAAGGGGCGAAAGATTCCGGAGATTCTTTCGGCCCTCCGGGGCTTGAAATCCAAGACGACATCTGCCCCCGGGCTTGCGCCCGGGGCTACACTCTAGCGCCGCTCCGCGGCTGGAATTCGGATGCGCTTCGCGCGATTTCACTGTTGCAGTGAATCAAGCTATTGCCCCCAGAATAGACTGCCTGACTGGCTCCAACTGGATGTTCCATACTTCGATGGTTTCTCCGTCCGCGAAAATGACACAGTATTTGTCGAGGGCCTCTTTCTCTGCATTGCGCCTTTTGATCTCGACAATCCGGCCGATCTGTCCTCGGTACGGTGTAACAATCACGTCGCGCATCCGAACATATTCGTCAATTTTGAATCTCATCAAACGCCTCCGGGGCGATGCTCCTGCAAGCGCCTCCGGCCGATGCTATTGCACATGCTATTCCATTGGCAATTCAACAGGTTGCAGTGGCACTTTGTTACCACCCGGTAAAAACACCTCAACCCTCCTCATAGCAGTGGGGGAAAAATGCATGCGTCTGTTCGCAACCGACGGAAGATCCGCGACAACATCAAGCTGCCGAACTCCAACTGCCACCGGGCCCTACCAGCCGTGCGATTGTCGCGATCAATTCGGCGGGATCAAAGGGTTTCGACATGTATTCCTGAAAACCTGCCGACAAAGCGGTTTTTTGATCAGCGTCGCCAGAGAAAGCCGTCAGGGCGATGGCTGGCGTTAATTTGCCCCGGTCTCTATCTTCCTCGCGGATTCGAGCGATGAGCGCATAGCCGTTGTAGTCCGGCATCGCGATGTCTGCAACGACAATGTTTGGCTCGATCTGCTGATAGGCTTCAATGGCTTCCTTGAAGGACTCCACTGCCACCACTGCCGCCCCGCTCTGCTCGAGGACAAACTGCACAATTTCGCGCGAATCCTTCTCGTCCTCAACGACAAGTATTCGGACATCCTTTAATTGGTCTTTGCTTTGTTTCATTATTCCTCTCCGAAACAATAGCTCCAGAATACATCTGGCAATTGCTAATCCAAATCCTGACCGGATCGCTCCAATCGCCGAGATCTTTTGCTTCGCCGCATGATAGAATCTGCGCCTTCGTTATGAAAGGCAGGAGCTTGCAAGTTCCGGGCTGGCGCCCCTCCACACGGCTCGCCTTTCGTTTCGCCTTTGCGTATTTCGGACTGTATTCCTTACTTTCCCACATCCTGATCTATTTGTTCGTACTGCCCCACACTCTGCCCGCTCAGGGTCTCGGCACGCTGTGGCCGATGTTCGACGTCACTTCCTGGGTTGCCGTGCACATTTTCGGAATCACGACACCGATCGTCTACACCGGAAACAGCCGCGACACCAACTTCTTCTGGGTGCAGCTTTTCCTGGTGCTGTTCCTCGCGATCGCCGCAACGATCCTGTGGTCACTTCTCGATCGCCGCCGAGAAAACTACGTCACATTGCACAAATGGTTTCGTCTCTTCATTCGCTTCGCGCTGGCCGCGCAGATGATCTATTTCGGGATGGTCAAGGTCATTCCAACGCAGTTTCCAGCGCCATCCCTTCTCACATTGGTGGCGCCTGTCGGCAATCTGTCCCTGCAGGGGTTTTTGTGGAGCTCGATAGGGGCTTCCCCGCCCTATCAAATCTTTACGGGAATCGTCGAGGTGCTGGGCGGCTTACTGCTACTTGCTCCCCGCACGACGATGCTGGGCGCGATGATTTGTCTGGCCAGCATGATGCAGGTCTTCATACTCAACATGACCTATGACGTCGGCGTGAAAATTCTCTCTTTCCAGCTCGCGCTGATGTCGTTATTTCTGCTGGCGCCCGATTTTCAGCGACTGATGGACCTTTTTGTCCTCAACCGCCCGGCCGGCCCCTCCACTGAGCCTCAACTGTTCCAGACGCGCAACGCCAATCGCATCGCGCTGGCCGTGCAGATCATATTTGGTCTTTATCTATTGGGCGTATACACGAATATCGGCCGCACTTTCTGGTACGCTGAGGGCGGTGGCGGCAGCCCCCGGTCGATGCTGTACGGAATCTGGAATGTAGAGGAACTGGCTGTTGACGGCGAACTTCGTCCGGTGCAGCTCAACGATTACGACAGGCGTTGGCGGCGCGTCATCTTTGATGCCCCAGAGTGGATTTTCTTCCAGCGCACCGACGATTCATTTGCCCGTTACGGCGTCAATATCGACGTCCAGCAGAACACGCTCGCCCTCACAAAAGGACACAGCCGAAGCTGGCATTCCAGCTTCACTTTCGAACGCCCCGATCCTGACCGGCTGCTCCTGAACGGACAAATGGACGGCCACAGGATCAATATGAAGCTTCAACTGATGGAATTCGACACGTTTCGGCTGCTGAACAGCCGATTTCGCTGGGTACGCCCGCCTGACGCTGAAACGGAGTGAAGGTATTTTCAGCCGCGGATTACGCGAATGCCGCGGATGGGCGCGCCACTTATGACTGTCTTCCTCGTTGTAGCTAAATCGGCGCGCCCATCCGCGTCATTCGCGTAATCCGCGGCTGAAAATCTTCCAACCACGTTACCGCTTGCTATAAATCGCCGTATTCGACGCGCTCGTGACCGTCATTATCTTGCCGCCACCGGAGATCGCGATGCGGGTGGTTGTGGTGACTCGACCTTCAACTTTGAACACAACATTATAGGTGTTATCGGCGATCCGGCTGTATGCGTTGGTAACCACCTCTTCAACGCCTTCGAGGGGATAGTCTTTTCCATCCAACCTTCCCGTCCACTCCCAATGCGTTACGCCGCCGCGCGTTCCGACCATGTCGTAAATCACCTTCAGGCCGTCCTGCCACGGTTCGATTTTGCATGTCACGCGCGTATACGCCGGCGGACCAGAGGGGAATGTCGATTCGGCGAAGTCGAGGCGCCACGTGCCAATCAGCGGTTCCCGGTCCTGACCCGGCGCCGCACAGGGCAGCGCCAGGGTCAGTATCGTCACCGAGAGAAGAATTCCGCTTTTTATTTTGCTGTGCACGCCTCGGGAGTGAAAGCAGCGTTACCTGCAAGCTTCTTGAAGTGCGTACTCGTGACGAATGTCTGAGTCAGGTACTGGGGATCGTTGACCTCAGTCGTGATGACCAGATACGTCGCCGAGTTGTTCGGTGGAGCTCCCGTCATCACGTCGTAGTATTCCGTCAACACCGCATTGGCGCTGTAAGGAACACCATTCTTGCGGAGATAACCCGGACGGAGATTCGTCGTAACAACTTTCAGATTTCCGGTCCGCGCCTGACCGCCGCGTCCGCCCAGAAGATTTTCCCAATTCGCTGCGGACTGTCCCTGGAACGTGGGCTGTCCCGTTGGCGGTTGTTGCGCGGGACCGAACAGGAAACGACGAGTTTGAGTTCCAGCTTCGGTATCGATTTTGAGGACGTTGTCGTTTTCCCAGCCGATTCTGATCCGTCCCGGCACACGCATAATAGCGGGAGCGGCGTAGGATCTGCATTGCTCACCGGCAGCCTCATCTTTGGCAGGATCCCAGGCATCGGCAATTTTGCGCCCGTCGGCGGAAATGGGAACGGATTCGTAGTCGCCTTTTTTCGGAGTGACCATTCGGACGCGCCAATCTTCAGTGATCAAAGGCACCCAGGTTCCGGTCAAATCAATCGGAGCCGCTGCCTTGGGCGTAGGGGGAGGACCGCCCGCCCCACGCCCGCCACGCTGCGCATAGGCAGCAGGCAGCGCGATCGAAAACACGATCAGGATGCCGGCAAAGACAATTACTCTTCGCATAGCCGATCTAGTCAACAACCTCGCCCGGCTTCGTTCCCCATCCGAATCCGTCGCTCTTACGCAACAGAGTGTTCATCTTGACGCGATATACACCGGAACTGAGTCCGCGCGCCGGATTGCCGGTAATAACGACCTCGTCTCCAGCCTTCAACGTGGTTCTGGTGACGCCCTGCCCGGTCAGCGCGGTGGCTCCACCCCATTCCACGGCCCAGCGCTGCACTTTGCCGTCCTTGTCGGGAGCCTCGATATGCACGAAGGCATGGGGGTTTCGAAAATCGAATTGCACCAGTTTTCCTGTGAGTTTGACTTCTTTGGTAGCGTCGTATGTGGCGCCGATGGAATGATGCGCATAAGCGGTCATTCCAAAAACCAGCACACCCGCAATGACCAACATCAGCAGGTTGCGTTTCATTGTTGGATATCCTCCTGGATTCGTAAATACTTTGATTATTTCAACGTTCGGTATACCGCATCAAGGAACATGTCGGTTGTCCAGGGGCCCGTGGTCGCGCCCCAGCGGCCGTCGTAATCCAGGGTCGGTTTGGCCGCCTTAACCTGCTCGAGCGTTCTGCCCTTCTGTTTCAAGTCGCGGATTCTATCGCGAATAATGTAGATCATGTTCCGATAGTTCGCAACGTCGCCAATATCACTGATCCGGCCGCGGCCAGGCAGGATGACTGTTCCTCCCTGTGTTCGGAATTCCGCGTATCCCAGATCGAGGATGTTGCTTAATCCATCGAGCACGCCCTGAATCGTTCCGCCCTTTTCAACATCAATAATAGGATAGGTGACGGTGTTGTACAGTTCGCCGGCGGCGATGACATCCGAATAGCGGAAGTAAACGATGCTGTCCGCATCGCTGTGCGCTGCCGCCTCATGAAAGAGCTGCACGCCCTCACCGTTAAAAAACCAGCTGAGCTTGTACCACGGCGTGGCATAGGTATCCGTCGGCAGCGCATTGTCTGGCGCCTTGGACGCCGTCAGCCTGTTGAGGACATTTTCATGAGCGAGGATCGCGGCGCCCTCTCCTGTATCGGCGAATAGGCCTGTGATGTTTCCACCCGTGTACGTAACGCCTGCTGCACGGATCTTCGCATTCCCGCCCGTGTGCTCCGGATGGGAACTGGTGTTCAGGATGTACCGGATCGGCTTGGGACGCGCCACCGATGCGGTAATCGCATCGAATGAAGGACTGGAAAATCCGTACGCGTACTGGAACTGCGCGCAATTCAGCCCCACGCATGGCTGAAATGGAGCCGGCCGGGCAAGCACATCGATGGCAAACTGCTTGACGGTCGCCAGCAACCGGTCACTCAATTGCGCCGTCCCCGTATCCACCAGCATGATCCCATCACGGCCAAGAGACATGACAATGTTGGTGCCCCCGGGTTCGGGAATCATGTAGATGTTGCCCTGAACTGGGAACACCTGAAGCAGTTGTCCTGCGGCGGGCGCCTGCCGGGCCGCGGCGCTCAAGCTCAAACAAACGATTCCAATCAAAGCGATCACGACGAGCGATACAAGAACCCTTTTTGTCATTTCTTACTCCGATGAGCAGGGACCGTTGTGTTCATCAGTTGTTCGAGTTTTTCTTCATCTTCAACCGATATTCGGGATACATGGTCTCCGCTCCGCCTCGGGCCGCCTCCGGGGGAATGCCATTTGGCCCCGTGAATTCGGTGAGGTAAGGATTGGCGCCGGGCAGGAAGTGCGGCACGTTTCTGCTGGTCAGTCCCTCATCGATAACCGTGCAGGGGAAAAATTCCAACTGGGTATTCGGGGCATACCTGTAGTTCGTCGTTTGAATAAACGGTTCCGTCAGGTAAACAGGATCCTCGAGAATCATGAGAATCGTGAGGATGTCCCCGCGCCGGTAGATGTATTCGGTCGTCTTCGCCCGGTCGCTGAAATACGCGCCGTTCCGGCGCATGTAGCTCTCCTTGAGGTGGGTAGTTATCACCTCCAGGACATTGCCGACAAACCGGCCGGTCGAGAAACCGGACCATGAATGCTGCGCATACTCGGTCGGATGCGGACGTCCATCCATATAAATCGGACGGTCCAGAGAGCGCACCCATTGAATGTGATAGGCAACGAGGTCACGCGAGACGGGATCGATTTCCTTGCGAATCTGCAAACCGCCGGCAGCGCGCCACTGATAGGGACCCGGGTGGGGCCGGCATCCAAACTCCGGCAGTCCCCAGTCCGCAACATCGTTGGAGTCCGCCCTCATGCGTCCGGCCTCGTTCAACGGGATACCCAGGTAGTCCCCCAGCGGCGGCCCGCCGGCGCGTTCCAGGGCATCTTCATGAGTGAGATTGGCATATTCCCCCGACAGGTCGGCTATTTGGCCGAACGCCGGAACGCCGTACAGTATCGTCACGGCAAAGAGCAACATGCCAAGACGTCTCGCACCATTCGTCATATTGCCTCCAATATGAATTGCTGTGGAATTTAATACACACTGTACTTTGGGTCAATGACATGTTGAAGCGGGCATCCTTTACCGGCGGATTAACCACAAAGGCACGAAGGCACAAAGGAAGGCCGCATCAAATGATTTCCTTTGCGGCCTTCCTTTGTGCCTTCGTGCCTTTGTGGTTAATCCACGTCCCGCTACAGTCTAGAATTGCACACGCATCACGATCGTCACAGACCGGGGCGGAGGCGTCGCGAAACTAGCCGCGCCGGCAGCGGCAGGGTTGGTATTGCTCCCGCCCTGGGCTGCGGGGTTGATGTACCCGAAGCCGCCGGTGGTGAAGCCGTTTCCGTCCCGTGTCGGCGTCGCGAAGGGGTTGGTAATCGACGGCACATTCACACCCGTGCGATTGAATATGTTTGTGAATTCGCCCCGAAGCAAGAAGTTGGCTCTCTCGCCGATCCGGAATTTGCGGGCGAAGCTCAGGTTCTCACTGGGCCGGCGTTGCTGCCGGAAATCGCTGTAGTGGGCATTCGAGGTGCTGAACTTACCGTCCGGCGGGTTGCGCCACGCATTCGGATTCAATACGAAAGTTCTTCTGGGATCGTAACATCCGCAGTTGATGTCCAGTTCCTCATTGGTATGAGTCTGGCCGCTCTTGTCCACCCAGGTGGTGGTGAACAGTGGTTGGCCGGGCACGCGCTCGGTTAGAGTGTTTTGGAAGATTAACGAATTGAGGTTCGTGGTCGAGGCAGGAACTCTAAATGGGAAGCCGCTGGCATAACGAAGGACTCCACCAATCTGCCAGTCGCTCGTGATCCACGAGAGCGCTTTGCTTGCAAAACCCGATGCGCCTTTGAATAGTCCAGGCAAGGTGTAAGTCCCGGCGACCATCAAAGAGTGAGGCTGATCCAAACCGGACAAGGTTTTGTTTCCCTGCCGATTAAACACATTGTTGATGATCGGATTGACTACTGAACCGTAGTTATTGTTTTCCTCAGCGCCCAGAGCCAGGCTCTTCGAATAGGTATACGTGACCACGAAGTCCAGACCGTTGGATAACCGCTTGGTTACCTTGGTCTGCAACCCATCGTACCAGGTGCTGCCCAGGGGGTTCCAGGTTTGCACGATACCCGTGAACTGCGGGAACTGCCGCAGAGTCTGGGCAACAGTTTGTTCCGGCGGGAAACCAGGGTACGGCGGCGTGCTGAAGCCTCGCTGGGCGGCGTAGGCGGAATTTATGGGCGATGCCAGGAGCCGCCGGTCGTCCGCATTGTCCAGGCTGAGGCCCCGTGCCGCTAGTGTTGAGAACGGGACCGCATTCGAAGCGAACGGGTTCAAGGTCTGCGCGGCCCACCATACTCCCCGGTTCCCGATGTAGGCCGCTTCCACAACCAGATCCCGTGTGATCTCCCGCTGCAGCCCGATACTCCACTGCCATACTCTCGCCGGCCGGCCGGCTTGCGGATCCACCATGTTGGTGGGATTGCCGATGGTTCCAGCGAGGGGCTGCTGGCCGGGATTGAAGTCCGGGAAAGTGATGTTGTACGGCATGCCGTCACGCAACGTAAATGGAGGAATACCGAACCCCGGAGCGGCGAACGGTTTGGTAGACCCGAAATTACTCGCCTTGGATGCATCGTTGTTGGTTTTGCTGTACATGATGCCCCCGCCAATGCGTAATACCGTTTTGGGAGTAATCTGATACGCCATACCGAGCCGTGGCCCGAACGCCCACGGATAATTCTTCGCGAATGCGCAGTTGCACTTTCCCGGTCCGTATCCTTCAAATATGATCGCGCCCGGGAGGCCGCCGGCCGTGGGATTCGGCGTGGTGGGGCTCACATTGAACATGTAGCCGCTGTGTTCTTTCAAGTACGTTTGAAAATCGTAGCGCAGGCCGTAATCGAGTGTGAGCCTGCGATTCACTTTCCAGTTGTCCTGGAAAAAGAACGCCAGCGAATGGTTTCCGGTCCGCATACGGGTTGGAACGCTGTCATAACCGGTATTGGGCGCCCCGATGAGAAAGCTGGCGTAGTTAAATCCGGGATTGACCGGAAGCGTTAAGCCTTGAAGAGAAGGCAGTCCAGTCTGGTTTTGACTGTAGAGCATGTTTCCTGAAGAGTATGTCTCGCTGTAGGACGGATATCCGTTCACAATCAGCTCGCCTCCTGCTTTGTAGGTGTGATTGTTCCGAACGAATGTCAGAGACACGTTTCCTGTGGGCTTCAGGTTCTCGATGACGAAATTATTCGGCGGCCCGAAGTTTGCCATACCTCCCTGGCCCCCTGAGGCGGTGGTGGTCAGCACCGAAAAGTAGGGAAACAGATCGGTGTTGGTTCCCTTGAATCCGAGCCTGGCATTATCGAAACGCGGAACCTGCGGGTCGGTTTTGACGTGCACATAACCCGCCCCCAGATGCAGGAGGGTTGTGGGCGTTACCGTGTAGTCGAAGCCGAAACGAAAGGTGTCCGCCTTGACGTGCTGGCCGACGGTCGTCGAAATCGGCTGCGGCAGGCCGGAGGTGTTATTTGGAGTATCGGTTTGGGTCCGGGACCAATATCCGGTCAACTTCAGCCGGGCGCTCAGCAAATGATCGATCTTGACGGAAGGAATCTGCGAAATCCGCGGATTCACTTCACTCGGAACAAAGTTATTCAGCAAGCCCGGCCGGTTCGGCAGCGGAATAAATTCCTGAACCTTCAACGCCACCGGATCCAGTTTCTCGGGCGGAATGATGTTGTTGGGATACGGATCCCGGTAACGGACTCCATTGACAACTCGCTCCGTGGTGGGGTCGTAAATCACGTTTTCCATGACCGGGCGCCCCAACCCGTCGGTGGTCAGAAGGC